>Ga0105252_10001429_pt1 | contig 10702 bp, 14 predicted proteins | sample EasRivMeERMZT100_FD_89675 | JGI IMG/M metagenome (GOLD analysis project Ga0105252, IMG submission 89675) | Soil microbial communities from meander-bound floodplain in the East River, Colorado, USA - East River MetaG ERMZT100 | ecosystem: Environmental > Terrestrial > Soil > Floodplain | place... | reverse complement strand
GTGAGCCGGGCTGTCTTCTCCGCGTAGCTGTTAGGGGTGGTCGCGGTAGACATGCGCGCGCGTCCACGGACCTTGCTTCGCGCCGGAGTGGGCATACAGCACCTGGAAGAGCTGTAGCTTGCCGGCGAGGAACGCGGCAATCGAACCCACTAGATAGAGTCGCCACGCGCGGACGAACGGCTCGTCGAACATCGCGCGCACGGCGTCGATGTTTTGTTCGTAGCGCTCGAGCCAGCCTTCGAGCGTCTTCGCGTAGTGCAGCCGGATGTTCTCCACGTCGAGCACCGACAGCCGGTTCGGCTCGAACATGTCCATCATCTCGCGCAGGGTCGGAGGATAGGCGCCCGGGAAGATGCGCTTGTCGATCCACGCGTTCATCAGAGCCGGAGTATCGCGGCCGATGCTATGCACGAGACCGCGGCCCTCCGGGGCCAGTGCGCGCTTCATGAGTGCGCCGAGCTCCTTGTAGTTGCCGGCGCCCACGTGCTCGAGCATGCCGATCGAAACGAAGGCGTCATAGGTGCCCGTCAGGTTGCGGTAGTCGTCCTCGACGAACTCCACCTGATGCTCCAGCCCTTGTTGCGTGGCCCAGTCACGCGCATGTGCGATCTGTTCCTTCGAGATGTTGAAGCTGCGGACCCGGGCCCCGTAGTTTTTCGCCATGAACAGTGCGAACCCGCCCCAGCCGCCGCCGGCCTCGACCACCCGGTCGCCGGGCTTCAGCTGCAGCTTGCGGCACACGTGGTGCATCTTGGCTTGCTGCGCTTGCTCGATCGTCATCGTCGGCTCCCCGTAGTACGCGCACGTGTACTGCAGCGCCTCGCGGTCGAGCCAGAGCTTGTAGAAATCGTTGCCGATGTCGTAGTGGTGGTGGATGTTGCGCTTCGACTCGGAAAGATCGGGCGCCAGCCGCCGGCCTCTGGCCAGTAGTGTGCCGATAGCGGCGTGCTCCGACGTATAGCGGTACGCCTCGAGCAGCAGGGTCAACAAGTCGCCGCGAACCTGGATACGGCCGGCGCTGTAGAGATCGCCGAAATGCAGATCCGGGTTGATGATGAGCTGCCACAGCGCCCTGCGGTCGAGAACGCGCATCCGGACGGTACCGTCGCGCGACGCGCCCTCGGGTTCGTCCCAGAGCTCAATGCGAACGGGCGACGTACCGAGCCTGTCGATGATCTGCCGGACAGCCCAGCGGTCGAGCCCGCTCGGCGCGCGGCGTGACGCTTCCGCTTCGGCATAGTCGTAATCGCTTGCAGGAACGCCAAGCGGCTCCAAACGACCCCTGTTCATGTGCTTCGCCTCCGCGCTGAAAAAACCTTAACGTCGCCGCTCATTCGCCAGTTCTCGGTAGCGCTCGGTCTATCGCCGAGTCCAGCCTCCTGCCGGGCAGGAAGGGCGGGCGGCATGCGCCGACTGCCGAATCCTGCGTGCGGGCACGCGATTCGGTCCGTTCCGACGGCGTAGGTTACTATACCGCCAGGAAATCGGCATGTGGGGGCGGCGCCGGAGCCCGCCTGTAAGAGCGTAGTCTAATGAGCGAGACCGTAGCCCACTGGCAATCGCAGGCAGCCGTCAAGGACCAGCTGAACCGGCCGCTGCGCGACCTCAGAATCTCGGTGATCGACCGGTGCAACTACCGCTGCCCCTATTGTATGCCGGCCGAGCTCTACGGTGAGCATCACCAATTCCTGCCTCGCGGCCACTGGCTCACGCCGGGAGAAATCAAGCGCGTGGCGGGGGTGTTTCTGCAGCTCGGCGTCAAGAAGCTGCGCCTCACGGGTGGCGAGCCGCTGCTCCGTCGCGACATCGTCGAGATCGTGGCGGGACTGTCCGAGTTGCAGGGCGCCGAGGATCTGGCTCTCACGACTAACGGCTCGCGATTGGCCGAGCATGCCGCCGCGCTCAAGCAAGCGGGGCTGAAGCGCATCACTGTGAGCGTCGACAGCCTGGACCCGGACGTATTCAAGGAAATGAGCGGCGGTCGTGGTGAGCTCGACGTGGTGCTGAACGGCATCGAGGCGGCGCGCCAGGCCGGGTTCCCGCTCAAGGTGAATACCGTGGTCGAGCGTGGCAAGAACGATCACACGGTGCTCGATCTCGTCGAGCACTTCCGCGGCACGGGCATCATCGTGCGCTTCATCGAGTACATGGACGTCGGCACGGTGAATGGTTGGCAGCCGCAACAAGTCGTGCCGTCGAAAGAGCTGCTCGAGCGTCTACGGGCGCGTTGGCCGTTGTCGCCGCTCGGCAGCAACTACCGGGGCGAGGTCGCGAAGCGCTATGCGTTCGACGACGGCCAGGGCGAAATCGGCTTCATCTCCTCCGTGAGTGAGCCGTTCTGCGGCGATTGCCATCGCGCGCGCCTTTCGGCGGACGGCACGCTATACACCTGCCTGTTTGCCTCCGCCGGCACCGATCTGCGTGGACTGCTGCGCGCAGGCGCTAATGACGCCGATCTGGTCGGGTTGTTGCAGAATACTTGGCGCAATCGGCGCGATCGTTACAGTGAGATTCGCGGCCGGCTGCTCGAGCACAAGCCCGACGACGCGGAGAAAACCGAGCGCGTCGAGATGTACCGGATGGGCGGCTGATGTTGACTCACGTCGACTCCGCCAACCGGCCCACGATGGTGGATGTGGGCGACAAAGCCGTCACCACGCGTACGGCCGTCGCGCGCGCAGTGGTGGTGTTCCCGGCGGACGTCGTCGTGCGCTCTGGTGACGTGCTGCGCACGAAGAAGGGGCCGGTGTTCGATACGGCCATCATTGCCGGCGTCATGGCCGCCAAGCGCACCTACGAGCTGATCCCGTTTTGTCATCCGATCGCACTCGAAGACTGCAAGCTGTCGATCGAGTGGGGCGGGCCGAACGAGGTGATCATCGAATGCTCCGTGCGCGCCACGCACAAGACCGGCGTCGAGATGGAAGCCCTCACGGGCGCGACGATGGCCGCGCTCACGATCTACGACATGTGCAAAGCCCTCACGCACGGCATCGAGATTCGCGAGGTAGCGTTGCTCGCGAAGACCGGCGGTAAGCGTGATTACGGCAGCCCCGAGGCCGCGGGGCAGGCGGCCAAATGATCGAAGTGACGGCTCGCTACTTCGCGGCTTTTCGCGAGCGCGCAGGCCGTGATCGGGAGCGTCTCAGCACGAGTGCTCAAACGGCAGCGGAGCTCTATGGCGAGCTGGCACGCCGGCATGGTTTTGCCGATTCCATGACGCGCTGCAAGGTGGCGATCAACGACGAGTTAGCGGATTGGGACGTGGCGCTCACGCCCGGCGACGAAGTGCTTTTCTTCCCGCCCGTCGCCGGCGGCTGATGGCGAATTGCCGTGTCGTTCAAGATCGTCTCGGCCGCCATCGATCCGCAGCTGCGCAAGCACGATCTCATGCGCAATGCAGCTGGCGCTTGCGTGACGTTCGAAGGCTGGGTGCGGGATCACAACGACGGTGAGGCTGTGCAGGCGCTCGAGTACGAGGCTCACCAAGCCATTGCCGAGAAGGAAGGCGCCAAGATCCTCGCCGAAGCTCGCGAGCGCTTTGACATTACCGTGGCCTATTGCGAGCACCGGGTCGGTAAGCTCGCCATTGGCGATTGCGCCGTGTGGGTGGGCGTGAGCGCACCGCACCGCGGCGCGGCGTTCGACGCCTGCCGCTATATCATCGACGAGACCAAGGCGCGCGTGCCGATCTGGAAGAAGGAGCACTACGCGAGCGGCGCCACGGGCTGGGTCAACTGCGCCACGAGAGCGTAAGCCTAGCGTAATCGACGCAAATCCGCCGGCGTGTCGATATCGACCGCGGCCTCGGGCATCTCGACGAGCGTGAGTGGCGTACCGTCACGCAGCAGCGCACGCGCGCCAGAATCGCCACGCAGAGCCCGCAGCGCGGGCCAGTGACGGCGCGGCAGGACGGCCGGCACGCCCGCGCGGTCGAGATAGCCCGCGGCGGCCGCCACGCCTGGGCGTCGGCGCCAGGCCGCGAGCAAACGCCGCAGCGCCTTGGCGTCGACCTGCGGTTGGTCCGCGAGCATCACGAGAATCGCGCGCGTGCCGCGCGGACTGGCAGCCAGTCCCGCTTGCAGTGAGCTGGCGAGCCCGTTGGCCCAACGCGAATTCTGCACCGTGACCGCGCCGGTCGCCGTGCGTCGAACGACGAGCCGCAGGCGCGTGGCGTGTGCGCCGAGCACCACGATGAGCGGGCTCTCCGGCAATGCCGCGCGGGCGGCCTCGAGGGCATGGCGCAGGAGGGGGCGGGTGCGATGTCGGGCCAACTGCTTTGGCCGACCGAGACGTTGCGAGCCGCCTGCCGCCAACAGCACGCAGGTCACTCCGCTGCGCTGGCGTGCTGCCGCTCTGCTCATGATCCCACTATACTCATGCGGTGACGCAGATTCGTCTAGGTTTGGCCCATGCCGACGAAGCCGCGGCGATTGCGCGGATGTCGCAACAGCTCGTGGAGCACGGTTTGCCGTGGTCGTGGAACGAGCACCGCATCAGCCATTGTCTGCGCAACCGCGAATGCGTGGTGCTCGCGGCGCGTGATCGGCGACGGTTGATCGGTTTCGCCATCATGGAGTTCCTCGACATCCACGCGCATCTCACGTTGCTCGCCGTGCAGCCGGGCTACCAGCGCCGCGGCATCGGGCGCGAGCTCGTCGAATGGCTCGAAGCGTCTGCGCGGACTGCGGGGATTTTTGCCGTGCACCTCGAGCTGCGCGCGAGCAATGACGCGGCCCGGCTGTTCTACGAACGGCTCGGCTATCGCGAGGCGGGACGCAAGGTTGCCTACTACGGGGGGCGAGAGGACGCGCTACGCATGCAGCGCGATCTAACGATCACCACGACCTCAGGCGCGGAGCCGAAATGATGGCCAGCGACGCGCGGGCGTTCAAACCGTTGCATATCGCCGTGCTGACGGTGTCGGACACGCGCAACGAAGCCACGGACAAATCTGGGGCAACGCTCGTGGAGCGCTTGCGCGCCGCCGGACATGTGCTCGCCGAGAAGGCCATCGTTCGCGACGATGTGTATGCGATTCGCGCCGTCGTGTCGAAGTGGATTGCCGATGCGCAGGTGGAAGTCGTCATCTCTACGGGCGGGACGGGTATCACCGGTCGCGACGGCACGCCCGAGGCCATCGCGGTGCTCCTCGACAAACAGATCGACGGCTTCGGTGAGCTCTTTCGCACGATCTCGTACGAAGAAATCGGCCCATCGAGCTTGCAGTCGCGCTGTCTCGCCGGTGTGGCCAACGCCACGTATGTCTTTTGCCTGCCAGGGTCTTCGAACGCCTGTGCCACCGGTTGGGACAAGCTGATAGCCCCGCAGCTCGATTTCCGCACCCGGCCGTGCAATCTTGCCGAGCTCATGCCGCGCCTGAAGGAATAGTTTGGCTGCCCAGGCTCGAGTGGCGCGCCGAGCCTATCTCGCCATCGCGCTCGGCGTGGCCGCCATTGTCGCTTGGGGGTTTTGGCCGAGCTACTTCCGGCCATTGCTCCGCGGTGGTGTGGAAAGGCCGGGAATCGTTCACGTGCACGCGGCCATTTTCGTCGGTTGGCTAGTGCTCCTGGTCGCCCAGGCGTCCTTGATCTCGGTCGGGCGTGTGCGTTTCCACCGTCGCGTGGGCCAGGCCGGCATGCTCTATGGAGTATTGGTGCTGTGCGTTGGCCTTGTCGTCAGTGTGGCTGCGCCGGTGCTTCGCGTGCGCGCGGAGCAGTTGCCGCTCGACGCCGCGGGGTTGGTCGTGTTGTACAACCTCACCGACATGTTGCTGTTTGGCGGATTCTTCGTGGCGGCCATGGCTCATCGGGGAAGTCCTGAGCTGCACAAGCGCTTGATTCTGAGCGCCACGGTGGCTCTGTTGGGGGCGGCGGTCGGTCGCGTCTTGCCAATGTCGTTTGCCTACCTAGTCGTGTGGCTGTCGCCGCTTTTCGCGGTGATCGCCGTCGATCTATCGACGACGCGGCGCATCCATCCTGTACCTTTGCTCAGCGTCGCAGTCTTCGTCATCGCTTTTTTCAAAGTCGATCTCCTAGCGCTTTTCTCGCTGCCGCGAGAGGTGGGCCGCGTGCTGCTGACTCCGTTCGTCTGATGGATCGGGAGCCGCCGCCGCCTTGGGACAAACGAACGCCGCAGTTAGCCAAGACCAAGCAAACCTAACGTGACAAGCTGCGCGTCGGGAAATCGCCCCGCGATAGGGGACCACGATGGGAATTTTTCTGGCGCTGACGTTGCTCGCGTGCGTGGGCTGGGGGTTTTTCTGGTGGACCCGGAAGCCGGAGCCCAAGCAACGGACCGATGAGACGACCGCGAAAAACGCGAAGCGGTGAGCGTTACAGCGGGCTACTTCACCGGGAACTCCCGCTGCGCCGCTTGGTGACATACGGCAGCACGAACATGTACAGACCGGTCAAGAAGAGCAGCGCCAGCGGGAGCAGGGGAACGTAGCTCATCCAGACGACCGGCTCCTCCAATGCCAAAGCAACGGAAGTAATGATGACGGCCACCGTAAAGGCAACGGCGAGCCAGCGGTGGAACTGCCGAATCCAGTTGCTCAAAGGACCTCCTCAGCGTCTTTCGCGGACGCATTCAGCGCCACCCGGCCTTCACGAGCGGCCTCAGCGGCGCGCCTGGATCATCTTCCAGCCGTTGCCCGATGGATCGCGGAACCCTGCGTCGACGGTGCCGTAGCGATCCACGGGTGCCTGCGTGAACTCCACGCCGCGATGGCGCATTCGCGCATGCGCGGCGCGGCAGTCGTCGACGACGAGCACGAGCGGCGGCATGGCGCCTTTCGCCACGATCTCGCGAAGCGTCTGCGCGGTTGCCGCATCGTGCGTCGGTGCTTCCGTCGCAAACAGACCGAGCTGGAAGCCCGGCTGCTCCGGATGCTGGACGGTGAGCCAGCGATAGGTGCCGTTTCGGGCGTCGGTGTGGACGCGGAAACCGAGCTTCTCAACGTAGAACGCGAGCGCTTCGTCCTGATCGCGGACGTACAGACCGACTACTTCGACGCCTTGGCTCATAAGACCTCCGTTTCGTTTCGGCTTCCTTTGTACCGACGGGCTCGGCACGCCGCTTCTCCGAAACTGCGATTTTAAGGTCCGGTCGTTGCGCAGCCCGCATGAAACACTCGGGCACCCTTGCCTCGTCGTGCCTACCGCCCCTCTTCCGGGACCGGACTTCGCCCGGGCTTGCGCCGGTGATGTCGCGGAAGACACGACCGAACGTACCGAGGCTTTTCCACCCCGTCTCGAACGCGATGTCCGTAATGGAGATGTCGGTGTCGCGCAGCAGTGCCGCGGCCCGTTCAATGCGTCGTGTGAGCAGGTAACGATGCGGGGGCACGCCGAAAGCTTGCTTGAACGAGCGCGCGAAGTGGGCCGCGGAGACGCCGCTCACGCGAGCGAGCCGCGGAATCGACCAGGGCTCGTCCGACGCGGCATCGATGACGTCCTTTGCGCGCAGCAACCGGCGTATCAGCGCGGGGTCCTGGCTCACGTGCGACTCCTGACTTTCGCGGATATCCTCGACGCGCACTCCGTGCCGAACCGAACGTCAGACGCGTGCGCCGAATCGGGTCTTTCCATGCGACAAAATCCGGGATAGTCCCGATGGCAGAGGTGGGTGTAAGACGCTCATGATCGCCAGCCGATTCAGCGACGCAATGCGGGTCGAATGCTGCTTCAGATTATGTCGCATCACCTTCTCGGGTTCGAAAAAAAGTACACACAAGGTTCACATAACCCTGTTACCATAATTGGCAAGTTCTTGGGAGACCGGGAACCGCATACGAGGGGGGCCTCGTGGCTTTTTCTCGGCGACAGCGTGGCTTACCAGCCGTGTCGCTAAGGGATTCCTACGGCCACTTCTAAGCGCACAAAAACGATGAAACGTGATTGCCTGTCGCACCGTGCACCTAAGAAAGAAAAGCTAATTCGATAAACCTGTAAGGACCTTATTCCAGAAAACCCCTGAAGTAGACCAACCCTAATGCCAAGCGGGCGCTTAAAGAGGAATAACAAGATGTCTGCCTCAATTGCCGCCGTCCAAACAGCCCTCCGCTACCTCCCCACGGTCGACCGCGAGCCCCTCCCGACGTCGGAGCTCGTTGCGCGCTTGGCCCAGTTGCGCAGGATCTTGCGGCCCACACCGCATGTACCGCTGGCTGTGAAGGGCATGGATCTGTTCGCCAAGCTCGAGTTTGTCAACCCGGTTGGAAGCATCAAGGACCGCTCAGCCTACTGGATCCTCAAGGGGGCGGCCGAGCGCGGCGAGATTGGTCTTCATACCACGGTGATCGAGTCGTCTTCGGGGAACTTCGCCAATGCGCTCGCTACCTTCTGTCATTTGCTCGGCCTGCGGTTCATCCCGGTAATCGACCCGAACGTCTCCAACGCCTCCGAGTCGTTTCTCCGGCGGATCTGCCCCAACGTGGTGAAGGTCACCGAGCGGGACGACACCGGCGGATTCCTGAAGACCCGTCTGCAGATGGTGAAGCAGCTATGTGCCACCACGCCGAACTCCTACTGGCCGGACCAGTACGGGAACCCGGATGCCGCTGAGGCGCACTACGAGCTCACGGCGCCTGAGATCTGCGCCGACTTCGACTCGCTCGATTATGTTTTCATCGGGGTCGGTACGGCGGGAACGATCGCGGGATTGTCGCGTCGGCTCACAGAGCGCTATCCGAGGATTCACGTCATCGCCGTCGATTCCGAAGGCTCCGTCATTTTCGGCGGGCCGCCTCGCAAGCGCCATATTCCCGGCGTTGGATCGAGCATTGTCCCGAAGTTGCTATCACAGGCCCGGATTGACGACGTCGTCTTGATACCCGAGCGCGAGACTGCTGCAGCGTGCTCGGAACTGCTCATGACCCACGGGCTGTTCGTGGGCGGCTCCAGCGGGACCGCGTTCGCAGCGGTGAAACGCTACGCGCCCAAGATGACCGGGGTGAGGCGCCCCAGAGCGCTGTTCCTGTGCCCGGACCGCGGCATGCCGTACCTCGACACCGTCTTTGACTCCACTTGGACCACCAGGCTCGAGTAGGCCCCATGCAATTCGAACTTTCGATCATCAATGGCAAGACCGTGTCGGACGTCATACGTGCCAATCGGGACCAATGCATTGACGTCGTTCGGGACGCTTATATCGCCCACGCCCGCGGACAGTCCGTCAACCCCGATAGCTACTTCTTGAAGTTTCCCGAGAAGCCTGACTGCCGGATCATCGCGCTGCCGGCCTACCTCGGAGACGGCATGGACGTGGCCGGGATCAAGTGGGTCGCGAGTTACCCACGCAACGTCGAGCGAGGCTTTCCGCGTGCGTCGGCCGTGCTCGTGCTCAACAGCTATGAGACGGGCTATCCCTTTGCCATCTTCGAGGGCTCGATCATCTCGGCCGCGCGAACGGCGGCCTCAGCCGTGCTTGCCGCGTACTGGTTGGGCGGGAAGTCGCGCCGAGCCCGTACGCTGGGAATCGTAGGCAATGGGTTGATCGCTCGGTACGTTTACGAGTTCCTGGTCGACACGGGCTGGACGATCGACGAAGTGCAGCTGTACGACAAGTCGCCGCTCGAGAGTGAGAAATTCAAAAATTCGACGTGCCGCCTCGAGCGCCACCGCTCGGTCACGGTCGTCCCCGAAATGGCGCCGCTTCTGAGGGACTCTGATTTGATCGTTTTCACGACCGTCGCGGGGGCTCCGCACATCAGCGATGTGTCGCTCTTCGAGCACAATCCGATCGTGCTGCACATTTCCCTTCGCGATCTCGCGCCCGAAATACTGCTGCAATCCCAAAACGTCGTCGACGACGTCGATCATGTGATGAAGGCCAACACCTCCCCCCATCTCGCCGAGCAGCAGACGGGAGATCGAAGCTTCGTGACGGGCACTCTTGCCGAGATCATGTTGGGACACCGATCCGTGAATCGTAGCCGTCCGATCATCTTCTCGCCCTTCGGCATGGGAATACTCGACTTGGCGGTCGGCAAGTGGATCTACGATCAGGCGGTCGCTACGGGCAAGGACCTCCGGCTCTCCGATTTCTTCTACGAGGTTGCACGATGAGCGCTGTTCCTGACCGTGGCGTGCGTGAATCGACGGTGATTGAGCGTCAGTCGGGCGCCGCAGCAACGACCGGCGTCGAGCGTATCCTCGCTGAGTTGCTGGCCGGCGTCCTGCACATCGACAGCAACGGCGTCTCAGTCGATAGCCACTTTTTTGACGAGCTCGGTGCCGACTCGCTCGTGATGGCGCATTTCTGCGCGCGCGTGAGGAAGCGAGGCGACCTGCCCTCGGTGTCGATGCGGGACATCTACCGGCATCCGACGATCAGGGGCCTGGCGGCGTCGCTCGCGGAGATTGCGCCTCGCGCTGTCGAGTCGTCGGTTCCCGCACCGGCCGAGGTGCCGACACCGACGAGCGCCCTTGAGTACGTGCTCTGCGGAACGCTGCAGCTCCTCGTGTTCCTGGGCTATACCTACGTTGCCACGGTCGCCCTCGAGACAGCCTACGAGTGGATCTCCGCCGGCGCGAATGGGGTCGAGATGTACTTGCGGCTCGTTCTCGCCGGCGTGGCGGCCTTCGTCGCGGTGTGCGCGCTTCCGATTGCGGCGAAGTGGACGCTCATCGGCCGTTATAAGCCCGAGCAGATCCGTGTCTGGAGTCTGGCCTACGTTCGCTTCTGGCTCGTCAAGACC
>Ga0105252_10001425_pt1 | contig 10712 bp, 12 predicted proteins | sample EasRivMeERMZT100_FD_89675 | JGI IMG/M metagenome (GOLD analysis project Ga0105252, IMG submission 89675) | Soil microbial communities from meander-bound floodplain in the East River, Colorado, USA - East River MetaG ERMZT100 | ecosystem: Environmental > Terrestrial > Soil > Floodplain | place... | reverse complement strand
CGCTCGGCGGGCTGGAAACCGATCACGCGCAGGCCCGGGATCTCGCGGCCTTCCCGGTCGAAGAAAATGATGCCGGGCGGGCCGAACAGGCGAAAGCGCTTGAGCAGGGCGGCGTGCTCGGCATTGTTCGCGGTGACATCGGCCTGCAGCAGCTCCATGTCGCGCAACTTCGCCTTCACGCGCTCGTCGCCGAAGGTGAAGCGCTCCATCTCCTTGCACGAGACGCACCAGTCGGCATAAAAATCCAGCATCACCGTGCGGCCCGCGGCGGCGCCGATAAGGGCGTCGAGCTCGGACAGGTTGTTGACCCGCCGGAACTGCGTTTCAACGGGCCCGCCGCCTCCGGCAGACGTGGCGCGCAGGCCCGACAGCGGCTGGAGGATGTCGCGACCGCCCGAGAACGCCCCGACGAGGTAGGCGAGGCCCGCGAGGAGCGCCACCACACCGATCCCCTTGGCGAAGCGCTGGAAGCCGTGCGCGTCCGAGGGCAGCGGGTCGATGACGCGCAGAAAGATCCCGGTCGCGATCAGGAGGGCGCCCCACAGGAACATCTGCACCGAGACGGGAATGAACGGCGAGACGAGATAGATCGCAACGCCCAGGAGCAGCACGCCGAAGAAGCGCTTGACCGTGTCCATCCACGGCCCGGCTTTGGGCAGCAGCGTCCCGGCCGAGGCGCCGACCGCGAGCAGCGGCACCCCCATGCCGAGCGCCATCGCAAACAGCGCCGAGCCGCCCAACACGACATCGCGGCTCTGGCCGATGTAGAGCAGCGCGCCCGCAAGCGGCGCGGCCACGCAGGGCCCGAGGATCAACGCCGAGAGCACGCCCATCGAGAACACGCCCGCCGCGTGCCCGCCATGCATGCGGTTGCTGGCGTTCGCGAGGCGGCTTTGCAACGCCACCGGCAACTGCAGCTCGTAGACTCCGAGCATCGCCAGGGCCAGGGCCACGAATACCGCGGCAAACGCGCCCACCACCCAGGGGTTCTGCAGCGCCGCCGAGAGCATCGCGCCCGACAGCCCCGCCGCCACGCCCGCAACCGCGTAGGTCAGCGCCATGCCGAATACGTAGATCGATGCGAGCAGGAAACCCTTCGTCTTCGTGACGGGCTGTCCGGCGCCGACGATCACGCCGGAGAGGATCGGCACCATCGGCAGAACGCAGGGCGTGAACGAGAGCAGCAAGCCGAAACCGAAGAAGCTCGCGACGACCAGCCAGAACCCGCCGCGGAACAGCGCCGCGATGGTCTCGTCCAATCCCGCTGCGGGCACTGCGCCGAACACCGCGGTCAACGCGTCTGTCCGTGGCGCCTCTGAGACGAGCGACGCCAACTTCAGCTCGGCCCGGTGCTCGTAGGGCACGTAGCACACGCCGACGTCCGCGCAGCCCTGGGAAACCGCCCTGAGCACGATCGCCGGGGCGCCCGCATTCGCGCGCTCGAACGGCAGCACGATGCGCAGGCCGCCGCGGTAAGTCTCGACCTCGCCGAAAAACTCGTCGCGGTGGCGCTTCCCGTCGGGCAATCGCGCGTTGCCGAGGTTCACGTCCGCGGGGGCCGCCGTGAAGCGGAACCGGTCGCGGTACATGTAGTACCCCGGCGCGATCTGATAGCTCACCTCGATCGAGCGCTCGTCCATCAACCGCGCGGCGAAGCGAAACGCCTTGTCGGGCTCGAGCAGCTCCGGCTCGGCGCCGTGGGCGAGCGCGGAGACGATCAGCAACAGCACCGGCAGAAGACGCGCAATGGGCATATGAGTCAAACGGCGGAGCTTACACAACTAGACTTCGAACGTATCTCGAGATCGGAGTTCCCATGATCCCGGATTCTAATCCGCCGAAAAATAAATGTCGCCGTAATACGCGGTCGCGGCCTTGCCCGAGTTATCGGTATCGCTCATCAGCGCCACGGCATCCACGTAGCGGATGTCCCGTCCGAACGCGCGGCGATAGTCTTCACGCACGTTGCGCCGCTCGGCGATCCAGCGGCCGACCCGACTGTCGCCCGAGCGCACGGCGATCATGCCGGCATTGGCGGTGAACGCATTGGGCCAGGTCGCGCCTTCCGGCTGGCGGCTCGCCCAGACGTAGTTGACGGCGCGCGTCTGCCAGAATAACAAGCCGCCGGATGCAATGACGTAAATGCGCGCGGGATAGTCGTCTCCGGCCTTCGTGGTTTCGTCCAGCGGCCCCAGCGTGTTCTCGACTTTCCAGGACCAGTGCAGGTAGGGCGTTTTCATCAGATCTACCCGCAGGTGCTTGTACAAGCCGCTGGCCGACCCATGGCTCGCCGCGCGCAGCACCCGATGTCCGCCTTCCTCGGTGAGCGTGTATTCAGTTACGCCGGCGAAACGTCTTTCCTCCCAGCCATCGAGTCCGTCCGCGGAAAACAGGCCGACACCCACCCGTTCGGCCGCGCTTGCGCCGATTGCGATGAGAGCAAATAGTAAATAGGCGATTGATTTCATCGACAGTGAGTGTTCAAAACCAGTGCACCAACCCGATACTCGCTCCGTAGCGCGGCCCGCTGTCGTTGAGGCCGGCGAAGGCCGTGCCCGTGAGCCATTGCCGCGTGCTCAGCGGATGCATGGCACCGACATATACTTCGAGCGGGTTGGGCGCCCCGGGCACGCTTGCCGTACGGCCTTCAATCGAGCCGTATAAACGCGTCGCACCCGCCCAACTGGCCACTCCTATGCCGTAGAGCCACAAATCGGGAAGCGTCAGTCCGGGTGGATCGCCCGTCTTGATGGTGCCGCCGAGCAGGCTCAGGCGCACCGAATCGAAGTCGCGACTGAAGGTCGCGAAGGCGCCCACGTCGGTCTCGCCGGTGCCGAGTCCTCTCGTTTCGTCGGCGGTCGGCAGTTTGACCGAAAGCGCGCCGTACAGCGACCAGTTTGTCCCCGCAATCAACTCGAGTCCGCCGCGCGCGACCGTGTCCCCGATACCGGATTGTGTCGTGGACCCGCTCGCCGTCTGCGAAGTGAGCGTCAGGTAGGGGACGGTCACACTGTAATCGTAGCGCGGCGCCGCGTAGCCGAACGTCGGGGCGAGGTAGAGGAGATCGCTGCGCGTCGGCGTGCCGAAATCGCCCGTCCTGAAGCCGGCATTCAGTTCGAAATAGGGGCGCCCCTCCTGCCCGCCGGCAAAGCCGGCCGCAAGCGCGAAAAGGAGCGCCAGGCAAAGCGCTACGCGATCGGCGCGCGGGCGTGCCGCACCGTCCCGCGACGCCGAAACCGGACAGCGGCTCGGCCGTGACTGCCGCGAGGCGTCACCGTTCATCGTATTTCGTCACCGCTCGGGGCTCAGCGCTGCCCCTTATTCAGTTCCTCCAGCATGCGGTTCATCTGTTCCACCCGCTCCCTCATGCGCTGGGTCGTCGCCGGATCCATCTTGCCCTGCGCCATCTGTTGCGACATCTCGCGCATCGTGACGGACATGTCCGCCATGAGTTTCGACATGTCGCGCGTGCGGGTCTGGTCCATCTGCTTCTGCTGACTCATGGTGCGCGACATGCCGCCCATCGTATCGTTCAATTGACGCATCATCCGGGACATCTCGCGCATCATCTCCTGATTCATCATCTGACCGCCCATCATCTGCTGCGACTGCTGTCCCGGCATGCCCTGCCCGGGGGTGCCCTTCTGCCCGCCCGACATCTGAGCGTGGGCCGATACCGCCGCGAAGCCGAGCATTGCCGCGGTCATCACCCATTGCGTTTTCATCGCTTTCTCCTTGAAGATGTAGTGGAACATCGAATACGCCTCTGAGCGAAGCGCGCAAAAGCACGCTGTCCAGTCAAAAGCGTCGGTAAAGCCAGAACTTCTCGTAGATCACCTTTCCGAGATGCAGCATCATGCTCGGACCCTTGAGTCGGATCGCCGGCGCAGGGTCGGCGTAGAAGTTGCCGCTGCCGAAAGCGGCGCGGCCATCGCCGGTTTCCACAAAGCACTCGCCGTCACCCGAAAACCGCCGCTGCTCTCCCTTACCCGTGATGGCTCGGACGATGTTATGTGCCACCACCTCCGCTTGATTGTGGGCGAACACCCCCGCCTTGGGCAGCGGCTTGCCGATCGAGGTGAGCATGATTCCCGTCACGTCGCCGATTGCATAGACGCCGGGGAACTTGGTTTCCAGCGTGCCCCGGTCTACGGGGACCCAGCCGCTTTCGCCGCACATTCCGGCCTCGCGTACCACCTTTGGCGCGCGATGCGGCGGCAGGTAAGCGAGGAGATCGAAATCGGCTTCGGCGCCGTTGGCGAAGGCGAGTCGGCGTTTGATGGGATCAACGCTGGTCACTGCATGCCCGGGGTGATAGCCGATGCCCTTTGCTTCGACCATGTGCCGCAACGCCGCAGACACCTCGGGTCCGGCTACGGGCATGGGTCCCGGCTCAGGCGTGTAGAGGTCCACCTGGACGTCCTTGCGGACGCCGCGCCGGCGGCACTCGTATTCGAGCAGCATCGCTGCCTCGTTGGGGGCAGCCGGACACTTGAAGGGCATGGCTGCGACCAGAACAATGAGGCGGCCTTTGCTCAACTTCAGCAGCGCCGAGCACAGCGATTGGGACCCGGCGAGCGTGTAGAAGTTGTGCCCGGCCTGCGCAAGACCGGGAACGAGTTCCGGAGCAAGCTCTGCGCCGAGCGCAACGATCATATGGTCACCCGCTATTTCCGCGCCATTTACACGGACCGTTCGCGCAGCCGGGTCGATACGCCCGATCGAGCCCCGGATGAGTTCGATTCCGCGCTTGGCCAGCGCGGCAATCGGGCGGGAGATCTGCCCGGTACGGCGCCGCCCGAGCATCAGCCATAGCAGCGACGGCGAGAAAACGTGATCGGCCTCCTTCTCGACCAGCACCACCCGATGCTCGGGAGCAAGCCGCTGCCGCAGCCGTGTCGCGGCGACGATGCCGCCAATGCCGCCGCCGAGAATCAGAACCCTTTTGCCGGTTGCCATGGCTCAGAACACCAGCACTTTGTCGGCCCACTGCGTCCAGGCGGCAAGCTCCGCGAGGGTGCTCTTCTGCGTACCCTCGATCAGCTCGGCTTCGGAAACACCGCGCGCCTCCATGCAGGTGCCGCATATGCCGACCTTGCCGCCGCCTCGCGTCACGCGGTTGAGCATGAGTTGAATGTTGTAGAAACCCTCGGGCACCTTCTGCCCCGACTTTGCGCAGGATGCCGCGTCGCCCAGCATGAACACGCGCACCTCCTCGCCTGCCGCCTTGACGAGCGATCCCGCCAGCCGCAGCGCGTTGTAGCTGCGCTCGGTGCCATACGGCGGATCATTCAGGATAAAAAGAATATTCATGATCCTATGAGACACCGCCGGCGCCAACGCCATGTTGATCCAGGTCAACACCGATTGAATGTCTGGCGACGTTCTGCCAGTGAGCGACTCCAGGAAAAAGACAGCGAGTACTCAGTGCGCGGCTTCCTTCGGTCCACCGATGGGATCACCGCCATCCTCGCCGCGGAACGGCTGAAGGAGCATGCGGTCGAGCCGCAGTTCCGCCGCGTCCCGAAACCGGCTCACGCCCAATACGAGCCGCTCGTGTCCCGCCGCGGGCTGCGCAAGGTAGGTGCCGAACAAACGATCCCACCACGGCAGGTTGAAGCCGAAGTTCCGGTTCGTCTCGCTCGGCACGACGGAGTGATGGACGCGATGCATGTCGGGGGTCACCACGAACCACCGCAGCACGCGGTCCAGGGCGAGCGGCAAGCGCACGTTTCCGTGGTTGAACATCGAGGAGACGTTGAGCAGCACCTCGAAGGCGAGGACCGCTGCCGGCGACGGCCCAAGCGCCGCCACGGCCGCAAGCTTGACGCCCGCGGACAGCAGAATCTCCAGCGGATGAAAACGCGCGCCGGTCGTCACATCGAAATCGAGGTCGGCGTGGTGCATCCGGTGCAGCCGCCACAGGGCCGGCACGGCGTGAAAGAGGACATGCTGGACGTAGATGACGAAATCGAGCGCCATCACCGCTGTGACGAACGCCAGGGCCGACGGCAGGGGAAGCTGGTTGAACAGGCCCCACCCCCGCTCTTGCGCCACGGCGGCGAGGCCAATGGCCGTCATGGGCAGTACGAGCCGGAGAACCGCCGTATTCAGGACCACGATGCCGAGGTTGGCGGGCCAGCGAAGGCGACGCAGATGGGCAAGCGGGCGCCGCGGAGCGATCCATTCCCAAGTCGCCACGGCGGCGAGAACGAGACCGAAGGCCCCAAGGCGCACCCAGGGTTCGTACTGAAGAAGGTAGAATTCGATCATGGCCGAATCGCGTATTCAAGCGATCAATTGAACAATATATGGAGCTATGAACAGAATGTCAACGGACGCCGCGAAACAAGCGCTCTATCAATCCATCGCCAAGGTCGCGCAGGCCCTGTCGAACGGGAACCGATTGCAGCTGCTCGAGTTCGTCGCCCAGGCCGAACGCAGCGTCGAGGAACTCGCCGCCATGACGGGCATCACCGTGGCGAACGCCTCTCAGCACTTGCAGGCGCTGCGGCAGGCGGGCCTCGTCGCGGCGCGCAAGGACGCGCAGCGGGTGTACTACTCGGTGGCCGGCAGCGACGTGGTCGAGCTGCACCGCCGCCTGCGGGGGGTAGCGGAGAACAGGCTTGCCGAGGTGGACAAGCTGGTGCGCGACTTCGTCGGGCGCCGCGATGACCTTGAGGCGGTGCCCGCCTCGGAGGTCCTCAAACGGGCGCGACGGGGGCTGGTCATGGTGCTCGACGTCCGGCCGCCCGAAGAATACGTGGCGGGACATTTGCCGGGCGCCGTGAACATCCCGCTGAAGGAGCTTGAAAGCCGCCTTGCGGGCCTGCCGAAGCGAAAGGAAATCGTCGCCTACTGCCGGGGACCCTACTGCCTCATGTCCTTCGAGGCCGTGCAGGCGCTCAGGAAGCGCGGCTTGCGCGCTCGCCGACTGCAGGATGGTTTCCCCGAGTGGCAGGCGGCGGGTTTGCCCGTCGAGCGGTGAGCCCGGCAGCAGGAGCTGCGCTGGATCCGGAAGCCTACGACGCCTGGTACCGTACCGCCCGCGGCCGGTGGATCGCCGATACGGAGTATCGCCTCCTCATGGCAATGCTGCGCCCGCAGCCCGGCGCCCGGATCCTCGACTTGGGCTGCGGGACCGGCCACTTCACCCGTCGCCTTGCACTCGACGGTTTCCGCGTGTGCGGGATCGACGCCGATCAAAGCATGGTTCGTTATGCGGCGGAGCATCGGGCGGCCGACGAGCACTATGCCGTCGCCGATGCCCGGAGCCTGCCGTTCCCCGGCCGCTCGTTCGATGAGTGCGTGGCGGTAACATCGTTGTGCTTCATTCGTCCGGAGAGAGCGGCCCTCCGCGAGATCTCGCGTGTCACATGCCGCGGGGTAGCACTCGGCCTTCTCAATCGACGAAGCCTTCTTTACCGCCGGAAAGGACAGGGCGGCGGAGTCGGGGCATATCGGGGCGCGCATTGGCACACCGCCGATGAGGTACTTTCTCTCCTTGCGGATTTCCCCGTCACCGGTGTCGCGATCCGTTCGGCGATCTTCCTGCCTTCCGGCGGAAGCGTGGCCCGCGTGCTGGAGCGCTTGCTCCCGAACCGGCTTGTCGTCGGTGGCTTTCTTGCAGTGACCGGCCGCCTTTAGCCTGAGGGCGGCTGGTGCGGCAGCACGCTACGTCAACGACGCGATGTGTTCTCGAAAAGGTTGTGCCGTCAGTCGCTCAAGCGCGGTTGGGCAAAGATTTACCCAAGGCGAGCTCCGCGCGCGCCTGCGCGATCACGTTTCGCGCCGCCGAGAGGCCCAGCGCTGCCATGATGATGGCAACCGCCAGGTCAGGCCAAACCATCCCGGTCCCGAGTACGCCTAGCGCTGCAAGCATCACTGCGACATTGCCGATGGCGTCGTTGCGGCTGCACAGCCACACAGAGCGCATGTTGGCGTCGCCGGTGCGATAAGTGTAGAGCAGTGCGGCCACGCCGACATTGGCGGCGAGCGCGAGCAGGCCGATGGCGCCCATGATGAGCGGCTCAGGCGGTACGCCGCTCCAGGCGGCGTATGCCGCAGCCCCAAGTACGAACACACCGTACGCAGCCATGCAGAAACCCTTTACCAGCGCGGCGCGCGAGCGCCACGCCAACCCCATGGAAAGCACGGCAAGCGACAGAGCGTAGTTCGAGGCGTCTCCCGCGAAGTCCACGCCATCGGCGAGGAGCGACACCGACCCCGAGGCGAGGCTTCCCGCGATTTCGACGCCGAACATCGCCGCGTTGACCGCCAGCGCAATCCATAGGACGCGGCGATAGCGAGGGTTGACCGCCTGTTTCCCTTCCGGGACGGCGCAACAGCTCTCGCTCATTCTCGATCTCCACCGGCTATTGACTTCCGCCATTGCAGACCCTATAGCTGCTATCGGGTCAAGCTTCGGAGAAACCCTATGCGCATCGGGGAATTGGCGCGCCGCGCCGGCGTGGACGTGCAAACGGTCCGGTACTACGAGCGCGAAGGGCTGCTTGCGGCGCCCGCACGCGAGACGTCCGGTTATCGGTCGTACCGGCCGGAATATCTCGAACGGCTCAAGTTCATCCGCCATTGCCGCTCGCTCGACATGTCGCTGGAAGAGATACGGCGGATGCTAAGCTTGTCCAGAAGCCCTGCTGTTTCGTGCGAAAGCGTGGACACGCTGATCGACGTTCAGCTCCAGCGTGTCCGCGCTCAGCGCGCCGTGCTCGATCAGCTGGAAAAGCAGCTCGGACAGCTCCGGGCGCAGTGCCGGAAAGGCCATCACGTTGCCGATTGCGGCATCCTGCGGGAGCTGATGCACGCGGCGTCTGGCGAGCCCTGCGCCTGTCACGGCGCGAACCCCGGATGAGCGCGCTGCTCAAAGCAGGCGGGTTGTTCCTCGTCACTGCCGCGGCTGAGATCGCGGGCTGCTACCTGACCTACCTCTGGCTCGTCAAGGGAAGCACCGCCTGGCTGTTGTTGCCGGCCGCGGCGAGCTTGGCGCTGTTCGCAGTTCTGTTGACACTGCACCCGGCTGCCGCCGGCCGCACCTACGCGGCATACGGCTGCGTGTACGTGGCAACGGCGATCGGCTGGCTGTGGGCCATCGAAGGGACGCGACCGACCGCCTGGGATCTCGCCGGTGTAGCGATCGCGCTGGGTGGGATGGCGGTGATTGTCCTGCAGCCGGAGTGATCGGAAGGGGCAGCGTCCTCAAGGAACAAAGCGGCTCTCGTGCAGGCGCTGGCTATGCCTTCGCCCCGCGCAGGACGATGGTGTGGGCGCCAAGGCCGTGGGCGACCCGGCGCGTGTCGGGGCTGATGCTGCCGGCAAAATAATCGAGCCGACCGATCACACCGGCGTTCAGGCCCGCCGCTCGGAGTTGCGCGAGGTAGTCATCCCTCGACCACCGCGCCGACCACGCACTCGGCCCAGAGCTTCGGGTCGGCGCGCGCTTTATCGGACACCGGCGTGGCGAGCGAGATGTCGGCGATCTGCAGCCACCCGCCCGGCTTGAGCACGCGGGCAATCTCGGCAAACGCGCGCGGCTTGTCCAGCACGAGGTTGAGCACGCCGTTGCTCGTGACGACGTCCACGGAAGCGTCCGGCAGCGGGATCTGCTCGGCGATTCCCTCGATCGGCTCGATGTTGGCTGGGGTTGCTCGTGAGCCGCCGGGCAACGCCGCTCAGGCTCCCCAGCAGAGCGAGCACCTGATCCTCGAAAGCCTTGCGCGAGATGCCCATCCCACCTCCCCTGAATGAAAGGACGCACCGGCCGGCGAATCGGTTCCATCGGCTGTCGCGTGACGCCCAGCACCGCCCCGGCACCTTCGACCGCAGAAATTGTAAGCCCTTATTCGCAAGGAGCATTCCGACGCTGGCCGGGGACGGATGGAACCGATTTCGCGGCGACCGCGTCTTGGACGATGAAGGCAGCGTTCTTCGTACAGGTCAACCACCAAGGAGATCCCGGCAATGACTACCGCAACAGAACTCACGCAGCGTGTAGACACTGTTTCGCTCGAGCAGAAAGTCAAGGCGATGTATCGCGACGTGGCCCTCGATCCGCACGGTGAGTTTCACTTCGAGATGGGACGCGCGCTCGCCGAGCGGCTCGGCTATGCGCCCGCCGACCTCGACGCGATCCCGAGTGAAGCCATCGACTCGTTCGCGGGCGTGGGCTACTACTTTGACCTCGCTCACCTGAAGCCGGGCGAGACGGTAGTCGATCTCGGCAGCGGGTCGGGAATGGACAGCTTCATCGCCGCCGGCAAGGTCGGCAAGACTGGCGCCGTGATCGGCGTTGACATGACCGACGAGCAGCTCGCCAAGGCGGAGCGCCTGCGCGCCGCGGCGGGATTCGGCAACGTCACCTACCGCAAGGGCTACATCGACGCGACCGGACTTTCTGACGCGTCGTGCGATGCGGTCATCAGCAACGGCGTGATCAACCTCGCGCCGGACAAGGGCGAGGTCTTCCGCGAGGCCGGGCGCCTGCTGAAAGCCGGCGGCCGGCTGGCGCTCGCCGACATCGTCACCGAAGTCCCGCTTCCCGACGGCATCACCGGCGACCCGACGCTGTGGGCCGCCTGCATCGGTGGCGCGATGCAGGTCGGGAACTATGTCTCGGCGATCGAGGCCGCGGGGCTCCGCGTGAAGAGCTTGAAGGATAACCCGCAGTACCAGTTCATCTCGAGGAACACCCAGGG
>Ga0105252_10001424_pt1 | contig 10715 bp, 6 predicted proteins | sample EasRivMeERMZT100_FD_89675 | JGI IMG/M metagenome (GOLD analysis project Ga0105252, IMG submission 89675) | Soil microbial communities from meander-bound floodplain in the East River, Colorado, USA - East River MetaG ERMZT100 | ecosystem: Environmental > Terrestrial > Soil > Floodplain | place... | reverse complement strand
TCCCGCTCCGTGCGGCAAGACGCACACGGGCACACCCGCCGCAGCTCCCCCAGCGCGAACTCGCTCCGCCCCCCGTCCCGCCAATCGATGATCAGCCGCTGCTCCTTGATCTTCACCTTCAGATCGACCGGCGTCACCGAATCGTCATGCGGCCCCCGTTGATAGGCCGTGCTACCCGCGGGCGGTATGGACTTTTCATCGGCCATGGGAATGCATCAGGCCCGTCAGTGAATCAACGATTCACCGTTCCGAAACTCGCGCCACAACCTCTATGGGGTTGTGGATCCGTGTCACCTTGCGACCCAGGGTGGCCCGCCAAGGTGGGCAACCCTGGGCTTTAGGACGATGCCCCGTTGAGGCATTGCGCCGCGTAGCGACACGCGAGTTGCCGCCAAAAGTGCTTACGAACCCAATCCGTCACCTGACGGCATCGTTTCCTTTACCCGTCCGCAGGCTACAATGCCTACCCGATCCGGCCGGATATTGTACGGCCTTCGCATGGTACGTACCTCATCGCGGCCGCCCGGCCAGAAAACGGGCGCCCCGAACTCGACGAAAAAATGGCCTTATTTCAAGGAGTGAAAAAATGCCCGCCCTGAACCCCTTCGCCATCGCACAGCAGCAGCTTGACGAAGCCGCCGCCAAGCTCGGCCTCGACAAGGCCACCCACGAATTCCTCCGCTGGCCGATGCGCGAATATCACTTCACCGTGCCCCTCAAGATGGATAACGGGACATCGCGGATCTACAAGGGCTATCGGGTCCAATACAACAACGCCCGCGGGCCGACCAAGGGTGGCCTCCGCTGGCACCCGGAGGAGACCATCGATACGGTCCGGGCGCTGGCCGCTTGGATGACCTGGAAGACCGCGGTCGTCGATATCCCCCTCGGCGGCGGCAAGGGCGGCATCACCTGCAACCCCAAGGAACTCTCCGAATCCGAAAAGGAGCGGCTAGCCCGAAATTATATCCGCTGCGTCGGGCGCGAGCTTGGCGTTCATCGGGACGTGCCCGCGCCAGACGTCTACACCACGCCACAGATCATGGCCTGGATGATGGACGAGTACGAAGTCCTCCACGGCGAGTCCCATCCCGGCATGATCACTGGCAAGCCGCTCGAGGTCGGCGGGTCGCAAGGGCGCGGCGACGCCACCGCTCGCGGCGGCATCTACATCGTGCGCGAGGCGGCCAAGGCCATGAACATCAAGGTCTCCAAGGCCAGCTACGCGATTCAGGGCTTCGGCAACGCGGGTCAGTACGCGGCCACGCTGCACCCGGAAATCCTTGGCGGCGGTACATTGATCGCCATCAGCGACTCCCGCGGCGGCATTATCAACAAGAACGGTCTGGACCCGGTGGCCGTCGTGCGGCACAAGCGGGAGACGGGCTCGGTGGCCGACTTCCCCGGCTCGAACCCGATTTCTAACGAAGACCTGCTGGAGCTTCCAGTTGATATTCTCTATCCGGCGGCGCTGGAGGGCGTAATCACCGATCGCAACGCGGCCAAGATCAAGGCCAAGCTCGTATGCGAGCTGGCCAATGGCCCGACAACGCCTGACGCGGATAAGATTCTGTTCCAAAAGGGCGTGTACGTGCTGCCGGATTTCCTGGCCAACGCCGGCGGCGTCACCGTTTCCTACTTCGAGCAGGTGCAGAACACGTATAACTACTATTGGTCACTGGCCGATGTACACGCCCAGCTTGATCGCAAGATGACCGACGCCTTCCGCGCGGTCTACGAGATGTCCAAGAAGACCAAAGTCCACAACCGCCTCAACGCCTACATGGTGGCGGTGTCGCGAGTGGCCGAGGCGTGCAAGATCAGAGGGTGGGTGTAAAACGCAATGTCGAATTGCGAATGACGAATGGCGAATGATCAGAACCGCGACAGCCATGGAGCGGCCTATGAGCAAATGGGCGTGGCATGGTCCATGCTTGCGTGGCCATGCCGAGGTTCGCAAACGTCTCCCCCCATGTGATTCACCACAAAGACACAAAGGCACGAAGCAATCGACATGACTTCTTGGTGTCTTTGTGTCTTGGTGGTTAGGCCAGCTTCTGTCTTACCCACGTAGCCGCTTGAGCCAACGCATTGGGTACCCCCGCCGCATCGGGCCCGCCGCCTTGGGCCATGTCCGGTCGGCCGCCGCCTTTGCCGCCGACCAGTGGGGTGATTTCCTTGATGAGATCACCGGCTTTGATGCCCTTCTCGACGACCGCTTTGCTCATGCCGGCCATGAGTGTCACCTTGCCGTCACTCACATAGGCCAGCAACACGGCCGAGGCCGGGGTTTTGTTGCGGACCCAGTCGACGGCCGAGCGCAGGGCGTCGGGCGACGCGGGCGGGACTTCGCCGACGACGACGGTGACGCCGCCCACGGTCTGTGCCGCCGCAAGCAAGTTGGCTACGGCGTCCTGAACCGCTTCACCGGATGCGGCGGCCGCTTGCTTGCCCTCTTCCTTGACCAGTTTTTGCAGATCGGCCAGCCGGTCGCGGATCGTGTTGCGAACACGCAAGGGAATCTCGGCGTCGATGAGCCGTTGCTGAAAACTAGAGAGGCGTTCGGCGAGGGGAATGTCGGTGCTCGTGTCGACCCCCCCGCGCCCCCCCTTGGCAAGGGGGGGAGATTGGCCCGCGGGGGTTGTTCCTTCGCCCCCCCTTACCAAAGGGGGGGTGGGGGGGGTCTGATTGCCGGGTGCCACCGGTGGTTTGCCAGCTAGTGCATCGACTTCCGCGAGCAATTGATTGCCAAGCGATTCCGCCTGTTTCGCGGCGGTTCCGCTGATTCCCACGACGCGGCGGACGCCCTTAGCCACGCCCTCTTCGTGGGTGAGGACAAACTTCTCAATCTTCTCCGTATTGTCCACGTGCGTCCCGCCGCAGAACTCGACGGAATAGTTCATCCATTTGGCATTCTTGGGATTGCCCAAGAGCGATTCGGTGCCGCCGCGTCCCTCGCCCTTCGCTTCTTCCTCGGTCACCGGTACGCCGATGGAGACGACGCGAACGTAATCGGGGTATTTCTCGCCGAAGACGGCACGAAGTGTGTTGATCTGCCGGGCCTTGGCCTGATCGACTTCGACGTTGCTGTTGGTATACACCTTTAGACCGGCTTTGATCCGTTCGTTCACCAGTGATTCGATCTTGTCGAGTTCTTCGGGCGCCACCGGCTTGTTGTGGGAGAAGTCGAAGCGCGTCTTTTCCGGATCGACCAGTGATCCCTTCTGCTGCACATGCGGATTCTCCCGCTCCTCCGCCGGACACAACACCTCCCGCAACGCCCAGTTGAGCAGGTGCGTGGACGTGTGGTTTTTTGTTATTGCATCTCGACGCTCCGCGTTGACTTCCGCTGTTGCCTGCGCCGAAACATCAGCATCCATTTCGCCGGCTTTGTATTCGAGCGCACTTTCGCCATATCTAAGTCCGCCGAGCGGACGCCGGATCTGCCCGCGACTGCATTGGCCGTAGTGTACGAACACGGATCCGAGTTTTTTAGTATCTAGGACCTGAAATTCCCAGCTTGCATCCCGGCCACGAATGACTCCAGTGTCACCGACTTGGCCTCCTTGTTCTGCGTAGAATGGTGAAGATGCTATTACAAGGGCAGCCTGCTCACCCATGTTTAGCAAGTTTAGCCCTTGCGAATCACGGAAGATCGCTTCAACCATTGTGTGCATTTTCAGATTTTCATAACCTTTGAACTGAGTAGCACCGGAAATCTCAAGGTTGCTGATAAGCGATTGTTTCGCAACAGACCTTGCCCGTTCCTTGGCTTCCTCCATCAACCTCTGGTATTCACCAATATCGATGGTCAGACGTTCCTCCTCGGCCATTAGTTCGGTGAGGTCAATGGGAAAACCATAGGTATCGTGGAGTTTGAACGCATCCTCGCCGCTGATTTTTCCGTGATGATGATTACGTGCGAAGTCGGCGGCTTCGGTAAACAGCTTGATCCCCCGATCCAATGTCTTCAGAAACGACGCCTCTTCATCACGAATAATCTCTTTGACGTGTTCGACGTTCTTACCACGATGGGCGGAGCGCAATTCTGGAAACGCATCGCCCATGTGATTGACCAGCGGTTCGACGAGGTCGCACAAGAACGGCTCGTGCATGTTCAGGTATTGCCGGCCATAGCGAACCGCGCGGCGGAGAATGCGGCGCAGCACATACCCCCGCCCCTCATTGCTCGGAACCGCTCCGTCGGTCAGCGCGAACGTCAAGCAGCGAATGTGATCGGCGATGACGCGGTATGACACATCGACCATTAATTGTCGATTGTCGATTGTCGATTGTCGACTGTCGCCCGGCAACGTCCCCGTGTAATCCGGCGCGGCGGTGCGTTTCTGGATGGCCGCAAAAACCGGCGCGAACACGTCGGTGTCATAGTTGCTCACCCGCGCGCCGGGGCGAAGCTGCCCGCCTTGCGTGGCCTGCAACACCGCGCACAGCCGCTCGAACCCCATCCCCGTGTCCACGTGTTTCGCGGGCAATGGTGTCAATTTGCTGTCACTGCCCCGGTTGAACTGGATGAACACCAGGTTCCAGATTTCCATCACCCGGGCGTCGCCTTTGTTCACCAGCTCGCGCCCGGATTTGTCCGGCGTCAGGTCGATGTGCACCTCGCTGCACGGCCCGCACGGGCCGGTGTCCCCCATCTCCCAGAAGTTGTCCTTCTTGTTGCCGGGGTGGATGTGTTTCGGGTTGATGTCGGTGACCGTGCGCCACAGTTCCGCGGCTTCTTTGTCCGGCTCCAGCCCCTCGGCCAGGTCGCCCTGGAAATACGTCGCGTGCAGCCGGGTCTTATCGATGCCCCAGACCTTGGTCAGCAGCTCCCACGCCCACTCGATGGCCTCCTTCTTGAAGTAATCACCGAAGGACCAGTTCCCCAGCATCTCAAAAAAGGTGTGGTGGTAAGTATCCTGTCCCACGTCGTCGAGGTCGTTATGCTTGCCGCCCGCCCGGATGCACTTCTGGCTGTTGGCCGCCCGCTTCAAACGGGCAAACTCCGAGTTCGGGGCCACCGTGCCCAGAAAAATCGGCTTGAACTGGTTCATCCCGGCGTTGGTGAACATCAGCGTCGGGTCGTCATGCGGCACGACCGGCGAAGAGGGCACGATTGCGTGCTCTTTCGAGCGGAAGTAATCGATGAATTGCTGACGAATCTCTTTGGAAGTCATGGAATTCAATGTATACGCTTACCGCCTGGTGAAGAAGGCCGCGCCAACGCGCGGCAGGCCTCCCCCGGCTATTCCAGACCAAAGCGTAGGGCAGGTCGTTGTTCCGCATCAACGGAACGTTGACCTGCCGTCTTCGAGAGTGGCAGGTGGACCACCTGCCCTACCACGGTCTACAAGACTTAGTTTAGCGATTTGCCGGTGAACTTGCGCATGGCCTGGGCGACCAAGTAGAAGGAGCCGGTCACGCAGATGAGGTCTTCGCGGCCCACGGCCCCAAGGGCGATCTGAACGGCGTCTTCCAGGCTCTTGGCCACCTGGGCCATCTTGCCGGAAAGCTCCATGTAGAGGGCGGCGAGCTCAACCGGGTCGGCGGAGCGCGGCGAGCCGGTGCCCGTGAAAATCACCTTGTCGGCTCCGACCTGGATCCGCCGGATCATGCCGTTGATGTCCTTGTCCTTCTGGCAGCCGAAAATCACGACCATGGAGTCGTAAGTGATGTTCTGGCCGATGGCCCGCATCAGGGCGTCGATGCTGGCGGCGTTGTGGGCCCCGTCCACGAGAATGCGCGGAGACTCGGAGATAATCTGCATCCGACCCGGCAGGCGGACATTGGCCAGGCCGGCGGTGGCTTTTTCGTCGTCGATGGCGAACCCTCGGGATTTCAAGGCGTCGAGCATCCCCACGGCCAGGCCGCAGTTGATGGCCTGGTGCTCGCCCGGAAGCGGCACGTGCAGGTGCTCAAACTTGCTGGTCGGCGTCGTGAAGCAGATCCGCGCGTGGCGGCCGACGGACCGCGAGAACTCGAAACGATAGCTGTATTCGGTGTTCTCGTCCGAGAAACGCAGCGTGCACCCGTGATGTTCGGCGGCGGTGCGAAGAACGGCCTTGACATTGTCGCGCTGCGGGGCACTGATCACCGGGACCGCTTTCTTGATGATCCCCGCCTTTTCGCGGGCGATGGACTCAATGTCGGGTCCGAGTTGGGCCAAGTGGTCGTAGCTGATGCTCGTGATGCCCACGACGTCCGGGGAAACGACGTTCGTGGAGTCCAGCCGCCCACCCATGCCGGTCTCGACAACGGCGATGTCGATCTCGCGGTCGGCGAAATACTTGAATGCCGCAGCGGTAATCAGCTCGAAGAAAGTCGGATTCGGCACCTTCGCCCGCCGGGTAACGGCGGCGACCGCCGCGATCATGCGAGCGAACTCAGCCTCGGAGATCATGTGGCCATCGACCACGATCCGCTCGCGGATATCGAGAATATGAGGCGAGGTATAGAGGCCGACCTTGAGGCCGCAGCCACGGAGCATCTCGGCCAGCATCACCGCCGTGCTACCCTTGCCCTTGGTTCCGGCGATATGAGCGGATTTGAACTCGCGATGGGGGTTGCCCAGGGCGGCCATGATTCGCTGCATTCGTGCCAGACCAAAATTTGCCGGCGTATACTGGAACGATGGGACCCGCTCGTAGTTGGTCAGGGTGTCCAAAAAGTTAACTGCAGATCGAAAAGTCTTAATGTGACTTGCCGAAAACTTGGTTTTTGGCCTGACTTTTGGTCTGGTAATGGTGGCTCGGGTCATGGGCGGAGATTGTAATCGCGTTTCACAAAGGCGTCAACGAGGAGCTTGATGAGCGGACAATTCTTGCTCGACGTTTTTACGCATAACTTTATTTATATAAATAGGCTACGACAACCTAATTCAGCGCCGTCGCGTCCATGAACGTCCGACGGGCGTCCGCTTCGTCCCCGCCCCGCTTTGGTGGAATCCGCCCCATAATTGTACGTTTTGTCGGGCTGGAAGTCGCGTCCTCCAAAGCCAGAAATGTCATTATATGTATGAAGTTATGACACATGGGGGAGGACTCGCCCGAGAGTTATCAGACTTTCACTGACTGATCTCCACGATGGAGTTCAGCTCGCCGTATTCGTTCTGCTCCACCGCCGGGTTATGGAAGTCATGCAGCCAACGGCCATCGACGACCAGCCGATAGCGGTAGCGCCCTCGGGGCAGGCGTAGCCTGGCCTCGAAGTCGCCGTTGGAAAGCCGCCGCATAGGTGTGGTGTGCGGCATCCAGTCGTTGAAATCACCGGCCAGCTGGACTTCGGCAGCGGTGGGATAGTGGCCACGGAAGATGATCACGTCGCCCAGCTGTTGAACCCCGTAGATCGCGGCGATTTTGCGGTCAATCTCGGCGTCACTGGCTGGTGCCGGCGCGGTGATGTTGGTGAACAATGCGTGGGCCGGCGGTTGACCGATGACGGTCGGACTCGGGGACGCCGGCCCACGTCTGGGTGGCTCGGTACGAACGGGGTTTCCGCCACGCGCCGCGGGCGGCGCCGCGACGCTGGTCGCGGCCGGTCGATGGGAAGATGCGCCGCCCAGTGTCGGTGTCGGCGGAAAGGTGTCGACGGCTGGTACTTGTGCCGCGCGTTCGCGAGAAACGGCGGCTCGATTCAACGGGGCCGGCGACGGCGCGGGCGCTGGGACCGGCATCGAGGGAACTTCCACGGGTGGAATCATCGGCGTGCGCGGCCGCAGGGCCGGTGAGGCGGGACCAGGCCGCTCGGTCATTCCAAGAGCCGCCCGCCGTGAGTCAACCAGCGTCGTCGTCGTGGCCAATAGCCGTTCGGCGTCGGCGGCAAGTCGCTCAACGTGCTGCAAAATCTCAGCGGTGGGGGCCGATGACGGCTGACTGACGATGATCTCCTGCGCCAGGCGTTGAAAGTCGCGGGCACCCATGCTGTTGGGAGCGAATTCGGTGATCGGCTGTCCGAAGCTGGCCCCCTCCTTGAGCTTGGTGTTAAAGTTAACGACGGTCTCGTAGACGAGCCCTTTGAAGCGGTTTCGTAGCTCCGCCAGGATCTCCCGGGCAAGCTTAGTTCGCACGTCGTATTGATTGGGCAAAATGCGAACCGTGTGTTTCCGGCCAGTTTGTTCCGTGAGGTGTTCGATGGACGCGAACTGTTGGGTCAGTCCGTGGAGTGAGAAATAGCCGGTATCCACCGGGATGATGATCTCATCGGCCGCGTGCAGACCGTTTCGCATCAACAGCCCCCAATGCGGGGGGCAATCGACCACGCAGTAATCGTACGGTGACCCGTTGGCCGTCAGCAGTTCCAAAAGCAGCGTGGCCGCGTCTTCGCGGGTGCCGAACTTGGGTTCAAGGTTGGCCAGGTTGTGACGAGAAGGCGCCAAATCGAGGTTCGGGGTAATGTGCCAGGTGATCCGCGACAGGTCGATCGGTTCACCCTCCGCCTGACCCATAAGGCAATCGCCGATCGAAAGGTCAAGCTGCTCGTCGGGAACGGCCATGCCCAAGGCGCAATGAGCTTGCGGGTCGAGGTCCACGAGGAGGACCCGTCGGCCCTCGCGGGCCAGGGAAGCCGCCAGATTGATCGCTATGGTTGTTTTTCCGCATCCGCCCTTTTGATTGGCGACGGTAATGGTCCGCATTTAGCCCTCACGAAAGTCATGAGGGAGGCGAGGTTGATTCAACCGTGTCGTTGGGCCGCCTCCTGCCGCCCGACGAACGGAACTTCTGGCGGATAAACCCCTCGGCGAAAATCCATGCTCGCCGTGGCGTCGACCGCGCCTCATGGCGCGGACCGGGTAATCCGCAGGTCTTGCGCACATCGGCTAGCAGCACTGAAAAACTTGAGCGGCTTTATGAAAGGAAACTCAATTCACAGTGTTGTCGAGCTTAACACGGGCGATCTCAGCATTGATCGGCGATCTGCCTGCACACCACGCGCCGCTTCGTACGCAAGCTACTTCTTATGGTCGCAACCTCCTCAAGTGGCTTCCCAGCAAGCTACGTGATGACCAGGCGAGAGCTCGCGGAGGACCGGCTGGCCGGAAGGTTCGCTCTCATAGACCTCAACACATCGTCGGAGCAGGGGCCCGCTTGATCCGATGAGTGATGGCCAGGTAATCCGTGCCGGGTCAGCGGCATGGGCCCGGGTTAGGTCGCAGCGGGGGTGAAATCGGCAGCCAGGCACCATGTGACGAGGGTCGGGGACGGCGCCGGGGATATCCGCCAGCCGCGCAGCGCGACGCGACAAGCGCGGCATGCAATTCAGCAGGCCGCGGGTGTACGGGTGAAGCGGCGTGCGAAGGAGTTCGTCCGCCGGAGCGTGTTCAACGATCCGGCCGGCATACATCACGTACACCTCATGAGCGACTTCGGCCACCACTCCCAGGTCGTGGGTAATGAGCAGCATGCTCATGCCATTCTCGGATTGCAGATCGCGCAAAAGTTGGAGGATCTCCGCCTGAATGCTCACATCGAGCGCCGTCGTCGGCTCGTCGGCGATCAGGAGGGATGGCCGGCACGCCAGAGCCATGGCGATCATCACCCGTTGGCGCATCCCGCCGGAGAGCTGGTGAGGATAGTCGGTAAGGCGCTGCACGGGCGCGGGAATGCCGACGCGGGCCAGCAAATCCGCCGCGGTTCGGCGGGCCGCCCGGCCACGCCGGGATTGATGAAGCACAATCGCCTCGATGATCTGCTCGCCAACGGTGTAGACCGGGTTCAATGACGTAAGCGGTTCCTGGAAGATCATGGCGATGCGGCCGCCTCGAACGCGGCGCATCTCGCGTTCGGACAAATCGAGAAGGTCGATCGAATCGGCCGGCCGATGAGCGTCGTACAGCCGCACGTGGTTAGCCTTGATGCATGCCGGCGGAGTGGGGAGCAAGCGCATGAGGGAAAGGGCCGTGACGCTCTTGCCGCAACCGCTCTCGCCGGCCAGGGCCACGGTGCGACCTCGTGGAATGGTGAGGGAGATTCCATCGACTGCAACGGCGGGTGACGAATGTCGTGGGGACGAAAAGCTGATCCGGAGGTTTGCAATATCGAGCAACGGACTTGGATGCGGAGCGCCCACCGCGCGCATCGTAACGACAACGGTATCGTCATCCAACCGGAGGGCGACAAATGACCTCGAAACAAATCGAACAGTAGAAAACAGAGGGGAATGGGGCTGAACAACCCGATAACTCCCTCTCCGTTTCCTCTGTTGCCTCCTGTTGATCTTCCCAACTAAGTTCGACGTCACAGGAACGTAAGAAACGGTCACTGGTTTCTCACCGCTTCCCGGCTTGAGGTATACTTGAGGTTGATGTTCCTTCGCCTACCCGTCTGGTTCGTTGTTCTTGCCCAATTGGCCCCGCACTGTTCGTGCGCGGAGACTGGTTTGCCGCCGCGCAAAGCCAAGCAGACCAAACAAACCTGTGCCGTCGCCACGGGGTGCGATGTTCCACGAGGCTGTTCGACCCGGCGAGGTTGTCCGGTCCCGCGCGGCTGTTCGACGCCGCGAGGGTGCGCGATTCCACGGGGCTGTTCCACTCCCCAAAAAAGATGCTGTGGAGAGTCTCGGGATAGCCAAGACAACTTCTGCAAGATTTGTTGTGACGTTCGATGCTGCGAGCCGCTCGACCGGGATCGCATCCCCCCGCCGAGCTCCGATTCGACCATCCATTTTTCAGCCAAATCATCGGTGTTTGGCTGAAAAATGGATGGTCGAATCGGAGC
>Ga0105252_10001420_pt1 | contig 10740 bp, 6 predicted proteins | sample EasRivMeERMZT100_FD_89675 | JGI IMG/M metagenome (GOLD analysis project Ga0105252, IMG submission 89675) | Soil microbial communities from meander-bound floodplain in the East River, Colorado, USA - East River MetaG ERMZT100 | ecosystem: Environmental > Terrestrial > Soil > Floodplain | place... | reverse complement strand
GTTCCCAGTCTAAGGTCAGCGGAGCTCCGGCGGAAAGCGAAACTCCCGAAACGGTGTACGGGAATCGACCGTCGCGGCGTATGATCACTCGGGGAGCATTCCCCGGGGGGAATCATGCGCACGATCTCAACGCCGCTGCTGGGCCTGGCGGTTGTGTTTCTCGGTCTCGCACCGGCGGTCGCTACGGCCGAAGTGGTGCGCGTCGATATCACTTCGCGCACCGACGTGCAGAACGGCACGCCGATCGGCGATGCGGGCGCCTACGAGCTTTTGTCCGGGCGCATCCACTTCGCCATCGATCCCGGCAACGCGCGTAACGGCGTCATCGTCGATCTCGACCAAGCGCCGCGCAGCGCCGCGGGTCAGGTCGAGATGTCCGCCGACCTCTCGATCTTGAAGCCCAAGGACGCCGCAAAGGGCAACGGCACGCTGCTGCTCGACGTCGTGAACCGCGGCAACAAGACCGTGCTGAATAGCTTCGGCGATGCCCTCCTCATGAGCGAGGGCTTCACCGTGGCGTGGGTGGGCTGGGAGTTCGACGTGCCGCAGCGCGACGGCGCCGTCCGCATCGACGTGCCGTCTGCCGCGGGCGTGCGCGGCACGGTGAAGGTGATGTCGACGCCGAACGCGGCCGCCCCGACGCTGCAGTTCGCCGACCTCGCTCCCTATGCGCCCGTCGATCCCGCCTCGCCGCAGAACGCGCTGACCGTTCGCGACGGCGCACTCGGCACGCCGGCGACGATCGCGCGCAACCGTTGGACGCTCGACGGCACGCGCGTCACGCTCGAAGGCGGCTTCGAGGCGGGCCGCACGTACGAGCTCGCGTACGAGTCTTCGAATCCGCCGATCGCGGGTTTGGGCTTTGCGGCCGTGCGCGACACGGCGGCCTGGATCAAGCACGCGCCCGACGCAGCCGCGCATGCGGAGCGCGCGATTGCGTTCGGCTCGTCGCAAAGCGGCCGGTTCCTGCGCAATTTCCTCTATCTCGGCTTCAACGCGGACGAGCGCAACCGGCAAGTGTTCGACGGGGTGATGGCGCACATCGCAGGCGCGTCGCGGATCGACTTGAATCGTCGCTGGTCCACGCCCACGAGCCAAGGCCAATACAACGCCACGTCGTTTCCGTTCGCGGACGCGGCGGTGCGCGATCCGGCCTCGGGCGCGACGGAGGGCGCGCTCGACAATCCGCGCGCCAAGGACTTCAAGCCGAAGGTCTTCTACACGAACACCGGTGTCGAGTACTGGGGCGGCGGCCGCTCGGCCGCGCTCATCCATACGACGCCCGATGGCACGCGAGATCTCGCGCTGCCCGACAACGAGCGCGTCTACTTCCTGTCGGGCTCGCAGCATGGCCCGGGGCGCTTCCCGCCGCCGGCAGCGCAGAACGGTCAGCAGCGCGAGAACCCGACCAACTATTGGCTCACGATGCGCGCGTTGCTCGTAGCCATGGACGAGTGGCTGCGCGCCGGCGTTGCGCCGCCGCCGAGCCGCTATCCGCGTTTTCAGGACGGCACGCTCGTGCGCGCCGGCGCCGTGGCGTTTCCGACGATTCCCGGCGTGCGCTCGCCGCGCACGTTGCCGGTCGCGAGGCGTGCGGCGAATCCGCTCGTCGTCCACGATGGCGGGGCGGGCAACCCGCTGCCATTCCTCGTGCCGCAGACGGACCAAGACGGCACCGAGCTTGCGGGCATTCGCTTGCCCGAAGTCGCAGTGCCGCTCGCGACGTATACGGGCTGGAATTTCCGGAATCCTGCGATCGGCGGCGCCGATCAGCTGTTCCCGTTGGTCGGCTCGTACATTCCGTTTGCGGCGACGGCCGTGCAGCGCACGACGGCGAAGGACCCGCGCGCCGCGATCGCGGAGCGCTACAGCTCGAAGCAGGCGTATCTCGACAAGGTGCGAGCCGCGGGCGACAAGCTCGTCGCGGATCGTTACTTGCGTGCCGAGGACCTGCCGGGCGTCATGGAGCGTGCGGGGCAGCACTGGGACTTGTTGAGTCAATGACGCTGTGGACGAGCGGAGCAAACCCGATCTCGAGCGCCGCAGCTTCCTGACGGGGGCGGCCACGGGTGCAGCCGCGGCGCTGATCGCGCAGCAGACCTCCGTCGCCACGGCGCAAGAGGCAACCGCGCTGTCGGCCGCCGAGCCGGTCGTGCAAGCGAACGAAGCGAAGCGTCCGGCCTCCGACTTCATGGTCGACATCTTCAAGTCGCTCGGCATGGACTACATGTTCTCGATGTGCGCATCGAGCTTCATGGGTATCCATGAGTCGATCCTGAATTACGCGGGCAACAAGAACCCGGAAGCGATCACGTGCACGCACGAAGAGATTTCGGTGGCCATGGCGAATGGCTACGCGAAGATCGACGGCAAGCCCGTGCTCGTTTGCGCGCACGCCACCGTCGGCTTGCAGCACGCGGCGATGGCCGTCTACGACGCGTGGTGCGACCGCGTGCCGATCTACCTCATGCTCGGCAACACGAACGACGCGGTGAACCGTCAGGGTGAGGTGTACTGGGTGCACAGCGCCCAAGATCCCGCCGCGCTCGTGCGCGACATGACGAAGTGGGACGACAACCCGGCGTCCTTGGGGAGCTTCGCCGAGTCGGCCGTGCGTGCCTACAAGATCGCGATGACGCCGCCGATGGGACCCGTGGCGATCGTCGTCGACGACCACATGCAGGAGCAGCAGGTCCCCACCGACCTGCGGATCCCCAGGCTCACCGTGCCGACGCCGCCCGCCGGCGACTCGGGCGCCGTGGCGGAGGTCGCGAAGTGGCTTGTCGCGGCCGAGAATCCCGTAATCCTCGCGAGTCGCGCGGCGCGCACGCCGGCGGGACTCAGGCTCATGGTGGAGCTCGCCGAGACGCTGCAGGCGGGCGTCGTCGATTCGCGGCATCGGCTGAACTTTCCAACGCGTCACCCGCTTTCCGGCGGCTCGGCGGCCCAGGCGGACGTGGTGCTCGCACTCGAGACGGGCGACATCTCGAATGTCACTCGGCAGGCCAAGCAACGCGATGCGAAGGTCATCAGCATCGCGTCCACGCATCTCTTCCAGAAGAGCAACTACCAGGATTTCATGCGCTACGCCGAGGTCGACATGTCGGTCGCGGCGGACGCGGAGGCAACCTTGCCGGCGTTGATCGAGGAGATCAAACGTTTGACGACGGACGCGCGGCGCGAGGCGTTCCGTCAGCGCGGCGTGAAAATCGCGGCAGCGAATCGGCAGACGTTCGAGCGCGCGCGCACGGAAGCCACATACGGCTGGGACGCGAGCCCCGTCAGCACCGCGCGCCTGTCGATGGAGCTGTGGGCGCAGTTGAAGAGCGAGGACTGGTCCTACGTGACGGGCTGGGTCAACTGGCCGTTGCGCCTGTGGGATTTCGACCAGCACCATCAGTACATCGGCCGCGCGGGCGGTGAAGGCGTCGGCTATTTCGCGCCAGCCTCGGTAGGCGCCGCGCTCGCCAACAAGAAGCACGGCCGCATTAGCGTTTCGATCCAACCCGACGGCGATCTCATGGTGGCGCCGGGCGCGCTCTGGACTGCGGCGCGCTATCAGATTCCGTTGCTCATCGTGATGCAAAACAATCGCGCCTATCACCAGGAAGTCATGTGGTTCCAGCGCGCGGCGCTGATGCGCAAACGCAGCCTCGAGCTCACGGACGCGGGGTTCGGTCTCGGTAACCCGAACATCGACTTTGCGAAGATGGCGGAGAGCATGGGTGTGGCGTCGTCGGGGCCCATCGCGGATCCGAAGGATCTCGCCCCCGCCATTCGTCGAGGACTCGGCGTCGTGAAAGGCGGCGAGCCCTATTTGATCGACGTCGTGACGCAGCCGCGCTAGAGAGACATGAATAACCTACTCCTCGCGGCCGTGCTCCTCGCATCAGCCTTCCAGGCCCAGGCGCAGCAGCCGTCGGCGAACGAGCGCGCGTCACCAACCAACGGCAAACTCGCATTCATGCGCGCCGGTTGCTACGCGTGCCACGGCACCGTGGGGCAAGGCGGAGCGGGCGCGCGCCTCGCACCGTTTACGTTGCCCTTGGAAGGGTTCCAGATCTGGGTCCGCAACGGCACGCCGGGGTGGGGCTTCATCAGCGGTATGCCGGGGTACACGGCGGCCGTCGTCACCGACCAAGAGGTCGCGGACATCCGCGCCTATCTCGCGAGCCTGCCCGCGCCCCGGGCCGCAGACGAGATCCCGCTGCTGAATCCGTAAGCGTCAGAGCCGCTGCCAGATACCGATGCTCGCCCACGATCTCTGTTTATGAAGCCGGGTTCGGGGCGGCTTCCCAGCCGCCGCCCAGCGCCTTGTAGATCACGACGACCGAGGTGTTGAGCTCCGTCTCGGCCAAGGCGAGCGCATCCTCGGCTTGCAGCGCGCCGCGCTCCGCGTCGAGCAGCCGTAGGAAATCGAGCGCGCCTTCGCGGTATTGCACGCGCGCAAGCTCGGCCGCGCGCCGTGACGCCACGGTTTGCTCCACGACGGACGCGAGGCGGGCGCGGTTCTGCGCGTAGCTGACGAACGCCGTCTCGGTTTCCTCGAGCGCACGCAACACGGCGCGGTCGTAGGTGGCGAGCGCGCCCGCGGCGCGTGCCTCGGCTGCGACGATGCGTGCGCGTACGCCGCCGTCGAGGCCGGCCCACGACAGCACGGGCGACAGGCGCCACGCTCGGCTCGGCGACTCGCCGAGCTGGCCCGCATCGCCCGCGATGAAGCCGATGAAGCCGTTCAGCGTGAGTTGCGGGAACAGGTCCGCTTTCGCCACGCCGATGCGTGCCGTGGCGGCCGCGAGGTCGCGCTCGGCCGCGCGGATGTCGGGCCGCCGGCGCAGCAGCGCCGCGGGCGAGTCGACGGCCAGCGTGGTCAGATGCGGCGGCAGCTCGCGCGGTGCGAGCTCGGCATCGAGCGTGCCCGGCGGAAGGCCGAGCAGCACGGCAAGCCGATGCGCGGCCGCCGCCTCGGCCGTCACGAGCGGCGGAATGCTGGCTTCCGTGGCGGCGAGGCGGGCCGATGCACTCGCCACGTCGAGCTCGTTGCCGCGCCCCAAGTCGAGGCGCACGCGGGTGAGGTTCACCGTCTCGCGCTGCGAGTCGCGGTTCGCGTAAGCCACGCGCAGGCGCTTCTGCGCGCCGCGCAGATCGAGGTAACTGCGCGCGACTTCGGCGGCCACGACCACCTGCGCGTCGCGCAAGTCCGCCTCCGCCGCGGCCGCGTCGGCCGCGGCCGCTTGCGTGCCGCGGCGCACGCGACCGAAAAGGTCGAGCTCCCAGAGCGCCGCCAAGCCCGCGTCGTAGGCTTCGACCTCGGTGCGTTGGTCGGTGAAGCCCGGCTGCTGCGCGTTGGTCTCGGTGTGCGCGACGGCGACACCCACGCTCGGCCAGCGCTCGCGCCGCGCGGCGCCGAGGAACGCGCGCGCCTCGTCGACGCGCGTGGCGGCGATCTTGAGGTCGAGGTCGTCGGCGAGCGCGCGCTCGATCAAGCTATCGAGCGTCGGATCGCCGAACTGGCGCCACCACGCCGCTTCGAACGGCTGCTCGGCGAGCTGCGCGGGCACCGCCTGGCGGAACTCCGGCAGGGTCGTCGCGGGCGCCTCATAGTCGGGGCCCACGGCGCAGGCTGCGAGCGGCAGCGCGGTGACGAGAAGGGAAACGAGTCTGTTCATGGTCGTTCTCCGTGACGAGTGCTAGTGCTGCGGAACGAGCGCTGCGCTGGGCGGCTGACTTGTCTCCCGCCGCAGCGCAGTGCCAAGGCGCCGCACTACCCAATAGAAAACCGGTGTCAGCAATAGGCCGAACGCGGTGACGCCGAGCATTCCGGAGAACACCGCAATACCCATCGCGTTACGCATCTCCGCGCCGGCGCCGGTCGAGATCACCAGGGGCACGACGCCCGCGATGAACGCGATCGAGGTCATCAAGATCGGCCGCAAACGCAGGCGGCACGCTTCGAGCACGGCATCCCACGTGCTCGCACCGTCCTGCTCGCGCGTGCGCGCGAACTCGACGATGAGGATGGCGTTCTTGCACGCGAGTCCCACGAGCACGATGAGCCCGATCTGCGTGAAGATGTTGTTGTCCCCGCCTGTGAGCCACACGCCGGCGATCGCGGACAACTGACACATCGGCACGATCAGGATCACGACGAGCGGCAGCGACCAACTCTCGTACTGCGCCGCGAGCACGAGGAACGCGAGCAGCACGGTCAGCGGGAAGATCCAGAGCGCCGTGTTGCCGGCGATCAGCTGCTGGTACGCGAGCTCGGTCCAGTCGTACGCAAGACCGTTCGGCAACTCGTGCTCCGCAAGCTCGCCGAGAGCGGCTTGCGCTTGGTCCGATGAAAAACCCGGCGCGGGTCCGCCCGAGATCTCCGCGGTCGGATAGCCGTTGTAGCGGCTGACGACGCTCGGCCCCGAGCTCTGCTCGAGCGTGACGAACGAGCCGAGCGGCACCATGTCGCCCGAGCCGTTGCGCACCTTCAAGCGCAAGATGTCGTCGGGCTCGAGCCGAAACGGCATGTCCGCCTGCGCGTTCACCTGGTAGGTGCGGCCGAAGCGGTTGAAGTCGTTCACGTAGAGCGACCCCAAGTAGACCTGCATCGTCTCGAACAGATCCGTGAGCTGCACGCCTTGCGCTTGCGCCTTGTCGCGATCGACATTGGCGCGCACCTGCGGCGCGTTGATCTCGAAGCCCGAGAACACGTTCGCGAGGCCCGGTGTAGCGCGTGCGGCGCCCACGACCTTCTGCGTCTCCGCGTAGAGCGTCTCGAAGCCGACTCCCGCGCGATCCTCGATCTGCACCTTGAAGCCGCCGATCTGCCCCAAGCCTTGCACGGCGGGCGGCGGGAACACGGCGATGTACGCGTCCTGGATCGTCGCGAGCTTTTGGTTTAGCGACGCCGCGATCTCCCAGGCCGAGCGGCCCGACGTCGTGACCTCCTTGCCGTCCTTCGAGAAGTCGGCAAGGCTCGCGAATGCGATGCCGGAATTCGGGCTGTTGACGAAGCCGTTGATCGAGAGGCCGGGGAACGACACGGCGTGCGCCACGCCGGGCTCGGCGAGCATGATCGCGTCCATCTGGCGGATCACTTCCGCCGTGCGGTCGAGCGTTGCGGCCTCGGGTAGCTGCGCGTAAGCGACGAGGTATTGCTTGTCCTGTTGCGGGATGAAGCCGCCCGGCACGCTCGCGAAGCCGAGCCACGTGAGACCGAGCAACGCTGCGTACACGGCCATCGCGAGGCTCGAGCGCCGCAGCAAGCTGCCGGCGACGCCCACGTAGCGCAGCGACGACCACTCGAAGAAGCGGTTGAACGGCCGCAGCAGCCAGCCGAACGCGGCGTCGATCGCGCGCTGCAGCCGGTCGGGCTTAGCGCCGTGCGGCTTGAGCAGCACGGCCGCGAGCGCGGGCGACAGCGTGAGCGAGTTGAACGCCGAGATGACCGTGCTGATCGCGATGGTCAGCGCGAACTGCCGGTAGAACTGGCCCGTGAGGCCGCTGATGAACGCGGTCGGCACGAACACCGCGACCAACACGACGGCGGTCGCGATGATCGGGCTCGTCACTTCGCGCATTGCTTGCTGCGCGGCCGCGATTGGCGCGAGACCGCGCGCGATGTTGCGCTCCACGTTCTCGACGACGACGATCGCGTCGTCCACCACGATACCGATGGCGAGCACGAGGCCGAACAGCGACAAGGCGTTCAGCGAGAAGCCGAAGAGGTGCATCACGGCGAGCGTGCCGACGAGCGACACGGGCACCGCCGCGAGCGGAATCACCGACGCTCGCCAAGTTTGGAGGAACAGCAACACCACGAGCACCACGAGCAGCAGGGCCTCGAACAGCGTGTGCACGACGGCGTCGATGGACTGGCGGACGAACATCGTCGGGTCGTAGACGATGTCGTAGTCCACTCCCTCCGGGAAGTCCTCCGCGAGCTCCGCCATCTTCGCGCGCACCTTGTTCGAGATGTCGATCGCGTTGCTGCCGGGACGCTGGTAGATGGGGATCGCGGCCGCGGGCTGGTCATCGAGCAGCGAGCGCAGCGCGTAGGTGCTCGCGCCGAGCTCGACGCGCGCGACGTCGCGCAAGCGCGTGATCTGCCCGTGCTCGCCGACCTTCACGGCGACGTTCTGGAATTCCTCCTCGGTGACGAGCCGGCCTTGGGTGTCGATCAGCAGCTGGAAGTCGGCGTCGCTCTGTGCCGGCGGCGCGCCGAGCTGGCCCGCCGCGACTTGCACGTTCTGCGCGCGGATGGCGCGCACCACGTCGCTCGCCGTGAGGTTCAGCGCAGCCACTTTTTCGGGGTCGAGCCACACGCGCATCGCGTAGTCGCCCGCACCGAAGATTCGCGCGTCGCCCACGCCGTCGATGCGCGCTAGCTCGTCACGCACGTGCAGCTGCGCGTAGTTCGCGAGGTAGAGCATGTCGTAGCGGTTGTCGGGCGAGATCAGGTGCACGAGCAGCGTGAGATCCGGCGTGGCCTTCTCGGTGGTCACACCGAGGCGCTGCGTCACCTCGGGCAGCTTCGGCAGCGTTTGCGACACGCGGTTCTGCACTTGCACCTGCGCCTTGTCGAGGTCGGTGCCGAGCGCGAACGTGACGGTCAGCGTCATCAGACCGTCGGCCGTCGACTGCGACGACGTGTAGAGCATCTGCTCCACGCCGTTGATGGATTGCTCGAGCGGCGCCGCCACCGTCTCCGCAATCACTTGCGGGTTGGCGCCGGGATAGGTGGCGCGCACGACCACCGTCGGCGGCACCACCTCGGGGTACTCGCTGATCGGCAGCAGCCGCAGCGACAGCGCGCCGGCGATGAAGATGATCGCCGACAGCACGGCGGCGAAGATCGGCCGCCGGACGAAGAATTGCGAAAAGCCCATGGATGCTCTCCTAGCGCAGGTTCTGTGCGATGGGGGTGCGCTCGGCGGCCGCGAGCCGCGCCAGCGTGCCGGGCGAGCCGCGGTCCATGGCCACCCGCGTCGGGCTCACCGTGACTCCGGGACGCACGCGCTGCAGGCCGTTGACGATCACGACGTCGCCCGCGCTGAGGCCGTCGCGCACGACGCGCAAGCCCTCGACGGAGCGGCCCGTTACCACCGCGCGGTATTGCACGACGTTGGCCTCGTCCACCACGAGCACGTACTTGCGGCTGAGATCGGTGCCGATGGCCCGATCGTCGACCAGCGCGGCGCGAAAGCTGCGCGGGCTCACGAGCCGCACGCGCACGAACAGCCCCGGCGTGAAGCGGCCGTCGGCGTTGTCGAGCACGGCGCGGGCGCGAATCGTGCCGTGATCGGAGTCCACCTCGTTGTCGACGAAGTCGAGCCGGGCGTCGTGGGGGTAGCCCTCTTCGTTGATGAGGCCCACGTGCACGATGCTGTCGGGGCCGCGCTCGTCGGCGTGGCCTCGCGGCAAGTGCTCGAGGTACGTTTGCTCGTCGATGTCGAAGTACGCGTAGACGGGCGAATCGGACACCACCGTGGTCAAGACCGTGGCGCCGTCGACCAGGTTGCCGGCTGTGACCACGGCGCGCGACACGCGGCCCGCGATCGGCGCCGTCACGCGAGTGAACGACAGGTTCAGCTCGGCGGCGTCGAGCGCCGCGTCGGCCGCGGCGAGCCGCGCGGCGGCCACGGCTGCGTCGGAGTCGACCTGCTCGAACTCCTCACGCGACGTTGCGTTCTGCGCGAGCAACCGTTCCGCACGATCGCGGTAGGAGCGTGCGAGCGCGACCTCGGCCCGCGCCCGGTCGCGCTCGGCCGTGAGGCGGTCGACCTCGGCCGCGAACGGTCGCGCGTCGATCTGGAACAGCAAGTCACCCGGGGCGACGCGCGTACCTTCGGTGAAGGCCACGGTTTCCACGTAGCCGCCGACGCGCGGTCGCACGGCCACGTTCTCGACGGCTTCTAGGCGTCCCGTGAACTCGGCCCAGTCGCTGAGCTCGTGCGTGGCCACGACGGCCGTCGTTACTTGGGGCGCCGGGGGCGGGGCGGGCGGCGCGTCGCCGGCCTCCCCAGCCACGCAGCCGGCCAACAGCCAGACCGTGGCCAGAATCGTGGGAAAAGCGGCGTATGTCCTAGTGTTCATAGGATTTTTCTTCCAAGAGGGGGTGGTGGCTACCGTGAGGCTGCGCCGCAGCCTCCCTGTTGCTACGGCTCGCTTAAAGCGGCTTCACGTGTTACTATACCGTTCAGTTACATCGCAGGATACTTACCGGTAAGTAACATGTCAACACCCAAGACTCACGTGCATGCCGATTCGCCGTTCGCGGAAGCTTCGGCCTGTGACGCGGCCAGCTGTGCACGCGACCGTATCTTCGAGGCGGCCAAGAAGCTCTTCTATAAGTTCGGCATTCGCGGTGTGAGCGTCGACGCAATCGCTGCGGAAGCCGATACCACGAAGGTCACTCTCTATAGGGTGTTCGAATCGAAAGACGACTTGCTCGTGAAGGTGCTCGAGGATCAGTCGCGGCACTTCTGGACTTGGTGGGACGAGGTAGTGGCGGAACACGCAGGTGACGCGCGTGCGCAGCTCGAGACCTTGTTCGGCGACTTCCGCGACTGCATTGCGCAAGACGATGCGGAGCGCGGCTGTTTGCTCAGCAACTCGGCGGTCGAAGTCGTCGACGACGATCACCCCGCGCGCGAAGTCATCCGCGCGCATCGGGCGGAGCTCACCAAGCGGTTGCGCGATCTGTGCCGCGCCATGGGCGCGCGTCAGCCCGATGTGCTCGGCGAT
>Ga0105252_10001419_pt1 | contig 10743 bp, 12 predicted proteins | sample EasRivMeERMZT100_FD_89675 | JGI IMG/M metagenome (GOLD analysis project Ga0105252, IMG submission 89675) | Soil microbial communities from meander-bound floodplain in the East River, Colorado, USA - East River MetaG ERMZT100 | ecosystem: Environmental > Terrestrial > Soil > Floodplain | place... | reverse complement strand
TCTTTCAGGAAGCGGCTGCCCTGATGCAGTCGAATCGCGTCATAGATGTTGTCCGAGAGGTACTTCGCGCCGTCGATCTTGCCGGCATCAGCGGGACCCTCGAGACCGGTCTTGAAGATCGTGTAGATCGCGAGGTAGGGGTTCGCATCGGGCGCAATCGAACGAACCTCCACGCGCTTGGAGCGCTCGTTGCCCAACGGAATGCGGATCATCGAGCCGCGATCGATCGGCGAGGCCTTGATCTGATTCGGCGCCTCGAAGTGCGGGTCGAGCCGGCGATAGCTGTTCACGCTGGAGTTGAGCAGCAGGCAGATCTCCGCGCCGTTGGAGAGAATCCGCTTGATGAAGTCCCAGCCGGCCTGTGACAGCTGGTCCTGGCCCTTCTCGTCCCAGAACAGGTTCTTGCCTTTGCGCGCCACGGAGACGTTGGTGTGCATGCCGTTGCCGTTGACGCCCGTCACCGGCTTGGGCAGGAAGCAGGCGGTCATGTCCATGCGGGCCGCCACCTGGCGTGACAACAGCTTGTACAGCTGTACCTGGTCGGCCGCGGTGACCGCCTCGGCGTAGCTGTAGTTCATCTCGAACTGCGACGGCGCGACTTCAGGGTGATCCTTCTCGTTGGCGAACCCCATCGCGCGCTGCACCTCGGCCGCCGTATCGATGAACAGGCGAAGCGTATCGCCCGGCAGCGAGTGGTAATAACCGCCCGTGGAGATGAACTCGAACTTTCCCGTCTCGTGATAGCGCCGCTCGGCATCGCGGCCCTTGAAGAGGAACCCTTCGATTTCGTTGGCCGCGAAACAGGTCGTGCCGTCCTTGGCGAACAGCTTTTCGGTGTACTGCTTCAGCAGGCCGCGGGAGTCGGCACCGTAGAGCGCGCCATCGCGCTCCAACACTTCGGCCATGGCGAGGACTTTCCCGGGACCAAACACGTCGGAGGGGAGCCAGTAGAACGCCGGCCAGTCCACGCGCAGGCGCAGATCGGATTCCCGCTGCTGTGAGAACCCGCGGATCGACGAGCCGTCGAACGTGAGATTGTCGACCGAGGCGAGCAGGAACTTCTTGTCGTAGTCCAGCATGTGGAAGCGCCCCTCGAGGTCCGTGAAGCAGACCGTGACGGCCTTGATGCGCTTCTCGTCCGTGAGGTACTTGAGGCGCTCCTCCTGGATCTTGTCGGGTGCCACGCGGTCGAGGCGTTGCTTCTTCGCGGCGAGATTGCGGGTCTCGAGCTCGTCGTAGGGGATCTCGAGGAAATCACGTAGGGAGGTAGTCATGCCCACTTTGAAATAGGGGTGAGACAGCATCAGAACTCGGAGGCAGAAAACTAGACGTCGAATCGAGGCTTGTCATCCTGAGCGCGAGAATATGCAGGCTTTGACGCCGAGTCGCAGGCGCGGTAGCGTTGCCGCGCGACTTCATCGGAGAACGCTGTGAGCGCGAAGCGGTCGACTACGTGGTATCGCTGGGACGAGCTCCCGATCGAGGAGCTGAACGAGAAGCTTTCGCGTCGCCTGATCACCGGCGACCAGATGATGCTGGCGCACGTCTATCTCAAGAAGGGCTGCATCGTCCCGAAGCACTCCCACTACAACGAGCAGCTCACCTATGTGCTGGACGGCGCGCTCAAGTTCTTCATCGGGGACGACCCGCGGGAGGAAGTGGTCGTGCACGCCGGGGAAGTGCTGCATCTCCCTGGCAACGTGCCCCACGAAGCCCACGCGCTCGAGGATACGCTCGACGTGGACGTGTTCAGCCCGCCGCGCGAAGACTGGCTCAAGAAGACCGACGCCTATCTGAGGAGATAAGCCAGCAGGTGAAATGAAAACGGCGCCCTCCGAAGAGAGCGCCGTCCTTGTCATGTACCGCGGTGGTTAGAGCTTGACGACGTTCTGCGCCGCCGGGCCCTTTTGGCCCTGCACGACGTCGAACTCGACCCGCTGGCCCTCGGCCAACGACTTGTAGCCCTCCGCCTGAATCGCGGTGTGATGCACGAAGCAGTCCTTCTCGCCGTTCTCGGGCGTGATGAAACCGAACCCCTTCGCGTCATTGAACCATTTCACGGTACCGGTCATACGTGCCATCTGATGAAACTCCTGTTCACTCATGTTCCCTGCGCCGCGCGACCTTGGAATAAGGACGCGAACGATGTATCCGACGCCGGTCGAGCGCTACCAGCTCCCGAAAACACAACGAGGACCGGAGACGTTGCCCCAGGTCCTCGTATCGGTCACTGGCTACTGCGCTCGTGAGAACAATCGATACATGGACCCCAAAAGTCAAGCGGCCCCCCGCCGCCACGCCGCGGCGATCTCGCTAATCCTTGACATGCGGTCGCGGCGAGCAGAGGAGCGTCCACGCGAGCGCCTTCATCACGCGTGCGAAGGTCGCTCCCGCTGCACGAGGTAGCTATCCAGCAGAATGAACGCAGCAAACAGCTCGGCGAGAACAATGAAGGTCAGAAACAGCGCGATCCCTGTCCGGCCCAGGCCCCAGGCCGCGGCGATGAGCAGCACCACCTTCCACACCCGAAAGGCGATGGGTGCCAGGAGACCCCACCGAGCCCACTCCTGTCCCCGATACAGCGCCGTACACAGCACCAGCACTACCGCGAGCGGCAGCAGCCGGGCCAGTGTGGCAATCGGTCCAATAATGAAGAGAAACGTGAAGAAGAGCGTCGCCTCCGCGAGTAGCAGGAGGACGATTGCGACGGTCAGGTCCGCCCACCTTGGGGCGACCGGGCTCACCGACGTCATCAGAACCCCCTCTTAGGGCGCGGGGGAACGACAGCCTCGGAAACAGCTCTACTGTAATGATCGGCTCAGGCGCGCGAGAGTGACGAGGCTCACGCCACAGAGGGGTTAGGTTGAGACTCTGGCCTACCTCCTCGCACTCCTCTCCGCCGGGTTTTACGGGGCCGCCGACTTCACCGGCGGACTCGCCACGCGCCGCGCGGCTACGCTCCCTGTCGTGCTCCTGTCGCAAGGCGCGGGACTCGTGCTGGTCGCGCTCGCCCTGCCACTGCTCCCGGCGGCGACGCCCAGTAACGCCGACCTTTGGTGGGGCGCGCTCGCGGGAGTGGCCGGCGGCATCGGCGTCGCGCTGTTGTATCGCGCGTTGGCGAGTGGAACGATGTCCATCGTCGCTCCGATCACCGCCGTCACCGCCGTCGCGCTGCCGGTCCTGACGTCGATCGCGCTGGGCGAGCGACCCGGCTGGATCGCGGTCCTGGGCATCCTGCTGGGAATTGCGTCGATTGTGCTTGTCAGCCGTCAGCCAAGTTCCCCCTCTCCCGAAGGGAGAGGGGGTCAGGGGGTGAGGACTCCCGAGGAGAGGGCGGGGCATGGGGTGAGGACCGGCATCGGTCCCGCTCTCATCGCCGGCATCGCGATGGGGATCTTCCTGCTCGCCCTGGCCCAGACACGTCGTGAAGCCGGCCTCTGGCCACTCCTGACCGACCGCATTGCTTCAATGGCCTTCTTCGGGATTGTCATGGTGGTCGCCCGCGCGTCACCGCGCCTGCCCATGAACCTGGCGGCGCTCGCACTCGGCTGCGGCACGCTCGACATGGTGGCCAACGCACTGTTCCTGATCGCGGTGCGCATCGGCCCGTTCAGCCCGATCGTCACGCTCTGCGCGCTCTATCCCGCCACCACCGTCCTGCTCGCACGCGTGATCCTCGCCGAGCGCCTCAGCGCCTGGCAGGCGGCAGGTGTCGTGACTGCCCTGACTGCAGTAGCGTTGATCGTGAGCGGATAGGGGATCGCGAAGACCAAGGCGCACGAGCGCGAGGTTACCAGCGCTCGTCGCGATGGAACATCTCGTACTCCAGCGTCTCGTGCTCGGCACGGGGTGATAATCCAACCGTCGGACCGTCGCCGGTCAAGAAGTCCACGGCCTGCCGCACCACTCGTGAATCGCTCGTCACCCCGCGATGCCCGAGGCCCTGGGTCGTCACGAGCTGTGAGTTTGGCCAGGCCGAAGCGATCGCCGAGCCATCCTGCCAGCGCACCGTCTCATCGGCCTCGTCGTGCACGATCAGGACATCGGGCCGGCGCGACAGGCCGCGGGCCAGAGCAGGGACGTTGAGGTCGGCCCAGCGCACGCGCAGCCGGCGCTCACTGCGCGCGCGCACGCGCTCGAGCACGTCGGCCCGAAGCCCCAACTGGCGCGCGAACGGCGCTACCCACGACGGGGGATCGGCCGCCGGCGCGAGGAACACGAGCCGCCCCACTTCGAGTCCCCACGACATCGCGAGCGTGGTACCGGCGCATCCCATCGAGTGCGCGACGATCGCGCGCGGGGCACCCTGCCGCGCCACCACGGCCTGCAGTGTGCGCGCGAACTCCGGCATTGAGGTCATGCCGCGCGCCGATTCGCCCTGACCCAGCGCGTCGTACGTCACGACGCCGAGACCCAACGCGAGCAGCGGCTCGACGAACGCCGCGAGCCGCGCGCCGCGACTGCCCCAGCCGTGGACGAGATAGACGAGCGGCGCCCCCGCCTCAGTCGATCCCCAGCGCCAGCCCACGACACGCCGGCCTTCGACCTCGAGCGTGAACCGCCGTCCTGTGGCGAGGAACGCACGCGCATCGGGCGAGATCCGCCTGCGCCGCGCTGTGAAGAACAGCCGCTCGGCCAGCCACGCCGCTGCCGCGGGAGAGACCGGCTGCAGCACACGAAACACCCAGCGAAAGAACGTCATATCTCGATATCCTCGAGCATTCGGTCGAACGCGCGGCGCGCCCGCGCTTCAGCGCCCGCGTCGCCCAGCAAGCGGGTGTGGAGGTGATACGACAGCATGATGCCGTACAGGTCCTGCGCGAGCTGCGCGGAATCGATGTCGTTCCGAAATAGCCCGGCCTCGGCGCCTTTCTGGAAGGACATCGCCAGCGTGGTGACCCAGTCGCGCTGCAGCGCCACGAGCCGGTCGCGCACAGGACCGGGCCGGTCGTCCAGCTCGGCCGTGGCGGCGACAAACACACAGCCGCCGGGCAACGCCAAGTCGCGCTCCCAGGTGCGCCAGCGCTCGAACAGCGCCCGAATCCGCGCCGCGCCGCGCGGCTCCTGCAGGGCAGGGCGGACGACGATCTCGCGGAAGCGCTCGGCGGCGTGGTTCAATACTTCGATTTGCAGCGATTCTTTGGAGTGGAAATGCGCGAACAGGCCGCTCTTGGAGAGGTTCAGGTCATCAGCGAGCACGCCGATCGTCAGACCGGTGAGGCCGACCTGGCTGGCCAGCCCGGTCGCGTGATCGAGAATCGCGCCCTTGGTCCGTGCGCCTTTGAGCATGGCCCAGAATAGCACGAACGTTCGTTTTAGGCAACCGTGGCCCTAATCACGCCCTAAGCCGCGCGAAGCCTTCATTTTGGAGCCGCTGCTCAGAGCAAAGCCGTCGAAAGGCGGCGACGCAGAGCCATGGGGCTACGGCGGGTCACCGCCTTGCTCGCCTGGCCGCCAGCAAGAGATGCTGGCGGCTTTTTCTTTTGGGGGATCAGGACCATGAACACCAAGTCCAGGCTGGGACTGCTGGTCGCCGGAACCCTTGTTGGCATCGGTTGCGGTATCGGGAGCGCAGGACCGGAGATCACTCGAATTGAAAACATCCAGGTGACGCCCGGTCGATTCACGCTGCTGACGTCCCAAGCGGCTCAGCTCGAGATCATCGTCACGACGTCGCGTGGCAACAATGGCGGCGCGGAGCAGCTGGTGTGGTCGACGACCGGTGGCGTGATCAACAGCAACGGCATCATCGGCAATGTCCGCCTAGTCACCTACCAGGCGCCCCCGACCCCAGGTACCTATTTGTTCATCGTCACAACCGTCACTGGGGCACCCGCGGACACCGCGAGCTTCACGGTCACGAACACGGTCGTGCCGGTCAGCGGGATCACCGTCTCCCCCGGTAATGTCACGTTCGTGGTCGGGGATACCTCGAGATTGCGCGCGACCTTGTTCGACTCGACGGGGGCTGTCCTCGTGGGCCGGCCGATCACATGGACCTCGAGCGACAACGGCATCGTGACCGTGCTCGCCACGGGTCAGATCCGCGCGATGGGCGCAGGGAGCGCGACGATCACCGCGAGCAACGAAACGCACAGCGCTCCCGCGACCATCACCGTAAACCCGTAGCGCTTGCCGCCCCGCAGTTCAAGGCCCAGAATCCCGGTGAAAGCTGCGATCCCTTTCACCGGAGCGACACGTGTATCCGTCACTGCTGCTTCTCCTGAGCCTGCAAGCACCAGCAAGTCAAGCCAAACTCTCCGTCCATTGGGCCGAGCTTTCGGCGGGCGAATTCCGCGATGCGATAGCGCGCGCGCAGGGCACCTGCCTCCTGCCGTTCGGCGTCATGGAGAAGCATGGGCCGCACCTGCCCCTGGGGAACGATCTCCTCAACGTCCGTTACGTCGCAACCAATGCCGCCCAGCAGGAATACGCCATCATCTTTCCAGAGTACTACTTCGGTCAGATCTTTGAAGCCAAGCACGAGCCCGGCACGGTCGCCTACAGCCGCGGGCTCCAGCTCCAGCTGCTCCAGGAAACGACCGACGAGATGGCGCGGAACGGCTGCAAGAAAATCATCATCCTCAATGGGCACGGGGGCAACAACAGCTTGCTGCCGTTCTTTGCCCAATCGCAACTCGAGACTCCGCACGATTATGTGGTCTATACGATGGGAATCATGCGCAGCGGGCAGGGGGAGCCCCGTCGCAGGTCGAACCCAGCCACGGACATGCATGCGGGCGAGGGTGAAACGTCACTCAGCATGATCGCCCGGCCCGACCTCGTGCACCTGGACCGAGCGACGCAGGAATCCGGAGCCGACCTTGGACGTTTGAAGCTCCCGGAGGGTCTCTACACGGGCATCTGGTGGTATGCGCGGTTCCCGAACCATTATGCCGGCGAGGGCGCCGTGGCGTCGCGTGAGCTGGGGGAGTTCGCCGCGAAGACGTGGATCAACGGCGTCGTGCAGGCCATCCGCGGGGTCAAGGCCGATTCGCAGAGCCTGCGGTTGCAAAACGAGTTCTACGAGCGGAGCAAGAAGCCGCTCGAGACGCCGCAGTAACCCTGTGCTACCAAAGCCCAATACCCTGTGGGCGCTGGCGCCCGGAACCTAGGGGACAACGAGGCCCGAACCTTCGAAGACGAGGATCGCATGCACCGACCGTCAGTCTCACTGCTCCTGTTTGTTGCGACATTGTGCACCGCCTGCGCCGCGCAGGAGAAGCCCGGCACGGGGAAGGGCTGGGTGCCCCTGCCTTCCGGAGGCCGCCTGTACTATGACGTGCAGGGAACTGGCGACACGGTCGTGGTTCCCGGGGCGGTGTTCTGGTCCTCCGCGCTCGCGCCGCTCGCGCGCAATCACACCGTCATCTTCTACGACCTGCTCGGTCGGGGGCGTTCCGACACCGCCAGCTCGTCGCGCATCGTGATGGACTCGATCGTCGCCGATCTGGAAACGTTGCGGACGTTCTTCCGCGTGGAGCGCATCAGCCTCGTGGGCATCTCGGTGAACGGGCTCGTCGCGGCGGCCTATGCCGCCGCCCATCCCGAGCACGTCTCACGCCTGGTCCTGATCAATCCCCTCGCTCCAACCGCGGAAGCCCAGAGCAGCTACCGGCCGGCCGAACGGACGACGCGAATCGACTCGACTGCCCAGCGGGAGCTGATGCGCCTCCGCGAGACGGGCGGCGATCGCGAAGCGATGTGCCGGATGTTCTGGAAAGCGAGTGGCGGCTGGTTCGTCGGTGATCGCGCGGCCACGTCGCGCATCGATCCGACCTGGTGTGCGGTCCCGAACGAGAACCTGGACGCTGCGCTCACCTGGCTCGGGTACCTGAGCAGCACGTTCGGATCGTGGGACCTCACCAGCGCGGCGCGCTCGATCAAAGCGCCGACATTGATCATCCAGGCCGAGCGCGATTACTTCGCCAATCCGGCAGGCGCCAAGGCGTGGGCCGCGGCCATTCCCGGCGCCCGGCTCGTCACGCTCCCCGGCGTGGGGCACCTCGCGTTGTTTGAGCGGCCCGATGCGGTCAACGCGCCGCTCGCGGAGTTCGTCGCGGGTCGCTGACCTAGCGCGGCTTCGCAGCCGCCAGTCGCACGACTCTCGCGCCCGGAAGGCGCGAGTGACGCACGTCACACGCGTTTGGTCCGCACGTCGATGTGTTTCGTTGACGTGTCATCTACCCGTCGCGACGCGCCATGATAGTTTGGTTGGCATGGACACCACACATCGCTCGCTGGTCTTCGTTCCTGCGTTCCTCCTCGCTGCATGCACAACCACCGAACCCAACGCCATGCATCGCGTCAGCGTATCGGCCGCGATCGCCGCGCCGAGTCCGCGTCCGGCCACCGGGATCACGGCGGCTCTGATCGTTGGGGACGGTGAGGGAGGATCGGTCAGTATCTCGTCCGCACAAATCGTCCTGTCGCGGCTCAAACTGCATGACGACGTCTGCGCGGGCGACGATGGCGAGAACGAGGACGACAGCAACGACGCGAATGGCACGCCGGTCGTGGAGTCGCACGATCCGAATGACGATGACCATGGCGAAGGGGAAGGCGAAGACGATGATGACTGCCCGCCCCTGACCGTCGGACCGGTATTGATCGATCTGCCGCTCGATGGCACGACCACAGTCGTGCTCGATGCGTTGGTGCCGGCTGGAACCTACAGGCGGCTGCAGGCCCGCTTGCACGCCGTGAAACCTGGCGACGAAGGTGTCGGCGACTTTCTCGCCGCGCATCCGGAGTTCGAGGGGATCAGCGTGAAGGCCGTGGGCGTGTTCACCGACGCCGAGGGCACGGACCACGAATTCACGTTTACCTCGCCCATGAACGTCGTGAGCGCGATCAACTTCGATGAACCCGTGACGGTCGGCGCCGGAACGACGAACCTGACGATCGATGTGGACGTTGCCAGCTGGTTCACGAGCGCATCTGGAACGGTGGTCGATCCGACGAATGCCGCGAATCAGCGGGCGATCGAAAAGAACATTCGCAGATCGCTGAGCCTTGACAACAACGCGGATTTCTGAGTTATTGCCACGAGGATGGTGACTCGGACGCAGGTCTGCCTCTGTAGCATGGCCGCCCCTTCTATGGGCATCGGCGGAGGCGTCGCTTCGACCTAGCGTAATCACTATTCGAATCGCGCGACCGGCTGTGGCCCTCGGGGGAGGGTTGTAGCCGGTCGCGTTGCTTTTGGACCATGTTTCCAGAGGAGGAAACCATGCCTGAGACTGTGGCGCCGGTAGCCGATATCGCCGATCGCGGGTACGCGCATCCTGAGGTTCTCGTCTCGACCGACTGGCTGGTCGAGCGTCTCACGGAGCCGAACGTCCGCATCGTCGAGTCCGACGAAGACGTGCTGCTGTACGAGACCGGGCACATTCCCGGCGCGGTGAAGATCGACTGGGTGGCCGATCTCAACGATCCGTTGACCCGCGACTACATCGATGCGCCCCGCTTCCAGCGGCTGCTGCGTTCCAAGGGGATCAGCGACAGCACGACCATCGTCCTGTACGGCGACAAGAACAACTGGTGGGCGACGTACGCCTTCTGGGTGTTCAAGCTGTTCGGCGTGAAGAACGTCCGCCTGCTCGATGGCGGCCGGCTCCGCTGGGTGGACGAAGGCCGCGACCTGAGCACGCAGGCGCCCCGCTATCCCGAAGGCAGCATCACGATCGCAGCCCGGGATGATCGCGCCAATCGCGCCTTCCGCGATCAGGTGCTGCAACACGTGAACGGCGGCAAGCGGCTCGTAGACGTGCGCAGCCCGGAGGAGTACCGGGGCGAGCGGCTGCACATGCCGGAGTATCCCAATGAAGGCGCGCTGCGCGGCGGCCACGTGCCCGGCGCGCGCAGCATTCCGTGGGGCCGAGCGGTCAACCCGGAGACACACACGTTCAGGCCGGCATCAGAGCTGCGCACGATTTACGAAGCTGAAAACGGACTCAAGAAAACTGATGACGTCATCGTCTACTGCCGCATTGGCGAGCGGTCCTCGCACACCTGGTTTGCCCTCACCTACCTCCTCGGTTTCGAGCAGGTGCGGAATTACGACGGATCGTGGACGGAGTGGGGGAACCTGGTGCGCGCGCCGGTGGAGAAGCCGTAGTGGATCGGGAGACGCGGATCGCCTGGCTGGTCGATCACTCGCAACGCCCCCGCTTCAAGGGAAAGCTTCCGGACGCGGACGCGCGCGTGCCGGGCGGCAACCCGGGATGCGGCGACATCATCACGATGTACGTCAAGGGGAAGCCGGGTGCAGACCGCATCGAAGCGGTGAGCTTCGAGGGGGTCGGCTGCACGCTCAGCCAGGCAGCCGCGTCGATTCTCGCCGAGCGGATGAACAAGGAGACGCCGACGTTCGGCGAGATTCTCGATTTTTCTTACGAAGCGATGCTCGATCTCCTGGGCCGCGACATCGCCGCGTCGCGGCCGCAGTGCGCGACACTGGCGCTGGGCACGCTGAAGGGCGCGGTGAAAACGGTCGAAATGAACCGCAAGCTGCGCGCGGCGGGGCGCACGGATGACGAGATCGCCGAGCTGCGCCGCGCCGTGGCGGCGCAAGGCACGGGCTCCGGGAACGTCATCGGAGATGGCGCCGAGCAGGCTGCCGGCGCACCCCCCCCCAGATCGTCAGGGCTTCGGCACGATCCTGTAGAGTCCGCCTGACTGCGTCATGATGTAGACATCGCCGTCGGCGTCCTCGCCGAACGATGTGATTCCGCTTCCGGG
>Ga0105252_10001415_pt1 | contig 10755 bp, 10 predicted proteins | sample EasRivMeERMZT100_FD_89675 | JGI IMG/M metagenome (GOLD analysis project Ga0105252, IMG submission 89675) | Soil microbial communities from meander-bound floodplain in the East River, Colorado, USA - East River MetaG ERMZT100 | ecosystem: Environmental > Terrestrial > Soil > Floodplain | place... | reverse complement strand
GGCCCAATGCTTCGCACAGATACTTCATGTACCGTTGGTAATCGGCCAGCTTTGCCATGGTCGTTCTCCCCCCATAAACTACCATAACAAAAAATCATTTTATTTATAACACAGTAATATTAGTTGGCCCCTCCTCAATAGGCGGAGTTAACCTAAAATCAAGAACGATAGTCGAGCCGTAAACGCATCGCCGTGTCGGCAGACACCGACCGTACACTTCGACGTTTCCGGAATTCCGGAAACGTGATAGAGAAGCCGCGTGGTAGACGATAGCTACGGACAGTCGCGGCTGTGCTGCCTGCTCGGCAATCCGGTCGAGTACGCAGTGGTTCAATTGCTGGCGGAAAACAACGAATTACACCCGGATGAAAATTCAATTTTAATCAGGGGCGGGGTATGCGCCATGACGAAATCCACAAAAATAATGGTCGGGTCGCTTTTGCTTAGCTACTCAGTTTTCCCACTCAATCGGCATTCACGCTCGATAAAGTAAACGCCACCTTGCCCACGAAATCGTTTCAGTTCGTGATCATTCCGATCGCCAAGGAACGCGACTACATGGAAGAGGAAGGCATCGATCTCAACATCGGACCCAACTACGGCCGTGAAACCGGGACGTCCGTCGTTCGACCAAAAATTACGCTGGATTCGGCGCGTAGCGCCGAAAGGAGACATTTATGAGAGTCGGTTTTATCGGTCTGGGGACCATGGGATCCAAAATGGCGCTTAACCTGTGTGCCACAGGTTACGATATGGTTGTCTACGATATCCGGCGAGAGGCAAGCGCGCCACATTTGGCAGCCGGCGCGACCGGGGTTGACTCGGCACGAAAGGTGGCCGAGTTGGCTGACGTTGTATTCACCTCCCTGCCGGGGCCGCATGAAGTCGAAGCGGTGGCGCTCGCGGAGGATGGCTTACTCGCCGGCATGCGTCGCGGCACCGCGTGGTTCGACCTCTCGACCAATTCACTGACCTTGGTCCGACGCCTGCACAAGCGCTTCGCCGCGTCGGACATCGCGATGCTCGATTCGCCGGTGAGCGGCGGTCCCGCCGGCGCCAAGAGCCGCAAGCTTGCCCTGTGGGTAAGCGGCGATAAGGCCGCATTCGATCGCCACAAGCCCGTACTGGACGCCATTGGCGATCAGGCCATGTACCTCGGTCCGATCGGCACCGGGACAGTGGCCAAGCTCATGCACAACACCGCGGGTTACGCCGTGCTAGCCTCGCTCGCCGAAGTGTTCACGCTCGGCGTCAAAGCCGGAATGGAACCGCTTGCGCTGTGGCAGGCGATACGCCAAGGAGCCTTCGGCCGCAGCAGAACTTTCGACCGGCTCGCCGAGCAGTTTCTGCCAGGCTTATTCGATCCACCGGCGTTCGCTCTGAAGCTGGCTCACAAAGACATCACCCTGGCGACCGAGCTCGGCCGCGAGCTGAATGTCCCGCTACGGATCGCTACGCTTATCCATGAGGAGCTGACGGAAGCACTCAATCGCGGCTGGGCCGAGCGCGATTCACGCATCTTCATGTTGCTCCAGGAGGAACGCGCCGGCGTGACCATCGCGGTGCCAGCCGACAAAGTCCAAGAAGCGCTCGCGCGCGGTTAGCGAAAGGTGAAAGGGGTCAAATGATCCCGCTTCAAGAGACGGGGTTAACATAGAATCGACTTTTTAATTGCGCTCGGCCAGGACGTTGAGATCACCGTCAGGCCGACTCGCAAGGAACATGGTCGGGTATTGAATGTCCTTTTTTGATTATCACCGCGCAGCTCCCGGCTTGAGCACATGATTAACTTTGTTGATTTGTTATATCCTGACCCTGATAAGGGCCGCCGTTTAGTTAATTGTGTCCGGTTTTTCTCACTAGAAATATTGCCACGGTTGTTTTATAGATCAATTGTGAAAATCGTACCCGCCGCTAAATTCAAGGAACAGTGCATGGCGCTGCTCGACCGAGTGGACCAGGACGGTATCCTGATCACCAAACACGGAAAGCCCGTTGCCAAGCTCGTTCCCGTTCATACTGACAACGCATAATTGATTGGCAGCTTTAAAGGCAAAATCAAGATCAAAGGAAACATCTTAAGCACAGGCGTTAAGTGGGATGCTGAATCTTGATACTCACATACTTCTTTACGCTCCGACCGACGATTTGAGACCGTGCGAACGCGCCTTGCTCTCCAATGAAACCTGGAGCATTTCCGCGATCGTTCTTTGGGAAATCGCCAAGCTCTTGGAGCTGGGCCGTATCGAGATCGACTTGGACCATCCCGACTTGGCTCGAACATTGGCGCGCATTCAAACTTGGCCGCTGACACTCGACATCTGCCGTTCGATCAATTCTCTAGATTTTGACAGTGATCCCGCCGATGAGATAATCGCTGCCACGCGCCTCGTGCATCGAGTACCTCTCATGACTCGCGACCGAAAGATGCGCCGTTCGAAGCTGGTTCCGATTGCTTCGTAGAAGATTTCATCCTTGCTCGGCCGCCGGCTCAGGTTTTGGCAAATCAACAAAGATAGCGAAGGCATAAGCGTATCGCCTGTCGACAGACACCAAAGGTACATTTCCACGTTTCCGGAATTCCGGAAACGTGGAAGTTCGCCAGTGATAAAAGGGAGCCGGCTCTTGGATCTCGAATTTACTGATCGAAATGGCGTGGATTATCAACGGTAAATGCCAAAAGTAAAGATGCGACACTGTCGGCTGTCGGCTCTGTCGGCGACACCGTCGGCAATGGAGCCGAGCATGAGTCGGCGGGGCAACTGCTACGACAATGAGGTGGCGGAGAGTTTTTTCAGCTCGCTCAAGAATGAACTGGTCCATCACTGCTCATTTAAAACTCGCGATGAAGCCAGGACGGCGATCTTCGAATACATCGAGGTGTTCTACAATTGCCAACGCCGACATCAATCGCTGGATTATGTCAGTCCTGTTGACGATGAACGCTCGAGGGCTGTTGCTTAACATACTGTCCGCGAAATCGGGGCTAGCTCAAGCTGTCCAACAAGAAATATTCATAATCTGGGTTATAAAAAATTTATAATCTAAATATTTCATGCGGTTACGCAGCAACTATCAGGAGGCGTCTCGCTGGGCGAAGTGGTCGAACCAGGCAGGTTCAGGGTTTGATAGGCATGAGGCGTAAGGCAACAGGCAACAGTTAAAACTGGGACGATCCTCCGATACCGTTCAAACCGTTTAAACCGCTCCAATCGTTCGCGGTGGATTAATTTATGGTATGGTTACAACCCATGACGCCGCGGGAGTTAACCCGCGCCATGTTCGGTCTAAGAACTCGCGATACTTCCGTTTAACTTGGAAAGAAAAGATCAGAGCACGGTGAAATATTTAGCGAGCGCAGCCTTCGGTTTCCTGTTGCTACTTTTCACCGCGCTTGGCTCCGTCCATGCAGCGGAGTCCAAACCCGCTTGGGCGGCGGAATGGGAGCGAACTTTCGACGCGGCCAAAAAAGAGGGGCAACTCACGGTATACCACACCCGCGGCCCCTTTGATGGGCTGTTCGCTGATTTCAGCAAGCGCTATGCGGGCCTTAAAGTTGTCACGGTGACGGGACGAGGCGGCGATTTAATCACCCGGATCATGGCGGAAAGACGGGGAGAAAAGTACCTTGCGGACGTGTATATCGGCTCGACGGGCACGCCTCTCGACGTCCTATACCCGGCCAATGTTCTCGAACCGTTCCAACCCCTGCTGACCTTGCCCGAAGTCAAAGATCCCACGCGTTGGTTGCACAAGCAGCATCATTACGGCGACCCCGAAGGCAAATATATTTTTGTCTTTGAAGGCGTGGTGCGCTCGGATATGGCCTTCAACACTACCCTGGTGGACGCTAAAGAGTTCAGTTCATACTGGGATCTGCTTAAGCCCAAGTGGAAGAAAAAGATCGCCGCCATGGATCCCAATCTCGCCGGCTTTCCCACTGGTCTGCTTCAGTTCGCCTATTATCATCCTGAGCTGGGCGGCAATTTCTTGAGACGCTTGTTTGGTGAAATGGAAATCACTTTGGCGCGCGATGGCCGCCAACTGGTCGACTGGCTCGCGGTGGGAAAATTCGCCATCGCGCTGGCCGGGCCGGCGAACGAAGTTTTTTCAGCGATGAAGCAAGGTCTGCCGGTGGGCCGCTTCGAGCCGCGCGCATTCAAGGAGGGCGTTTACATGCGCCCTACCCAAGGCTCGCTCAGTGTTTTAACCCGCAATCCCCATCCCAACGCAACCAAGCTATTCATCAACTGGCTTCTTTCCGTGGAAGGTCAGACGCTTTACCAAAAGCATTTTTTGCGTGGCGACCCGGTGTTCAGTCTACGCGAAGACGTTCCGCCGGATCCCACGGTCGAGCCCTACAAACCCAAACCGGGTGACAAATTCATCTCCGTCTATCGTCCGGAGTTCAGGGACCTCGATGGCGCAAAAAAAGTGATCGACGAAGCGCTCAAGCGCTAAGCACCGGGGTCACCTGACCCGAAATCCTACATCACTCGATCTGTCGCGGGGGACGGGAGTCATTTCACGCTAGTTTCGGACAACCGCCGGAATGCACTGTCAAAGCCTGACACCCGAGACGACCTTATTGCAAAACACCGAGGTTAGATTTCTTTAACTCGGTAGTAGATTTTCCTTGCGATCGAGTATGCCCGTGAATCGGGCGACACCAAGGATCGAAAGAAATTGACCGATCGGTTCTCGAGTTGCCGGTAAAAATAGTCGATGGGCGAGCGCTTTCGATATTGACTGAAATACGCGTCCAACTCTTCATCGGTTCTGGCTCTACCATTATCTCCGTACTTCGCGATGTAAGGTGCGAAGTCCGGATGAAGCGGTCGTGTGCCATGGTCGCCATGCAATGTCGTTTTCATGAAATTCCCGATCAGCAGGTCATCGAAAATTTCCTGCTCCACCGCGACCATGAGCGAATGACGCGGCGCTTCGAAAGTGATGCCCAAACTTCGCGACCCAGCGTTTAAATCGATCCTGTGACACTCTCCACCAATCTTGAAGCGAATAAATCCAAAATGGTTTCTGACATGATCGAAGCTGTTAAAATAAGCGGTCAGTTTCGCTTTATCGTCGGCAGTCAATGTTTCAGACCAGGCGTCGCCGAATTCCTCCGGTGAAAACACTCTTTGTGCAGTTTGCGGCGGGTCGATTCGCTCAAGCGATTCCCGGGCGCAGTCGTATCGGATATAGGCCGGCAGTAGCTCGCATCGGGTCGAGACAAATCCTTTCCGGTATTCTTCAAGCGGCGTGATGTATTGATTGACCCAAACGCTGTCGGCGCGCTGGTATCGATGCATGGAGCTGAAGGGCACGAAGAATTTCGCGCCGTACTGAGCGGTTAAATGTGAAATCTGTTGGCCGACGGGTTCTTTTCTCGCCGCCGGGGGCGCGATGAAACGGCCCTCCTCGTCAAACAAATGAATCATCTCGGCATCGCCAAAGCCGCTCAGTTTGAGTAAAAACGATACTTTGTAGCCGCGCACAACCTGGCGAACGAAGCGTCCCCAGCCGCGGTCGCTAGCGTCGTTCAGGTTGACTATCAGAGTGCCATCGATGTCGACGAGCAGAATGCCGTCCTGGTTGTAATCGGCGATGGACAAGACGCGGATTCGGTCGGAGAGGCTTGTCCATTCGCGGCTCTTTAAAATTTGAACGTCGAAGCCAAGCGCGCGAAGGCCGTCGAAGATACGGTTGCCGACATGATCGGGAAGCAGAAATTTCTTCCCTTTCAACAACTCGATTGAATCTGCGCTCAAGTGATCGGGATGGCCATGGGAAATCCAAACGAATCGGCTACGCAGAATACTGGCCATCTGCTCTGCCGGAATTTCGTGGGAGCGCGTCCAACTGCCGAAGTAGGCCGGTCCGGTGACCCATGGGTCGGTGACCAGCACCGGGATTTTATCGTGGCAAATGAGAGTCGCGTTACCGATCGTTTCAAAGCCGAGGTCCATGGTTCATCAACTCGCGCTTATCATGGCCGTTTTGTCTTGCGGTCGGCCGAAGGCCGGAATCTTTAAACCCGCGTCCCCATATTGTTCTCGATATTCTTTTCCTTTCAGCTCGTCGGAAAAATTTAAAGGTGCGCCAGGTAGTGGGGTCCGGCCCCGGGATCTTGTATAAATTTTAAATTGATCAGAAAGCAGGGCCAGGCCCTACTTTCTCGGGCTCCACTTCCCGGCCGCTAGCTCCTCAGAGTCCGTGACACGGTCATCATCGATTGGAACGCGTGACAAATTCCGCTAGCTCGCGGTTGAAGCGCGGTGTGTCCTCCCAGAACGGCATGTGACCGACACCGGCGTAGAAAGAAGTCCGCGCATGGGAAACCACGCTGGCCGTGTACTGCGCCACGGGCAAGAGCGCGACGCGGTCTTCCAGGCCGTGGCTGACGAGCACTGGCACGGTGATCTTTTTCAGCGCTTCGCCGTAGAGTTCCGGCCTATTCAGTAAATAGCCGCGAATTCGCGCCGGCACCATCATGTTATAAGCCACCATCGTTTGCAGCTCGTCCGAAGGCAAAGGCCGCGCCGTGCAGAACTTCAAAAATGCAATCGTGTTGTCGATGTTCTCCGTGAGATTCTCCGACGCCATTTTCAACACCGCGGGCGTCGCCGGGCCGCGTGTCTCGTTATCGACTTTGAGGAACGCGCCGACGAAGTGGATTCCGCCAATGCTTTTATCGCCGTATTCCATCAAGTACTCGGCGATGATCCGGCCGCCATAGGACCAGCCGACCAACACCGGCTTTTTGAGCTTGGCCGCTTCCATCACGGCCTTCACCTCATCGGCCCAGCGCTTGTGATCACGGTAGAAAGCCGCGTCTATTGGTTTTTCTGAGCCGCCGTGACCGCGGATATCGTAAGTAATCAAACGAAACGAATTGGCCAGCTCGCTGCCGAATTGGCGCGACCAGGAGAGATGGCTTTGTGAATAGCCGTGGATGAATAGCATCTCGGGGCCGTCCGGATTGCCCCACTCCTGAGCGGCAATCGAGACCCCGTCCGGCGTTTGAACTTTGAAAGTCTTGGCGGCCCGCTCGGCAACTTGAGTTTGCGCCAGCGCAGGGGGAGATGCCAACGCCAAACACGCGATGATCACCAACGCGCAATTTGCTCGTATAACCCGTTTCATTTACCGGCGCCCATAAACGAAGCCACTTCGCGGCCGGGGTATTGACCCCGGCGCCCCTGACTTCAGCACTTCCGGCAGATGAGATCGCCCTTTGGAAAGGGCAAGAGCACGCTATCTACTCGCGGATCATTTTCGGCCCGCTTCAGGAGCTCTGTCTGCATGCGCGGCGAGGTTACGTTATCGACGACGATCCAACCGCCAGGCATGAGGCGCGGGACGATGATCTCGTAGATCTTGGCGTTGTTCTCCGGGGGTTCAATGTCGGAGAAGCAAAACGCGATCTCTTCGAAACGGGTGGCGTAGTCGAAAGCGTCGCCATGAAAAACTTGGACCGACTCAGCCGCGCCGGCTCGGGAAATGTTCTCGCGAGCCAGTGCGACCTTTTTTTCATCGAGATCGACCGTTGTAAGCGTGACGCCTTTGGTGCGAGCGGCGAGGGACAGCCACAGACTGGAGTAGCCGCCGCTGCTGCCGAGCTCGAGAAATGCGCCCGGCGGCGCCGATATCGCCAGGAGTGAGAGGACGCGCGCGACATCGCTGTCGACACTACGTAGTGACCGTTGATCGCGAGCAACTTGTTCTTCCAGCGCGCGCATCACTTGCTGCATGTCGGCTGTGATGTCATGAAACACTAGCGCCCCCCTCGAGATTCTCGAACGGCACGCTGCGCCGATTGATCTGCTCTTCGATATCGTCCGGAAATAGATTTTCTTTGAGCATCGCGAAGTCGCCGTACGCGCCATGCACCGGACCGAGCAGGTTCCGCTCGGCCAGGAGCCCCGGCTTGCGCGTGCCGAATCGCGGCAGCTTGTCGCGATATTTTTGATAAAGCTCATACCAAGTGCGCGTCATCAGAATGTAATAGTCCAAAGGCACCGGCGGCTGCTCGGCCTCTTTGCACAGCGCCGTCGCCGGCTCGCGCCGCCACTGCTGCGGCCGCGGGAAAATGCCGCGCGACATCAAATATTCGAATCCAGAAGTGGTGGACTTAACCGCTTCCTCAACGGTCTTAAACCCATGCGGCCGCGCCATTTCGATGCCGGAGACGAAGCTCGGCTGCACCATCCCATTGCCGAACACTTCCACCGCGTCTTCCATCCAGCGCACCCAGTTGTCCCAGCCGACGCGCTCGTCCTTGCCGGGATTGATCCACGAAAAGAGCGTCTTGTCCCACACTTCCATGTTGAAGTGGATGTGATCGGCGCCGGCGTCCTTGTAGCGCTGCACTTCTTCGCGCGGCCGCGCGTTGACCTCGAAAGTGATGCGCGGCTTGGTCGCGATGTTCTTGATAGCGCGAATATACTCTTCGTAGAAGTCCACCTCGGTCTTGCCATGCAGCGTCTTGGTGATGCTGCCGCCGCTGAGGACGAAGCCTTGTCCCGCGCCGATCTTTTGCGCGTCGCTGGCGACATGTTCGCATACCCTCACCACATCAGCCACTGACTTTACCGGCGCGGTCAGCGTAAAGTCGCGCGACAGCTTCATTTGGCGCGCGTTCTCGTTGATATCGCAAAACTTGCACTCCTCCTTGGCGCCCCAGTATTGGCAGTTGCGAAAGATCGTGATGAAAGAGCCGAAGGCAACGATCTCATGATAAGGCGTTCCGTCGGGCAAGTTCTTGGAATAGTAATCCGGCGTTTTGGGAATCCGCACATGCGCCACCACCTGCCCATTCACCGTCAAGACAAGTCGGCCGTCCACGACGTCGACGAGATAGGGTGAATAGGGCGACAACGAGGTCTGGATCGCAACCGGGCGCATGTTGTACGGCCCGTTGAGCAGGACAAAATGCTCCGGCACGCGCCGATGCTCGCCCCGCTTCAGCTCCGACATCGGCACGAGGTCGTAGGAGAACAATCTATAAGATTTGACCAACGCGCCCACTGACGCCTCAAGCGCGGCATCGCTGAACCAGTGACCGAGGCTCAACATATGTTGCTTGAGAATCGTCTCCTTGGGCACGTCCGGGTATTTCTTGAAATACGCTTCCAAATCTTCCGAATCGGTTTCCCTCGTCGTCGAATCCTTACCCATGCGAGTCCTTTCGATCTAACTTATGTTGGGCGCGACCCTCGCGGCACACTCACAGACATTGCTATTTCAAGATTGCGTGGGCAACCTTGGACGCGGGTTCGCGCACCTTGTCGAGTTTTTCTTCCGACTGATTTTCGATCTGTAAAAAATCATTGACTGGCATAACGTCTTTAGCCGCTATTGTACCGGATTCTCTCAGAAAGCCGGTATCGACATCGAGGCGTCGAGTAGCTTGACCGAGCGCCCGCGAAACGATTTCCTGTCCCTCGCGGCCGAGTAGCCAATTGACGAAAACCTTTGTGCTGTTCGGGTGCGCCGGCGCTTTGATGATCGCCAGATTGCCGCTACCGCCGGTGCCGTAATTTCCCTCTTTGAGTGTCGGAAGAGTCTTGATCGGCAACCCCGCTTTGAGAAACGGCAGATAAGAATAATAAGAGTTCCCAATCATGATGGCGACTCGCCCTTTGGCCAAACTTTCCGCAAGCAGGCGTTGATCACGGCCGAAATATAAATCCTGCGCCACCAGTTTTTTTAAATACTCCTCGCCTTTAACCTTCCACATGAACGCCCAGGTGGAGTCTCCGGCGCCCGGCGTGCGCGGATCGAGATAACCGATCTTGCCTTTCCATTTCGGATTGAGAAAATCGTCCAGCGAACGGATCTCATTGGGTTTGACCAGTTCGGTGTTGTACCAAATGACTTCCGACAGGTACGCCTGAAACATGTAAACGAATCGTTTGGCGTTATCGACCCACAGATGACCACCCCACCACTGTTTCGGATCTTTGACTTCGGGTAGCACTAGCCACGGTTCGATGGGATCGAGAATGCCCTCGTCGAGCATGCCGGAGACGATCGAAGAAGAACCACCGATGTGCAGATCGAAATGGCGCACGCCGGCTTTGAATTCGTCCGCCATGCGGCGCACGCCGGCGCTGCCGCGCGACGTAAAAGTTTCGACCTCGATGCCGTAGCGTTTTCTGAATTGCTCCTCGAGCTGCTTTTTCAACTCGGCGCTGGCCGGTAGCGATAGCGTGACCTTGCCTTCTTTCTTCGCGGCATCAATTAGCTTATCCCATTCCGCCGGCCCGGCGGCTTTGCTTTGTTGGCTGTAGACCGCCGGTACGAATATCAGAATCCAAAACAGGCAGACAGATAAAAACTTCCTCGCTATTTCGATCTGGACGGGCAAACTTTTGTCTCCCTTACACCGCTACAATTGCGTCCTCAACGAACAAATTTTTCGGAGCTTTTGGTGGACTGATTAATTATCCTTTTATTTGAAGCAGTTTAGATGTCAAGCAATATTACGCAAACAACGTAAGCATCGTGGGATTGAAATGTCCCAACTTAGTGCGGCGGAGCCGCAACCGAAAAAGAAAAGCGGATTTCACTGCAGAGACACCGAGTTCGCAGAGTTCAGAGTGTCTTTTAACCAAAAAACTCTTTACGCCGCGTCCTCTGCGGTCATGAGAAAAAATCGATTTTCGCCAGAATCAGCACGTGCAAGCATTTGATTTTGTTAATGCCAATATTGCGAATTTCGTCGTTTTTCGAATTTTTTCTCACGTCCTG
>Ga0105252_10001414_pt1 | contig 10757 bp, 9 predicted proteins | sample EasRivMeERMZT100_FD_89675 | JGI IMG/M metagenome (GOLD analysis project Ga0105252, IMG submission 89675) | Soil microbial communities from meander-bound floodplain in the East River, Colorado, USA - East River MetaG ERMZT100 | ecosystem: Environmental > Terrestrial > Soil > Floodplain | place... | reverse complement strand
TGGCTGGTCGTGCTCTATCGGATGGACGTCAGTCGGGCGTTCCCGTTGTTGAGCCTCGGCTCCGTCGTGGTCGTAGTCGTGTCGCGCTTCTACCTCAAGGAGCGCGTGTCGGCGTATCGCTGGGTGGGCGTGACCTTGATTGCGGTTGGCATTGCTCTGGTCGCGAGCACATGAGCCGCCAGTCGTTCCGTTGGCTCGGTCTCGCGTGCCTGCTCACATCGATAGTGCTCTCGGCGCTCGGGCAGCTCGGCATGAAAGCCGGCATGCAGGAGTGGCAGCAGATCGTCGCCGGGCAGGCCGTCGCGGGATCGGTTGCATCGCTCGGCGCACTGCGGCCCGCCCTGGTATGGCTGGTTGCGGGTCTCGCGGCGTACGGCGTATCGCTGCTCGCATGGCTCGCCGTCCTCGTGCGCTACCGGCTCAGCTACGCGTATCCGTTGCTCGGTTTGAGCTACGTGCTCGTCTATGTCGGTGCCACGCAGTGGCCGCGACTGCTCGAGTCCGCGACGCCGGCGCGCACCGTTGGCACACTGTTGATTCTCGCCGGCGTGACACTCGTGGCGCTGACGCGTGACGACCCGACGCAAGCAGAGTAGCCCGTCGCAAAAACAGTAGAATCGCTACTCCGACGGAATCGCCGATGAGGCCAGGGGCGTTGATGAAGAACCAGCCTTTCGCTCGACGTCTCCACTTCGCTCTCGCGGGTCTGGCGGGCGCGTTGCGGGCGGAACACAGCTTTCGGATTCAGGTCGTGGCGACGGCTGGTGTGCTCGTCGCGCTCCTCTGGCTGCGACCCGCGCCCGTGTGGTGGGCGGTGATCATCGTCACGATCGCGCTGGTGCTCGCCGCCGAGCTCATCAATACCGCGCTCGAGCATCTGGCGGATCACCTGCACCCCGAGCAGCATCCGCGGATCAAGATGGTCAAGGATTGCGCGGCGGCTGCCGTGCTGATCACGAGTCTCGGCGCGTTGGCCGTGGCGGCGGCGTTGCTCTGCGAGCTGCTGCGCTGAGTGGCTAGGGACGAAACGGCACCGTATAGGTCAACGCGAAACCGTCGCCGAGCGGCGCCAAGCCGAGCTCGGCACGGCGACTCGACGTCTCGCGGCGTTTCAGCACGAAGCGCGCGGTCGCCACGCCCAAGCCGGCTCCCGCAACCGTATCGGAGAGCCAATGCGCGTCGTGGTCCATGCGGTGGTAGGCGGTACCGGCCGCGATGCCGTAGCCGAGCACGCGCCGCAGCAACCGGAAGCGATCGCCGCCCGATTCCGCGAACACGGTGCCGATCGCAAACGCGGCTGTGACGTGCATCGACGGAAACGAATCGCCGTCGCTTTGCCAAGCGCTGGGATCCCCGGCTACGTAGGGGCGTTCGCGGCCCGTGGCTTCCTTGAGCAGGTAGGCGGCCGCCGAGCCCAAGGCGGCCGCTTCCACCATCGAACCCGCCTCCTGGCGGCCGTCGTCGTCGTTGAGCACAAGCGCGGCAACCCACGTGCCGCCGACCACGAGAACGGACGCGAGCGCGTCCTCTGAATCATAGGTGTCCGGGGTCGTGCCCGGCGGCGCCACGCTGGTCGACCCGAATTGCGCACGCATTTGCTCGTCGTGCTGGTAGGCAAAGGCCACCGCGCCGAGCACGGCGCCGAAGCGGACCCACTGGGCACGTCCAGCGTGCAGCGGTGCGGTGACGTAGGCCTTGATATCGCCTGCCAGCTGCGCGGCACCCGAGGTGGGTGGCCCGTCAGCGGCGGGGGTTTCCGCCTGCGCCGACGCGCAGGCCAACGCGGCTGCGACGACGGCGATCGGCGCCAGCCGCCGGAGGCGGCGCAGCAGCGGTGTCGGCGCGGCTGCGGGCAACGGAGCGGGGAGCTGGGGCAAGGTTGGGTGGCTCGGGGGCGGACGATGCGGCATGTTACCCGCCACGGGTCCGTAGGGTTAGGGGGCGTGAGCGCGTCGATATGGGCGCTCTAGCCGGCGGCGTATACTGCGCCCGCAATGCTCGGGCGATATGCTGCTTAGGATGCGCCAGCGAATGAACCTTCGAAACGCGATTCTCGTGGGCCTGATCGGTCTTTCCTTTACGTTCGCTGGGCTGACGGCGACGCTAAAAAGCGTCGAAGTCACACGCCTGCAAGGCCGCTATCAGTTGATTGCCGACACGTATCTCGCCGCGGCGCCCGCGGCCATCTCCCAGGTGCTGCTCGACTTCGATAACGACCGCTACTCGCAGATCTCGGAAATCTACAAAGAGAGCACCTACTTGGCTCCGGACAGCGACGGCACGCCGCTCGTCTACACGCGCGTCGAAGGTTGCCTCATGGTGTTTTGCCGCAGCATGCGCCGCGTCGAGCGGCTCGAAATCGTCACGCCGAATCTCATACGCTCGACGGTGTTGCCGGAACGCAGCGACTTCAAGTACGCGTCGTCCGAGTGGACGCTCGAGCCCGAGGCCGGCGGCACGCGAGTGACGTACCGCATGGAGATGGAGCCGGATTTCTGGCTGCCGCCGTTCGTCGGCCCTTGGTTCTTGCGCAGGACTCTGCTGAATGGCGGCGTGAGCGCCGTGGAACGCATCGAGGAGCTTGCCCAGCAGGTCGATCGCGACGCACCGCTCCGCGCAGAATCGCGTTGACGGTCAAGCAGGACCGGCGGAACGCGCTCCGAACCGTGCCGCGCCGGTGTCGGAAATTTGTCGGACTCGGCCCGCAAGCCTTGGCACGCAGGTAAAGTACGGCGATTAGCCGCGCTTTCCGGCGAACGGAATCGGCCATGTCGAAGCGAGTGCTGGTCATTGAGGACAACCAAAGCCTGGTGGCGAATCTCTTCGCCTACCTCGAGCCGCGGCAGTTCAGCATCGATGCTGCGCAAGACGGGCAATCCGGCTTGCACCTGGCGCTCAACGCGGACTACGACGCGATTGTCTTGGATTGGATGCTGCCCCGGCTCGATGGCCAGGAGGTCGTCAGGCGTTTGCGCGACAGCGGCTCTGCAACGCCCGTGCTGATGCTCACGGCGCGCGACGATTTGCCGCACAAGCTCGCCGGTTTTCGTGCCGGAGCGGATGACTACCTGACGAAGCCGTTCGCGCTCGCCGAGCTCGAGGTTCGACTCGACGCCTTGATTCTTCGCAGCAAGGGCCGCGCCCGCGTGCTCGAGGTCGCTGACCTGCGCTTCGATCTCGCGACCCAACAAGTGCTGCGCGGCGGTTTGCCGCTACACCTCTATACGGGCGGCAAGAAGTTGCTCGAAGCCCTCATGCGGGCGAGCCCCGCGGTCGTGACGCGAGAGCGATTGGAGTCGGTTCTCTGGGTCGACGAGCCGCCGGAGGGCGACATGCTGCGGTGGCACGTCTACGAGCTGCGCAAGAGCATCGACGGGCCGTTTCCCACGAAGTTGATTCACACCGTGCCCAAGATCGGCTACAGGCTCGCGGCGCCGGACATCGATCGATGAGCCCGCGGCCGAGCCTCCGCAGGCGACTCACGCTCGGCATTCTCTTGTATTCGGTGCTCGTCGCGTTGGCGGTGGCGACGCACGGTTACCTCGTCAACGAGCGTGCTGAGCGCTTAGTGTGGGAATCCCTGCTGCAAAGCGAGCTCGATCACTTCATCGCACGCCGCGCCGCCGATCCCGCCTACCGCTGGACGGATACGGAGACTCTCGAGCTTTACGGTCCGTTGAGCGGCCGAGCGGTACCCGCCGAGCTCGCGTCGCTGTCTCTGGGCGTGCACGACGAAGTGCCGAGCGGGGGCGCTCAGGTCGTCGCGCTCGTCAGCTCGACGGAGCAGGGCAAGGTCGTGCTGGCCCTCAACATCTCGGGTATCGAGCGGGCCGAAGATGCCCTGACGCTGATGATGGCGGCGTCGACGCTGATCGTCGTGGCGTTGTTGGCACTCGTGACGCACTTCGGCGCGGGATGGCTCGCGCGGCCGCTCTCGTCTATCGCGCACGCCATCACGTCGTTCGCGCCGAATCGGCCGGGGCAGCGCGTCGTGGTTCGGCGCACAGCGCCGCGGGAAGCCATCGTGATTGCCGAGGCGCTGAATGGCTACCTGCAGCGAATCGAAGAGTTCGTCGAGCGCGAGCGGGCGTTCGTCAATATGGCGAGCCACGAGCTGCGCACACCGATCGCGGTCATCTCTGGAGCGGCGGAAGTGGCGCTCGATCCGCAGGCAGCCGCGGATACAGAGCCCCAGCTGAAGAACATCCTGCGCACCGCCCGCGACATGCAGCGGTTGGTGGAGCTGCTTCTGGCCTTGGCGAAGGATCCGGGGCGGTTACGAGCCGCGAGCGAGACGGTAGAGCTCGCCGAGCTCGTGCCTTCGATCGTGGCGGATCATGAATTCTTGGCCAAGAACAAAGAGCTGTCGTTCGAGCTCGACCTAGGGAAGCGCTGCGCGATACGGGCGCCCACGCAAGTCGCTCGTGCTGCCATCGGCAATTTGGTGCGCAACGCCATCGAGAATAGCGACCGGGGCACGATCAAAATCGCGACTACCGACGGCGGGCAAGTGATCATCGCCGATCCCGGCCACGGCATGTCCGATCAAGAGATGAGCGCGCTGTATACCCGTCTCGCGCGTTCCCGTGAGGTGGTAGGCACGGCAGGCATCGGCATCGAGCTTATTTCCCGCCTGTGTGAGCACCTCGGCTGGCAGCTCAGCTTCTCGTCCGCGCCGGACAAGGGCACGACGGCCGTGCTCGATCTTGGTTGCAGTACCGGGCCTGCCTAAGAACGGTCCCACGAATTTCCCACACCGCCTCGCTTACGCTCTCGGGATTCTCGATCGTTGCGAGATTACGACCGCGGAGCGGGGGACGCTGGTATGGTCGGGCGCAGGTTTGGGCGGACTTTGGGCGTTGTGCTCGCCACGGCCATGTTGGGCGGCTGTGCCGTCGACACTGAGTTCGACCGCACGTTCGTCGCGAGCCAGCTCGAGGAGCGCGCCGGCAACGGCCTGCCCGATCTACCCCCCGGCGCGGATCCGGCCTTGCCTCCCCAGGTAGCGGTTGCCGATGGATTGACCGAAGCCGAAGCCGTCGCCGTCGCGCTGTGGAACAACCTCGAGTTTCACGCCACGCTCGCGGAGCTCGGAATAGCGCGCGCCGATTTGCTCGAGGCGGGCCTGCTACCGAATCCGATTCTGAGCCTGGTGTTTCCAGGCGATAGCACGGTGCGCGAAGGCACGCTCAGCGTGCCGATCCAGCTGCTGCAGCGCCGGACTCGTGTGGAGATCGCGACGCTCGACGCCGAGCGCGTGGCGCAGGGTTTGCTGCAAACCGGTCTCCGCTTGGTTCGCGATGTGCGTCTAGCGCACGCCGAGCTCGGCCTCGCGGAGCTTCGCGCGACGCTGCTCGAGCGCGAGTCGGTATTGCTCGCCGACGTGGCCGAGATCGCCACGCAGCAGCTCGCGGCCGGTAGCATCAGCGCGCTCGAGGCCGACCGCATCCAAGCAGATGCGCTGACCGCGATGGCCGCTCGGCAGGATGCGCTTCGTCAACTGACGGCGGCGCGCTGGCATCTGGCGGGACTTCTCGGTCTCTCGGATCTCGATACGAAGGTGTCGGGCGCCGAGGACGGGCCGAGTGCAGAGCCGTTGCCCAATCTCGACGCTCTGGTGGAATTGGCGCTGGCCTCGCGGCCCGATCTGCGAGCCGCGGAGATCGTCGTGGAGGCCGCCGGAGCTGCCGCGCGTTTGCAACGTCAGCAGGTCTACGACTTTTTGGCGTTGCTCGATTTCGACCAGGAAGCGGGCGAGGACGTCGAAATCGGCGGCGGACTGCAAATCGACCTACCGATCTTCAACCGCAACCAGGGCGGCAGCATGCGGGCGGAGTCGCGAATCGAGCAGGCCGCGCTGCGCTACTCGGCGGTGCGGCGCAACATCGTGCTCGATGTCGGCGCCAGCTACGCAGACTACTCGGCAGCACTCGCGGCAGCGCGTGCCTGGGAGGACGACATCGTTCCGCGGCTCGCAGCGGCCGTCGAAGGTACCGAGAGGGCGCTAGCGCTCGGTGGTACCTCCGAGCTGCTCGTCTTGCGCAGCGAGCAACGACTGGTTGCGGCGCGTGTCGCAAGAGCGGAGGCGCTCGCGCACGTGCGCCGAGCGTCGGCCAATCTCGCGCACAGCGTCGGGCAGAAAGTTGCGACACAACTCTAGGGTGGGAACTGTCAGTGAAATCCGTTAAGACCCTGCTCGCCGCCGGTCTCGCAGTCGTCGGGGTCGGCCTGGCGGCGTGCGGCAACGACAATGCCACCGAAGCTGCGCCGGCGCATGTCGAGAACGCCGTCCCGGAAGCGCAGCTCGCGACGTTGTCGTTGACCGCGGCGGCCGTCGAACGACTGGGGATCGAAACGGCCGCCGTACAGCGCCAGGTGGTCATGCTGACTCGCACGCTCGGCGGCGAGTTACTGGTGCCGCCCGGCCATGTGATGACCGTGGCGGCGCCCACGGCGGGGATCGTCCTTGGGCCCCAGCGCGGCGCAATGCTCGCCGCCGGTACGAAGCTCGAGGCCGGTGACGCCGTGATGCAGTTGCTGCCGCTCCCGCCGGACAGCGAGCTGCTGGCGTCGGACGAGGAGATGCTGGTGCGCGAAGCCGAGGTGGCGGTCGCGCGGACGCGCGCCGAACGCGCGGGCCAGCTGTTGGCGGGCCGATCGGGCAGCCAGGAGGAGCTCGAGCAGGCGCAGGCGCAGCTGGTGCGAGCGGAGGCGGCGCTGCGCGTCTCCCGCTCGCAGCAGTCGTTGTTGCGTGGCGCCGAAGCGGCAGGGCTCACGCCGGTGACTCTGCTCAGTCGCGAAGGCGGCGTCTTGGCCCAGCTGCACGTCGCCGCTGGGCAACTCGTGGCCGCCACGACACCGCTGTTCGCCGTCGAAGCTCAGGATCGGTTGTGGGTTCGCGTGCCTGTGTACTCGTCGGATCAGGGCGCAATCGATGCCGCAGTACCGGCCAGCGTCGAGCTGTTGGGCGGCACGCCTGGCGGCGGACGCACGGCGGAGCCGGTCGCGGGTCCGCCGACCGCGAACGCGAGCGCGGCCTCGATCGACTTGTTCTACCAAATCGATAACCGCGACGGCGTCTACCGCGCCGGCCAGCGCGTGCAGGTCACCATGGCGTTGCGTGAGAGCGGCGAGTATCTCGTGGTGCCGTGGTCGGCCGTGCTGCAGGACATTCATGGCGGCTCGTGGGTGTACGTTGAGACCAGGGCTGGCGTGTACGTTCGCACGCGTGTCGAGCTACAGAGAGTGCTCGGCGATCGAGCTGTGCTGGCGCGCGGACCGGAGCAGGGTACCGAGGTCGTAACCGTGGCGGTCGCCGAGCTCGCGGGCACCGAATTCGGAGTTGCGCACTAGTGAGCTGGCTCATCGGCTCCGCTCTCCGAATTCGCTTCATCGTCGTGGCAGCAGCGATCGTGCTGCTCACGGTCGGCGCCAATCTCCTGCGCGACACGCCGCTCGACGTGTTCCCGGAATTCGCGCGGCCGCGCGTGGAAATCCAGACCGAGGTTCCGGGGTTTTCCGCCGACCAAGTCGAGGCGCTCGTCACGGTGCCGCTCGAGAGCGCGCTGAACGGCGCGCCATGGCTCGAGACGATTCGTTCGAAGTCAGTGCTCGGGCTGTCCTCGATTACGCTGTTCTTCGGCAACGACGTCGACTTGATGCAGGCGCGGCAAGTCGTTCAGGAACGCGTGAGCATCGCTGCGGCCGAGCTCACCTCTGCGGCTCGGCCGCCGGTGATTCTGTCGCCGTTGTCGTCCACGAGCCGCGTGCTGAAGATCGGCATGCAGTCGTCGACGCTCACGCAGATCGAGCTATCGACGCTCGCGTTGTGGACGGTGCGACCGCGACTCATGGCGATCCCGGGTGTCGCCAACGTCGCGGTGTGGGGCCAGCGCGACCGGCAGTTGCAGGTGCAAGTCGACCCGCAGCGATTGCTGGCGTATGGGGTCACGCTCGATCAAGTTCTGGACAGCGCCGCCGCCGCCACCTCAGTGGTTGGCGGTGCGTTCATCGACGGGCCGAACCAACGCCTGAATGTCACTCATTTGCCCGCGATTCGCTCGGTCGAGGATCTGGCGCGCGTGGTCGTCGCACACGTCGATGGTGTGTCGCTGACACTCGGTCAAGTCGCGCGTGTGGTCGAAGGCTCGCCGCCGCCGATCGGCGACGCCATCATCAACGACGTGCCCGGAATCTTGTTGATCGTGGAGAAGCAACCCTGGGGCAATACGCTGCAAGTGACGCGGGAGATCGAGCAAGTGCTCGCGAGCCTCGCGCCGGCCCTCGAAGGCATCGCGGTCGATCCAACGATATTTCGCCCTGCCACCTATATCGAGAACGCGCTGACGAACCTCAATACGGCGCTATTGATCGGCTGCGTATTGGTCGTGTTGGTCTTGAGTGCCTTTCTCTACGATTGGCGCGCCGCCCTCATCAGCAGCGTCGCAATCCCGCTGTCGTTGATCACGGCGGCGCTCGTCATGCGCTACACGGGCGGAACGATCGACACGATGGTGCTCGCCGGCCTCATCATCGCGCTCGGCGAAGTGGTCGACGACGCCATCATCGACGTCGAGAACATCATGCGCCGGCTGCGTCTAAACCGTGCGGCCGGCAACGTCGAGTCGGTGTTCGCAGTCGTGCTCAAGGCCTCCATCGAGGTGCGCAGCGCCGTCGTGTTCGGCAGCTTGATCGTCATGCTCGTGCTCGTGCCGGTGTTCACGCTCGAGGGCTTGTCGGGAGCGTTCTTCAAGCCGTTGGCGATGGCGTACATCGTTGCGATCCTCGCCTCACTCGGCGTTGCGCTCACGCTGACGCCGGCCTTAGCCCTTCTGTTGTTGCCGAAGGCTGCGGAGCAGCGCCCGCAAGACTCGCCGCTGGTCGCTTGGCTCAAACAACGCTACCGGCCGTTGCTGGCGCGCTTGCTGGACCAGCCCCGGCGGTGCCTCGCCGGGCTCGGCGCGGCATTGCTGACGGCCGTGATCGTCTATCCGTTTCTCGGACAAGAGCTGCTGCCGAATTTTCGCGAGTACGATTTCTTGATGCATTGGCTCGAACGGCCCGGCACGTCGCTCGACGCGATGAATCGCGTCACGATGCGCGCTAGTCGGGAGTTGCGTTCCGTCGACGGTGTTCGCAACTTCGGCGCACACGTGGGTCGGGCGGAAGTGGCCGACGAAGTCGTCGGCATCGATTTCACCGAGCTATGGATCAGCCTGGACCCGGAGGTCCCTTACGATGCGACGGTCGAGAAAGTCCGGCAAATCGTCAACGGCTATCCGGGTCTGTTTCGCGATTTGCTGACCTACTTGCGGGAGCGCATTAAAGAGGTGCTCACAGGAACGAGCGGCTCCGTGGTCGTGCGGATTTTCGGTCCTGATTTGCAGCGCTTGGAGGTAAAAGCCGAGGAAGTCGCAACGCGCCTCGCGGCTATCGACGGCGTAGACGACCTGCTCGTGCAGCATCAGACGTTGATCCCCTACATCGCCATCGATTTCAAGCCGGACGCGGCCGCGGTGTTCGGGTTGACACCGGGCGACTTGCGGCGGCTCACCGAGCTCATTCTGACCGGCAACAAAGTGGGTGAGCTCTACGAAGAGCAGAAAGTCTTCGATGTCGTAGTGCGGGGCACCCCAGAAGCCGGGGCGAATATCGACGCGCTCCGTGACCTGTTGATCGAGACGCCGGGTGGTGGGGCGGTGCCGTTGCGCGACGTCGCCAACGTCTACCTAGCGTCGACGTCGAACCAGATTACGCGCGAGGCGGGCTCGCGCCGCATCGATGTAACGTTGAACGCCGCGGGTCGGGCGCTCAGTGCGGTGGCCGAAGACGTGCGCGCCGCGGTCGGTGAAGTCGCGTTCGATCAGGGCTACTACCCCGAGATCCTCGGGGAATATGCCGAGCTCGAGCAGGGACGGCAGCGGCTCGTAATTGCCGGGGTCGTCTCGGTGCTGGCCATCTTGCTGTTGTTGCATGCCGTGTTCGATTCCGTCCGGGCGGGGTTGCTCGTTTTCCTGGGCCTGCCAGGTGCAGTCGTCGGCGGTATCGTCGGCGCGGTGCTCGGCGGCGGTGTGTTGTCGCTCGGCTCGTGGATCGGGTTCATCACCGTGCTCGGCATCTCCGCCCGCAACGGCATCATGCTCGTGAGCCATTACCGGCATCTCGAAAACGCGGAGGGCATGCCGTTTGGGCCCGCGTTGGTCATGCGCGGCGCCGAGGAGCGCCTCGCGCCCATTCTAATGACGACGCTGACCACCTGGCTGGCCTTGCTGCCGTTAGTGCTCGGTGGCGTGCGGCCGGGCCAGGAAGTCGAGCATCCGATGGCCGTGGTCATTCTCGGCGGCTTGATCACCTCCGCCTTGTTGAATTTGTTGGTCGTGCCGGCGTTGTATCTGCGGTTTGCGAAGCCGCAGCCGGCATCGGCATAGTCGCCGCTACAAAGAATCGAGGAACATCAGCAGCAATCGCTGATCCGCTTCGCTCAATGCGAGGTAGCTGGACGTGACCGTGCCGCTTGGCCGCGGTGGCGCTCGATGGCCTCCTGTTTCGTGAAGCTGAGTCGCTGTGGGGATGAAAGATCTTGTCGCCTAGCGCGTCCGGGACCGTGAACTGATCGCCGTTAATTCGTGTCCCCGGCGGTAGCGCGTCGCGTTTCAGCGACCTACGGCGGAGGCGGTGAATTGCGGAGGGGCTTGAGGCTTGGCCGGCTCGGCGTATTCTGTGCGCAGACTACTATATTCACGGGGACTCTATGGCGC
>Ga0105252_10001412_pt1 | contig 10763 bp, 21 predicted proteins | sample EasRivMeERMZT100_FD_89675 | JGI IMG/M metagenome (GOLD analysis project Ga0105252, IMG submission 89675) | Soil microbial communities from meander-bound floodplain in the East River, Colorado, USA - East River MetaG ERMZT100 | ecosystem: Environmental > Terrestrial > Soil > Floodplain | place... | reverse complement strand
GTTAGGCAACACAGTTAGTAACCTCCCATTGATCTGGATCTATGATACCTAATAGCCGGGGTTCTACAGTAACCAGCTAATCTTCTAGTAGAGACATTACTTTTAGCAAAGTAATGCAGCATGAAGGGGAGGTTGTATGTAGACCTAGTATGAGCAGCTATGTCGGCCCCTTTCTTGGTTAGTATGCCTAATATTGGTTTCATTAAGTAATTATCAAAATAATTCATTCTTTTACCTTAAATTCAGCCTCACGCACAACTTCCTGCTCCTTACGTCTAGAAGCGAGCATCTTGTTAGCTTTCTCTCTAAGTTCAGCAGCTCTTTGAGTAGGATCAGTAGAAACCTGCCCGGCCTTCATCTGAGCCTCTCTAGTAGCCACTAGTGCTTCTCGAATCTTAGCTATATTCCTTCCCGCTCTATCCATTACATCTAATACAGGATTAATAACATCTGCAAAGATAGGCTCTCCCTGTTGTGTCGCTCCAACCTGTTGATTGGATACAAGCCTTGGATCATCAGATAAATGAACCGAGCAGCGCCATCTAATTAACTCCTGGCCTGCAAGCTCGTATAGCATATCCATATCAAAGGAATGGACTGGATCATCTGGATCCTCTATCCCTAGAGACTTGAGATGCTTATTAATCCAAGTTACTACTAAGGAACCTTCTACAGGACATCGCTTACCTACTGGTAATGTAGCTCCAATAGCATGTAGTGGACATGCACTTAAAAATGCACACTTGGTTCCAGTACAGATCATTCCTAAGTTTGCTACATACCCTCTAGTGGCCCCATCAATAAATCTGGATAGCACTAGCTGTCCTTCTGGAGATACAGGTCTTTGAGTAGTCTCTTCTGCTATCCTTACGAGATCCTCAACTACCGAGTTCTTTATCGATAGTATTTCCCCAAGTTTGGCTCCTGAGGGAACCAAGAAAGTCTTGCCCATGACGCTCGAACTCTCGTTGGAAGATAACTTTAATGGAAGCGCGGGCGAAACTACATTGTTCTCCGTTCTTTGTGGAGAATCTGGTCCAGACTTCAAACTCATAGGGGTAGGTTTTCTTTAAGTACTCTTTACACTCATCAGAATTTTTAATGATTAATATCATTAAATCGACTGGAATGCTCATGCTTTTTTGATTTGTTCTAATACATCAGGACGGAGCTTATCTTGGAGATTATTAATGAGTTCTTGTCTCTGATCTTTAGATAAGGAGCCATAATACTCTTTTCTCCAATTCTTGATCTTAGCTTGTAGCTCTCCAACATCCTGTTCTGTATTGTGTGTTTGCAAATAATTGATTATGTCCTCTTCCTTTATATGAACCTTTTCAGCAAGATTAAGTATTAGTTGGGCCATAGCATAATTGATTGCAGGTGTTATCTTTGCGCCTACTAGCTTATTGTTTAGAAGCTCCTCTAGCTTCTTCTCAAATATAGCAGCAGGAAGATTGTATCCAAAATTTGACAGTATGTTAACTGCATTGTTTACGTTTACCCTAAGTATAGTAGGGTTGTTCTTATCCTTGTAGATTGTACTAAGGAGTTGTGTTACTATTCTATTTTCTGAACTAATCATTTTTTTATCTCTATATTAAAAAACCAGCCCTAGAGGCGTCGCATCCCCTAGAGCTGGTTGAACCACCACCGTATTCGTTTGCGTTCAGTTCATATCATCGCTTTCGGTCTGCGATGACATAGCCTGAACAGCCTCCATAGTCTTTTTAGTAAACTCTTCGGGATTCTCTATAGAGAGCTTAGCCATATCGATGGCTCGGTCAATCTCATATAGAACGCGGGCTCTAAGTTCTTCTACCGAATCTGCAGTGAAGAACCTAGCTGGCGTACGAGGTAGAAGAGTTGGACCCTGATTAGGAGTCACCTGATCAAACCCTGGCACAACAGCCATGGATAATACTAAGCCCCAGCGCCTATTGCGCTGATCTCCCGTAGTGAAGTCTGTAACAGTCTTAGTCTTGGAGTCGTTATATAAAATCTCCTGCATCAAATAACTTTCGGTCTCTGTGCAGTTCGCTGGAAGAGTCTCGCCCTTCTTTGGGAATTTCTTTATGTTACTCATTATGGTTGTTCAATTCAATCAAAACTGGCTCATGTATGCGATAATGGCAGTAATCACATATGTCATCGTTTAATACGAAGTCCACGGGGATTTCTCGATTATTTCCTGTCTTGCACCCTTTCTTGTCACATATCCAGTATACGTGACGCATCTTGCGCTTCTTGTTCTTATTTGTGCGTTCTTTCACGAGATACCTCCTTTAGCCAGCCATCGAAGTAGGATATTGGTACAAAAAACTGAACATAACCAAGATAGCCAGGAGGTTTACTTACTGGAAGAATAGATCTAGTCATACCTAATAGTTTTCCAGTACTCTTTCTGACTACAGCACCACCCGAGTGTCCAAAAAATGCACTGGCTGTGCAACTCCAAGTATTTGGATCTATGTTATTAGTATTGAAGTTTATTATACCATCTGTTATTACCGGGATCTCCCCAGCGGGCCAGCCGGCGGAAAATACTTGTTCTAACAATTTTGGTTCAGAAGATTCCCATAAGATGGGTTCGTGAGCTTTTTCTGCTTTCGCTGTGAAATATGCACAATCATAGTATTCATGCAGAATAACACCATCAATGACATATTTAGATCCATCCACAAACCTGACTACACCTATAAGCTCCTTATCAGTCGTCATATCGATCATAACGTGTTTGGCTGATAAGAATTTCAATACATAATGGTAGTCATTTAGACCTGTATATACAAATTCACAGCCTATAAGAGTGGCAGACCCAGCATTTTGTCTAACGTCATCTTTCTTCAACTCTACTAGTACCATTGTGGTTGCTATATTAGAGTTAATATGCTCAATTGAAACAGAAACACATCCAGTTAATATTATTAATAAAGCTATAATGCCCAATTTTGACATCTGACTAATCTCCTTTAAAGATTAAACCAACAAGTCTTTTTTTGGGGAGGAAAATAGTTTCCCATCCAGTTTGATACCAGACTGTTCTTAATTCCATCTAGCTCCTCTTAATATCTCTCTTAGATACTTAGTAGTGATCTTGTAACGATTAGCTACTTCATCTTCTTGTACTCCAGAGGCTACCAGTACTTTAATTTGATTAACCGCGTTCTGGGATAACTTAGTATCAGTAATGTTCAGGGTTGGTTGTTTAATACCTATCCAATAGGCCTCTCTTGACTCCAGATCGTTTTTATCCTCTACAAGCTCTAGCAGGACCATTTCGAAGTTAGCGGCTCCATGAGCCTTATAGAGAGCCTGAAGGTGCGGGTTTTTATGTGTACCTTTCTTAAGATCAGATCTGTGCTGACACCACCTTTGAGATAAATTGGTACTCTTACCTACATAACCATCATTAGTAGGGAGACAAGTGATTAAATAGATTCCAGAGGTTATCTTGAACTTAGGACCTGGTAAGCCTTTCTTTTTCATACTATATTTGAGTATGCGCGGTTTGTATCAGATTTTTGAGCTATAGGGAAAATAAAATAAGGTGTATATAAAAAATTTGATTTAGGGTATTCATTTTTTTGAGTAGGAGTAGGTAATAGTTGATTGGTGGTTATGTTTCGTTCACTTCGAGCGGATCACGGCCACCGGCTTTCAATTGGAGTAGACAGATGGCAAACAACCGACTCAACCTCCTCAATCAACTCAAGGAGGCTTTGGAAAAGGCTAAGTCTCTGAACAGGGAGATTGAGTACTGGATCGATGAAGCTCGTGTGCTCGCTATTAAGGGCGATCATATCGATGCAGAAGACGCACGTGGTATCGTTGCTGAGTTCCAGCGCGAGCTTGAGCTGACCTTCGTCAACTGCCAGGCAATTGCTACCATTATCAAGGATAGCAAGTAACAGCATAGGTTTCTACCTGATGTACCTAACGTAACAAACATCGGGTTCATTGTGGTTGTGTGATGTACCACAACATGCAGCGCATTGCTGTATGCTACAAACATCCCTCTATTGGAGTAGTCTCATGTCCCCTGAGTTCGCCAAGAAGATCTGTCTTGCCCTCTCTACCCTAGTTGAGGAGCACAACATCTCTGACCCTTCATGGCCAATCACCGTAAGTGGTTGTGTCATCAAGGACAATGGTATCTATCACTCACGTGATCATGCCTTTGGTCCTTACTTGCAGAAGGCGTTTGAGTACGAAGAGTGCTACTCGAAGGTCGTCATCCTGGGTTATTTCATGACTAGTGGTTACGAAGCTAGTCGTGAGTGCTATGGTGACATTGGTAAGATCAAGATCTGATGCAGATGACAGTTAGCTATTGTGAATAGCTAGCTGTAATGCGCTATCCATAGTAATATGGGTAAAGGTTCAAAGCCCTTTCAAGCATTGGTGGCTTGTTGTGGTGTGCCACCTCATAGGGACACTTCGTCTTTATGAGTAAACACCTTTGGAGTAGTAAGGAGTTAGTCATGTCCATGGAACTCGCAAACACGTTCTTCAACCTGCTGGCCATCTTCGGCATCGTCTGGGTCGCTCTCAAGGCCTGGAAGGTGCTCTTTGGCTTCGGTGTCAACCGCGAGGGTGAGGTGGTCGGTACCTCGCCTGGTGGCAAGTTGTTCGTGCGGCTGTCGAACCGTACGTTCGGTGCTGTGAAGGCAGGCTTCAAGTCTGTCTTCAGTGCAGCGAAGGACGTCTTCTCCAGTGAAGGTGGCGGCGAACCCGAAGTCTTGGGTGTCACCGCTCGCACTGAAGAAGAGAAGAACGCAGCTATCCGTCGTGAGGTCAAGAAGGCCCAGAAGGCCAACAAGACCGAAGCGCCTGCTAGCTGACAGCCTGACCTGATCAAGTCAATAAACTGATCCGTATTGGTCCTAGAGGCAAGTGCCTCACGTTAACAGGACCCCATTGTTCGAGACCAGTAGCTCGCCGCGTGGCGAGCGGTAGCGAGCATAAGAGGTGTGTAAACACCACGTCCTATAGAAAAGGGCTAAGGAGGCCCTGATCATGAAAGAGCACACAGACGATCAACTGAGGGAAGCGCGGGGCATTTGTCATGCTCTGAGCTACTTCGCCATTCCATTCTGGATTGCGATCTGTTTTGTTTGGTACTGCCTGTCCTAGGAGGACACTACGATGGATTCGTACTCGAAAGATCTTGATAACCAGATTCTGGCTATCAATGGAAGATTGATCAGGGCGCGGGCCCTATTGGACAGTGGGAAGCTCAATCCCGCTGAGGAAAGCTTGATCAGGAAGATGATCAAGTCGTTTGGTGACACACTCGATACCCTTTTCGCCATCAAGTTGATGGACGAGAAACAGCTCTAAAGGAGGAGCTATGGATGACGACATGACGGATGGGAACTTGTCCCCATTGTGTGGCAAGTGTAACAGGATGATGGTTGCCCAGTGGGGGCGTCAGAATCCTGAGCGTAGGCTTCAGATCGAGATGTGGTATTGCCCTGATTGCGATACCAAGCCCGAAGAACCCAAGAAGGAGGCTGCGATGCTGAGCAAGAACTTGATTGAGGCAATCAAAGATTGTCTCCAGCGCTTCGGCGCTACTGGCTGGGAGAGTTACGCAAAGACCGTCCTTGAGGACATCATGGACGTGGTGAAGGAGCACGAGGCCACTAAGGACTACGTGCCACCAAAGGTGAGTCGTCCCTGGCCTGGATGCTGTGGGATGTGTATCACTCCTGATGAGTGTTATGACAGGCGCTGTGATGAGGAGTGCCTGTGTAAGGTGTGCTTCAACAAGAACGTGATCACAAAGTTGATCAGGAAGGTAGGACCTGAAGGGGATGATGTGTCGTACAATTGTCCCAGGTGTGAGGATGATAGGGATCTCGAAGAGATCCTTGATCCTTACAACCCGAACGACTGAGTTACTAGGTTATGTCAACTGACCTACATCAAATAGTTGACACTACGATCAATGGAGTTATAATCCCATGATCGATCTGAAGATGGTGGTGCTTTCGTTGGTTCTGTTCTACAATGACCGTGAGGTCATCCAGCGCCTGAGGCTGGTGGAGGGAGTGCATATCCCCGTGGAGGATGGGCTCAGGCTTGAGCCTGGGGACTTGGTGTTCGATGAGTTGATCGTGTCCACCTTCGAGGAGGGCATCCAGCAGATTGAGCTGGACCATGACCGTAAGGTCATTCAGCAGATCAAGGACATTCTTGACAATAGTGTCAGGAATTTGTATGGGAAGGATGAGGAAGTGACCACCTGGGCCGATGGCCTGGGTGGTCTGATGAAGGTACAGCAGGAGCTGTGTGGTATTCCCATTGGGCGTGACAGTTGGTTCCAAGAGAAGTGCCGTGAGCTCTTCTACAAACAAGGATACCATGTCCCAGCATTGGGTGAGCGTACCTTGGAGGTGCCACCGGACAGTGCTACCATGTATGATTCATATGCGCTTGAGGCGCATAGGGTCATGCGTGACAGATTGGCACATGGTGAACTCACTCTTGACAGTGATGACACCGTACCAAACTGGGCCCTCACTGAATACGACTTCGATCTGAAGCTCGTACCGTGGTGGTGGAAGCGATATGTCTCTCTTGGTAAGTTCCGAGAGGGCGTATGGCAGAACAAGCTGAGCAAGAAAGTGACTGAAGGAGGGAAGGAGGTATACAACCTCAAGCAGTCAGAAAAGGGACGCGGTGTGATCTGGAGGCCCGACCTTAGGGTCGGGGCACTCGTGTACACTGATTTGGGTAACCCTACTTGGAGGGAGACTCCATACAGTCAGATCGTTGAGTTCGGACCATGGCGTGTCATGGAGGACAAGCCAGTCGTCAAGGAATTCATCCACAGGTTCTACAACGAACCAGAGACTCTCATGAGAAGAAAGGTTGGGTATGGACCCAAGGAGAGATGGGCCTATGGTATGTTGACACCCATGGGTCGTGTGTTGTGGGCACCAGTGACATACTCAGCCAGCAAGAAAATTGACTGGTATGAGGTGAACGATGGGAAGCCATACACTCCCAAGAAGCGCAGGTGCCTGTATGTTGGGCCCTGGGTCATACCCTACTGGCGCGTGGATGATGGAGTGATCGAGGCTGAGGCATGGAAGGACGGCACCTATGGCTTCGGTATGTGGAAGCGTGAGAAGTACACTCCTATGGAGTGGGGACAGAAGAAGCGTGAGCTCTTGAAGAAGGGAGCCAAGGACGCCTATTTGGGCTGGCCTGAGATCCTGTTCCAAGCACCTCCCAAGGAGGAGCAACCTCCTAAGGAGCTGTGATATTTCTTGATGCCCGTTTTATGGGGGTGTTTTTGCCAATAACCCTCAAACTCGGGACTCTGGATGGAAAAAGGGAGTTGAAAAGATTTCTGACACCATGCATAAACGGTTAGAATAGTGATACAAGAGCCCCCATAAGGGGCTCTAAACACTACCACAATAGGGTACATATTAACAATTTAGTTATGCTCTCAGTCTTAGGAGTGTTGGAGTTATGGTAGCTATATACCACCCAGTGAATTAATATTATTGAGATTCGAGTGTATCTTGAGAGATAAACTACCAGTATATTACTTAATCTTAATATCTACTCTATTCTCGTAAGTTATTAACTGAGAATACATTATAACCAATTAATATGCTTTAGGTATGTATATGTGACACTAGGTTGTATTACTTTTTTGATAGGTTGTATTAATATATTGATTAGTTTGTACTGTAGACCATAGGTCTACTGTGACTTCTAGATTCCTATCTAGAAGACTATCTTAACTATCTTCTACCTGTATTGAACAATATATCTCATCCCCTAAAGGGGATGAAAGAGATATCTACATATATCTATATATATATATATATATCTTTCAATAGATAACAGAAAGGAAGATATGCGCGGGATGTATTAAAAAACTGATTACTATATATCTACCTTATTATGTCATGCGAACAGATATGCACCCCTAAAGGGGTGCTGGAGATAACTTGAGATCAATTACAATCTTAGATATAAATAAATTGAATGGAATAATAAATACTTGTCATCATTATAAACATAATGTAAATTTACTTTGGAAATACAAACATAATAAAGATTTAGACATTTTAAGATTATCATGTCAAGAATGTAATAGTAAGACTAGTATATATAGAAGATATTTTAATGATTTTATATCTGATAAGATCATAGCTTTTAATAATGATAGGTATATAATAAAGATTTAGAGGTTCACGTGCTGGATAATCAAAATATGAATAGTTATATAACTCTAAAGGATAATGAAGACGACTGTAATGGAAACCCTGCTATATGTAAAATATCTACTAAAAAACTTGATACTTTTCTATTATCCAATGATGAATACATATTAGCACTTTGTATTGGTTGTAAAGAAATAATAAACTTTAGAAGAAAAAATATATTAAACTCCTTACATAGTAGAGTTGACAAGATAACCTTCAAGATAGGCCCATGCATATAGAACATTAGATATTTAATATTAATCAATCGCGGGTTGTCATGAGACTTATAACTAGGAAGATCTATACTGACTACCTAAGATGTCCAGCATGTCAAAATTTCACAGAATACTACTATGATGGAGAAGATAAATTAAATAGTAAAGTAATTTGTATTGGCTGTAACACATATTTCTTTAACTTAAATGTAGGTGAGAAATTTGTTAGAACTGAATCTAGAGTAGTATTCAAGATATAGCAAAAGCTGCTGGTTACTGCATGTGTTCTGTTTCGTGATCTTGGGTTTGGCCTGTGCCCTCATGTGGGCTCTACTGCAGTAGACATAACGCCAGGGACCAGACTCAAGTTCACGAAGTAGAACAAAACTGTTCTTACTTCATGTGTTCTGTATGTAATTACTAGTGTTACATACATTCTTCTTACCAACTAGTTATCAGAATCATGACCGTTTTCTATGCTGACAAGAACGTTCGTATCGAGTTTCGTGTAGTCAGGGCGTTCCCAACCTCGCAGTTGGTCCAGAACGAGTATGGCATCTTCTCCAATTTCAGTGCCAAGACGGTGCTGATCACCAAGCAAGGGAAAAGCGAGGTAGAGATCGAGCTGATGTCTCACAACAGTCTCATGATTGCCACCAGTCGTGAGAACGAGACGTTCGTATCCTCGAAGAGCGAACGCCCCATCATCGAGCGCAATGGCAAGACCGTGGAGCTGGAACCAGTCTACTTCTTCAGTCTGTTCCCTGGAGCACACTGGGGTAGCGATCAAGAACTGAAGGAGCGTCACAGGACATTCGTGCGTGAACTCGTGGAAGAGATCGCAGGATTCATCCGTGAGAAGCAGGAGCTTCGAGCGGAACGAGAGAGTGCACCTCGTGAAGTCCCTGCAATGTTGCAAGGACTGAGAGCTCTCTCACCAGCTGTCTCACTGAAGAAGCCAGCACCAACTACCAACGACTCCAGCACACCCATCTAACAGATGGGACTAAGCCCTGAGAAATCAGGGCTTTTTTTATTATAATGGCTAAAATAACAGACACTACAAAATACAAGGTAAGAATATGAAGATTAAAGAATTAAAAATAATCACAAATTGTTCACCATGTAGAAAATGCTTAAACACAAATATTATCATAGATAGTAAAAACAATTATAGTTATTCAGGAAGATGTTATAAATGTAATATAACATTTGGTATCTATATAAATAATAGTTCTGTATTCTTAGATAGAATAATAACTGAGCAACGTGTTGTATTCAAGTTTAGCTAAAAATTCTGATTACTCCTTGTGAGGTGATCTATGGCTATTACTGGGAAGAAGCTTGTTGTGCATTGCAAGAGAGAACCCCACGATGTTTACATAGGTAGACCAGGACCATGGGGGAACCCATTCTCACACCTTGAAGGTAGCACTGCTCAGTTCAAGGTAGCGACCCGTGAGGAGGCCGTAAAGGCCTATTCTGACTGGTTTCTCAGACAGACCAATCTGATACACAAGGCTCAGAAAGAGCTACGTGGGAAGGTCCTAGGCTGTTGGTGCAGCCCTTTGGCATGTCATGGAGATATCCTAGCACGAGTTGCTAACGAAGTATGTGCTGTGTGTAAGAATCCTGATGCCCCGCACTATTGTCATGGTGATCAATTCCTCTGTTCAGACTGCTTAGGCAGCTGCATGGATTAGTTATGGAACAAGAAGAATACTATTCTCTCAGCTATACTATGGAACCAAGAGAAACTTGGATCCTAGATAGCAAACCCAAGCTATTAGAGAATGGAAGAAAGAGAATACACTGGCTATTAAAGAATAATCCTACTATCATTATAGCAAAGATTGAATCTCATCAACCAGTCAAGCGCGGTAAGATCCTATCATCTCAGGTCATCTATAGAGAATCTTATAATAGAGAATCATTAGGCGAATGCCTAGTTGAGATATCACCACATTTGTCAGGAATAAACTGTCCAATCCATAGAACTCCCTATAGAGACCAGGTAGGGCGCAGAGGATTAGAGATCATTAATGGCATTTGTGATGAATGCCTTAATGATTACAAGGAGAAAAGATCATGAGCAATCCAGATACAATCACTGAATCACAGAAACTCATGATCAATAGGCTCGATATTGCCTATCGTAAGATCTGGCAAAGAAAAAGACCAGCTGCTCATGCAAGCTCAGTAGACATCCCCACCATGGATGGAGTGTACAGAGTCCATGTATTAGTAGTTGATGAAGAATTGTATCACAAGCGTATCAAGAATCTGATCGATTGCAGTCTATAAAATCCTGTTG
>Ga0105252_10001410_pt1 | contig 10770 bp, 7 predicted proteins | sample EasRivMeERMZT100_FD_89675 | JGI IMG/M metagenome (GOLD analysis project Ga0105252, IMG submission 89675) | Soil microbial communities from meander-bound floodplain in the East River, Colorado, USA - East River MetaG ERMZT100 | ecosystem: Environmental > Terrestrial > Soil > Floodplain | place... | reverse complement strand
TCAGCGCCGGCGCTCACGAACTCATTGTTCACGGTCAGCGCCTCTTTCACTTCCTGCAGCTTCTTGATGATCAGCTTCCCCCACTTCACGAAGATCGATGGGTTCTCGATGTTCGCGATGGTACCCGGCTCGAAGATCACTTCCCATCCCGCCGCGAGCGTCACGACCGCGACGCCATCCGCCGCCGTGGTCACCGTGTCGCCCTTGAGGATCGCCATCCCCGGCGCGCCATCCAGGGTCGCGCCCGCGCGGGTGATCTTGACGCGCCCGAATTCCTCAGGGAGCGCCGCCCGGTCGTCGACGAGAATGTCATCGAGCTTGGCGAATGCGGGAGGGATACAGCCCACGAGCGCGGTGCAGGAGACTGCGACAACCGCGGCGCGCCGGAGAAACGAACGAATCATGGGAGCCACCGATGCCGGAGTTTGAGTAAGGACACAAAGGTCAGCAGAAATGCCAGGGCTGGATAAAAGACGTTGAGCAGACGGTGGGCGCCCCAGTACAGCACGATCGAGAGCAGCGCCAGGCTCACGAGAAACGCCAGGGTGATGAGGGTCGCCTGCCTGAGGCGCCGCCGCGGACCGTGGTAGGCGAGCCATGCGCCGAGTGCCGCGGCGATGGCGAGCAGAAGATTTTGCGCGAGCAGCGAGACCGGAATCGGTTCGGCACTCGCCAGGATGGTGGCGATGGCATCGGCATGGCGTTCCACGCCGTAGCGGGAATCCGCGCGCAGCCCGATCTGGCGGCTCGCGAGCTCGGGCGCCACGACGGCACCGATCAATACGATCTTGCCGCGCGCCCAAGTGAGCCGCTCGACCGGCGTGGCCAGCACGGCGGCGTAGTCGAAGCGCCGGATCGGGTCGCGCCACAGCGCCACCGGCGCGCGGACCGAAAGCATCTCACCGTAGCGGCTGCCCGCGGTCATGATCGGGCATCCGGGTTGTGCACGAATGAGCGTCGTGACCTTGGTGAGCCGGATCCGGTCCACGACCGTGCCGCCGGCGCCGGCGAGCGTCACTTCACCCCGCTCCAGGTCGGTGCTGAACCCGGCATTGCGCCACGCTGCCACGACGGCCAACGGAAAAGCGGGCAGCAGCGCCGATGTGTCGTTCTTCGCCCAGACGAGCGGAACGACGCCGGAGAACTGGAGCGGGTTCTCGCCGAGGCAGTCGATGCCGGGGGAGACGCGATTCACCAATGCCGGCGCGAGCGCGAGGCTGTCCTCCTCGATGCGGTTGGCGCCGTCGACGACACTGGTCCCACGGGCGCGCGCGCGATCGACGGCCGCGGCGAGCGCGCCGTCGTGGGCGGTGCTGTCCTGGAACCGGATATCGAACGCCACAACGCGAGCGCCGGCGCGCGAGAGTGAGTCCACGAGGGCGGCGTGCCGGGGACGCATCTCGGGCGTGATGACGTCCTGGATGGTGACGATGGCGATGGAATCCAACGGGAGGCGTCCGGCCACAGGATCGCCGAACCAGACCGGGGACGCGGCGACGATCCAGGTCAACGTCATGCGGTCGAGCAGGTTCAGTCCCAGCGCGAGCGCCAGCAGCAGGGTCACGATGGCGGGTATGGCGACGACCCAGTTCCGAAACCGCAGCCGCTTGCGCGCGCGTGCGAGGTCCTTGTGCTGCTCCGCGAGCTCCCCGGCCGTGATGGGGTCGAGGGATTCGCGGATGACTTCCATCTTCGCCGTGTTGGCCTTGAGCTCGCGAATCAACGCCCGCTGCTTGGCGGCTTCGTGGGGGTTATAGGGGGCGTCCCGGATGAGTTTCCCGGTGCCGCTCACGACCTGGAACAGCACCCCTTCCTTATAATGGATGAACAGGGCGGGCAGGCCGACCGCCCTGGTCCCCGGGAAGTCTCGCTCCAGCGCGGTCCGTCCGGCGCACATCGCCGCCTCGACACAGCCGCGGCTCGACCCCTGGAACAGTGCCGTGTAAAAGGCATGCACAAACGTGAGCGCTTCCCCGTCCAGGATCGGGTACTGCATCGCGACGACGGCGGGCACGCCGCACAGCACCAGCTCCGGGGCGATTCCGGTGAACGCGTGGTTGGTCGAGATCTCCGCCCCGACGCACGTGTTGAGGACCACCAGCTTCAGCGAACGACGATTGAGCACCAGCTTGCCGAGGGCTACGTGGTCGATCCAGTCGGGGTCGAACTCGGTCTTGTTGAGGCGGAGGTAGCCGCGGTCGTTCTCGAACTTCCCGTGGCCGATGAAGTGCAGGATATCGATGTCGTCCACGGTGAGCGCGTCACTCACCTTCTGGCGGGTCACGGTGCCCTCGAGGAAGATCGGCTGCACCGGCGGGTCGATGCCGTGCACGGCGCGCATCAGGCGTTCCTTCTCGGCATCGATATTGAGATCGGTCACGGACGGAATGACGGCGAGCAGCTTCAGGGGCAGGCGGGCCTCGGGCCGCTTGAGCGGGCGGTTGACCTCGAGGAAGCGCACGACCGGCGTGTGGATCGAGCAGGCGAGAAACCCGCCCAGGTCATCGGCATACAGGAATTCCCAGGGCACGCTGGCCACTTCGGGATTGGCCTTGGCCAGCATCAACCGGATCCGCAACCCGAAATCACCCGCCTGCGCGGCGCCGAGCGAGCGGTCGAGCGCGGACTGAATCCGCTCTTTCCCCTCGGTCTCGAACAGGAAGCTGTGGAGGCGCGTGCCGAGGCCCTTCACATACGCGGCGTCCGCGGTATTCGCCGCCAGGCGCGCGGCGTCGACGCCCAGGCTCGCGGGATCGCCGGTGGCGGGATCTTTGAGATTGGCCAAGTCGGAGACGGCGTGCACGACGTACCGGCCACTGGCATCGCGCTCGACCCAGAGGTCGAGGTTGCGGTACTCCAGGATCGGATCCAGAAGCCTCTCAGTTCGGAATTCGGAGCCGTGCGGCGGGGTCTCCGAACACGAGATAGTTCTGGGCGTCGCCGCGCGTGATCCACGTGTCGAGGAACGTCCCCATGTTCTCCTCGGTCCATTGCATCGTGCCGCGCTGCACGCGATCGCTGGTGTTGGTCAGCATGGCGTTGCACATGGCGTAACGCTCGTTGATCCGTTCCATGGCCAGCCCGGACGGTTGCACGCCGAGCAGCTGGTCGACCGCCATCTTGAATGGGGCGATGCGGGTGTGCCACCGGTCGATCGTGTGCGGGTTTCTGACATCCGCGAAGCCGTGCAGGAACGCGGTATCGAGGTGACCGATGAAGGCGATGGGGCCTTTTGGGTTCGCCAGCAGCTTCTTGGGAAGCGCGGCGACGAAGTCATTCGGCACGGCCGGTTGCGCTTTCCCCCATGATTCGGGCAACCAGTGGGCGTACTCGCTTTGCGCGGGGGTTCCGTATCCGTAGCACGCGAACTGGAAGAACACCGCGCCTTCACACATCGGCTCATTGCTCGGGACGTCGTCCGCGGAGAACAGCTCATCGAGGGTGAGCGGGCCGTTGGTCTGGCAACAGATGGCGCCGTTGAACTTCTCCTGCACGGCCTGGGATTCGGACGTGGCGCCGAGCCCGTGGCTCGCGGTATAGACCAGCGCGGCCTTGGTCTTCTTGAGCGCCGCCACCAGGTTGGCCTTGGTGGCTTTGTCGCCGACGATCTCGGTTGTTTTCAGCTTGATGTCTTGGCGCACGTGGGCGGCGAGGGGCTCGGCCATGTACTTGCGACTGAAGTACGTGGGGTCTTCGGTGCCACCGTCGGTGGCGAAGAACAGGGTTTCGCGCTCGACCACAGGCGCGCGCGCCGCTTCGAGGCGGAGCAGTTTCTTCGTGTACGCGTCGAGATCCTCGATACTGCCGAAGTCCACGCGCCCGACGCTGGCCACGCCGTCCATCAGCGATTGGAACCCGAACGGCACTTGATCGGGTCCGCCGACGATGAGGACGTAGGCGGGCACTTTCTTGCCGGAGAGGTCCAGCGCGTAGTAGTGGTCGGTCATCCAGTCGGCCCACCCGTCGGGGTCGGAGCCATCGAACAGGAGCGGCGCCTTGGGATTGTCCATGCCGCGCGCTTTGGCGAGCGGGGCGAGCGCCTCGATATAGGCGTTCTTCCTGGGATCCTTGTCGGCGACGAGAAACGTCCACCCGGCCCCCTTCGGGTCGCCGCGGTCGACGACGCGGCGAGACTGCTCGCCCCGAAACACCGCGGCACGCGCGGAGGCGCGCGTCAGGCTCCGCACGCGGGGAGTGTTCGGCACCAGCGCCTTCAGGAGTGCCTCCCGCACGGCCGTTTCTTCGAGTGGCGGGAACAGCCGGTTGCCTTTCCAGTCGAGTCCCATCGTGAGAATGCGCATACGAATTACCTCGAGAGCGAGAGCACGAGCGAGTGATCGCCGTCCGGCATGTACTGCAGTGTGTACCGGTATTTGGCGGCGGCGTACTTCTTCTTGAGCTGCTTGTCGGCCGGCGTATGGTTGGTGAGGACGAGCTTGATTTTGCGCCCCGCCTCTGTGGCGGTTTCGACGACCCAGGTGAGCGTCGAGTAGTCGGGATTGCCGTAGCGGCCGTTGGCGGAGACGACGTAGGTGTCGGCGGTCACGCGCTCGAAGAACTCCCTGGTGACGTCGAGCTCGCTGCCGTGGTGCGCCAGCTTCAGGACGTCGACATGACAGCGGCCGCCGCGATCGAGCTGGCCGGCCATCTCCAGCCCCTCGAGCAGGTGATCGCTGCGTCCATCGCCGGTCAGGAGCAGCGTCTTTCCATCTGCTTTGGCGATGACGGCGATGCTGCTCAGGTTGGGGACCGACTGGTCGGAGTTGGACATGACCATGGCGTCATCGCGCGCCACGTCGTTCTCGTGCTTGTCGAGCCATTCGACCCATTCCTTGCGCAGCTTCTCGAGATTCTTCTTGGTGGGCGCGACGATGCGGAGGCTCAGGTTGCCGAACTTGATCGGTTTGCTCACGTCATCGACCGTAATGAGGTGCTCGGTGGGGACCGACTTGTTGATCGGCATGCTCAGCAGGTTTGCTTTGGCGCGCAGCGCGCTGCCCTCGTTGATCCCGAGGGTCGCATTGGTGGCGTTGGGCATCGCGGCTGTGCGCGACGCGGTCATGAGTGCTTTGAGCCGCGGCGCGATGCTGCCGTCCGCGTCGATCGCGCGACCCCACGAGTTGTGCCACAGCTCCTTGGGTCGCGGCAGGCCCTCGGTTCCGGCATGGAGCTCGGCGAAATAGTCGACCAACCCAATGATGTGGTCGTTGTCGACGTGACTCAGCAGGGCTAAATCGATGACGCGATTGCGGCGCGCGAGCGCGCGCAGCACCGGAGCCAGGTGGTCCTCGTACGTGTGCGGTGGTCCACCGTCGATCAGCACGAAGCGCGGCTTGCCCGCGGTCCCGTACTCGAGTACGAAACAATCCCCAAACTCCGCCTGCACTACGCGAAACCGAAACATGGGAGCGGGTTCCTAGCTGCTGGTCAGGGGACCGGTCAACCGGCCGGTGACGACGAGGGCGACGTCTTGCGGTGCATGGAGGATGTTGCTGGCGACGATCGCGAGGGTGTAGGTGCCCGCCGGCGCGTTGTCGAGCCGAATGACCTCGACGTTGTTGTTGGGATCGGGCCCGTTGAATCCGCGTGGCACGCGCGGGTTGCCGAACAGCTTGTTGGTCGAGCCGGGCGGTTCGAGGAAGAGATTGAGGTTGTTCTGCACGCCTCGACCTGGGTAATCGGTGTAGGCCATGCAGATGCGCAACGGCCCGCCGGCGGCGACCGCGATGGTGAAGCGGAGGCGGCTTCCCGTGCCCTTGAACTGCGCTTGCGGGGACTTCCAGTTGTCGAAGTACGCGAGCTTGAGGGACGGGTTGCGCGGGTTGGGCACGGTGTCGGGCAGGTAGATCGCGCCGAATCCCTGGTGGTAATTGGGGAGATCAGGATAATCCGCCACGGCATCCTGGCCGGTGAGCCGGCGCGTCCCATTGATCAGCGTCGCCTTGAGCAGCGCCGCGCTCGGCGTCCAGGACCGTTCCTTGACGTAGTACTGCCGGACCGCGGCGGCGCAGCCCGTGACCAGCGGCGTCGCCATACTCGTGCCGCCCATGTAGGCGTACTTCGCGTTGGTGTGCGGGCCCCAGAAGTTGCGCAGCGGCGCCCGGACCGACCGGGTCGACAGCACATCGGTGCCGGGGGCGACTACGTCCGGCTTGATCCGATATTCGTCGCAGGGGCCGCGGCTGCTGAAGCCGCCCATGGCCTCGGGGTCGCCGGAGACCGGCGCCGCGGCGATCGGTGGATCAGGAAACGTGTCGCCCCACAGCTCGCCGTAGGTGTGCGGCGCGAAGGCGCCCTTGGCGCGACTACTCCGGCTGGCCCCGACCGTGAGCGCGTTCTTGCAGGTGGCCGGGGAACCGATGCTGAGCCAATCCACATAGCCCTTCTTCGCGTTGCGCGGCTGGAACGCGGACCCCTCGTTGCCGGCCGCGATCAGGATCAGCATGTCGGGCCGCTTGCGCACGAATTCGTCGACCTCGCTGCTGGTAATGCGATACGTGGACTCGGTCGCCGCGCCCCAGCTGTTGTTGTGGATGCGCGCGCCCGCGGCGTACGCCTGCTCGAACAGCTCTCCCAGCTCGAACGGAAGTCCGCCGAGGCCGTCATCCTTGTCCAGCAAGGATTGGAAGAAGAGCTTCGCCTGGGGTGCGGTGCCTTTGATCTCGCCACGAGAGGCGGAGCCGTCGCCCAGGACGGAGCCGGCGACGTGGGTGCCGTGCCCGTTGGGATCGGAAGCGTCTCCGGGCCGCCCACGGGCCACCACCTTCTGGATCCGTCCCTTGAAATCGGGGTGGGTCTCGTCGATCCCCGTGTCGGCGATCGCGACCAGCTCGCCTGCGCCATTAAAGGGAAACGCGGGGGGGGGCGGGGTCGAAGACGCGTTCGCATCGATTCCCAGCAAACGGCGCGCCACGTCGTTGAAAAACTTCGGAGCCACGAACACCTCGAGGCGATCCACCCAATCCGTCAGCCCGCGGATCTCATCGAGGACGGGGCTCTCGCGCAGCGCGTAGATGCGGACCTTCTTGCCTGAGGCACCGGCGACCGGGACGTTGCGCGGGGCGGTCTGCAACCACTTCAGCAACTTCGGGCGCGCGCGCTCCGTGGTGAGGAGAATGTCGTAGGCCTCGATGGGCGTCGTGCCGCCGGCCGGCGCGATGGTGGTGGCGTCGAACCTGGGCACGGTCGCAGCGGCCAAGCTGAGCGGTTCCGGCGGACGGGCGAGAAACGGGAGTTTGCGCAGCGCCTTCACGCGCGTCGGGTTGATGCGCACCTGCAGACCGAAACCGGGCAGCGACTCGACAATGGTGGCACCGGCGCGTTCGAGCGCCCGCCGCCACGATTCGAGCAGTGGTCCCTTGAGGACAAGTCGGTACAGATGCGTCGGCTTGGCCCTTGCCGACTTCTTCGCCGGGCGCCGTGACGCGCCCGCGCTGAACGTCGCCTGGCGCGGCGCGCGCGGGAGCAGGGGAGCCGCGGGTTGTCCGGACTCGACTTCCTGCACGATCAGCCCGCGTTTGCGCAGGCCCGCAATCGCCGCGTCATCCGCCTCGCCCACGACAAAACTCTCGGTGACGTCGCCACCGGGAATCGCTTTCTGCGCAGCGGCGATTTCGTGCTCGTGCATGCCGAACACGATGACTCTCTTGATGCTCATGTCCATTCCGAGGTAGAGCGGCTCAATAGTCCATTCCAAAAAACAAAACGGCAATTAGAACAGTTTGAGCAAACGCCGCGACGTGTCTTGCCAACTTTTGTCCACTTCGTATATCACCACCTTCGTTCGACGAGGATGGGCAGTGAGCGGTGAAGTAGCCGAGGCGGAGAGTCGCCTGGCGGATCAGTGGATTCGCGCGGCGCTCGGGCCGGAGGTTCAGGTCGTGGTGGGAGCGATTGCGGACGCGACGCCGGGCAGCGGGACGTCGGTGACGCTCACTCTGTTGCATATGGCGCCGGCGCCGCGGCCACGCACGACCGCGGGCATTCAACCGCTGCTGCTGCGGGCGCGGTATTTGGTGACGATCGCCGCTCCGGACGCCACGGCGGAGCGGCAGGCGCTCGCCGAGTTGGCGTTCGCCGCGGGTCCGAGCACCGCGGTGGAGCTCGAGGCGACGGCGCCGAGCCCGGAGCTGTGGCAGTCGCTCGGCGTACGTGTGCGGCCGGCGCTGTTCGTGTCGGTGCTGCTGCAGCGCGAGCGCCGCCGTCCGATCAGACGGGTCCGTCAGCCGCTGATCGCTGAGTGGACGCCGTCGCGCCCGCTGGCGGGAGTCGTGGTCGGTCCCGGTGACGTGCCGATCGCTGGAGCCCTGGTGGAAGTCGAAGGTTTGCCGCACACAGCGTACTCGAACCACCGCGGCGAGTTCGCGTTCCGTTCCGTGCCCGGGGCCGATCCGCCGCCGACGTTGGTGGTCAGCGCCAAGGGTGCCACCGTGCGGGTGCGGGTGGATGGCGACGGCACCCCCAGTACCCCTTTTGTTGTCCGAGTCCCTCTATCGGAGTCCTGACATGCCGAACTATCGCGCACCAGACATCTACGTAGAGGAAGTCGCCACCGGGCCGCGGCCCATCGGGCAGGTGGGGACGAGCACGCCGGCGTTTGTGGGCCGAGCGCCGATCCCGACAAAGTTTCCGAACGAACCGCGCGCGCTGAACAACTGGTCGGAGTTTCTGAAGGAGTTCTGCGGGGACGGGGCGCCCGCAAAAAGCACTGATCTCTCGCACGCCGTGTTCGGTTTCTTCCAAAACAAGGGAACCCGCTGCTTCGCCGTGGACATCGGCGACGCGAAGAGTCCGGCGCCCGGTCTCACGCAGCTCGAAACAATCGATGAAGTCGCGATCGTCGCGGCGCCGGGCTTTGTGGACGCGGTGTCGTTCGCCGACGTGGCCGCTCATTGCGCCAAGATGAACGACCGCGTCGCGATCTACGACCCGCCCGAGGATGTGGCCAAGATCGAGCACCTCCTGGAGGTGGCGGTTCCCAAGGGCGAAGGGGCGGGGGCGAAGTCCAAGGGCTGCCGGCCACCGATGTCCGACAAGGGCGACGGGGCGTTCTACTACCCGCGCATCAAGGTGCGCGACCCGTTGAGCGACAGTACCGTGCCCGTCGTGGTCCCTCCGTCGGGACATATCGCCGGCATCTGGGCCCGGACCGATGCCTCGCGCGGCGTGCATAAAGCACCGGCGAACGAGGTGATCCTGGGCGCGCTCGACGTGCAGCGCCGCGTGACGCGCGGCGAACAAGAGGTGCTCAATCCCGCGGGCGTGAATTGCATCCGGTTTTTCCCGACGGAAGGCATCCGCGTGTGGGGCGCGCGCACCATCGCAGCCGAGGCGAGCGAGTGGCGCTACCTCAACGTGCGGCGGCTGTTCAACATGGTCGAAGAATCGATCGCGCGCGGCACGCGCTGGGTGGTGTTCGAACCGAACGACCGGCCGTTGTGGCTGGACATCATCCGCGACGTGAGTGCGTTCCTGCGGACGATCTGGCGCGACGGCGCCCTCATGGGCCGGACCGCTGAAGAGGCGTTCTTCGTGCAATGCGACGAAGAGACCAATCCCCCCGAGTCGATCGACCAGGGGCGCGTGATCATCAAGGTCGGCATTGCCCCGGTGAAGCCGGCGGAGTTCATCGTGTTTCGGATCGGCCAGTATTCTGGCGTCTTTGAAATCCAGGCCTGAGCAAGGAGCGATCTATGCCTGAGGCGACACAGCCGAAGCCCAAAGCCCAACCCGCCGGCGCCGGATTCAGGGAACCCTACGGCGCGTTCAACTTCAAAGTATCGATCCCGGGCGTCGGGGAGGCCGGCTTCACACGCTGCAGTGCGTTGGGGGCGGAACGCAAAGCGGTCGAATACCGTCAGGGCGGAGACCATGAAGTCGTGCACCGCCTGCCGGGTCGGATCAAGTATCCCGACGTCACCCTGTATTGGGGCCTCACCGCGTCGAAGGAAATGTGGCTCTGGATGGATTCCTCGATTAAGGGAACGCCGCGAAAGGTTCACGTGACCATCGCGTTCCTTGCGCAGGACGGAACCACGGAAGCGGTGCGGTTCAATCTCAACAATGCATGGCCCACGTCCTGGAGCGGCGCTCCGCTCGATGCGCTCGGGAATGAGATCGCGATCGAGCAGCTCACGCTCGTGTACGAGAAGATCGAACGCGTGCTTTAACATATGCGCCTGTTACGGCTACTCGCGGCGCTGGTCGGCGGAGCCTTGCATCGACTGGGGCAGGCGCTCCGGTCGTGGGCGGGAGTGGGAACGAGCGGGGAAGACGACCGCGCGCCCGATGAGAACGGCCCGCCCGAACACTGGCTCCGCTACGTGCGGGAGCGGGCTCCATGGCTGGTGACTGGCAAGTCCCGGCGCGCGCCGGTCTTGCAGAGCAGGCCCGCAGCCGTGGTCACCACCGCGGCTCCTCGCCCGGCCTCCGCGGCCGCCCGCGCCTCGGCTCCCGCCACCGCTCCGGCGTCCGGCACAGCGTCGGCTGCCCCCGCTGCCGCGCGCGCCCCCGGGCCCGCGGAGACCGGGCCGGTGCAGCCCCCGGCGCCGGTACCGCACCCGGCGCCGACGATTCGCACTGTGTCGCAGCCACGTCTCACTGCGGGGCGACTGCGGCTCGTGGCGCGCGAGATCGAAAAGCGATCGAGCGGCGATGCGCCGGTGACGCCGCTCGATTCGACATCGATCGTAACATCGCCAATGCCCGAGCAGCGATCTTCCATCAGCAAACCCCAACCGGAGAGTCCGCCAAGCCCTTTGCGATTCGCGC
>Ga0105252_10001408_pt1 | contig 10794 bp, 12 predicted proteins | sample EasRivMeERMZT100_FD_89675 | JGI IMG/M metagenome (GOLD analysis project Ga0105252, IMG submission 89675) | Soil microbial communities from meander-bound floodplain in the East River, Colorado, USA - East River MetaG ERMZT100 | ecosystem: Environmental > Terrestrial > Soil > Floodplain | place... | reverse complement strand
CCTACAGCGTCGGCGCCTACTCCTGTCACAATTGGAGATACCTGGTTCGATACTACCGACAAGACGCTCGTTGTGGGATCGGGAGTTGCCGGCTACTCCAAGCGAGGAGCTCCTACTGTCTGGGAGAAGATCGGCTCGTTCTCTGGAACTGGAGCATCTATCAACTATACAGGTCTCAGCGCGTTCAGCAAGATCCGGATTCATTACTTCGGGGTAGCTGCTACGGATGCGAACACCCTCTACTTGAGGACCAGCTCAAACAACGGTTCCTCGTATGATGCGGGAGCATCCGACTATTTGGTTTCGTGGAGGTACCAGTTCAATACCACCCACGCTGCCGCAACTGCTAATGCAACGGGATTTTACCTTTCTGGCGGTAATGTTGTCGGCAACGCAGCGAATGAGCAGTTCTCAGGTATAATTGAACTCGACCAGTTCAATCAGGCTACTTATTGCCACATATCTACTCGTTCTCAATGCATAGGGACCAGTGGGGAGCGGTGGAAGTGGAGAGCACAAGGCTTCAGGAATCAGGCGACAGCTCGTAATGCGGTCCAGTTAATTCTGGCTTCAGGTTCCTTCGGAACTTCGTGGGCTTATATTGAGGGCGCGAGGACTTAACATGACACAGTATGACTTTGGAACGATGCTTGGGTCCGACAGCGGTACCCAACTCGCTACTGATTTGAATGCGTGGAGGAACGCTCTTCATACATGTCACAGTGGAGCTACACAACCTGCCTATCGAGTGGCAGGAACACGTTGGCTGGATACTACGGTATCTACTCTGTGGGTCATGAAGGTCTACGATGGCGCCACCTGGATCGGGATGTATAGTGTAGATCCAGTCAACCACATAGTGCAAACTACTCCGGCACGTCTTCGCTTACCAGTTTCGTCTACTCCTGTTCCTACTGTTTCGGGTGTGCTAGCGTACGACTCTCTCAGACACCGACTAGCCATGGGGTCGTCAGGAGTCACCCGATACCACTCGCTCGCGCTGTGGGAGCATATCACGAGGGCTACTATATCTGCAGTGAGTGAGGTGAACTTTACAAACTTGAGTGCCTATAGAATGCTCCGTCTGCGTGCGAGGCTCGTTCCGGCAACAATGGATTCAGGCTTTTATGCACGTGTCAGCATTGATAATGGCTCCTCATGGATCCCCGACCATTATGCGTATACCTCCTTGATTAGTTCTACTCCCGTAGTCGTGGAAGGAGGCTCCTCAAACAATGCCAATATGTACCTTAGTTTTGGAGCTAATACATTGCTGGATGCGAATAGGGGCTTTAGTTTTACTCTCATGTTCTACGATTTCAACCAGCCTCGCGAGTGGTTCGCTACGTTAACCGGGGGTAACTGGGCCGCCCCCTCTACTGGTACATATCATATGGGAGATGCTGTATATACCATGTTGGTCGGCAACACCACAGCTCTCAACGCTTTTCAAGTGGTGAATCTGGGGGCTAGTATGAGTGGCCACTACGTACTCGAGGGAATACGATCACCATATCTGGTTTAACACAGGATACAGGAGGCACGACGTAACATGGCACTAACGATAGTAGTTAACGGTGTCGCAAGAGAGATGACGCCCGCAGAAGAGGAGGCATTCTTGGCCCAGCAGTATCAGGACTCCCTTCCCAAGAAGCAGGACTACGAGTTTGCGATGACGAAGTATCTCAACGATACGGCTCAGGAGAGACAATACGACGGCATCGCAGTGGGCGCCTCATATAGGGACAGCCCTAATGTGAAGTATGCTGCTGAAGGGCAGGCAATGCACCAGTTTCGTAGTGACGTCTGGGAAGCTGGAGAGGCCTTCTTCGCCCAACTGGACGCGGGTACGATATCGCCTCTACCTACGATTGCGGAATTCGTCGCGGGGCTCCCGAAGATCACGTGGCCGGCCGCGGTATAACGAACCAGGTGCCTGACACCCTCTATAGGTGCCTGTAGGGGAGAGGGCGACGGTGCGCCTCCTTGGTCCTCTCCCCGACCCCTGCATTTAAGCAGGTAGCCCAAGAGAAGAACGGATCTGCTCCCAGTCGTCCTCATCAAGGGTGTCGACGAAGATATCGGGATCGATATCCTTCTCCTTCAGCGCGGACACAGAGGTCCCTGTTATCGTTACATGCTCAATGACCAAATCATTTGGGTCATCGATGTTTACATTGAGCGTGTAGATCACACGCCCCTTGAGGAATTCAACCTCCTTCACAGTGGAATCACTCATCCTCTTGCTCCATTTATGAGCGCCATGAGTTCACGCCGAGCGTCTGGGTTGTTCCTGAACCGGCCGCCGACTTTGGATGTCACGGTATCGCTGCAGGCATCCTCGACTCCCCTGAGCTTCATGCAGAAGTGTTCGGCCTCGATGATGACGGCGACATCTTCCGTCTGCAAAATCAGGGAGAGGGCTGCGTAGATCTGCTCGGTGAGTCTCTCCTGCACTTGGGGTCGTGCAGCGAAGAAAGAGGCGACACGAGACAGCTTCGAGAGACCGATGACTCTTCCATTGGGAAGATACGCCAGATGTATACGGCCATATATAGGAACCAAATGGTGCTCACACATGCTCCGTAGAACATTATTCCGAACCAGAACGATTTCATCGTACCCCATCTTGTTCTCGACCGCCATGCAGCGGGGAAAATTGTCGTAGTCCAGCCCACTGAACACTTCCTCGCAGTACATCTTGGCGACACGCTTCGGAGTGTCCGCGAGAGAGTCATCCTGCAGGTCTAGACCCAGTGCGAAGAGGATGTTGAATACATGGGTCTCGATTATCCCCTTGGTGGGGCCCTCCATGTTACGATGCATGGGGGTTTCGATGCCCAGCTTGCTCAGGTGAGCGTGGACCTTCTGCCCCAGGGTTCCATCAGTTTCCATCGGCATCTTTGTATTCTCCCTCTGGGGTGTTTGCAATATAGGCGTATCCGGCGATATCCTTCCAGTGCTCTTCCTCACTGGGATTACCTGCTAGGATACGTGCGATCTTGTTGCAGATCATATCCAGCGACAGCCGTTGCCTATCGGATAGGCGGATCCTGCTGTCTGCTTTACGGTCGATCGTGGCAGTCTCGAGGATCTGCCTGAACTGCGCGGTGTATCCTGCCACGTCAGTATAGTCTCCGTGTGTCTTGTTCCGTTCCCGAGCGATGTTCTTAATTGGGTCGTCGTCTATCCGCATGATGAGTACCCACAGTTCTCACAGGTTGCACACCCCTCCTTGTGAATAAGTGCTGGAGCCGTGCACTTAGGACAGGTGTCTTTGTGACTCCTCTGCTCAATGATCTTCTCGGGTGCTGCCTTTGCGTTGGAGCTGGTGCTGGTACCGATGACTCCGTGCTTGATGAAGTCCTGTTCGATCAGAGCACCGATCCTGGCTACCAGAGAGCCGTAGAATTTTCCAGCCTCCCAGGAAGTGTCATGTGTAGAGACAACCTGTTTCAGTTCCCTCGGGACGATGATAGGATCCACCGAGCTACGTAAGATAGCCGAGATCATCAGCGTGAGGCCTGTGATGAAGTCCTGGAACTTGGCATCCTTGGACGCGAAGAAGATCTCGTACGGCCGGTCTTGATAGTAGTTGATCGTCACGAACATACTGCTCGTCAGGGATGGCCACTTCAGTTTGTACGTGGTTCCTGTGAGTTCATCCGGACGTCTTTCGATCACAGGGACTAAGGGTACAGTTGCTGTGCTGGCTGACTTAGCCGTGAGGATGCTTTCACGATACACAGACGGTCTGTATGTGGTGCATCCCTTCAACCCATACTGATCGGCGAGCTCGTAGACCTCTACGAACTCTTCATAGGGCATATTCTCTGGGATGTTGATCGTCTTGCTGATCGAGGCGTCGACCCACTCCTGCAAGGCAGACTGCACCTTGATGTGATCCAGTATCGAGATGTTCTGTGCCGTGACCATATAATCAGGAATGTCAGTACGGCCGGTGCAGAACTCGTAGAATCGTTTGGTGTAGGACTGCTCCGTATAGGAGTCGTATTCCTCGGTATTGTTACGACGCACACGACGCACAACTTCATGATCGAAGTCTGGCTCCTCTCCACTTGACATGTTACCTGTAGCAATTGCACCTGTACCGGTAGGAGCGATGGTGAGGAGCACACCATTACGCAGCCCCTTCTCGGTGATCTGCTCCTTCATGTCCTCATCGAGCATATCACGGATGAAGCCGCACTCGATGATCTCCGGTTCGAACATTGGGAAGCTGCCACGTTCTTCTGCTAGCCCGATTGATGCCTGGTATGAAGCCAGGGCAATAGTCTTCATAATTTTACGGGCGGTCTGCACCGACTCTACACTCCCGTACCGAATGCCCAGCTCGGAGAATGCAGTTCCTAGCCCCAGCATCCCCAATCCTGTTCGACGTTTAGCAAACTCCTCATCGCGCTGAGAGGGGAGCGGGTAGTGCGTGACGTCAATCACATTGTCCAGGAATCGTGTGCCCCAATGTGCCACCTGAGCGAGGAGATCATAGTCGACATATGCATCGGGAGTAAATGGGAGTCTGATGACGTTGGCAACATTGACGGCGGCCAGATTGCATGTTGCGTCAGGTGGGAGAGGTTGCTCTCCACACGGGTTAGTGCACCGTATGGTCTCACAGTAGGAGAGGTTGTTGAGATCGTTAACCCGGTCGATAAAGATGATACCGGGGTCGGAGAACTCATATGTGTACCGAGTAATAAGGGCCCATAGATCACGAGCTCTCCATACTGAGTATACGTATTGTTGAACATCGTTGTCATCGACAAAATCCCGTGAGGTGAGCTCTAACGAACGATCTCCAACCGGAGGGATATGGAAATAGAGGAGCCACTCCTCATCGTCGGCTACCGCCGCCTTGAAAGCATCCGATACCAGCACCGATACGTTAAATTCCGCCAGACGCATCGTACCATTCTTCAGTCCCTCACCTTTCGCCTTGATGAATTCCGGGAGGTCCGGATGCGTGTCCGAAAGCGTGCCCATCTGAGCAGCACGCCGCTCGCCAGCACTACGGATCGTCTTTCCGTCGCCATTAAAAGTATCCATAAAAGATACCGCGCCTGAAGACGCACTGCCCAGGCGTTCGATTCGAGCATTATAAGGACGTAAAGGGGAGAAGTCAGTACCCATTCCCCACCCATAGCAGAAGTAATGAGAAGGCGCTTTTTCCCGTCAGCAATTCCCTCAATAGAGTCCTCCAGAGTCCCGTTGACATAGCAATTCATCAGGGTTACGTGTTTGGCGGTACCGGCACCTGCCAAGATTCTGCCGCCAGGTACAAACAGCCGTTTATTCATCAGCTCATAGAAGATCTTGGATACCTGGGGGTTGCTCTCAATTGGGGAGTTCCCTATAGCAGCTGCCACCCGGCGATAGATGTGATGGGGGAGAGTTTCATTGTCTGCCTTGTATAGGTACTTCTTGAGTACATCCTGGATGAGTGGTGTGTCATACACCTGGGCCTCGAATGCTTCAATCTGGGGGTCCACTACAAAGACGGGAAGGGCAGGAGCAGCTTGATCTAACATGAGGGTTCGTCCGTTGTTGGTCTACGTTGTTATTGAGTGGTGGTGGTGTGTGGGTTACTTTTGAGCGGCTACTGCTTTCTTCTTTGCCGCCTTCGAACCGTAGGTGACGACATCATCCTTCAGATTGCCTGTAATACGAGCCAGTGGAGCATTCGGATCAGTGTTCCGAAGGATGAGGGATACATCGTCCAGAGCGTCACAGACGGTGTAGTTCGGAGCTGGATGTCCATTCCACGCTCTGGAGAGATGCCAATATACCTTGGTGTACTTATACCGCTGACTGACTTCAGTACCCCACGGGAGTGCAATCTTCCCGTTAGCATTCTTTGTGGTAGGTGTTGCCATGTGTATCTCCTGCTTGTGTAGTGTTTTTGACCTCTGTGGTCCCTTTTGTATGCTTCTATATTATACTACAGTCTATTGTGGAAAGCAAGAGGCAATTGACCCGAATTCGAAAATATTTTTGTGCGACTGGTGTTAATGAGCGGCGATCTGATCTGGCACTGCATTGAAGTTACCTCCGTAATCTCGGGCGATGTCTTTGAACTTGAGAACGTTTCCCCAGCGGAATCCGAACTCAGGCTCGACTTTGAACGGTATGCGCTTCAACCCCCAGAGTGGAGCCTCAGCTTCCATGATACTGGCCATGAACTTGGCTGTGGTGATAACGTGCTCTTGTGCTCTCGTGGGATCCTGGAAGACGCCGAAGGGAGTCTCCGTCACAATACAGTCATGCACCAAGTTGATGATATGCGTATCGTATACCGTACGGAGCGGATCGAACAGCTTGATCGCTGCATGCAAGTTGATGTTGGAGGCTATGTTCTGATGGGGGAAGTTAGCTGCCTCATTCTGTAACCCGAAGAGTCGTTCACGAGACACTACACCAGGACGCTTCTTGTTACCGAAGACGGTGACCATCGTTTGGTTCCGTACAGGAGCCATCCTGCATTCCTGAATGTAATTCCACGCACCGGGAAACCGTTTGGCCCATCCATCGATCCAGCTCTGGGCTTCTTCCACCGAGATGTTACGGTGTTTGTTCAGGACAGGATCATTGGCAATGGACGGAGCTGTTCGACCGTACACAATTCCGAAGTTGACGGTCTTAGCCGCCATCTTGTCCTCATGCGTAAACTGGGGACCAAAGAGCTCTATGGATACCTCAACATGAAGGTCTTTACCTGCATCGAAGATGGCACAGAGGTCTGGACACCTGCTAAGGAGGGCAAGACACCGGAGCTCTGCTTGAGAATAGTCCACCTCAAGAATAGCGTACCCTGACCGAGGAACAAACTGTCCACGAATACGAGGATCTCGGGGGATATTCTGCGGATTAGGATCTTCTCCTGCCAGCCTACCTGTGGCCGTCGCCGCCAGCTTGAGCGTCGGATGGATCTTACCTTGCGGCGATATTTTCGCCCACATGTTCTTAATGTACGTGCCATATTGCTTTGCTGCCTCACGGTGACGTAGGAGGATACGGACATCCGGTTGCATCTTCCCGTACTTCGTAGGGGAAGGACGTCGTGGAATCGAGAGTAGAGTGTCCTCATTCGTCGACGAGTCGGGCTTAGGCAGGAGCTTCAGGAACTTGTACAGGTAGTCCTGCATCTGCTGGTAAGAGCGGAGGTTCAACTCGCCACCTGTCCACCCCCTGAGGACTGCAATACGGTTGAATGCACGCTCTGCACGAGCCAAGTTGCCCATCAAGCGCTTTTCATTAGCGAGCATCATCTCCTGATCAGCGGTCATACCGTTGAGCTCGACCTTTACTAGGAGCTCCGAGGCGGGTATCAAGGTTTTGGTGTACAGCTTCTCCAGAGAGTGATCGCTGGCAACTTTGGGACGCAGGACGGGGAAGAGCCCATACGTATCACGCAGGTCGAATGCTAGATACCGATATAGGATGTCTTTGGGGATGTCACCGTAATGCTTCTTCCTCTTCGTTCCGTCAGGCATTAGGATCTTGCCGTGCAGGTACGGTTTGATCATCCCCTTGTGATTCGTGGAGCCTAGCCAGTCAGAGGCCACTTGATCAAGATCGTGGATACCTCTCTTCTCGTTGAGGGAGTAGTTGAGGAGCATGTTGTCCTCGTCCACACGAGCGGAGGGGAACCCACGGTAACGGAGCACTCGTATGTCGAATTTTCCGTTGTGCCAGACCCACCGTTTACTGTTCTGAAACAGATCATCTGTGACCAGATGCTCGGGGATAATCGTAGCCAACTTAGGAGCGTGTTGAATTCCCAGACAGAGGAGATTGTCACGCCAATGAGTGAGTCCTTCGGTTTCAACGTCGGCTGCAACGTAGTCATTTGGCCTCTCTGTCTTTAGTTCCTGAGCAAAGTCGGCTACCTCCTCCGGAGTCTCGAAGATACGGTATACAGTGCCATCGGGGAGCTTAAATGCCTGCTCGCCTTCTCTAACGAGATCGACAGCGTACTTGACGTCACGTTCGAACTGTTGCCAGTTGCCCCCGCCACGGAGCAGGAATGCAGGATGCACGGCAGCTACGATGCCTACCTCAGCCAAGTCGGAACGGAAGAGCTTCCCCCTTTCTTTCGTGATCTTCAGGTCGAACTGATTCGTGAGGGTCATGAGGGCATTACCCCCCAGGGCCAAGATCACCTTACGTGGGTGTGCACGGATCTCCGCGAGTAGACGTGGACGGCAGCGGATACAGGCAGCTGCTTGCTTCTCCGCCGATTTCTGGGACGGAAGACAGTTTATAGCGTTGGTCCAGAACGGTTCAGGTACAGAGGCCCCGCCTTGTCGAAGGAGCGCCTCATCAATAACTGTCCCACTGGGACCGAAGAAAGGCAGCCCTGACACTACTTCTTCGATCCCAGGGGACTCCCCCACGATGACAAACGGGCTGTCCCTAGGCCCTTTTGATCCTACCTTGGGGGTGTGGTAGAAACAGTTCTCACAGCCGCCTTTACGAGGGCGTATAGGAGTCGCCTCTACCATGGGAACCTTTCAATGTGTTCGTCGATCAGTTTGCACGTCTCGATGCACTGGGGATCGAACTTGCCGTACTTCCACCAATGTCCACGAGGGCCTGCATCCTCCGACAGAATGTTTTTGGTCTTGAGTCTGAACGGAACTGCGGAGTCGATCCCCTTCACTTCAGGATGAGCCGCTGACATGAGATCCCAGTGGATGTAGTTCGAGAAGCCGAACAGATGGATCTTCGCCTTGGGCATGAGTGCACGGACCATCCCAACGAGAGTACCCCGATGCACATTCTCCTTGGGTCCCAGAACATCTTCGGTGATACGAGGGATACCTACCCACTCGGGTTCCAAGGTAGCAAGCATCTCAGCGGAGCGTACCCACTCCTTGAAGGTGAACCCGTGGATGAGTGGCATCAGTGCGGCTCCCTTGAACCTCTTCTGCCATGTGGGCCATGCTTCCATGGTGACTCGAGTCGACGCGATGCCGTCTCCCATTACGTCGGGAGGGACCACGATGTTGGCTCCAACCATCTTTGCAGCCTTCTCTACCATGTCGATGTCTGCTGCGTGCCCCAACTCCACCAACGAATTATCCATGATGATGGTAGTCTGATCGAACCAGTCACGCCGGAAGATCTCCTCGTATAGAGGATCGGCGACCACATCATGTGCAAGCAGTAGAACCGTAGGTGGGGAGTACCCATAGGTTTCAAACTCCTTGTAGAAACGTGCAGGACACGTTGGTACGAACTTTCCCATCCCTAGACTCCTCGTTCCTCTAAATCCACCAGCGTCGGTCATATTGCTAGACCCCCAGTTTGTTGCCCCACCATAGAACATGCAGTTGGGGCAGTACACGAACATTTCGCAAGTGGGGGATCTGCATGAGATCCTCGATGATCTGACGGTGCTCGTCAAGCAGCTTCAATTTGAGGCGATCCGTGTCCCCGATGAATTCGTAGGCGCCTTCGTTGAGTCCGCTGAGTTCAGACTCTTTGCCTGGAGGCCATGGGTTCCCAAGTGAGAGGTACATCTGATCTTCCAGCCCCCACTCCTGCATCTGGGAGTTGATGTAGCGAGCGAACTCCAGATCAGCCGCCGAGAACACGACTACCTTGACATTGAACCCTTTATGGTTCACGAACTGACGGAGGTACTCATTGAACTTGTCCTCCTCGAATTGTTCACCCATTCCGGGGCCCTTGGGGCTCACTGTAACGTTGTCACACCGGTGCAGCCACGAGGGCAAGAGGGTGCCTTGCGTCTCGACGGCGATCTTGTACCTCAGACCGGTGTTCCACTTGATTATGTCGACCAGCTCAGTGAGATCGTGCATGGCTGGATTCCCGCCGGAGAAGGTGACCCAGTTACACCCGTCCATAAGAGGGTCCCACTCTGCTACGATCTCGTGGGGAATCATCCAGCGGGCGTTTGCGCTCACTTTTTTGGGATCCACAGCGTGCATGGAGTCGCACATCACGCACTTGTAGTCGCACAGACCGAAGCGGATGAACGTGGTACGAATACCAGCCATTGCACCTTCGCCCTGGATTGTAGGGCCGAAGATCTCCATGACAGGGAGCTTCTTGGGGCGGCTGTCTACCTTTTTGTATCCACCTGGAAATGGCTTAGGTCCTGGTTCAGCTGTTTCGACGGTATCTGGCGAAGTTTGACTCATGTTCTTTGACCTCTACACATTCGAGGGTTGCGTGATTGAAACCGTTGTCGATGAGCCACTGCTCTGCAAAGTGATAGATATACATCGCGAAGGCCTCCATCCCAACGTGAGGCAACTCGCGCATCTCGATCATTCCACGAGCCTGCATATCCCTAAACGTGGAAATATGGGGATCATCTTCGGCGACGAGGGTCTTGTGGTCGAACCAATCCTCCACCCAGCCCTTCAGTGATTTGAGGGCGCCGAAGTCGACGACCCAATTTTCGTATGATAGGTTCTGGGACCTAAATGTAAAGGTCACCTGTAGCGAGTATCCGTGTAAGAACCTACAGTGGGACTTAGCCCGCCATTGCCTGAAGGCGCACGACAGTCCAACGGAGTGAACGTAGGTCTTGCCGGACTCGAAGATGAACCCTTCAGCTGGGCGTAGACCTTTGTTATTCTGGGCCGACTGCAACTTCACTCGCGTTGTCATGTAGGTCTCCGAGTTTGATGACTTCCGAATCTACCAGAGTCCAGAAGATGTCTGCGCAAGCGTTGACATCGGCCAGGGCATTGTGCGCGTCTCTGAACCCATTCTGATTTACCAGGGCACGGTAGGCCTAAT
>Ga0105252_10001406_pt1 | contig 10807 bp, 12 predicted proteins | sample EasRivMeERMZT100_FD_89675 | JGI IMG/M metagenome (GOLD analysis project Ga0105252, IMG submission 89675) | Soil microbial communities from meander-bound floodplain in the East River, Colorado, USA - East River MetaG ERMZT100 | ecosystem: Environmental > Terrestrial > Soil > Floodplain | place... | reverse complement strand
TAACGTTGGAGCCTTCGCCGAGGTGCAGCCGTTGCTTCAACCGCGCCGTGATCGTGCCCGCTCAGGGGGGGGCGTCGCTGCGCCGGTACTGAACTTCACATTGTCCCAGCCGTTGCGCTGAAAGCCATTGAGAACTCCCGCGCCGTCAAAAAGGTCGCGACGCGCGTAGCGGCGAGCTTCGGGGAATCAGTTGCTGAGGAGAGCGGTGTGAAGCGACTCGGTTTTCGCCGAGGGTGCGAGCTTGAACTCGCGTGCAAGCGTCTCGCGGCAGCGTTGATAGACTGCAAGGCCGTCGGACCTCTGCCCGAGATCGAGGTGACAGCGCATCAGCCCCTGGAAGAAGCGCTCGGCGATCGGATCGACTTCGAGGGCTTTCTCGTAGCAGCGCAGCGCCTCGCTGGTGTGCCCGGACGCTCTCAACACTTCAGCTGCGGCGCCCAGTATGCGCAGGAACTTCGCGCGCAGCCGCGCGCGCGTAGCGAGCGCCCAAGGATTCGCATCGTCGCGCAGAAACTCGCCGCGGTTAAGCGCGAGTGCGGTGGCGGAGAGCACGGCGATATCCTCAAAGCATCTCGCTCTCAAGGCAATCTCCAGCGTGCCGAGCACGCGCTCGAGCGCCCAGACATCGATCCACACGCAGCGGGAATCGAGCGACAGACGCCCCTCTCCCCAAACCACGCAAGGCTCGTCCAGGAGCCTGCGCAGGCGATGCACGTTGACCTTGAGGCAGCGGTGCGCACGGTCGCCTTCGGCCGCAGGCCAAAGCTGCTGGGCGAGCTTCGTTTCGTCCACGTCGCGTCCGCCGAGAGCGATAAGAGCTTTGAGCAGCTCGATCGGCCGCGCGCCTCCGGGGGGTCCTGTAGCAAGTGGCATGCCGTCGTGCAAGGCGGAAAAGCGCCCCAAGGTGTGAATTCGTACCGGCCAGGGCCAGGTTTCAAGATCGGGCGCATCGCGTGGCGGAGGCAGGTTGCGCTGCCGGATAAGCGAGACCACGTAGTCCTTCTCGATGCCGAGCCGGAGCGCATCCGCGAGCACGCGGGCCATGAAGTCGTTGCGGCAGCCGGGAACGTCGACTAACTTGGCGGCTCTCATGGCGGCGAGCGCCTCGCGCAAGTGTCCTTCCGCGGCGGCGTTTCGGCCGCGCCGCGTCGCTTCGTGGGCGCGCGCGAAGAGCGCCACGACTTGCAAAGAGACGCTGCCAGTCTCCGAGTACGCTGCGAGTGTGCGTTTGGTTCGTCTTGTGACGGGGCCCAAGCTGCCTCCTGCGCGCCGTCTTCGTCTTCCGAAAACTCCACCCAGGCACAGCAATGTCGGCCCGGGGCTCCCCTACCGGGTGCTTAAGCATGTTTTTCTTGCCGGCTGCTCTTGCGTCAGTCCGATCCGGAAACCAGCCTATGCGATTTCGCCTGTTCCGGAAGAGGCGGTCCAAATGCGGTCTCCTCCATCATGGCTGCCGAGCATTTGCATCCGCATCCTAGCTCATGAGGTTGGTCCGATCGATAATTTTCTCTAGCATCAGTACAATCTCATTGCCGCGACGGCTTGTAGTTCGCCAATGCTCGCAGTCCGATCTTCCTGCCTATCTCCTCGCCGGCCGTGATCGAGGTTTGGCGATTGTCCGCGCCGGAGACCGGGTCGAAAGACACTCCTCTGGTGTATTCGCGAATCCGCGACGACGTGTACGCCGCGCCGGTCGCGCCCGTGCCCGTCAGCGTCATCTTCGAAGTGCCTGCCGACCCCAATTCGGACTCCAGGATAACCTGGACTGCCGCGCCGGCGGCGCAGAGAGCGCAGACACGCTCGGACGCGTTCGCGCCCTTCGTGTCGCCCTTGCCTCCGTACGCTTCGCTGAGCGCCGTTGAAACGAGTGCGTACAGTCGCGCGGCTTCAATCGGGCTGAGCCGTTGTGCCTCGATGAATTGCCCCACGATCCAGTACCACGCCACGGCGTTCGCACCGGTTCCGCTCGTGGATTCACGAACCTGGGACATGGCCGACGTGCCGCCTGTGCTCGCCGCGCTCAAATCCGAGGCCCAGATCGCATAGATGTTGGCCCCGAGAGCTCTTCCCGTAATCAGGGCGCTGGATTCTTCCTGCGCGTCGGGTATCGCTGCCGCCGAATGCTGAAGGGCTGCATCGAGAGCGGGTTTCCGATTGGGATGGAGTTCAACCAGAACGTAGTGAGCCGCTGCTGCCGCGGCGGCCTCGCTTGAAACGCGAATCGTCCGGTAGGGCTTCACCACGAAGCGGGGTACGTAGGCGCCCTCGATGAAGTTCATGGTTTCAAACATGGCGACGTGCACCATCGCCATCTCAATCGCGGCATGGACAGGGCGCTGCTCCGATGACACGATCGTGTGCAATGCGATCTTGTTCCAGTCCGCGACTACATCGGGCCACGCGGGAGAAACCCAGAATTGGCACGCGACCAGCGACCAACCGATGGCACGCGCGCCTTTCCTCCACGCTTTGCCCTGAGCGTTGCGAAGTGGCTCTGACGAAACACTTTTCTTCGCGTAGCGCATATGAGCCTTCCCGTCTACTTGAAGCCTCCGAAAAGTCGCTCTTGTCATGCGACGATCATCGCGCGTGGCGGAATCGCTGCAATCCCACGTTCATGGGAGATGCGAGACTTTCCGTCAGGACCGGTCCTGGCTGCGCCGCGAGCGCCCCGCCGGTCGATGGGGTGGTGTCGCTCTCCCCGTAGCGACAGTCGAGAAGGCTAAGGCCCGTTGGGTTACATCCGGGATACAGCAGCGAACTTCGAGAAATCAGTTGCTTAGGAGACCGGTGTGAAGCGGGGCGGTTTTCGGCCAGGCCGCGAGCTTGAACTCGCCTGCAAGCGGTTCGCGGCACGAAGAGTCCGCCTCATTCGCAAGCGCTGCGCCATCAGATCCGGTGATCTGAGCCGAAGAGCGGCGTTTAGGAGCCGCGCTGCGCCAGTTGAATCGATCGTGCGAGCCCGCACTCGTTCACGGATTCTGGCGCGGACGGATTGACACTACACGGACCCCTCTCTAGTGTTTGAATCTTCGCCGAGGTGATGAAAAAGGAGGTCTCCATGTCGCCACTCCGTTCGCGTCTGGGCGCCGCGGCGCTCGCTCTGAGTTGTTGCGCTGGAGCGCTCAACGCGGCGCCGTTCGGCATCTACGACCCGCGATCGCTCGCGATGGGCGGAACGGGAGTTTCCGCCGGCACGAGCGGCAACGCTTCGTATTTCAACCCGGCGCTGCTCGCGGCCGCGAGGCCGAACGATACCTTCTCCTTCGAGATCATGGCCGCGGCCCGCGCCTACGACCCGGACAAGCTGAGGGACGACATCGATACGCTGGATTCGTCGGGGCAGAACCTCGGCAATGCGATAAGCCAGTTCAACCAGTCCACGACGCAAGCAAACGCCGCCCAGCTTGCGAGCGCCCTCGGTTCCTTTCAGAGCGCCCTGCGGACGGTCGGCAACAAGACGGCCGAGGCTAATCTCTTCGCCTCTCCCCTTACCGTCGGGGTCCCCGGGGAAAATCTGGGCTGGGCCGTATCGGCCGCGGCGCGCGCCGATCTCGGACTCAAAGCCGTCTACGAAAGCGCCGACGATGCAACGCTCACCGCGTATCAGAATGCCGCCGCGGCATACGCCGGTAGCGGCAGCGCGGCCGACCTCATGGCCCTCCTCGCCGCATTCGGCAACGGCACGACGCTCAACGATCCGAATCTGCTGTCGCACGTCGACATCCGGGGCGCCGGCTTTACGGAATACGGCGTCTCGCTTGCGCACGAGTTCCAGAGCCTGGGCAAGCTCGCGATCGGGATTACGCCCAAGTACGTCAAGGTGTATACGCTCGACTACAGAGCCAGCTCGCAGAACCCGGAGATCAGCGCCGACCAGGGGCGCAAGGACTACACGAGCAGCAACCTCGACATCGGCCTGGCGCAGGATCTCGGGGCGCGATTCAAGTGGGGTCTGGTCGGCAAGAACGTGATCGCACGCGATTACGCTACCATCCTCGGGAACAAGATCGAAGTGAGGCCTCAGGTGCGTGCGGGCCTGAGCCATCACACCGATTGGACCACCTTCGCGATCGACGTCGATCTCACCGAGAACCAGCCGGTGTCTTTCGACAAGCCGACGCGCTACGCCGCCGTCGGCGCGGAGTTTGACGTCTGGGGCTTCCTGCAATTGCGGGCGGGCTACCGCGCCGATCTCTCAGGAAACTACAGCGGCATCCCTTCGGTGGGGCTGGGATTGCGGTTTTTGGGAGTGCACCTCGACCTCGCGGTCGCCAAGCGCGGCGAGGAAGAAGCGATGGCGGCGGCGCAGCTGGGGTTCAGGTTCTAGGTGCAAAACAAACGGCCAAGCCAGTCGGCTTGGCCGTTCCGCGCAAGGGCGGGGCGTCGCTGCCCCAATCCAGGGACTTTCAGATCGCGCGTTGCGCGAAGACCTGGCTCAACAGTTTGCCTGCAAACCGGAGGTTGACGCCTGCCGCCTGGAGGAGGTCGGCTACCATCTCTGCGTCGTGCATGCATTCCTTGGCGATCTGCCTGTCGCTCTCGCTCGCGCCGATCGCGTCGATGCGCTGGTCCATGCTGGAGTACGCGTTCGTGCTGATCATGGTTTTGGCTCCTTTGTCCTGTCGCGCTCCCGGTTTCCCGGCCCATGCAGGTCTTCCTGCACCGTCACCAGCTTGGTCTTGGAGAGGTCCCGGCGCTGTTAGGCCTTGCACTTCCCGGAAGTGGAATATTCACATTCCTCCGGTCGCGGCGGCTACTGAGTCACCGGGACACCCGGTCCGCGCCCTCTTGTCCCGGATGGCAGCGCAGCATGATGAACCGCAAGAGGTGCGCGCCGAACTCCGGATTCTCATGGAACAGGGTCCAGATCTTGTCGTCCGTTATCGAGGCCAGGCGGACCTCGCTCTCGCACACGGCTGTGTCGGTGCGACGCTGCCCCGGGGAAAAGATTCCCATCTCGCCGAGCAGTTGACCGCTCTTGAGAAGCGCATTCTTTCCCACGATCCGGACACTTCCGTCCAGGATCAGGAACACCCCTTCCGCGTGGTCTCCCTTCGTGAACAAGGTCGTGCCGGCGGGAAGCTGCTGCAGCTGCATGTAGGGAACCAGGATCTCCGTCGCGAGGGTTCCCCGCGAAGCACGCTCGACTTTGCGTATCAGCGAGTGCATCTCGCGCAGGCGCAGCACGTTCAATGGCAGCAGCGCGAGGTGCAGCACGACGATGGGTAGCGCGCTCGCCATCACCCCGTAAGTGACAAATGCAATGTTGCTGGCGATGGCCACGCCGCGCAGCGGAATCATCGTCCGCAGGCAAAAGGTCGCCAGGACCAGCGCGCCGGCGACCCAGCCGAAGATATCCACGGTGTTCACAAGAGGCTTCCGGAGTCGTCAGGTGATTTGTCGCGAGTCCTGAGGTCCTTACCGGCCACGCTCGGCCAGCATCTTGCCGAGGATTTCTCCGGCGAACCGGAGGATATTGCCGGCGCGGCAGAGAAGGTCGGCCACCAGTTCCGCGTCGTGCATCCCTTCTCTTGCGATCTGCCGCTCGCTTTCGCTGGCGCCGATGCTGTCGATGCGCTGGTCCATGCTGGTATGCGTGTTCGTGGTGATCATGGCTTGCTCCTAGTCCCGTTGCGTTCCCGGTTTCCCGGCCTATGCAAGCTTGCTTGCACGGTCACCAGCTTAGTTTTGGGAGAGGGACAGGCGCTGTTAAGGCTTCCACCGTATGCCTGTGGAATATTCCCAGCGGATGGAAAGGAGACGGCGGCCGGGGGCCGCGGGGGCCCGCCGGGTGAAACGGCAGTCCGGAATCGGTGGGGCTAGTCCGCCCGCAGCTTGTTCTTGCGGATGATCTCGCCCCAGCGGGCCGAATCGCGCCTGACGATCTCGTTGAAGGCGTCGCCGGAGACGCCGGAAGGCTCCACACCCAGCTCGCGGAAGCGGTTCCCCACCGCCGGGGTCTGCAGCACATGGCGGATGTCGGCTGCGAGCTTGTCGAGGACCGGCCTGGGCGTCTCGCCGGTGGCAAAGATCCCGTGCCAGCCGGGAATGCCGAGGCCCGGGAAGAGCGAATCGAAGGGCACCGCTCCGGGCAGCTGCTCGAGGGGCCTGCTCCCGGTTACCATGAGAGCGCGGAGGGTCCCCGTCCGGACTTGCGGCACGACCGCGACGGTGACGTCGATCATGATGCCCGGTTCGCCCGCGATCACCGCGTGCAGCGCCGGCCCGGCGCCCTTGTAGGGCACGTGCGTGAGATTCATTCCAGCGGCATTCTTCAGCAACTCGAAGTAAAGGTGCTGCCCTGAGCCGTTTCCGGCGCTCGCGTAGTTCAGCTTCCCCGGCTCCTTCTTCGCGCGTTCGATCAGTTCCTGGATCGAGCCGATCCCGGTCGATGGATTCACGACCAGCGCGTAGGTAAGGAGCGTCGTCTGCGTGACGCCGACCAGGTCCTTGAGCACGTCGTAGGGCACCTTCTGCAGGTGCGGCAGCGTGACGAGCGGGGTCGAGCTGATGATCAGGAGCACGTGGCCGTCCGGCGCGCTGCGCACGACGTATTCCGGGCCGGTGGTACCGCCGGGCTTGTTCTCTACGATGACCGGCTGCCTCCAGCGGTCCTGCAGTTCCTTGCCGATCAGCCGGCCGGCGATGTCGAGCGGTCCGCCCGGCGGGAAGGGCACGACGAGCCTCACCGGCTTTGAAGGAAACTCCTGTGCTCCGGCCGCCAGGGTGAACAGCGCCAGAAGAACCGCGATGCTGCGCTTCATGACTGCGCCCTCCTCGATCGCAATCCGCGAGACTATCAGAGCCTCGCGTACAATGGAAACCCTTCGATTCCCGCAGTGCGAGGACCTTTTTTCACCATGAATCGAGCCGCCGTTATCGCGCACAGCTCGTTCGACGATCCCAACGCGCCCGATGGCTGAAACCGCGTTGATCGTCGGCGCGGGCAGCGGCCTCTCGGCCTCGCTTGCGCGCCTGTTCGCCAAAGACGGGATGCGCGTCGCTCTCGCCGCTCGCGACACCGCCAAGCTCGGCGCCCTCGTAAAGGAAACCTCGGCGCTGCCCGTCGCCTGCGACGCCGCCGATTCTGCCCAGGTCGAAGCGATGATGGGCGCGGTCGAGGCGAAGTGGGGCGTGCCGGACCTCGTCGTGTACAACGCGGGCTACCGCGTGCGCGGGCCCCTGGTCGGCCTCGATCCGAAGGAAGTCGAGCGCACCATCAGGGTGTCGGCCTACGCCGGGTTCCTCGTGGCACAGGCCGCGGCGAAGCGCATGCTCGCGCGCGGCTCGGGGGCGATCTTCTTCACCGGAGCCTCTGCGAGCGTGAAGGGCTACGCCGAGTCTGCGCCTTTCGCGATGGGCAAGTTCGCGCTGCGCGGACTCGCGCAGAGCATGGCGCGCGAGCTCGCGCCCAAGGGACTGCACATCGCGCACTTCGTGATCGACGGTGGAATCTCCAAGGGCGCGGGCGATTCCCGCTCGAGCGAGCGTGGCGCGGACGGGATGCTCCTGCCCGACGAGATCGCGAAGAATTACCTGCACGTATTCCGCCAGCACCGCAGCGCCTGGACCTGGGAGATCGAGTTGCGACCCTGGGTCGAGCGCTTCTAGCTCATGCCGGATACGGGCAAACGCGCATTCGGACAGGCCTTCGGCGATTTGCTCGGCGAGGCGGGCGGCGGCGCCCGGGATCGGACCCGCGACGAACCGGCAGACGATGCGGCGCGCTCCACCGGAATACTGCCCTCGCAGGAGCTCGAATATCTGGTCAAGGCGTCCAGGGAAATCGCGGGCCGGGAGTCGATAGAGGACAACCAGTTCCAGCCGGCGAGCCTCGACCTTCGCCTGGGGCCGGTCGCCTATCGGGTACGAGCGAGTTTCCTTCCCGGCAGAAACGCGAGAGTCGTGGACAGGCTCAAAGACCTCGAAATGCACCAGATGGACATCAGCGACGGGGCGGTGCTCGAGCGCGGCTGTGTGTACATCGTTCCGCTGATCGAGTTCCTTTCTCTGAAGAAGCGCACATTCGCGATGGGCAACCCGAAGAGCTCGATCGGACGCCTGGATGTGTTCACGCGCCTCATCACCGACTACGGCACCGAGTTCGACCGGGTGCGCGAGGGCTACAGCGGGCCGCTGTACGCGGAAGTGTCGCCTCGCACCTTCAGCGTGCTGGTGCGAAAGGGCTCCCGACTGAACCAGATCCGCATCCGGCGAGGCAGCCCGTCCACCGGGAACGAGACGCTGCGGCGGCTGCAGGAAGAGCACCAGTTGGTCGATTCCATCACCACCGAAGAGATCCGCGACGGTGTGCCGGTGTCGATGGACCTGGTGGGCGATCGGTCGGGCGGCGTGATCGGCTACAAGGCGAAGAGCCACGCCGGCCTGATCGATGTCGATCGCGTAAAGCACTACGACGCGTACGATTTCTGGGAGCCGGTTCCCGCACCGCGCAAGGGCGGCTTGGTGCTCGACCCGGCGGACTTCTACATCCTCGGCTCGCGCGAGTCGGTGAAGGTGCCGCCGATGCTCGCCGCCGAAATGGTCGCGTACGACACTCTGGTGGGCGAGTTCCGCGTGCACTACGCCGGGTTCTTCGATCCGGGCTTTGGGGATCCTCAGGCGGGCGGCCAGGGCTCGCGCGCCGTGCTCGAGGTCCGTTCCTACGAGGTGCCCTTCGTGATCGAGCACGGCCAGGTCGTCGGCCGCCTGGTATACGAGCGGCTGACCGCACCGCCGAAAAAGCTCTACGGCAGCGATCTGAATTCCTCGTACCAGCGCCAGGGCATCGCGCTCAGCAAGCATTTCAAGCCTCTCGCCGCGCCGGAGTGATGCTATGCCCCTTCGGCCCGGATTCGACGTCGAACATTTCAAGCGTTTCGGGCGCGACCATCTGCCCGGATTGATCGGATTCACCATCACGGAAGTCTCCGAGGGGGTAGTCAAGGGGGAGCTGGAGATTCGCAAGGCGCTTCTCGCGCCGAACGGCTACCTGCACGCCGGGACGATCGTCAGTTTCGCCGACACGCTCGCCGGCTACGGCTGCGTCGCGCACCTGCCTGCGAACGCACAGAATTTCACCACCGTCGAGTTGAAGACGAATTTCCTCAATACCGCGAAGGAGGGCACGCTCTACTGCGAGGCGCGCGCGGTGCACCTGGGACGCACGACCCACGTATGGGACGCCGTGGTGACCCACGGCGAAGAGCGGCGCAGGCTCGCGCTTTTCCGCTGCACCCAGCTCGTTCTCTATCCGAAGTAGCGCGAGCCCATTCTGTCCGTCATTACCCGGATGGAGTATCGTATCCGGCAAATCAATCACAAAGGAGGGAGTCCCATGCTGCAACGATCCGCGCTGCGCACCATAGTGCTTTCCGCCGCGCTCCTCGCCTTCGGCGCGAAGTTCGCGCAGGCGCAAACGAAAATACACTGGTACGGGCAGGCTGCTTTCAAGATCGAGACGCCTTCGGGCGGGGTGATCCTGATCGACCCCTGGCTGAAGGTCCCGACCAATCCCGACAAGGAGTCGATCGCCAAGCTCGGGCGCGTGGATTACATCATGATCACCCACGGCCACTGGGACCATATCGGCGATGCGCTCGAGATCGGCAAGAAGACCGGTGCGGTTCTGGTCGCGCCCTACGGGCTGCAGTTCAACATGAAGTCGGTGCTCGGCTATCCGGAGAAGCAGGCCACGCTCGCCACCGGGGGCAATGTGGGCGGCACGATCGACTTGCCCAAGGCAGGCGCCAAGGTATTGTTCGTCAACGCGGTGCACGGATCGGAACTGGTGCCGCCCATGGTGCAGCCTTCCGGCCCCGGCCAGCCCGCGGCCATCGCGAGCGGCAATCCGGTGGGATACGTGCTGCAGATCAACGGCGGCCCGACCCTCTACCACACCGGCGACACCGACGTGTTCACCGACATGAAGCTGGTCGCAGAGTTCTTCAAGGTCGATGTAATGCTCGCAGGCATCGGCGGCCATTTCGGCATGGATCCGGCACGCGCCGCGCAGGCTGTCGAATGGGTGCAGCCCAGGCAGGTGATTCCCATGCACTTCGGCACCTATCCGATTCTCGCCGGCACGCCGGCGCAGTTCAAGGCGGCGCTCGACAAGCGCGGCTTGGGCGGCCGGATGGTGGAAATGAAGCCGGGTGAGGAGCGCAAGTACTGAGGAGCGTTCGGGGCTCGGCTTTCCATGCTCTCCGTTCGGAGTAGCATGGCGCTTTCCCCTTGAAAGCAGTCCCCATGGCCTCCGCCAACGTGCAAGCTGCCGGACAATCCCTCACCGAGGTAGCGGCGGCGATTTACGTGGAACTGGTCGGCAGGGCGTTTCTTCGCGTCGACAACGCCGCGGTGATCAAGCCGGAGGCCAGGGTACTCGCGACGCTCAGCTTCGAGCTTGCCGCCGCGTTCAAGAAGGCCGAGCAGGCGGTGCTCGCCGCTGCGGGTCCCAAGAACGTCGGCTACGACGTGCAGCTCGGGGACATCGACGGCTGGAAGAAATAATCGGGGCCGCACGCCGGCAGGAGGAGACCTGATGAGACTTGCAGGAACGAGGTTGCTCTTCATTGCAATGCTTGCGCTGGCGGGCCAGGTGGCCCTGGCGCAGCCGGCGAAATATCCCGAACGCCCGATACGCCTGATCGTTCCATTTCCGCCGGGAGGCAGCGTCGACGTGCATGGGCGCATCCTTGCTCCGGCGGTGTCGAAATCGCTCGGTCAGCAGGTCGTCGTGGACAATCGCGCGGGAGCGTCGGGCATCATCGGCACGGCGGCCGTGGCCCGCGCCGACCCGGACGGT
>Ga0105252_10001405_pt1 | contig 10811 bp, 10 predicted proteins | sample EasRivMeERMZT100_FD_89675 | JGI IMG/M metagenome (GOLD analysis project Ga0105252, IMG submission 89675) | Soil microbial communities from meander-bound floodplain in the East River, Colorado, USA - East River MetaG ERMZT100 | ecosystem: Environmental > Terrestrial > Soil > Floodplain | place... | reverse complement strand
TGTTCATGCGCCACCACGCTTCCGCGTCATCCGCGATACAGTAACAAATATCATCAAGATTGTTGAGCATGCGGAGGAGACTGTCTGCATTGGCCGGACGTTCCGAGGGTTCCTTGGAAAGGCACATCATGATCACTCGTTCGAGCGCGGCGGGAACGTCATGTCCGAGTTTCTCGGATGGACGAACTGGAACTTTGTTCAGATGAGCCAGAGTCATCGCGGTCGTGCCCTTTTCTTCAAATACCGGCCGCCCAGCGACGAGCCAGTACGCAACGCAGCCGAGGCCGTACAGGTCGGTTCGCCCGTCGATATTGGGATCTCCGAGAGCCAGTTCAGGCGCAATGTGCGCGGGCGTTCCCATCATGGCTCCGACAACAGTCATACCGACCTCCTGGCGATCCATCACCTTGACGAGTCCGAAATCGAGGACCTTTGTGAAGTCATATTCGTTACCCATCCGGCAAAGGACGACATTAGTCGGTTTGATGTCGCGATGAATCATGCCTCGTTGATGGGCATCTGCGAGCGACCTGCACATTTGTTTCATGATGTGGACGACGCGAGCCGGGGAGAGCGGTCCAAATCTCTTGACCAGAGTTTCCAGGTCAACTCCGTCGAGCAATTCCATGACGTAATAGAAAACGCCGTCTTCCGTTACACCATAGTCGTAGAGAGCGACAGTATGAGGAGAACGTAATGTCGCGGTGGTTTTCGCCTCCTGCTCGAAACGCCGTCGAATCATTTCAGCACTTTGAGCAGTACTTCGACTCAGCATTTCCGGCTGGATCAACTTAATCGCTGCGTCCCGGGCGAGCATCCGGTGACGAGCCCGCCACACTTCGCCCATACCGCCCTTGCCCAACTTCGAAATCAGCCGGTAGCTGCCCATCTCTCGCGCCTGAGCCACACTGTGGCCCAGTTTCGTCACGACCAGCGAGATGACAACGGACACAACAACCAGCATGTAGTCCGGATAATACTTCACGAGTACGTTACTGACGGGCCCGAAGTCCCAGACGCCGCGAACTCGTGCGATCAGCATACTGATCGGGTTCATGGACGCGGCGATGAGCCCGGCGACCAGAGTTTTTAACGGGTCGTTTGGAACAATCGCCGCGGACATCAGCACCACGGCGCCGATCCACGTGATCATCGGATCCGCAGTCCGACCGCCGGGCGGTTGGTGCCAGTGAGTTACCAGACCGATTGCCAGAGCCGTCAGTACCATGTAGACGAGGCCGAGATTCAGGACGAACTTGGGATTCAGATCTTTCCTGCGTGTATAGAAGAAAAGGGCCAATGACAGGAGGACGCTGATCAATGCGATGGCATCTGTGACGTGCGTCGAAATGTTTTGATGTTCAGGCAGCGATCGAACGGCGACGTGATAGAAAAGCGTGCCGAAAGCCCACAGCCCCGAAGCCACGAGCGACATTATTCCAAGACGGTGCGAGGCCTCTTTAAGAACATCGTAGGGAAGCGTGCGGAATTGACTGCGCGAAGTCGGCAGATCCGATGGAGTGGTGCCGGGACAGGGACCGATTAAGCCATTAGTTAAGCATTTCATGTTTGAAGAACTATTGTAGCGAGACAATGCCTTGATTGGCCAGTGTGGCAGTGGTGTGCCACCCGTTTGCCACTGAAGATGCCTTGCGATTGTCTCTTCCGGACTTCAGATCAGAGCGATAACGCCCCGACCAATCGCATGGGCGGCCGTTGCAGTAAAACCTCAAGGTCGAGCGGACCTTGTGGAGGCACGCGAGTAAGACGGAATTCTCCGACGTCGTTCGTATAGTCCACGTCCAACGGTATGTTGTTTTGGCAAATCCTCACTTCCACCTGCGACATGAAATCGGAGCTGTGCTTTTTCAGAATCTGACCCGTGATCACGCGGCTCTTCTCTACTCCAGGTATTTGCAGATGGATGTCAATCAAATCGCCCTCGAGCACGATATGCCGGGAGTCCTGCAGTCCCCTCGTATTTGCGTGACGGTGGTTCTGAGAAATATCGACGACAGTGTTTATCGGAAAAGCTTTGAATGTCGATACGTTCGAGATGAGTTGGAAATCCAGAGCGGTGACGGTCGCCTTGTTCGGAAAAACAATTGTGTATTCGTCGAACATCGCGCGACGCGGATCTGCATGAAGTCCGGCGACAACTCCGCCCGGTGCTGGGTACAGCGAGGTGAACCTGCCGAGGAAGAGAACGCTCTCTCCGATGTGAAATCGTCCCATGCTGGAATGTGCCCAACCGAACGTGCTCTGCGGCTGTCCGTCAAGCGTCAAGCTGCGACAACCAAGGGTGCTGTGGCTTCGTGCATCGCTACAAAAAGCCTATGTCTTATTGCGTACCAAAACAACACTGGCTTTTTGTAGGAGATATTCAAGTGAAACGGCGTAAATGGACTTCGAACTGCACACTTTTGTCCTACGATGGTATCCGATAACCACATTACGCCAGCCGACCTGTTCGACTTTGCTGAAGGCTCGGGAACGCTACAGACCATTCAGCGACGACATCTTCACGACTGCGAGTTTTGTCAGTTGATTTTGAAGAGTTTCATCACGCGCTGTATCGACAATCCGCCGACGCCCATAATGAAAAAGAAAGAAGCGGCCTAGTTCAAGAGAGGACAAAAACGAAAGTGGAGGGCAGGGAATTTGGCCTCTCACCGTCCCAGGATTCCTTGCACCCTGTCCGCGAATTTCTAGTCGGGTGCGGTCGCGAATCTATAACCAACTCCATGAACGGTTTGAACGTAGGCTGGATCCTGGGGCTGGTTTTCGATCTTCTCCCTGACGCGGCGGACGTAAACATCAACACTGCGCTGAGTGACGCTGCGATCATTCCCCCACACGCGATCGAGTAATTGATCTCGAGAAAAAACCATACCCGGATGAGATGCCAGATGATGAAGAAGTCGAAACTCCAAAGCGCTTAACTCGACCGGTCGTCCCGCAACAATAACGATATGGGCGGATGGATCGATAGTGAGACTCCCGCGCTGAATAGTCGCCCGAGCGGCTGACATCGGCTCGTGACGTCGAAGGAGGGCGCGGACTCGGGCGATCAATTCGCGCATGCTGAATGGTTTCGTGACGTAGTCATCTGCGCCGATTTCAAGGCCAACCACCCGATCGGCCTCTTCACCTCGCGCCGTCAGCATGAGGATGGGGAGCGCGCTGTATTTTTCATTACGACGAAGCTGGCGACACACTTCCAGGCCGTCGATGCCGGGGAGCATCAAATCCAGGATGACAAGGTCGGGCTCGTCTCGACGAATCTCAGCGAGGGCAAGGCTGCCTTCCGTCGTGTAGTTAACTCGAAAACCTTCTTTTTCGAGGTTGTATTTCAATAGCTTCACGAGGTCGTGTTCGTCTTCGACGATCAAGATCTTCTTAGACATGGGTTCATCTTGTCCCACATCCATCGCGAGTTCCGAGTCACAAATTAGTGAATTTTGTGTGACATCGTTGCGAACTGTTCACGGTCAGTTCACCAAACTGTAACATTGACTGAGTTATCCTCAAGAGATTGTGCGATACGTGTGTTTCACGATACTGAGCACCTTCGCGCTCTTGAGTTGTGCTGCGCCCGATCGTCAGGCAGTGACGATCAAGGGTTCCGATACGATGGTTGCGCTCGGCCAGCAGTGGGCAGAGTTGTATATGAAGGAGCATCCCGGCACGACGATTCAGGTCACCGGAGGCGGCAGCGGGACCGGCATAGCGGCCCTGATCAACGGAACAACTCAGATTTGTCAGGCCTCCCGCCCCATGACTCCAAAAGAAAGAGATCTCGTTAAACGGAATCGAGACGTTGATGTGGCGGAAATACCGGTCGCTTTGGATGCGCTTGCGATTTATGTGAACAAACAGAATCCGCTCGACGAACTGACAACCGAGCAGACCGGACGGATCTTTCGAGGCGAGGTTGTGAATTGGAAGGATGTCGGTGGACCGAATGCGCCGATTGTGCTTTATGGTCGGGAGAACAGCTCGGGTACTTACGTCTTTTTCAAGGAACACGTACTCGCCAATGCAGATTTTGCCGAAAGATATCAGGCGTTGCCCGGAACGGCCTCAGTGATCAATGCAGTAATGAAGGATCCCATTGGAATCGGTTACGGCGGAATCGGTTCTGCCACGGACATCAAGACCATCGCGATAGCGAAAAATATGCAGTCCGAAGCCGTTCTACCGACGATGAGCAACGTTTACAGCAACGCTTATCCCCTCAGCCGCCAGCTTTTCTGGTACACGGCCGGGGAACCGTTGGGAGCGAACAAGCAGTTCGTTGATTGGGTGCTTGGTCCCGACGGACAAAAGGTTGTTTCAGCCGTCGGTTATTACCCGCTGAATCGAGAGGTTCCATGAAGCAGGAAGCGTTGACGAAGGACAATTTTTACACGTCATCGACGCCAAAATCCGGAAAGAAGGCCGACAGCAAACTTCGTCGCCGCCAGTTCTTCGACCGCCTGGCCCGGGGTTTCATTTTTACTTTTGCGCTGCTGGCTATAGGAATCATTTTTCTGATTTTTGTCTATGTTGCCAGGGAGGCTTTGCCGTTGTTTTTGGGCACGGCCGAGGAAGCATCATTCGCTTCATCCTTCACGGCGCCGTTCACCTGGCAGCCGGTCTCCAGCGTTCCAAGATACAACGTCATTCCGCTGATCCTCGGTACCTTCAAGGTGACGCTGATTGCGTTGTTGATTGCGACGCCGCTGGCGCTCGCAGCCGCTCTTTATACTGCCGAGTTCGCACCGACCTGGGTGCGGGAATGGATCAAGCCGGCTATCGAGCTATTAGCGGGGATTCCCTCGGTCGTGTTGGGGTTTTTCGTACTCGTGGTGATGGCGTCCTGGTTACAGTCAACGTTCGGTTTTCATTTTCGCTTAAACGCGCTGACAGCGGGGATGGGTTTGTCGCTGGCAGTCATTCCAATAATCTATACCGTCACCGAAGACGCGCTGAGTGCCGTTCCCCGGCATTATCGCGAAGCTTCGTTAGCGCTCGGCGCCTCCGCTGTGCAAACGGCTCGACTGGTTGTTTTCCCGGCTGCGAGTCCCGGCATCGGCGCTGCGCTGATACTCGGGTTCGGCCGGGCTATCGGCGAAACGATGATCGTCCTTATGGTATCGGGCAACGCAGCCATTCTCTCGCTGGACCCGACTGTGCCGGCCAGAACGCTGTCTGCGACGATTGCGGCCGAATTGGGTGAAGTTGTTTTCGGCAGCGGGCACTACAGAATGCTTTTTCTCCTTGGAACCATATTGTTCGTGATCACGTCGGTGTTGAATTGGGCCGGCGATCGTTACAATCGTAGATTGCGCGAGAAGCTTTTCGGACCGTCATGAGGACAGCTATCGATCGCACATTCGTCGGATTGACATTCGTGGCGACCTTGATCATTCTCGCCATGCTCGGTGTCATCATCGGCAACGTGATTTTCCACGGCAAGGATCGGCTGAGCTTGGAGTTCATAACGACTGCGCCTGAGAACGGGATGACGGCGGGCGGCATTTTCCCCGCGATCTTCGGAACGGCCCTGCTTGTACTGCTGATGTCGCTGGCAGCCGTTCCGTTTGGCGTCCTGGTCGCTATTTACTTTGCGGAGTACTCGCGGCGGGATTCTCGGCTTTACCGATGGACACGAATGGCAGTGAATAATCTCGCGGGAGTTCCTTCGATTGTCTTCGGCCTTTTCGGTCTCGGGTTCTTCATTCAGACGATCGGAAGGGGTATCGATCGGGGACTCTACGGCGGACAGCTCGTTTATGGCCAGCCGTCGATCCTCTGGGCCGCCATGACAATGGCAGTGCTCACGTTGCCTGTCGTGATCATCACCGTTGAAGAAGCCCTTCGGGCAGTCCCGCAAGACTATCGCGAAGCGAGTCTGGCGTTAGGTGCGACACGGCTTCAAACGATCGTCAGGGTGATCCTGCCGCAGGCGTGGGGCGGCGTCATGACAGGAGCCATTCTCGCTATCAGTCGCGGCGCGGGTGAAGTTGCTCCGGTGCTGTTTACGGGTGCCGCGTATTTTCTGCCGTATCTGCCTACGCATGCAAACGATCAGTTCATGCAGCTCGGCTATCATGTTTACGTTCTGGCGACGCAGTCTCCGAATGTCGAGGCCTCGAAACCAATCCTCTTTTCAACCGTTCTGGTGCTACTCACTCTGACATTTCTTCTGAATGTCACAGCCATGCTCATCAGAAACCGGATGCGGCAATGGGCGACGCGGTAAAGATCAACGTCGCGGGCGCCGATTTCTTTTACGGAGCCCAGCAGGCACTACACCAGGTGGATATGCTGGTTCGGGAGAGGTATGTCACCGCGCTGATTGGTCCATCCGGTTGCGGAAAGTCGACCTTTCTGCGGTCGCTCAATCGGATGAATGACCTCATCCCGGGAGCGAAGCTTCGCGGTCGAATCGAACTGGATGGAGTCAATATCTACACGGACGGGATGGACGTCAACCAATTGCGCCGTCGCGTCGGCATGATCTTCCAAAAGTCGAATCCGTTTCCAATGTCCATATACGAGAATGTGGCCTACGGGCCGCGTGTGAATGGAATTACCAAACTTCGGCGCGAACTGGATGAGATCGTCGAGCGGACGCTTCGTGGCGCTGCGCTGTGGGATGAGGTCAAGGATCGGCTCAATCGGTCGGCGATGGGATTGTCCGGCGGACAGCAACAGAGACTGTGCATCGCGCGCGCTTTGGCCGTCGAGCCCGAGGTGATTCTGATGGATGAACCCGCTTCGGCTTTGGACCCGATTTCGACGGCGAAGATCGAAGAATTGATCTACGAACTGAAACGCAACTACACCATTGTGATCGTTACACACAATATGCAGCAGGCCGCACGGGTTTCAGACGAAACTGGGTTCTTTCTCAACGGACGTCTGGTAGAGTTCAGCGAGACGAAGAAACTATTTACCGCGCCGACAAAGAGGGAAACGGAAGACTACATCACGGGAAGATTCGGATAGCCCTTTTCTATGTTTTGAACCTATGCCTGAGCGACAGCACACGAGCAAACACTACGAACAGCAACTACGGTTTCTGAAAGACAAGCTCCTTCTCATGAGTCATCAGGCTGAGCAAATGATCGCGGACTCGATCCGCTCGCTTGTCGATCGGCGGCCAACCCTGGCCGACGAAGTCATCGCTCGCGACGACACACTGGACCAGCTCGAACTGGAAGTGGACACCCTCTGCTACGAGATTTTGGCTCTCGAACAACCGGTTGCGCGAGACCTTCGCTTCATCGCAACGGCTTTGAAGATCGTCCGGGACATCGAGCGCATCGGCGACATCGCGGTAAATATCGCAGAGCGGGCAGGCGAATTAATTCAGGAACCCGAGTTGAAGAGGCTTATTGCGCTTCCGATCATGGCCGATGGTGCCCAGCAGATCTTAAAACGAAGCCTGGACGCGTTCGTCAATGAGGATGCCGAACTTGCTGAGAAAGTCATCGAATCGGATCGGGCGATCGATGACCTTTACGAACAAATCTTTCGCGAACTGCTGACCTACATGATTGAAGACACACGCTATATCTCGCGCGCAATCAAGCTCATTTTTATTGCTAAACATCTGGAACGGGTCGGTGACCATTCTGCGAACATTGCGGAAATGGTAGTGTTCATGGTCAAGGGGCAGGATATTCGCCATGGAACGCGTACTGATCGTGGATGACGATCCCGATATCGTAAGACTCGTCAGCTATAACCTCGCACAGGCTGGATTTGAGCCGTCCTCCGCGGGTACCGGCCGCCAAGCGCTTGAAATGATCGAGAGCACCGCGCCGGATTTGGTCCTCCTGGATTTGATGCTTCCGGATATCGACGGAATCGAGGTTTGCCGGACGCTGCGGAGTCGAGAAAGTACCCGCCTGCTTCCCATCGTTATGTTGACCGCACGCAGCGAAGAGATCGACCGCGTCGTTGGATTCGAACTCGGTGCCGACGACTACGTCATGAAACCATTCAGCCCGCGAGAACTCGTCCTCAGGGTTAAATCCATTTTGAGACGTACCCGTGAGGATCGCTCGGATGTTCTCCGCGTAGGAAGGATTCAGCTGAATTCCGGACGCCGGGAATGCCTGCTCGGCACGGACCCCGTGTCATTGACTGTCAAAGAGTTCGCGCTGCTGCATGAATTGATGAAAGCACGTGGCAATGTGCTCACGCGGGATAACCTCATGGATCGAGTCTGGGGGTATCATGGTGAGGCCACTTCGCGCACTCTTGATACTCATATCCGGCGGCTTCGAGAAAAACTTGGACAGGAAGGAGGCTGTGTTGAAACGGTGCGCGGCGTTGGCTATCGCGTAGTAACCCCTGTCGAGAAAACCGGATGATCTTCCGACTCCACTCCCGAATCGTTCTCTGGAACCTCATCATAATCGCTTTAATTGTCAGCGTACTGGGCTCCTTCGTCGCATTTTCCCTTCGGGATCACATAAGAACTGAAATTGAGGAACACCTCGAACAGGAGTCCGCGCTTGTCGTCGCATACATTGAGAAAGCCGACTCAACGGTAACCGCCGATGAGATGGCCGACAAGCTTGCCGAGCTCTTGCAAGTACGGGTCACGTTGATCGAGCACGACGGTCGAGTTGCGGGCGACTCGGATCTTGACGGAGAGGAATTGCAATCGGTCGAGAATCACGCGGCGCGGCCTGAGGTACAGGACGCATTGCAATCCGGAATCGGAAGCTCAATCCGTTGGAGTTCGACGGTTCGAGTCGAGTACATCTACGTGGCGAGACGAGCAATGCCTTACATCGTGCGACTCGCCAAGCCTCTATCCTTGTCGGAAATGCTGATGTCCGATCTGCGGACGAGATTGCTTCTGGCGATGCTCTTCGCCGTGGCCGTTACGCTGGGCTTCGGATACGTCACGCATTGGTTGATATCCCGGCCTTTGTACGAAATGTCCATCATCTCGAAAAAATTGGCTTCCGGTGATCTCACTCAACGCCTTCCCATCAGCGGTGACGAGGAAATCGCGGCCCTCGGCAATTCGCTGAATACGATGGCGAAGAACCTGAGCGACCAGATGCGCGAGCTTTCGGACGGGAAACAGAGGCTGGAACTGATCGTAGGCGCCATGAGTGAAGGTGTAGTCGTGCTCGACGCCAACGGCCAGATTTCACTCACCAACAGAGCCGTTCGCAATGTTCTGGAAAACGATCGGGATCTGATCGGCAAAACCCTGCTCGAGGTATTTCGCAAGCCTGAAGTCGAAAACGCGGTTCGCCGTGTTCTTGCCGGAGGCTCGACTGAAGTGGTGGAGATGACTACCTGGAACGCTCGAATCGTTCAGGCCAACGTCGCCCCTGTCGTCAATGCGACTGGCGTGGTCGATTCTGTGGTCGCGGTTTTCCATGACTTGACCGAGATCCGGCGTGCGGAGCGCATGCGCCGTGATTTCGTAGCCAACGTCTCCCACGAATTCAAGACACCATTGACGTCGATTCGAGGGTACGCCGAAACGTTGATTGCCGGCGCGTTGCAGGATCGAAAGATCTCCGGAGATTTTGTGCGCATTATTGAGAGAAACGCGCAGTATCTCGAATCGCTCGTCAGCGATCTGCTCGTTCTGGCCAGGCTGGAGGCTGAGTTGCCGGCTTCCATGGAGGTCGTGAATGCGAGATTCGTCATCGACGAACAGATCTCATCGCGTCAGGCAGCAGTCGCAGAACGAGGTATTACTATTCACAACGACTGTCCGGCCATTGATATTCGCGCAGATCGATTGCGCCTTTCGACCGCGATCTCCAACCTCATCGATAACGCGATTTCTTACAACAAGCCGAACGGCGAAGTGCGAATCACCGGGATCATCGAAGAGTCCTCTCTGGTATTGTCCATTTCAGATACAGGGCAAGGGATACCTGCCGATGATTTGTCGCGAATATTCGAACGCTTTTACAGAGTCGACAAGGCACGCTCCCGAGATTCCGGCGGTACCGGACTCGGTTTATCGATTGTGAAACATGCTATCGAGAGCCAGGGAGGCACTATCCGAGTCAGCAGCCGCCTCGGAGTGGGCTCAACATTCACTATCAAGCTTCCAATATCTGCCAACGGCCAGTAGATTGTAGGAATCTTCGTCGGTAAGGAATTTCATTTGGCTGTTACGCAGCGTTCATATTCGCCGCCCATCATGGGTTCATCTCATCGTTTTCCTTCCATTCTCCAACCACAACAATGGCGGATGGCTGCAACGGCCATCCGCATTTTTTTGTCCACTCGAATGACGGTGGCGAGATGAATCGTCGCTCGTTGCTGGCGTCAGCGGGATGGATTGCGCTCGGCTATCCGATTCGTCGTTTGAGTGCGTTTGTTCCCACGCCTCGGTTTTCGGATTACCCGTTCGCTGTGGGTGTCGCTTCCGGAGATCCCACTTCCAACGGCGTCGTCTTGTGGACACGGCTTATGCCGGATGCCCATCGCATGCAGGATTGGCAACGCGAGACTGTTCAGGTCGATTGGGCCGTTGCAACCGACGAAGGGATGAAACGGATCGTTCGGCGTGGTCGAGAATCTGCGCATCCGGAGTATGGGCACTCCATCCACGTCGAGGTAAGAGGACTTCAGCAAAACAGGTGGTACTGGTATCAGTTCAGAGCCGGCTCGGAATCAAGTCCGGTCGGGCGTACGCGGACGGCGCCAGCGAGCTCAGCGGATAGCATTCGATTCGCGTTTGCCTCCTGTCAGCGGTTTCATGAAGGTTTCTATACGGCTTATCAGCACATGGCTGATGAAGACATCGATCTGGTCGTGTTTCTCGGCGA
>Ga0105252_10001403_pt1 | contig 10826 bp, 11 predicted proteins | sample EasRivMeERMZT100_FD_89675 | JGI IMG/M metagenome (GOLD analysis project Ga0105252, IMG submission 89675) | Soil microbial communities from meander-bound floodplain in the East River, Colorado, USA - East River MetaG ERMZT100 | ecosystem: Environmental > Terrestrial > Soil > Floodplain | place... | reverse complement strand
TTGAAAAAAGTTTCTGATAAGATTAATGCTGGTGTTCAGACAATTGAAGTATCTGGTTTGGGATTAACTGGAGCTGGTCCTATGAAACATTTAGCTTCTATTCCTAGGCAGCATTGGAAAGAAATAGATAGACTGAGAAAGTTAACTGGAGTAGATTTGACTTTCCATGGACCTCTTGTTGAATCTACAGGATTCTCTAGAGGGAATTGGTCTGAAGACCAGAGAGTAGAAGCTGAAACACAAATGAAGGCTGCTGTTGAACTTGCACAGCAGATGAATTCAGATGATAAAGATAAAGGGATTGTGATGACTTTCCATTCTAATAATGGATTACCTGAAGTTGAGAGAGAAGTAATGGTAACTGATAAAGATGGCAATAGAAAACCTCAAATCGTTCAGATGGCAGTTTACAATGAAAGATCTGGCCAGATTGGAAATCTTCCTGCGCCTAAGAAAGATTATTATGAAAAAGGAGAGGAAATTGAAAGTATTGAAGATAGCTTGAAAAAGTTTAATCAAGAACAATGGAAAAAGCAAATAGAATCTGTTTTCGTAAATAACACTCGTCTAAGTAGAGAAGCTTTAGATTCATTATCTTCTGCTAGGGAGCAGGAAGCTAAAATAAAAGAAATTGCTCCTGAATACGCAGGGAGCTTTTTTGATGGTTATAAAACTTATAAGGAAAATCCTGAGGCTTATAAAAAGGGACTCGAAGAAGTCAAAAAAGGGAGTCCAGAAATAGCTGAAGTATTCAACAGAGGAATATTAAATTTGCAAAATGCAGAGTTTTTTGTTAGGGAATCATATGGCCAACTAAAAGAATTGTATAATGAAGCATATGGTCATGCAAAGAGAGAAAATAATCAACAAGCTTTGAATAAGTTAACTAATTATGCAGATGGTTTGAAGGCAACATGGGCAAAATTCAGGCAAAATTATAATTTTATGGAATTACAAGAAAAAATTTCAGAAGGGACCATATTGCTTGGAAGTAAAGAGATTAAACCTGAATTGTTCAAACCTCTTAAAGAGTTTGCATGGGATAAGGGTTCGGATACCTTTTCTAATGTTGCAATTCATGCTTATCGGAATGCTAAGAAGCATAATCTTTCTCCTGGAATAATAAGCATTGAAAATCCTCCTGCTGGAATGTCTGGTCTTACTAGGGCTGAAGAAATTAAAGAATTAGTTATAAGATCAAGAAATAAATTTATTGAGAAAGCAAGTCGTTCTACTAAAGAAGGCGGGCTAGGATTATCTAAAGAGCAAGCCACAGATGTTTCGAAGAAAATTATTGGAGCTACTTGGGACGTTGGACACATCAATTCGATTAGGAAATGGGGTTATAACAAGAGTGATGTTTTGAAGCAAGCTCAAACTATTGCTCCTTATGTCAAGCATATGCACATTGCTGATAACTTAGGGTTTGAAGATGCTGAACTTCCTGCTGGAATGGGAAATGTTCCAATTGATGAGATATTAAATGCTGATTGGGCTGATAACTTCCGTAAGGCAAAGAAGGCAATTGAAACTGGAGACTGGTTTTCACGTCAAGGAGGTCTAGGTATGACAAGGACCCCTGTTCCTGAAGCTCTTTCTGGTTTAACTGCTCCAGTTTATTCTGATCCTTCAATGGGAACTGCTGGGAAGGCTTACTGGAATGATGCAGTTCATTCTGATGCTGGGTACTTCGGCGGTTTAGGTCCTATCAATCCAGATATACATCATTCAATTTATGGTGGTGGATTCAGTCAGTTGCCTGCATATTCTGGAGCAGAAATTCCTGGAAGAGCTGCTAACAGTTCTTTTTCAGGCGCTCCGTTGGATTGATAATGGCTAAGAAGAATATTAAGTCTAGAAAATGGTTTAAGCAACCACTTATTTTGTTAGCTATTTGGATAGTCTTGTTTTTTATTTTGAAAGAAACTCAACTAGAGCTTTTTCTTTTTATGTTTTTGTTGACACCATTTGTAATAATATTTTTATCTATTTGGGCTATTATTTTAGGAATAAAAATGCTTAGAAGAAAAGAGAATAAATCTCTAGCATTATCTAATTTGATAATTGGAATTATATTTATTTTATCAATCATTCTTTTAATTTATTCATTCTTATCTACTGTTTTTATTGGACATGTTGATTTGAGATTTGGAGATTATTGCGGTCAAACTTATAGTGGCTTTGGTTCTTGCGGTTATATGGGCCCAGCAAGAGATTGTGATTGCACTGGTGAGAAATATGAAGTTTCTACTGGTGCTACAGACTCTGGAAGAATAATAAAATGTGATGGGGAAGCATCAAACTTTAGAGATGTTCCGTTACCTGATGACATATGTATTGAAGACCCTTATGAAAGATGTAGACTTCTTGGAGGAAGTGCGTGTGATGGTCTTTGAACAAACTATTAATTTAAATATCTATTAAATTTGACATTAACATGAAGGACTTTTCAAAAGAGATACTTGCATATGCACTTCAGAATGCCATTGAACACGGCAAAGCAGATGCTGGTCGTGTTCTTCCTAAATTATTTCAGCATGGTTTAGATAGAAAAGAAATTCCTCTTGTGATGAAAATTGTAAACAAGACTATTGAAGATGTTAATTCTCTTAATCATGAGAATCGAGCTAAACTTTTTGAAGAAGTAAAAGATTTAGTTATGAAGCATGATAGAACTGAAAATTATGATTTAGATGAGTTGCCTACTTCTGATGTGGGGGGTAAAATGGTTTTACGCCTTGCACCTTTTCCTTCTGGTGCTCTTCATTTAGGAAATGCTAAAACATTTTTATTAAATGCATTATATGCTGAGAAATACAATGCTGATTTAATTCTATTTATGGATGATACTATTGGAAGCGCTGAAAAAACTTTGATGAAAGAGAGCTATGATTTGATTCCTGAGGCTTTCAAGTGGTTAGGTGTGAAATACAAAAAGACTTACTATAAATCTGATAGGCTTGAAATTTATTATGAGTATGCTGAAAAATTAATTGAAATGAATAAAGCTTACGTTTGCTTTTGCAAAACTGAAGAGCTTCGTAAAAATAGAGCTGAAGGTGTTGAATGTGGATGTAGACAGTTTCCTAAAGGAATACAACATGCTCGCTGGAAACAATTATTCAAACCTGAAACTAAAGAAGGCGAAGTATCTTTGAGACTTAAGACTGATATGCAGCATCCTAACCCTGCATTTCGCGATCGCGTTTTATTTAAGATTGCTGACAGAGAACATCCTCGCGTTGGTAAAAAGTATCGTGTATGGCCGACGCTTGAGATGACTTGGGCAGTTGATGATCATCTACTTGGAATAACTCATATAATTAGAGGAAACGATTTAATGATTGAATCAGATATGGAGAAATATATTTGGGATTTGTTTAAGTGGAAGCATCCTGTTTTGATTCACACTGGAAAAGTAAGACTTGAGGGTATTGGAGGAACACTTTCTAAATCTAAAGCGCAAAAAGAAGTCAAATCTGGAGAATTTAGTGGTTGGGATGATCCAAGAACATGGAGTGTACAAAGTCTTGCTAGACGAGGAATAAAACCAGAAGCTATTCGTGAATTTGTGAAGCGCATTGGATTGAATAAGCAAGATATTATTATTCCTGTTGAATCTCTTTATGCTATTAATAGACAGTTAATTGATGCAATAACTCCTCGTTATTCTTTTGTTGAAGATCCTGCAAAATTAAATATATCTGAAAAAGATTTGAAAGGCGTAGATAAAATAGTTATTCCAATTCACCCAGATAATCCGGAACATACTCGTGATGTTTTAGTAAATTCTGATATTTCAATTTCTTCTAAAGACTTTTCTAAATTTAAAGGTCAAGAAGTAAGATTATTGCATTTGTTTAATGTCAAGATTGGAAATAAAACAGAAGTTACTTCTGTTGATAACAAGAAGATTCCGAAGATAAATTGGGTTTCAAATGGGGTTACTACAAGGATTTTAATGCCTGATGGTTCTTTTGTTGTTGGACTTTCAGAGCCTGATGCAGCAAAATTGAAAATAGGAAGTGTTGTGCAGTTTGAAAGATTTGGATTTGTGAGATTTGATGGAATTAATAACGAAGTTGCAGAATATTGGTTCTCACACAACTGATTTACCACTTTGGAACAAACAATTTATAAACCCTTTAGTGTTAATTGTATTCGTAAAGGAGGTTTATGAGAATGTTTAATTCTAAAAAAGGAGTAAGCGAAGTTGTGGCTAATGTCCTCATAGTACTTCTGGTTATAGTCGGAATTGCTGTTATCTGGTCTGTTGTTAAACCAACAATTGACAAAGGAGCGCAAGGAATTGGAAGTGCTGGTGATTGCTTTTCAAGTTCAGTTCAAGCTGTAAGCTGTACTGCTGGTGGTGCTGGTGGATCTGGATGGGATGTTCTAGTAAGGAGAAATCCTGGTGCTGGTGACATAGATTCAATCGAACTATTGTTTGAAAATGCTGCTGGAAATACTGAATTGGTTACAAGCACATTGACTTTGACAGAACTTTCATCAGGTACTGCTAGTGTTGATCCTGTAATGACTAACGCTATAAAAGTTAATACTGTTTTAAGAATCGGTGGACAGTTGTGTCAAGTAACTTCACAACCTGTTAACTGCGCTTAAATTTAGTTTTGTTTTTATTTTATTTTTTATTCTTTTTTGCCTTATTTTGGGCAAATTTATAAATGACTATGATGTATGTTAGTCATGGTGAGAAGTGATGATAGAAGAGGTATAAGTTCTATTGTTTCTCTTATGCTTATTATTCTCGGTACTATTATAGGGGCAGCATTGTTGTGGGTTTTTGTTTTGAAAACAACAGGTAAAAGCAGCGAGACTGCGGATGCTGATTGCTTTACACTTAATATTGAACCTCTAAAATGTGATGCTTATGCAGCTTGTGATTATAATTCAGGTACTAATTATTATGAGGCAGATATTCTTTTAAGAAGGAACGTCGGCAGGGGAAATGTCACAGGACTAAGATTTATATTTGAAAGTTCACAAGGGATAAAAGGAGCGTATGATAAAACCCTGACTTCTGATTTGGACGAGTTGCAAACTTTAAATTTTGTAGAGCCATTCGGTTCAATTCCTATAATAGGAGGTCCTGTTATACCAGGTCAGCCACATACACTTAGAATTGCTGCTCTTATGGGAGTTAACAAAGATGTATGTCCAATTGCTTCTAGTGATGTGAAATGTCCTTTGTTTAATACTCAGCTTCCTTTTGGAAATGTTTCTAATTCTTCGTATATGGGAATTGGTCAATATACGAATAATAGAAGGGAAGGGTATTGCTGTCAATATCCAAAGAATTTTAGTGAATGCTATAATGGTAATGATCCTGCTTATCCTATCGATCCTGTTACTAGAAGGCTTATAGGTCAATTGCCTCCTGGAAATAAAACTGTGTGTTGTCAACTGGTTCCTTATAATGGAACGAGGGCGGTGCCTTAATGGAAAAAAAAGGAATTGGTTCTGTAGTTGGAGTTATTTTGATTACTCTTCTTGCTATTGTTGCAGCTGCGGTATTTTTAGGATTCTATCTTAAAAGTGTCAGCAACGCTTCTTCAAATGATTCTTCTTCTTGTCTTGGACTTGACTTAAAGATTAGCAGTTGTGTTATACTTCCTACTCAACTTCTCAGTCAATACAATATTTTTGACCCGAATCCTGCTATCACATTTAATGTCGAGCGTCTTCCTGGGCGCGGGAATATTAATGGAATTAGATTTATTGTTACTGACTCTAGTGGTAATGACCATGTCGAGGCTCCTGTAGACCTTACAGTTGGGACAACTATTTTTAGTACAAATTATTCCGGATTCATAGAATATGGTTCTGTAAACGCCATTGTAAGAAATGTTGGTTATCTTAGTACAGGAAATGAAATGGTAAGAGTCAGCGCGGTTGTAGGTACTGATACTTTATGCAGCACCACACAGCCAGCCGTTAAATGTTTGGTGGCCCCTATACCATGAGCTGGATAGAAGTAGAAGCTAAAATACCCTTAAAGGAAAAAGATATTCTTAATGTTAAGAAAAGGATAAAGGAAATTGCTAAGTTTGTTAAAAGAGAGGAAAAGAAAGATGATTATTATACACTAGAATATTTTCATTATCCTGAAAAGAGTCTTCGTGTTAGAAACAAAGGAAAAGTGCGCGAAGTCAATTTTAAGAAAAGAATTAGTTTCAAGAAAGGAATTTATGCGAAGAAAGAAGTTCAGTTTGAAATATCAGATATTAAGGGTTTCTTTGAGTTGATTAATGACTTTGGGTTTCGCAAGTGGCTAAATAAGGAGAAAGTTACTGAACTTTATAGGACTAAGACTGGGGTAAATATTGAATTCAATCATGTCAAGAAATTAGGGTGGTTTTTGGAGCTTGAAGTTCTTTGCCCTTTGAAGGACGTTAATACTGCTCGCGAAAAGATAGTTGATGTTAGAGATAAGCTTGGATTTAGTGAGAAAGACTGTGAATCTCGCGGGTACACGAAACAACTCTGGAATTCCGCTCATTGACAAGATTTAAATAGTGATTTTTGGTTGGATTTTTATGAGAAAAAGCTTAATTGGATTATTGGCTACTGGGGCTCTTAGCTTGTCTGGCTGTAGCAATGAAAAACCTGGTGAAATGTTAAAAGTTGTTAGGACAGTAAACGCACACGAGATACATTACAGTGTAGATGGTTATCCTGAAAAAGGCTCATATTCTCTTTTTGTTGATAAGGATGAAGCGTATAAAGATAAGACTTTTTTTCCTAAAAGAGAATTGGACTATGTGACTGTTCATTCACCATATGTGTTTGAAGGTTCCAATTCTACAAGAGCTATGGTATTAGATAAAGACCATAAACCTGAACTATTCAGAAGCTATCAATCAAAGTTCGAAGAAATTTTAGATGCTGAGAGAAAAGCATGTTCTTCATCTTTTGAAATAAAGAAATAATTTTAAATAAGATTTTTGAGGAATGTTTAAATATTAATCTATTTTACTATTAATATGAATAAATTGGTGATGGGTGTTATTTCCCTTCTTGCAGTTGTTTCTGTGTTTTTAATGGTTAATGACTATCTTGGATTTGCTCCGGCTGAAGAAGAACCAGTCTGTGAATCTTGTGATTCAAAAGATAATGCTCCTGTTCACGGGGAAGGTTCTGCTCCTTATAATTGTGGTCTTGCTTCTGCTGCTGGTTTAAATTCTTTAAATCCTCCTGTAACTTCGGTTACTCTACACGGTAACGGCATGTGTACTATTAGAGTAGGTAATGATCAGGGTTGGGCAAATGGATTATATAACGATGGGCAACTTGTAAGAACTACTTTTAATGGTAACGACTATCACCCTCCTAAGTTTCATCCTAATAACCCTTTTCCACTTGCTACTCCATCAGCACTTTGTGATGGAAATCAATTATTGGCAGGACAGGCAGGGTTTCAGGTAGCAAAAGATAATGCTAAAGCTGATGCTGAAAAAGATGCAAAAGAGGCTTGTAAATGTGATAAAGATGCTTGTATGGCAGAAGACTCTTGCAAACTCAAAGAAAATAGCCTTGAACCTTCTACTAATGCAGATGGAACTCCATCGACAGATATAACTGTAGAAGTTACAGGGAGAGATTCTAAAGGAAAGTGTACTTCCGCTAAGATAGATATTCTTCAGAGTTATAATTTTGAATGTGAGGGTGCTTGTATTGCTAAAGTTGAAACAGCACCTATTTTTGATTAATAATTAATTTTTAAAAAATAAATAATTTAGAATTTTTAAGCTGCTTCTTCGATTTCTTCAACTTGATTGCCTTTGTTTGCTAACTTTTCTTTTTCTTTTTCCAATTGTTTCTTTAAATTATCTAATTCATCTATCTGTTTTTGAATACCCTCTTTGTTTGCTGGACCTTGTTTTTGCTTTCCCATTGCAGGCATTTTGTTTATGTAATCAAGCATAGAATTTTTTTCCATCTTAAGAACTGTGCGAGTGTCATCATCTACATGAGCCTTTAGTATTTCCATTCCAGATAGAACGCAGTTTAGAACCCATAGTTTCTTTCCATTTACCATTTGAATAACTGCTACACATTTCTTTATCGTTTCTGTGAAATTCCTGTTCTTCATTTCGTCCTCTAAAATTCCTTTTAGAGTGTCTAAATCTATTTTTGTTCTAATGTCTAATTTTTCAGGTTTCTTTTCTTTGTGCATCATTTCTAGAAGATGAACTTCTACTTCCCCATCAAGATTGAATGCTGCTACTTGTTTCTTTGATGGTATGTAATAGTCTATTTGGTGGATATTCATCCCGCTTTCATAATCTAATACAAAGAATCCTGCAACAAGGAAAGATTCAGAGTTTTCTTTCATGAATTTTTTATACTTTTCAGACGCTTCTAATTTCTGTATATATGGTAGTAATTTCATTTTTCCTCTTAATACTTATTTTATTGAAGATTTGGTATATAAATATGTCGCAATTATGTTATATGGAAATGGTTTTAAACTCTTTTAGCTTGAGTTTATTGTGGATATTGACTCTGTAGAGCTTGGCAATGATGTTTGTGTTAGAGGTTATAGTCTCGCTGTGAATGAAAAAGGCGGCGCAAGAATAAGAAAAGAACTTCTTGGATCTTGGCCCTGGAAAACTAGTGCAGAGATATCTGAAGGTCAAATATTGAATAGATTGTATCAATTTTTTGATGAGGATGATGCTGAGGAGTTTCTTGCTGAATCTGTTAGAAAAGGAATTCCATTGCCAAGAAACAGAACATTAAGGTTTACTGAAAATGAAGGGATGTATAAAGTTTACGTTCAGAAGAACTAAGCTCTATTTTCTAATTCTTCTTTTAATTCTTTGATAAATGAATCTTTCTTTACATTGAACTTTGGTTTTTCTCCTCTTGATCTGACTGCTAGAGTCTTGTTTTCTTCTTCTTTGTCTCCCAGGATTATCATATAATTTATTTTTAGCATTTCTGCGTCTCTAATCTTTGATTGTACAGTGTCTGATCTAGTATCAGTATCTATTCTAAGATTTGGTATTGCTTCTTTTAATTCAGATGCAAACTTTTCAACTGCTTTATCATTTCTATCTGTGAATGAGATAATTCTCACCTGTCTTGGGGAAAGCCATAATGGTAGAGCTCCGTTTGTGTGTTCTAACAAGACTCCAATGAATCTTTCTAGTGAGCCGTATATAACTCTGTGAAGCATAATTGGTCTTTTTTGAGTGTTATCTTTATCTGTGTACTCTAGTTCAAATCTTTCAGGCATTGAGAAATCTAGTTGTATTGTCGATAATTGCCATGTTCTTCCTAAGGAGTCTTTTACATGGAAATCTATTTTTGGTCCGTAGAATGCTCCGTCTCCTTTGTTTACTTTGTGTTTTATCTTTAATTTATCTAATGCTTTGGCTAACATTTTTTCTGCTTTATCCCACATTTCATCTGTGCCTATTCTTTTTTCAGGTCTTGTGGATAATTCTACATGGTCAAACTCTAGGTTGAACTTTTTATAGAATTTCTGTATTAGTTTTGCTATTCCTACTATTTCTTGTTCTGCTTGACTTTCGTCTGCACAGAATATATGAGCATCGTCTTGAGTAAATTGAATTACTCTAAATAATCCATTTAATACTCCAGATAATTCTGTTCGATGAACTACTCCCATCTCTGCAGCTCTTAATGGCAAATCTCTGTAAGATTTGGAGTTTGCTTTGAATACTAACATTCCTCCAGGGCAGTTCATTGGTTTTACTAAGAATGGTCTGTCTTCATAGAGTGTTGTGAAATTATTCTCTTTGTATTTGTCCCAATGCCCTGATATTTTCCACAGCTTGCTGTCCATTATCTGAGGAGTCTTTATTTCTTGATAACCTTCTTTGTGTTGCTCTTCTCTCCAATATTTTATCAGTTCATTGTATACTATTAATCCGTTATTGTGCCAAAATACCATTCCTGGAGCTACTTCATTGAAACTGAATAGGTCTAGTTTTTGTCCTAGGATTCTATGGTCGTTATCTTTTAGTTTTGAAGTGTCTAGCTTTGATCTACTTATTTGACTTAGAAGTTTCTTGTGATCAATTGGTTCTTCTTTGGATACTATTTTTGTTTTTTCTTGTATTTGTCCATCTGATCTGAATTCCTTGCTTAGCTCCGAGAGAGGATGTCCTTTACATTTGAATTCAAATTCTTTGTAATATCCAAAAGGAGCTCTTATTGTTTGTTTGAACTTTTCTTTTAGCTTTGATTCTGCTTCTTTCAATAGGGTTATTGCTATTGCTGGTTTTGCAAGATTTGATGATAAATGTGCGTAAGGATATAGAACAATATTGTTTGCTTTTACTTCTTTTGCTGTTTTTTCTACAGCTTCTACCATCTGTTTTATTGTGTGCTCGTTGTCTCCTTGTTCTATAGACGTTAAAACCACTAGACATTCTTTGACTTCTTTCTGTTCCTTCTCAGATGCTGAAAGCTCTTCTACATCTTTTAGGGCTTTTTTTAATGCCTTGAATCTAATGTAGTCGCAATGTAATGTTAATATTTTCATGCATCGATATAATTGACATAATATTTAAAAGATACTCTTTTCTACTGTTACTACTGATATATTACAATAATAGTAAGCTTTATATATCAAAATTTATGGTATTTTTTATGAAAAATAGTGTTAGAGCAGGATTGACATCAACTTTACTTGGTGGTTTAACTTTTGCTGCTCTTGGTTATACATGTATTCCTAAAGTTGTGGAAAAACAAGAATTGCCAAGCATGTCTGCACCTATCAATATAAGAAAGGATAAATTTATGACGGGTCCTGTTTATTCAAGTGAAGAAGT
>Ga0105252_10001401_pt1 | contig 10831 bp, 8 predicted proteins | sample EasRivMeERMZT100_FD_89675 | JGI IMG/M metagenome (GOLD analysis project Ga0105252, IMG submission 89675) | Soil microbial communities from meander-bound floodplain in the East River, Colorado, USA - East River MetaG ERMZT100 | ecosystem: Environmental > Terrestrial > Soil > Floodplain | place... | reverse complement strand
GTATCCCGCCCGTTGACGAGCACCGGGACGATCACAGCGTTCTGATGCAGGGTGAACGGAACCTGGGCGAGTGGAACGGTCTGGGAGGCGACGGTCAACAGCAGGAGAAACGGCGGCATGGCGGCTCCAAGCTCGGGTGGACGAGAGGACCGTCAATGATGATCCCTCGGCCCAGGCAGACGTCGCGTCGTGAGCGTCCGGCCCTTGTCAAGACAGCGAGCGTTTGCGGAGCATCGCGGTTGGCGGCAAAATTGGAGGGGATGAAAAAACGCGAGCGCGAGGCCGATCCGAAGGAAAAGCTCAAGGGCAAGGAGTACGAAAAAGAGCTCGGGCGGCTGCACGTCGAGCTGGTCAAGCTGCAGGAGTGGGTCAAATACAAGGGCCTCAAGATCTGCATCGTCTTCGAGGGCCGCGACGGCGCCGGCAAGGGCGGCACGATCAAGGCCATCACCGAGCGGGTGAGCCCGCGCGTATTCCGCGTGATCGCGTTACCCGCGCCGAGCGAGCGGGAGAAGAGCCAGATGTACATCCAGCGCTACCTCCCGCTTTTGCCCGCGGCCGGCGAGGTGGTGATCTTCGATCGCAGCTGGTACAACCGCGCCGGCGTCGAACGGGTGATGGGGTTCTGTAGCGAGGACGACGTCGAGAAATTCCTGCGCGCGGTGCCGGAGGTCGAGAAGGCGATCGTCGATTCCGGGGTGATCCTCATCAAATACTGGCTCGAAGTCAGTCCCGAGGAGCAGACGCGCCGGCTCGAGGGACGAATCGAGGACGGGCGCAAAATCTGGAAGCTCTCGCCTATGGATCTCGATTCGTACAGCCGGTGGTACGACTACTCGAAGGCCCGGGATGCCATGTTCGCCGCGACCGATACGGAGTACGCACCGTGGTACGTCGCGCGATCGGACGACAAGCGGCGGGCGCGCCTCAACATCATCGCGCACTTCCTCGATACCGTGCCCTACAAGAAGGCGCCGCGAGCGAAGGTGAAGCTTCCGAAACGGCAGAAGCCGCGCGGGTATCGCGAACCGGACTATCCCTACAAGTACGTCAAGGAGCGCTATTGAGGGTGGCCGATGCCCCAAAGGGTTATATCCCGCGCGCCTCCCATGGCTAACTGTTTCTCCTTCAAGTACGCGTTCGCCAAGACATCCTGAGGAGCAACGATCATGACCAGGATTGCCATCGCACTATTCACTCTGGCGCTGGCGGCGTCGTCCGCGCAGGCCCAGGGTGCCAGGCCGGCCGCCAAGCCCTCGCCGGCGCAAGCCGCCGCCCAAGCCGCGGCGGCACAGATCCAGACCGCCCTGGACGAGACGTATGCCATGTTTCGGAACCTGCAGGAAGGGAAGAACGCCGACTACATCCCGGCGCTTGCCAGGGTCGATCCAAAGATTTTCGGAATCGTCCTGGTCACCACCGACGGCAGGGTCTACACGGCGGGCGACACTGCGTCACGTGTCTCCATGCAGTCGATCTCCAAAGTCTTCACGCTCGCCCGTGTCATCGAGGACGATGGACCCGACGCCATCGAGAACACGATCGGCGTAGACGCGACCGGCATGCGGTTCAACTCGATCGTCTCGATCGAGTTCTCGCAAAAAGCGCTGGGCGGCCCGGAGATGAACTCACTCGTGAACCCGGGCGCCATCGCCACCACGTCGATGCTCAGGGGCGCGACCAGGGCCGCGGTGTGGGAAAACCTCCTCGCCTGGTACTCGGCCTTCGCGGGCCGACCCCTTTCGGTGGACCACGACGTGTTCAGGTCCGAAGCAGAAACCAATCAGCGCAACAAGGCCATCGGCGCGCTGATGTACGCCTACGGCTACATCAAGGCGAACCCGGATCAGGCGACTGATGTCTACACCGAGCAGTGCGCCATCGCCGTGAACACGCGGGATCTCGCCATCATGGCGGCCACGCTCGCGAACGGGGGCACGAACCCGGTGACGGGCAAGCTCGTGATGTCCGCCAAGAACGTGCCCTATGTGTTGGCAGTGATGGCCACGGCCGGGTTGTATGACGACACGGGGAAGTGGCTGTATCACACCGGCCTCCCCGCCAAGAGCGGCGTGGGCGGCGGAATCATCGCCGTCGCGCCGGGCAGGTTCGGGATCGCCGTCATCTCGCCACCGCTCGACGACGCGGGCAACAGCGTTCGAGCGCAGCGGGCGATTCGCGAGATCGTTACGCGGCTCAATGCCAACCCGTACGCGGTCCAGCCCCGTCCGGCACCCCCACCCTCCCGCTAGCACACCTGTGAACTAAGGACACCGGAGCGAATCACACCCGCTCCGGTGCTCCTCGACGAAAGGGACGCACGATGCGGAGACCCCTGGCGCTTGCCGCATACCTGCTCGCAGTTCTGACCTTCGGGTTGGACGCGCAGGAGGATCCGGGCCGAGATCCCGGAGACACCGTCAGGACGGCAGAGACCACGTTCCCCAATAACATCGCCGGCGAGTTCACGCCGGCGAAGGGTTTCGACCTCGCCAAGACCAAGATGGCCAGCCTGAATATCAGTTTTTACGGTTTGTTCCGGTACATGAATCAGCTTCCGGGCAACCAGACGTACACCGACCACCTGGGGCGAGTGCGCCAGGTGAAGGCGCGGAACGATCTGAACTGGCACCGCACGTTCGTGTGGCTCACCGGCTTCTTCTACCAGCCCAAATTCCGATACAACATCTCGCTCTGGTCGTTGCCCACGACACAGCAGACGTTGCTGTTCGGCAATCTCCAGTACCAGTTCGGCCCGGCGGTGAACCTCGGCGTAGGGATCGCGCCGAACCTCACGGTACGCTCGGTTCAGGGCTCCTGGCCGTTCTGGGGGTCGAGCGATCGTCAGATGTCGGAGGACTTCTTCCGCGGCGGGTTCTCGTCCGGCGTATTCGTCACCGGGCAACCGATCAAGCGCTGGTTTTACAACGTCTCGGTCAACACCAACATCAGCCAGCTCGGCGTGACCGCGAGCAACGATACGCGAGACTTCGCGTACAGCGCGAGCATCTGGACGATGCCGAGCACCGGGGAGTTCGGCCCGCGCGGGGGACTGGGCGACCTCGAGTATCACCGCAGGCTGGCGACGCGCTTCGGCGTCTCGATGGGTCACAGCCGTGAAGCGCGCTATGCCAACGACAGTGTCCCGCCCAATGCCACGCAGATCAAGCTCTCCGACGGGGTCAACCCGTTCGATGCGGACGCATTGGCCATCGGCGTAACCGTCGAAAAGCTCGATTACAATGAAGTCGCGTTCGACGCCGGCGCGAAGTACCGCGGATTCACGTTCCAGGGCGAGTACTACGTCCGCAAGCTCTCAAGTTTCCAAACGATCGGCGGCCCCGTGCCCCTCTCGTCCATCGTCGATCAGGGATTTCAGGTGCAGGGGATGCACATGGTCGTGCCGAAGAAAGTGGGTGTGTACGCGACCTACGGATCCGTCAACGACGAGTTCGGCAGGAATCCCTGGGAGCTGTCCGGTGGCGTTAGCGTCTATCCCAGCGGCACGCGCAGCTGGCGGCTGAACCTGCACATCATTCGCATCGAGCGCAGCCCGGCGGCATCGAATTTCGGATTCTACGCCGCCGGCCAGAGTGGCACGACCATCTCCATCGGCACGGACATCCTGATGTGAGATCCACGACGAGATGCGTACTCGTCGCTCTGGCCGTGGTCGCGGGACCAGCCCTGGCGCAAGCGCCGGCAGCCACGAGCGGAAACGAGTTCGATGATTCGCACTTCCACCTGACCAACTACGTGCAGGAAGGCACGGACGTGCGTGACTTCCTGAAGCTCATGGGGACGCGGGTGGGGCGTTCGACCTTGTTCGGAATCCCCTTGCAACAGATGTGGTCCTACGGAAACTCCGGGGAGTTCGCGCCGACCTATTATTTGCAGAGCGACGCCCCGCTCTACTACTACTCGTTCACGGACGCATACATCGCCATGGCCTACCGCTCGCTCACACCCGGGCAGCGGGCGCGGTTCGATCCGATGATCACCGGCTTCAACCCCGCGGACATGTACGCCGCCGACCATATCCGCCGCGTGTTAAAGACCTTCCCCGGGGTCTTCGAGGGCATCGGCGAGTTCAGCATTCACAAGGAGTTCGTCTCCTCCAAGGTCGCGGGCGAAGTGGCCAGCCTCACGAATCCCGCGCTGGACCGGATCCTGGACCTCGCGGGCGAGGCGGGTTTGGTGGTGCTGTTCCACAACGACATGGATATGCCGTTCGCGAAGCCTGGTGCCGAGCCCGTCTTCCTGACTCAGATGAAGGCGGTGCTGCGACGCCACCCCAACACCACGATCATCTGGGCCCACATGGGCCTGGGCCGCATCGTGCATCCGGTGCAGCCATCCGCGTCCGCCCCGGCCACGGAGCGCAACCCCAACCAGGCGGTGATCATCGAGGGCATTCTTCAGGACTCGACGCTGCGCCACGTGTATTTCGACATCAGCTGGGACGAGGTCGCCAAGTACATCGTGGCAAGCCCCGAGATCACGAGACGGGCTGCCGACCTCATCAACCGCTATCCGGATCGATTCCTCTTTGGCTCGGACGTCGTGGCTCCGAAGGACACGGCCCAGTACTTCGCCGTCTTCAACATGTATCGTCCGCTGTGGGCGCTGCTGACTCCGGATGCGAGCGCCAAGGTGCGCCGAGGAAATTACGAACGTCTGTTCGATGCGGCGCGCCAACGCGTGCGGGCGTGGGAGCGCGCGCAGGGATGGAACGCCCCGTGAGGCCGAGGTCGTTCAGAATAGCCACCCCGCGGTGATGCTGAGTCCGTAGTCGTGCTGCGCCGCGGTCGCCGACGGGGGACGGCTGTCGAACTTGTCAAACAGCGTCAGCCCGGTATTGAAGTCCCTGATGATCTCGTAGACGACGCTCGCGCTCAAGTCGGTGCGAATGCGCCCAAAGTCCGTAATGCTCGGATACAGCGTCAGCGTGAGGTCGACGTTGGTCCTGGGATAGTCACGCTTGAAGTAGTTTGCCTGTCCGCTGAGCAGCGCCTCCAGGTTCGAGGTTGCCGAGCCGCCGTAGAAGCGTTCGTTCGAATACGCGAGCCCGGCGAGTGCGCGGACCTCCGATCGGTTTCTTTGATGCAGGAATCGTCCTACACCTCCCCCTAACAGGCCGCGGAGCGCCAGGTCGAGCTCCTCGTTCTGCTCGAGCTGTCCGGCCCCCGTCACGAACCAGCGGTGCTGGAGAAACCGCAGCTGATTCAGCGCGAAGGAATTGCGGCTCGTTTGCGCGTCGCCTTCTTGCGATTGGAAATAGGTGCTCGATACCAGCTCCGTCAGCCGCTGCTGCGTCCGGTGTCTCGCGTCGACGTCCAGGCCAAAGCTGCGCAGGCGGTTGGCGCGTTGGAAATTCAGGCTCAGGTTCAGCCTGCCGTCGACACGCGCCCAGAACCCGCGACCAATGGGGTGTATCCTGACCACGTTCAGGATGTCGAGCGTATCGACGAACGAGGTCACGGCGACGACCACGCGCCCGTCGTCGGTCGACGATTGCAGCGCGCCGTAGTAGCGCCGGCCCGTCTGATCCTCCAGCTCGAAAAAGCGCGGGCTGACGATGTGGCTCACCTTGTGCCACTTGATCGTCAGCGTTCCCACATCGTCGGTGACATACGTCAGCACGCCCTGATCGAGCGTCTTGATTTCGCCCACGAAGCGATCGCCGTTTCGCAGCGTGACGGTATCGACCTTTTGCGCGCAGAGCGGCGCCACCGCGAGCCACGCGACGACACCACCGACCATGCCCGCTCGCGAGGCTCCGCGCATGAGCCGAAGCTTGCGTGTCCACATGAGCACCTGATATGCGACTTTCGTCCCACTCGCTAAGCTTTCGATCGTCCCCTACTCTGGTCCGCTCTATGCGCGACATCCGTGTGGCGACAGTCCAGTTTCAACACGCAGCGGGCGACAAGGCGTACAACTTCGGCCGCCTCCGCCACTATGTGACCGAGGCCGCGCGCACGCGCGTGGAGCTGATTGCGTTCCCGGAGATGTGCATCACGGGCTACTGGCACGTGCGCAAGCTCGCGCGCGCAGCATTCGAGGCACTCGCCGAGCCGGTGCCCGACGGGCCGTCAACGCGGGACCTCCTGGAGTTGTCCCGGAAACACGGGATGACGATCGGCGCGGGGTTGCTCGAGCGCGCGCCCGATGGTGGTGTCTACAACGCCTATGTCGTCGCGATGCCGGATGGGTCGTGGGCGGTGCACCGCAAGCTGCACGTGTTCGAACACCCAAACATTTGCGCTGGCAACCGCTACACCGTGTTCGACACGCCGCACGGGTGCCGCGTGGGAGTGCTGATCTGCTACGACAACAACATCGTCGAGAACGCCCGTGCGACGGCGCTGCTTGGCGCGGAGATCCTGCTCGCGCCGCACCAGACGGGCGGGTGTAACTCGGTAAGCCCGCGCGGCATGAAGCCGATCGACCCCGCGGTGTGGGCGCGTCGCCAAGAGGATCCCGCGGCGTGCGAGGCGGAGCTGTGTGGCCCCAAGGGCCGGGCGTGGCTGATGCGCTGGCTCCCAAGCCGGGCGCACGACAACGGCATGTTCCTGCTGTTCAGCAATGGCATCGGCCCCGACGACGATGAGATCCGCACCGGCAACGCGATGGTGCTCGACCCCTATGGGGACGTCATCGCGGAGTCGCGGGCGTTGGGTGACGACATGGTGGTAGCGGATCTCGACGCGTCGGTGCTGCCCACGTCATCCGGCAGGCGCTGGCTCAGGGCGCGGCGGCCCGAGCTGTACGAGTCGTTGACGCGTCCCACGGGGCAGGAGCAGGAGACGAGGCGGGTGCGGTTCGGCGAGTGACCTGACTCCCCGCGCTTACCTTCTTTACGTTGCGGAGGGCAAACGGCGTATGTCTGAAGCCACGACCTCCGGCACAGGTTCCTTCCCCGAGAGCCAATCCCGCACTTCAGTTGGCCACACGCCGAGTTTCTCAGCGAGTCGCGCGTTCCCCCACGAGATGCGCCGTAACTCGCGCTTCAGTTGTGCAGGCGTCAATATCCCTCCGATTGTTGAGCGGATGCTATCACGAGAGGGAGTATAACATCCGGAGGCTATGATGGTTGGACTGTTGCTTGTACTGCAGCTGAGCACCCTCTCGGCGCAGAGCCCAGCGAACGCTGTCTACGACCGCGTAATCCTCGGCGGACACGTGATGGATCCGGCCTCCGACCTCAATGGGGTCCGAAATATCGGGCTCCTGGACGGACGAATCGCCGTCATTACGACCGAAGCGGTCAGTGGCCGGGACACGATCGACGCACGGGGCCTGGTCGTCGCCCCCGGCTTCATCGACCTGCACGCCCACGGACAGACAGCCGAGACCTACCGGTTCTATGCGCTGGACGGCGTGACGACAGCGCTCGAGCTCGAGCTGGGCACGGCGGACGTCGCTGGCTGGTACCGCGAGCGCAGTGGCGGCGAGCGAATCAACTACGGCGTCAGCATCGGCCACATCAAAGTCCGGATGGCAGTGATGCACGATTCGGGCACCTGGATGCCGGTGAGCGACGGCGCCTATCGCGCGGCGTCGCCCGCAGAGATCGCCGAGATCGCGCAACGCATCGAGACTGGGCTCCGCGAGGGCGCGGTGAGCATCGGCGCGGGGTTTCCGTACACGCCGGCGGCAACACGCGATGAGCTGCTCGGGGTGTTCCGTGTCGGGGCCATGATGAAGACGCCACTACACGTGCATATTCGCCCCGGGGTCACGGGTCTCAAAGAAGCGCTGGCGCTCGCCGGTGAAACGAACGCCGCATTGCATGTCGTGCACATCAATAGTGCGGGCATCGCTGAGACCCCGGCGATGCTCGAGATGATCAGCGATGCGCGTGCGCACGGTCGCGACGTGACCACGGAGGCGTATCCCTATGATGCCGGGATGACGGAGATTCAATCCGCCACGATCCAGGACATGTATCGAGCTGCGTCCGACGACAGCCTGGCCACCCTGGAATGGCCGCGCACGGGCGAGCGGCTGAATCGTGAGAGCTACGATCGGTATAGCCGAACCGGCGGGCCCGTTGTGGTGCACACGAACACGGAGCAGATGGTCGCCGCGGCAATAACGAGCCCGCTCACGATCATTGCGAGCGACGCATACTGGCAGAACGGCACCGGCCATCCACGCACCACGGGAACGTACGCGCGAGTACTCGGCCGCTACGTGCGCGAGGCAGGGGGTCAGGGGGTGAGGCTCTCGCTGATGGATGCCATCCGCAAAATGACGCTGCTGCCGGCGCAGCGACTCGAGGCGCGCGTGCCGGCGATGAAGCAGAAAGGACGCCTGAGTGTGGGCGCGGACGCAGACATCACGATTTTTGATCCTCGGGCGGTGATGGACCGCTCGACGTACCGCGAGCCGTCGCTCGCGCCCGTCGGCATTCAGCACGTGATCGTAAACGGCGTGTCCGTGGTCGCGAACGGGCAGGCAGTCGAGAACGTCACACCAGGGAAGGCGGTACGAGCACCGTGACCGAGTCGCAGACCGATCCCGATCTCCTCTACGTCGGGACGTATACCGAAAGCATCTATCTCGTCCGCATGGACCGGAAGTCCGGGGAACTGCGCCGCATCGGCGCGGTAAACGCCGGTGCGAACCCGTCGTTCCTCACGATCCATCCGAACGGCCGCGTGCTGTACGCCGTCAACGAGCTCGACAAGGGCGCGGTGAGCGCGTTCGCGATCGAGAAAGGCATCGATGGGCTCACGCGATTGAACCAGCAGCCGTCGGAAGGCGGCGCGCCGTGCTACGTGAGCGTGGACAAGAGCGGCCGCGCCCTCCTCGTCGCCAACTACATGGGCGGCAACGTCGCGCTGCTGCCGATCGAGGCGAGCGGCGCGCTCGCGCCCGCGCACGTGGTGCAGCACACGGGAACAGGACCGAATGCCGAGCGTCAGGAAGCGCCGCATGCGCACTGCATCCTTCCCGACGCCACGAACCGCTTCGCGCTCGCCGCGGACCTCGGCGCCGACCGCGTGTTCGTCTATGGTCTCGACCTGGAGGGCAAGTCGTTGCGCCGCGTCGGCGAAGCCGTCATGCGCCCCGGCGCGGGCCCGCGCCACCTCGCGTTCCACCCTACCCTGCCGCTGGTGTTCGTCGCCAATGAGCTCGACTCCACGATCGGCACGCTGCGCTTCGACGCAGAGCGCGGCACGCTGGCTCCGCAGGGCACACTGTCGACCCTGCCGACCGGCTGGGCCGGCACGAATTACCCTGCCGACATCCATGTCGCAGGAAATGGGCGCTCGTTGTACGTGTCGAACCGCGGCCACAACAGCCTCGCCGTGTTCTCCGTGGCTGGATCAACGGGCGCGCTCGCGCTCGAGCAGGTGATTTCAACCGAGGGTGACTGGCCGCGCAATTTCAGCCTGGACCCCTCCGGGCGATGGCTGCTCGTCGCCAATCAGCGGTCCGACTCCGTCATCGTGTTCGGGCGCGATCCGGACAACGGCAGGCTGACACGCACGCAACAGCGGATCGCGATACCGAGCCCGGTCTGCCTGCGGTTCGCTTGACTACGCCTGCTGTTTCGCAGGACCTCCGCCGCGTCATCGGATTCTTCGGCGGCACGGCGCTGATCGTCGGCATCACCATCGGCAGTGGGATCTTCCGCACACCCCCCACAATCGCCGGGCTCGTCCCCAATCCGCTCGTCATCATGGGACTGTGGACCGCCTTCGGCCTGATCAGCATTTGCGGCGCGCTCGCGGTGGCGGAGCTGACGTCGCTGCTGCCGCAGGCGGGCGGTGTCTACGTGTTCCTGCGCGAAGCATTCGGCGACGCCGCCGCGTTCGTGTTCGGCTGGTTATACGTGCTGATCACGACGCCGACTACCGTCGCCGCGCTCTCCGTGGTGTTCGCCGAATTCCTGCTCAACCTGCTCGGCCTGACCGTAGACGCGAAGGTCCAGATCATCGCGATCGCCGCAATCATCGTCCTGACGGGTGCCAACGTGCTGGGGGCGCGCGTCGGGGCAGCCGTGAGCGGCGTGACCACCCTGGTAAAGGTGACTGCGCTGGCCGCGATTATCCTCGGCGCGTTTCTCTTGGGTCACGGCAATCTCTCCAACATCACCGCGGGCGGCGCTGTGCAGGGCGGCGGTCTGGCCCGCGCGGTCGCCGCGGTCATCTGGACCTACGACGGCTGGGTTGCCGTCAGCATGATCGCGGGCGAGGTCGTGGCGCCGGAGCGGCTCATGAAGCGGATCATCATCGTCGGGATGCTGGTGATCGTTACGCTCTACATCGGCGCGAACCTGGCGTACCTGTACATGATGCCCGTCGGCGTGATGGCACAACAAAAGGAAGCGATCGCGCGGACCGTCATGACGGCGATCATGGGACCCACGGGTGGCACCCTCATCATGCTCGCGATCATGACGAGCATTCTCGGCGCGTTGAACGGCAACCTGCTGGCAAAGCCGCGGGTCGCGTACGCGATGGGACGGGACGGCCTGACGTTCGCGTTTCTCGGAAAGATCCATCCGCGCTGGTCCACGCCGTGGGCGGCGCAGGTGATCGTGGGCGCCGTCGCGATCATCATGGTGCTCGCGCTCAGGGACTACGACGCGCTCATCACGTACTTTGTGGTCATCGAGTGGGCGGCGTTGATTTTTGCCGTCGCCGCGGTGTTCGTGCTGCGACGCAAGATGGCTGACGCGCCGAGGCCGTTCCGCACGCCGGCCTATCCGTGGGTGCCGCTGTTTTTCATCCTGGGCACCGTCGTGGGCTTGTCGGCGATCGTGTGGGGACAGATTCAGGTCGGCAACTTTGCGCCGATCTACGGTCTGGCCATT
>Ga0105252_10001399_pt1 | contig 10839 bp, 10 predicted proteins | sample EasRivMeERMZT100_FD_89675 | JGI IMG/M metagenome (GOLD analysis project Ga0105252, IMG submission 89675) | Soil microbial communities from meander-bound floodplain in the East River, Colorado, USA - East River MetaG ERMZT100 | ecosystem: Environmental > Terrestrial > Soil > Floodplain | place... | reverse complement strand
ACCCACGGCGTCAACCTCGCCCGCGACTCGACCAACCACAGGACAGGTCGCGACTGTCGGCAACCCCGACAAAGGGTTCGACGAACTCGGCTACAACCGGAGCGCGCGGATCTACAACGGCCCAGCGGACGGCACCGACAAAGTGCTCGATGGAAAGGTCTGGGGCGACCCGACCTACGCTTCGGACCATTTGAAGATGAAATGGACTGCTGCATGGGATGAGGGCAACGCCGAGAGCTGGAGCGACCCAGACGGCTACCCGGACGCCCATATCGACAACCAGTGGAACGGCCAAGTTCCTGGTGGCTCAGGCGAGGTCTGGCACTACAAGATCAAGTGGATCGGCGCCTGCGGCGCCACCGGCACACCCACAGCAAGTGGTGGGTACTGCCTCTGGGGACAGTTTGATATGCTCCTCTCCCACGGGAGCGTGGACAACGCTCACATCTGGGATGCCCACGCAAACCCATCAGGTTTCGGAAACTAGAACTCTTTGGAAACGACCGCACGTGACAGGTGCGGTCGTATTTTTTTATACAATTTTTAAGGGAAATAAAAAGAAGCACTGGGACGTCTATTATTTGGTATGAGAATAGCCCAAATAGCCCCAATAGTGGAGCGTGTTCCCCCACATAAGTACGGTGGGACAGAGAGAGTTATTTATCACTTAACAGAGGAGTTGGTAAGGCGAGGTCACGATGTCACACTCTTTGCTAGCGGCGACTCCATCACCTCCGGAAAACTTGTTTCCGTCTATCCACGCGCACTACGAGAGGCACGACTTAGAGACATCTACGGATTAAACATATGGACTCTCTTCAACTTCGGTGAGGCTTACGCACGGCAAGACGAATTCGACATCATCCACGACCATTGTGGACATATAAGTCTTCCTGTCGCTAACGTATCAAACACTCCTGTCGTGATGACAATGCACGGACCATTCACTCCGGAGAATAGACATATCTTCAGGAAATTAAACAAACCTCACCTAGTAACAATCTCGAACGCCCAAGCTACTGTCCCTGGTCTCAATTACGCAGGCAATGTCTACAACGGTCTCGATATGGAGGACTATCCTTTCAGCCCCACTCACGATGGCTATCTTTTATTTGTTGGGCGCTTCTCATTTGAGAAGGGAGTGCATAATGCCATAGAACTTGCTATCAACTTAAACCTACCTCTCATCATCGCTGCCAAACTCGATGATGTCGATAAACCATACTTCCACTCTTATGTTGAACCATTTCTTTCTGAAAAAATCCGTTGGATTGGAGAAGTTAACGAAGCCGAAAGAAACAAACTAATGTCAAAAGCAATGGCCTTCATTCACGCTATCACTTGGCCGGAGCCATTCGGTCTCACAATTATTGAAGCAATGGCCTGTGGTTGCCCGGTTATCGCATACAGAAAAGGTTCTATCCCTGAACTTATTGATCATGGGAAAACTGGTTTCGTAGTTAACTCAATGGAAGAGATGATCGATGCAGTGTTTATGCTAGACACAATAGATAGAAAAGAGTGCCGAGAATATTCGCTAGAAAACTTTAATGCCAAAAGAATGGCAGACGGTTACGAAGAGATTTATGAGAAAGTTTTAGCAGAACAGAGAGTAAGTGCTAATAGAGTGCAAGTATAGAAGCCGCGCTCCAAGCCTGCTTCGCACAAGCTCTTTGTCCAACTGGTGAGACATAATCTTTGTAACCATCATCAGTGTAGACAAAAAGCTCAACTGGAGTGTTGAAATGTTCGAATGCTGATCTAAGAGACTCTCTTAACATATTAGCCTTCTCTGTATAACCGAAATTCTCGAGACCAGAAGCAACTATAGCGGTATCGTGTGGCCATATGGAGCCGTTGTGGTAACTTGTCGGATCAAATTTCTTAGAAGTTTTACTCAAAGTCCTAATACCTGCCTGCGGTTCAAAAAGATCTGGAGAAAACATACGAGTTACAAGCTTCGGGATAAAAGTTGATTCGAGGATACAGTCGTCTTCCCCATCAAGATTTGAGGTTAATGCCGCCCAGAGCAAATGACCCATAGATGAACGTGGGGAAAGCATTGCTCGATTTGCACCGTCGAGAGCGAAGGCAAGTTCAAATTTTTCAGAGTTGTGGACAAAATATTTGTTGAAATTCTTTTTAAGTTGAGTTGCCCTTCTTTCATTAGCAAGACTTGTTGCAATATCGCGCACTTTTAATTCCTTGGCCCAAAGTCTATATGCAAGATAGGCGTAACTCTGAACCTCTGCTGGAGCGATAGGATAAGGGGTCGGCTCATCATCTTCGTGGAAAATAGACTCGAAGCTATCCATCCAACTCTGCGTTACAAGTCCTCCAAAAGTTCTTTCTGTTGGGAAGCGATAGCTCAAGAATCCATATTTATGCTTGTCCGAGGTTGCATTCATCCACTCAAGCGCTCTTTCTACGTTGAGCCATATCTCATCCAAAAAGTCCTTGTCTCCAGAGAGTTTAATATAGCGAGCTGCAGCGATAAGAAAAAGTGGCGTGGCATCTACAGTATCGTAATTCCTCATCGTACCGTCTGGATAGGTAAACCAGGGCTTATCTTTGCGTAGAGTTAGATGCGCGTGGTTGTCTTCCCTATATTCATGGATAATTTTTCCCGGCTCTTCCCCACTCTCGATATTTACACTTGAGCCCTGTAGTTCAGCTAAGTTTAGGAGAACCTTCCTAACGAGTGTGAGGAAATATTTGTGGCCAGACTTCTCGTAAGCCTTCAGGAGATTAATAGATGTGATCAGAGAATCCCTACCGAAGAGGCACCCGTAAATTTCCTCACGAGAGGATGCGAGTATGCCGCGTTCAGTCTCAAGCTCCATTATCGTCTCAAGCCCAAGTGTCCAAAACTTCTTTTTCTTTTCAGCTAAATCTTCGTTCATTAATTTATATATTCTACATACGTTTAGTTGCGAAACAACTTTCAGGCCGTCTACTTCAGTAAGTATATTATAATTAGAAGAATTAACAGCTAACAGCTTGAAATATGCAGAAAATTACACCCTGTTTATGGTTTGAGAAAGATTGTGAGGGAGCAATTAATAACTACGTATCTATTTTCAATAGCTCCCCAGGAAAAAGGGCCGAATCCCGCATCTTAAACATCCAGAGGTATCCCGAGTACTTTGAAGGAGCCCCGTGGCCGAAAGAAATGTCAGACAATGCGGCAGTTCTCACAGCGATATTCGAGCTTGAAGGCGAACGATTTATGGCTCTCGATGGCGGGCCCGGTGTGTTTGGAAAATCTGGGGTTGTTTCGTTTACTATAGAATGTAATTCTCAGGAAGAAGTAGATCATTTTTGGAACAATCTAACAGAAGGTGGCATGGAGCAGCCATGTGGTTGGCTCACCGATAAATATGGCTTTGCCTGGCAAGTGAATCCAAAAGTTTTAGGAGAATTACTTTCTGATCCAAACAAAGAGAAAGCTGATCGTGTAATGAAAGCGATGCTTCAAATGAAGAAAATTATTATAGCTGATTTAGAAAAAGCAGCGCTGGGATGATATTATAGGTGCCCATGCATTTAATTTGGTATGAGATAAAGAAACATAAGGGAATCCTTGCTGGCGCCCTTGTACTTGCCACTATCAACCAAGTTTTTACCTTGCTTGATCCTCAGATATTCCGCTTTATTATTGATGGTTACGCATCTAAAGTTAGTGAGCTTACAAAAGAAGAATTTTTACGAGGAGTAGGACTTCTCTTAATTGCATCTGTTGGTGCTGCCTTTGCCTCTCGAGTAGCAAAGGCATTTCAAAACTATTACGTTAATGTAATCATCCAACGCTCTGGCACAAACCTATATGCCAGAAGTGTTAAACATTCCTTTTCTCTTCCCTACTCCGTATTCGAAGATCAGCGCTCTGGAGAACTTTTAAACAAGTTACAAAAGGCTCGCGCTGACTCACAGGCTCTAATTCTGAATTCAGTAAACATTCTTTTCCTCTCTCTTGTCAGCATCGTCTTCGTCCTTGCTTATGCGACCTATGTGCATTGGCTCATTGGTTTAGTCTATTTTCTAGTTTTCCCTGTTATGGGTTCTATTATCTTCTTCTTGTCGAGGAAGATTAAGGCGGCGCAAATGATGATAGTGAGAGAAACCGCTTCCCTTTCTGGCTCTACTACAGAGACAATACGTAACGTTGAGCTTGTAAAAAGTCTTGGCCTAGAGAGTCAAGAAGTTGAGAGATTAAATACTGTAAATGAGCAGATTCTTGCTCTAGAGCTTAAGAAAGTTAGGATGGTGCGCAAACTTGATTTTATCCAAGGAACTCTCATTAATGCGATACGTTCAGGCGTGTTACTTCTAATGCTTTGGATGATCTTCACAGAAGTGGTGACCCTTGGACAATTTTTCACTCTTTGGATTTATTCATTCTTTGTTTTCGAACCTCTAAATGCGATAGGAATGCTTATGACAAGTTACCAAGAAGCAAGCGCCTCATTGGGCCAACTGGATGAAGTACTTAAACTTGAGCCAGTCCCAGTACCGTTAAATGCAAAAGAAATTGGTGAGATAAATAAAATCGAATACAGAAACGCGACACTAGCATACGCAGGAGGTAGAGAGGCTCTAAAAGACATTGATTTGGAAATTAATTCTGGAGAAACAATAGCTCTCGTTGGACCATCTGGTTCCGGCAAAAGTTCTATGATTAAACTCCTAGCTGGTCTCTATGATCCAAGTAAGGGCGGGGTGCTTGTGAATAAAATAAACTTAAAAGAAATCAACATAACAGCCCTACGTCAGCGTGTAGGATTAGTTACCCAAGAGACACAGCTCTTTGCCGGTACTATTAGAGAAAACCTTCTATTCGTACGCCCACATGCAAGCGACGAAGAAATGCTTAAGGCTCTCGAATCAGCCCAGGCAAGAGAAATAATAGAGAAAGGCAAAGATAGCCACGGACTAGACACAAAGATTGGTGAGGGTGGTATTAAACTTTCTGGTGGAGAACGTCAGCGTCTCGCTATTGCTCGTGCGCTACTTCGAAAACCAGACTTGATTGTCTTCGATGAAGCGACCTCAAGCCTTGATTCGATAACCGAGAAGGCAATTACAGAAACTATTAAAAATATCGAGAAATCGCACCCTAAACTCATAACAATACTTGTAGCCCATCGCCTATCGACAGTTGCCCACGCCGATAAAATATACGTCTTCGAACACGGCAAGATTATTGAGACTGGGAATCATGAATCACTTGTAAAACAAGGAGGCTTGTATTACGCACTCTGGAGAGAACAAGTTTCTGCGGAGAAAGCCTAACAATAAAAGCAAGAAGTATAGACATTCAGAAATAAGTCGTGTCAATACAGTAATCAACACTAGAGTAGGGTTTATACACAAGATATCAACAAAATATCCACGGAATAGTTGTTTCGACCACTTTGACTCTTGTCAGTGATAGGAAGAAAATATACATAGGTCAGCTTGATAGAGGAGATTCCTTAAACATCACAATAGGGTTCTCAAACAATTGAGAGTTATGAGCCTCAAACAGAGATCACCCAATAAAAGTTAAATGTGGAATACTCCTCCTTAAATGGAGCAGACCGCGAGGCAAATTTCCCCTTCGGGGGATTTTTGCTTTCACCTGCCTGCCGGCAGGCAGGTATGATAAAATATTGATATGAAGAAATTAATTTTATTAATTCTAGTCATCGCCTTAGGAGCCGGAGTTTACTTCCTCTTGTTGAACAAGCCGGAGAAAGTAGAGAACAACACTCCTGCATCTACCGAAACTAGTGGCTCACTTAAACCTGATCCATCAAATGCCACCTTCACCTTCGACGGTGAGTCGGTCAAACTTTTGAATGGAAAGAACGAGATGCCAACAGAACCTGGAAGCGTCTTTACTGAAGAGACAAACTTACTCGATAAGTTTGCTTATGGAGACATAAACGGTGATGGGAAAACTGATACGGTCCTATTTATCACCAGATCGGGTGGTGGTTCTGGCACTTTTATATACGTAGCAGGATACTTCTCAGGTCCGGTTAACTACAAAGGTTCAGAAGCATTCTTTTTTGGTGACAGAGTGGCCCCACAATCTGTTTCTATAGCACAAGGTACGATCACTGTGAACTATCTTGACCGCGGGCCAAACGACCCATTCTCTTCTGAACCCACTATCCCAACTACTAAGACCCTAACCTTCCGTAACGGAGAGTTTGTAGAAAGGTAAAATTTGTGTTTTAATAGTCGCTCATGCAAATCAGGAACATAGCGATTATTGCGCACGTCGACCACGGCAAGACTACCCTTACTGACGCTCTTTTGCGCCAAAATGGCATGTTTGCCGAGGGTGAGAGTATGGACTCAAACGACCTAGAAAAAGAGCGCGGTATCACTATCTACTCCAAAAACACCTCTCTTTTCTACAAAGATACAAAGATAAACATTGTAGACACCCCAGGTCACTCTGACTTCGGTTCAGAAGTAGAACGCGTACTCCTCTCCATCGACACAGTGCTCTTAATTGTCGATGCACAGTAAGGTCCTATGCCTCAGACAAGATTCGTACTAAAAAAGTCTCTAGAACTTGGACTCAAACCAATTGTGGTTATTAATAAAATAGACAAGCCTGCCGCTAGACCAGACTGGGTACACGAAGCAGTGCTTGAGCTCTTCCTAGAGCTTGGCGCAAACAATGATCAGATAGACTTCCCTACTATTTATGCAATCGGTCGCGAAGGAGTGGCGATGAAGAATATTAACGACGAAAGGAAAGATCTCACTCCTCTTCTTGACCTTATTTTAGAAAAAGTTCCACCAGCTACTCAAAATCTCGACGTGACTGTACGTCTCCAGCCATTTAACCTCGCATATGACAACTTCCTCGGTCGTATGGCCATCGCCCGTGTTTATGAGGGTGTACTTAAGGATGGGCAGGAAGTTTTCGTAAAGCAGCAAAAGGGTGGCAGCTTCAAAGGCAAAATCAGTAAACTCTTCACCTTCGAAGGTGTTAAAAGAAAGGAATCTAAGGAAGCCGTAGCGGGCGATGTTGTTATGCTTGCCGGACTTCCAGAAATCTTTATCGGCGACACTATTGCTGGATCGGCTGATGCAGAAGCTCTTCCTTCTATTAATGTCGACGAGCCTACAATCTCACTCAATTTTCTAGTTAACAATTCACCATTTGCTGGTCGCGAAGGTAAATTCGTAACTGGTCGCCAGATTCGTGAGCGTCTTGAGAAAGAACTCGAGGTTAACGTGGGACTTAAAGTAGATTTCTCAACTTCTGAATACTACACAGTCTATGGTCGTGGTGAACTACACATCGCAATACTTTGTGAGAACATGCGTCGAGAAGGATTTGAACTCCAGGTCTCACAACCAAAAGTTATTATCAAAGAAAAGAATGGAAACAAGACAGAACCATTTGAGGAAGTAGTTATAGACGTGCCTGAAGAGATAAGCGGCACTGTTATTTCTGCTTTGAACTCTCGCAAAGCTCAACTTATGGATATGAAAACGGAAAATGGCCAGACTCGTCTCATTTTCGAAATGCCTACACGTGGACTATTAGGTTATCGCGGAGAATTCGTGGTTGCTACAAAAGGCTTGGGTATCATTTCCTCTCGCTTCACTACCTTTAAAAAATATGTTGGCGAAATAGATCACCGCACAGTAGGTGCCATGATCTCTATGGAAGCTGGTAAGTGTCTCGCTTTCTCACTCGACAACCTTCAGCAGAGAGGTGTGCTCTACGTTGAACCAGGTAATGAAGTTTATGCCGGGCAGGTTATCGGCAATGCAGTGAAGGGAGAGGATATGTATGTAAACCCAACTAAAGGCAAGCAGCTCACAAACATGCGCGCATCAGGTTCTGACGAAGGTATATTCCTCGTCCCTCCTTTTAAACTAGATATCGAGCGTGCGATGGAAGTTATGAATGATGATGAATATATTGAAATCACTCCAAACGCCGTCCGCCTCCGCAAAGTTTTCCTCACCCAGCAAGAACGTTCGAAGGCACTAAGAAAAAACTAGAAGTAGGCCTTATTTTAAATTTGAGAATTATTGACAAATCAAGTCTTTTGTGCTAATCTAGGTATAGACGTTCTGCTGACGCAACAATTCCGTTGCCCAGCCATAATAAAAGAAGGAGACGACGCCATGTCAAAAAACATGACCCCGTCCACCAAGCCGATGACCGACGGCCAGATCGAGAAGGTACTCTCGAAACTACGTTCTGTTTTTCAAAAGAGAGCAGACGAGTACGACTCCGGACAGGTGCAGAAAGCACTCGAGCATCCAAGTGATTTAGAAATAAAGATGCTCAGTGCATTTCGCGCCGAGGTAGAAATCGTGAGTGGTCTGTTTACACGCAAAGTACGGATAGACAGAACACTCCATCCTCATCAGCTATTGAAGGAAACTGAATGCCAAGGTGTATACCTTGAAGCAGAGGTGTTCCATTCGATGCCGAGAGCAGAAGAAGGTGTCGAAGAAATTGAAATTGTCTTCTTCGAAATCGATGGGTGGTGGCAAGCAATTGACTACCGTTTCGAGGCCATAGCTCAAGAGTACGAGAAACGAGGTCTCAAACCTGTCGACCCGTACACATTGGCTAAGGCGAACAGAGGAAATACAGTTCGGGAGCAACTTATTCATGTCAACCATGAGACTTTCTGGCGAGATGCGGAAGGTCATTGGTGTGTCATGGCTTTCCATCACAGTAGTGTTCGCTATCACTCTGTCATGGTAAAAAAGTCAGAAAAGGGTATCTTCACGACAGGGTGGTTCGCTGGCGTCAGGAAGTAGAAATAATGGATTCGTGTACTTATTCCATAAAAGAGTACTCCTAGCTATGGAGGTCAATAGCATAGGCATCGCAAACATTGCGGTGCCTTTTCGTTGGAGCAAAGTGGGTAGAAAAAGCCTAACGGACGCCGACGGGCGGAGTTCGTTTATCTGGAAACAAGGTTCGACCTTGTCGTGGAAAGGGACACAAAATAAGCCTTAATTTAGGCTATTTTCTAGCTATTGACTTTTATACTTTAATGTGCTAGTATTAACTGCAGAGAGTAGGCATCCAGCCGAGCTCACAAATTCGCCCAAAGGAGGCAGCCATGTACGTTATCATTGGAAAGTCTGTGTGTCTGGCTGGTGGTCGTCCATGTTTGGTTGGCACCGTCGATTTCTTCCCAGAATTTGTCGGCTGGCTCCGCAAGGGAAGCTTCGGTCCCATTGAGTTCGGAACCAGAGAGGAAGCTGAAAACTTTCTCAAGCTTCTCAATCGGGAGGGTAAGGCGTACGGCCTGTCCAGGCCTGCAGAAGTAGTTGAGAGGGCTAGTGTCCGCGACTACGACGGGGAATGGATGGCTTAGTAGTAAGAACGGATTTGTGCTCTTGCCGCAAAAGAGAGCTCCTGGGGTGGAGGTCAACCCTTAGTCAGGCGTCGCAAAAAATCGCGGCGCCTTTTCGTTTGTCTAAATTTTATACTCCCCTACTCTCGTGCGTTTGATGCTATAGGCTAAAGCGCCAGAGTTTAGAAGCTTGCCCATCTCGTGTGCTAAACCGCGTATATATGTGCCGCTTGAAACATCCGCTATAAATTTTGAAACGAGAAATGTATCAGCTTTTGATAGAGCCTTCGTCCAGGTCTTAATAATTTCTTTCTGCCTGAAGTCGCCTTGAACTAGGGCGATTCTTTCTGTAACTTCTTTTAATAACTCTTCAGAATTTATAAGTCTGGTGTGGATGTGATCCAGAGAGAATATTTTGATCCCCCTCTCTGGTATATCTATTTCATCTATTTTATTTTCTCTCGCCCAGAGGAAAAGAGATTTGCCTCCAACAGTTTTCGAAGAATATGGCGGGTATTGCTGACTTTTCTTCTTCAGAATTTTTTCTATTACACTACGCATCTTCCACTCCAGTTTCTCCGGCATTTTACCTAATTTAACCTTACCCAAAATATCGTATGTATCGCTCTCCATACCCCAAAGAACTTCGAACTCGTATGTTTTATCTAGTTCAAGATATTCATTCTTTTTCGAGGTATTGCCAGCAAGCACGAGAAGCAAGCCTTCTGCCATAGGATCAAGGCGACCCAGATATGTCATCTTTGTATCTTTATACTCCTGGTGTTCGTCCTTGAGGCGTTTGAGGCACTCTAAGGGCGTTTCCCCAAGGTTCTTATAGAGCTTAATTAGTTCGGCCATCTGCGATATAATACCTCCACAATGGCAAAATTGAATACCGACCCATATAAGGGAGTGCAGGACTTCTATCCAGAGGATATGGCAGTGCTGAATTACATGTTCTCTGTCTGGAAAAAGGTGGCAGAGAAATTTGAATATGTTGAGTACGGAGCTTCACCTCTCGAGTCAACAGAAATATATACCGAGAAATCTGGTAGTGAGATTATAAACGAACAGACTTTCACATTTACAGACCGTGGTGAGCGCTCTGTCACACTTCGCCCAGAGATGACCCCAACACTTGCTCGTATGGTGGCGGCGAAAAGAAAAGCTCTAAAATTCCCTCTCCGGTGGTTCTCTATTCCAAATCTATTCCGTTACGAACGCCCACAACGAGGACGCAGACGTGAACACTGGCAGTTGAATGTTGATCTTTTAGGAATTGCGGATTTAAGCGCGGATGTTGAGATCGTAAAGTTTGCAGACGCGGTTATGAAGGAGTTTGGTGCGAGCGATTCTGATTTTGAGTTTAGATTGAATTATCCTACAGGATCTAAAGAAGATTTGAGAGAGTTTATGGAAATGCTTAAGGATGCCGGCATAACAAACGTTAAAATCGACGAGAGTTTGGCTCGAGGTCAGACATATTACACAGGAATTGTTT
>Ga0105252_10001397_pt1 | contig 10846 bp, 18 predicted proteins | sample EasRivMeERMZT100_FD_89675 | JGI IMG/M metagenome (GOLD analysis project Ga0105252, IMG submission 89675) | Soil microbial communities from meander-bound floodplain in the East River, Colorado, USA - East River MetaG ERMZT100 | ecosystem: Environmental > Terrestrial > Soil > Floodplain | place... | reverse complement strand
TCACTACGTCATTCGCCGCAACGGCACCATCGAAGATGGGCGTCCGCTGGATCAGCCCGGCGCACACGTGCGGCAATACAACTCTGTGAGCTTGGGCGTTTGCCTCGTTGGTGGCGTTGACAAGGGTGGCCCCGAGGGGAAACCCGAAGCCAACTTCACGCCCGAGCAGATTTACATGCTCCGCATTGTGCTCGACGAGTGGAAGGCCAAGTGGCCCAACGCAGAGATCGTCGGCCATCGCGACCTCGACGCCGGCAAAGCCTGCCCGTCATTCAACGTGAAGAAGTGGATCGAGCAGGGCCGCCCTGACGTTCTGCCTACGCCTTAACTAACATTTCCTGAGGAGGAATCATGCCCGAAACGAAAATCCCGCAGCGCGTGTTCGTCTACAACCACCTGAAGACGCACGGCTACATAACCGATGTGGTCGCGCAGAACTACGGCATCCGCCGCCTTGCTGCCCGCATCGAGGAACTCAAGCGTAATGGTGTCTCCATCGGCGTCGACATCCGTCGCGACGACAAGGGCACGCGCTATGCGTACTACACGCTTGGTTGCCCCGACCGTAACTGCGAACTCTGTGAAGCGTCCGCCCTCGCGGTTCCGCGCGCTGCCTGACCGTTCGTTCGCCTCGAATTGAAGTGCGACGTCCGGGCCACGACACGGCCCAATGAATTGCTCGCGTAATGACCTCTCCGATTCAATTCGGGACATTGCGCGTCTTGCCGACCTGTCACGGAAACACGGCAGGCGTTCCGCCCACGATACGGGCGATTTAATTTCCCTGGAGGTTACGTGAACCAGAAAGAAGCAAAGCGACTCCGTCGCGTTGCGCGTGAAGCCATGCCCAACGCATCGCTGCGCGACGTCGAGTACGAGCGTCACGCCGTTCGGGGCAACTGGCGCGTCTCGCTCACGTCACCTCGCGCCCTCTACAAGAAACTCAAGAAGGCACTCTCATGACAACCCTCCTGTTCTTCTACGGCGTCATGTGGAAGGTCGGCCTGTCCGGCATCGTCATCCTGATTCTGAGCTTCGCCGTTCTCGGCTTGGCGACTCAGGTGTACGACATGAAGTTCTCGATCAAAGTCGCTGCCGTGTCCGGCGTCATGTCTGCCATCGCTGTGCTCCTGCTTGTCGCCGCCGCTGGCATTGGCCTGCTCGGGTTGATCGTCAGCGCCGCCGTGCTGGCGTTCGCATGAGTGATGACAGCACTGCTGTCGGCAAAGAGCCGTGTCCCAAGTGCGACTCTCGCGACAACCTAGCCCGCTACTCAGACGGGCATGGCTACTGCTTCGGCTGTGGCTTCTATCAACACGCCGATCAAGCAGGAGACCGCCCCGTGGAGACTGCCACTCGCAGCCGCAACAAGATTGAATTGGTTCCCGGTGAAGTCCGTGCTCTCTCGAAGCGTGGCATCACCGAAGAGACGTGCCAAAAGTTCCGCTACACCATCGGCACGTTCAACGACAAGCCGGTTCAGATCGCGAACTACTGCGACAACGAAGGGAACACCGTCGCGCAGAAGCTCCGCTTCGCCAACAAAGACTTCCTGTTTCAGGGCGAGCCGAAGACGGCCGGTCTGTACGGGCAATGGCTCTGGCGTGATAGCGGCAAGATGGTCGTCATCACTGAGGGCGAGATCGACGCACTGTCAGTCTCGCAGCTTCAGCAGAACAAGTGGCCTGTGGTCTCTGTGCCGAACGGCGCGCAGGGCGCAGCCAAGTCCGTCGCGAAGTCTATCGAGTGGCTTGAGAAGTTCGACAAGGTCGTCTTCCTGTTCGATGACGATGAGCCGGGCCGAGAAGCCGCGAAGGCATGTGCCGCGCTGCTGACGCCTGGCCGCGCGTTCATTGGCCGCATCAACGGCCACAAGGACGCGAACGCCGCGCTTCAGGCGGGCGATGGCCCGAAGGTCATCGACGCGATATGGGGTGCAAAAGCGTTCCGTCCTGACGGCGTCGTGATGATCGAGGAACTGTTCGACAAGGCGTTCGAGCCTGTCATCGTCGGCATCCCGTGGCCGTGGAAAATTCTCAATGAGAAAACCTACGGCATCCGCCGCAAGGAACTCTATGCTTTCGGCGCTGGCGTAGGCATCGGCAAGTCCGATGTCTTCAAGGAGATCGCCCTCTGGCTGATCGGCCAAGGCGAGATGGTCGGGTACATCGCGCTCGAAGAGCCGCCCGGCCACAGCCTCAAGGTCATTGCGGGAAAATTTCTCGGCCGCCGCCTGCACCTTCCAGGTGCATGCACGACGCCCGAGGAGGAAGCGCGAGTCAAGGCGGAACTGTCCGGCAAGATCGCGTTCTTCGATCACTTCGGCGCTATGGACTACGAGACGATCAAAGAGCGCATGCGCTACATGGTTGTCTCGCTTGGCTGCAAGCACATCTTCCTTGACCACCTCACTGCACTTGCGGCCGTCATGGACGACGAGCGCCGTGGCATCGACAAGATGATGGCGGACCTGTCTGCGTTTACGCAGCAACAGGACTTCACGCTGTACTTCGTCAGCCACCTCGCGACACCGGAAGGGAAACCTCACGAAGAGGGCGGGCGCGTCATGGAGAAACACTTCCGTGGCTCGCGAGCAATCGCTCAGTGGTCGCACTACATGTTCGGCATCGAGCGCAACAAGCAAGACGCCGAGTCGCCTACCACGTTCCGCGTTCTCAAAGATCGTTATACCGGCGACGCCGCTGGCCTGACGTTCGGACTCAGATACAACCGGGACACCGGGAGGATGTATGAGTGCGAGCTTCCGTCCGATGCAGAAAAGCTCGGCTTCAAGAACGAAACGAAAACAGACGGAGAGTTCTGATGATTAAGCAGTTCACGTTTGAGGTCCAACAGTTCGTGCATACGCAACTGATTTCAGATGACAAAATGCGGTTATCGACAAATCAGGTGCGAGTGCAGTCGGAGTACATCGCCACACATGCGGCGCACGCTCTGCGGACTCTTTTGTCTCTGCCGGGTCAGAAGCTCCCACGTACTCTCGTCGCGCAGTATCCGGCGACATGGTGGGACCACATCAAGCAGCGGCTTGGGTTTAAGCACGAGAGCGTCAGCGTATTCCGTCAGGACGTCGCGGTGTTCCCCAAGCTGGAACTTCCGGCTCGCGTCATGGATGGCTGTAGAACCTTCACGATCTACCAAGCGGAGCCGTTCAATGCTTCCTACCGACCCTAAGGCCCGCAAGGCCATCCCGATCTTCTCAGGGTTCATGAAGTATTTCCCGAAGGCCATCGCCGCTGTCGCTCAACTCTCGGCAATCGCCAACGAGCAGCATAACCCCGGTACGCCCGTGCATTGGGACAAAGATAAGTCGTCAGACGAACTCGACGCTCTCGCTCGTCACCTCGACGAGATCGCGGCGGGAGTCGTGTACGACGATGACCGTGTACTCATGGCGACGAAGGTCGCGTGGCGCGGTGTGGCGAATCTGGAACGGCTGCTCGACTCGGGTGTTGCGCCGATTCAGCCGGAGGGTGTCGACCGATACGGTAAGCCGCTGCCAGCGAAGACTGCCATTGAGCGTCTCGGAGAATGCCGGCCAGCATGTGAATGTTTTCGCTGCCGAAATCTGCGTGGTATCCCGATCATTACGAGGTGCTGACATGCTGGCCTTCCTCTTCGCTTTCATCGGCGCCATCGCTGCCGTAACGGCGGAGTGGCTGTACAAGCAGCCGTTTGTCATCGAGAACATTTGGGGCCACCTTTATCTGTGGCTCCCGATTCAGTTCGTGATCGGCTACTGCGTCTTCCGCATGGTGAATTTGCCGGGGACGAACTTACTGGATGCGTTCGTTGTGTTCGCATTCTTCACGGCGTTCCTTCGCATCATCGTGTCGACCTCAATCCTACATCAGACGATCCCGACTCAATCATGGGTTGCGTTCGGGTTGCTGCTCGCGGCCACGTGCGTCAAAACATTTTGGAGTCAAGCATGACCACCATCGCAGCACGCCGTTACTACGGCAAGTGGATCATCGCTGCCGACTCTCAGGAGACCATCGAGAGAACTGACGCGGGCGACATCAAGCTCCCATGTCAGAAGCTCTTCACGCACAAGTCACATGTCATCGCCACCGCTGGCGACTCGTCGGCGGGACATCGGTTCGTGCAGTACATGAACAACAAGGCTGAGTCCACGAAGCCGTGGATGGGCTCGTTCACGCCTGACCCCGAACGTGCGTTCGAGTGTCTCGTGCTCAAGGGCAACGCGCTCTGGCTGTACGACGAAGACATGACGCCGCAGGAAATCACTTCGGACTTTTATGCCATCGGCACCGGCCGCATGTGCGCCTTCGCCGCAATGGAAGAAGGCGCTGACCCGCGCCGCGCTGTCGAGATCGCTGCGAAGTACGACCCTTACACAGGCGGCGACATCGTCGTCGCTGATTAATCATTCCTGAGGAGGAATCAATGTCCGTAATCACCGGATACCGGAAGCTGTCGGAACCCGAACTCTTTGCCGTCCACGCTCTCAAGCACATCGGCAATACCTTTCTTGACAACCTCAAGCAGCTAGTCGAAAGCCTTTCGGCTTCTGGTTATGAAGTTGACCAACGCTGGCTGGCGATAGGCAAGACCGATTTGCAGACAGCCGTCATGGCGCTTACTCGCTCGATCACCAAACCGGAGGGCATATAATGGCAAAACGCAAACCGCGTCAGCGGTATTCCCGCTCGTTCATCGTCGACTTCTTCGAGGCGATGCACGGCAACACGAAGCCGTGTGTGGACGCTGGCTGCCCGATCACTGTCGCTCTCAACTCGATCGGCCGGCGTATCAGTATCTCCGAAGCGACGACTCTCGACTCCGAACTCACTCGTGCCTTCGACGGCTACTGCCGGACGAACTTCAACACGAGCACGGAATGGGAGCAGTTGTCCGCTGCGGAGATTGTAAGGATCACGCGCGGTGTCATGGCGGAGGCCACGTGAACAAGCACGCCTTGTGCGTAGCCGTCCGTGCGGGCGTGGGAACACTTCTCTTAATTTTCGTTGTTATGAGCGCGTTTGCGCTCGGCGCCTTGTTCCATCCGGGACTCGGCTTCCTGCTTGCAATCGCAACCGGAGTCGGGATCGGCACGTACTACTTGAATAATTGAGGAGAATCGCATGCTGGTATGGGACGTCGAGACTGACGGCCTGCTCGACACGCTGACGTGCATTCATTGCATCAATGTGCTCGACCGCAGCACGGGCGTGCGCTACTCCTTCAATGCCGGTGTTTACGCGGACGGTAGCTCCGCGCCTCGCGACGGGACCATCGAGGATGGTCTCAAGATGTTGTCGGAAGCCGATGAGTTCGGCGGCCACAACCTGATCGCCTTTGACATCCCTGCGGTACAGAAGGTGTACCCGGACTGGACGTACCGTGCTCGCGTCGTAGACACGCTCGTCATGGTCAACGTCATCTACACCGACATCACGGAACGCGACCACGCCCGCATAGCAAGCGGCCGATTGGACGAAGGGTTCCGCAAAGCGGGATTGATCGGGCGCCAGTCGCTTGAGGCGTGGGGCTACCGCTTGGGCGTGCGTAAGGGCGATTTCGATCCCGAGAAGTACACCAATCACGACACGATGAAGCCGCATACGTGGGCCACCATTGGCTTCACTCAGGACATGGATGAGTACGCGCAACAAGACCCGGTCACGTCGCTCGCGCTCATCGAGCACTGCGAAGGCGTGAAGTATTCCGCCGAGTGCATTCAGTTGGAGCACGACGTTCAGCGCATCATCAAGCGCCAGGAGCGGCGCGGCTTCGCGTTCAATGTGAAAAAAGCAGAGGCGCTCACCGCGAAGCTTCAACGGCGAATGGCCGAACTCGAAGCGGAGTGCAAGGCGGTCTTCCCGCCGTGGGTTGTTCAGCTTCCCGACATGATCCCGAAGCGCAACAACAAGACGAAGGGCTACGTCGCTGGCGTCCCGGTGAAGAAGCAGAAGACCGTGGTGTTCAACCCCGGCTCGCGTCAGCACATCGCTAATCGCTTGAGCGACAAGTATGGCTGGAAGCCCTCGAAGTTCACTGACAACGGACAGCCGGTCATCGACGAAACGGTGCTCGGTGAATTGCCGTGGCCTGAAGCGAAGAAGCTGACTGAGTACCTCCTCGTCGAGAAGCGTCTCGGCCAGTTGGCAGACGGGAAGAAGGCGTGCCTTAAGCTCGCGCGCGATCACGGCGATCATTTCCGTATTCACGGCAGTGTCCGCTCGAACGGCGCTGTCACGGGCCGCATGACGCACTCCGATCCGAACGTCTCGGCAACCCCTAAGAACGAAGCTGAGTATGGCTTCGAGTTCCGTGACCTCTACGAAGCCGGGCCGGGCCTGACTCTTGTCGGCTGTGACGCCGAGGGCTTGGAACTCCGCTGCCTCGCGCACTACATGGCACGTTACGACGATGGCGCTTACGTGAGCGTGGTCATCAACGGGAAAAAGGAAGACGGCACTGATGTTCACTCGCTGAACCTCAAGGCGCTGCGCCTTAACTCCCGCGACGACGGCGCTAAGCGTTTCGTCTACGCCATGATCTACGGCGCGCAGGACTACAAGCTTGGCACCATCGTGTACGACGACTTTGTGCCGGCTGTGCGAGATCGGTTCAACGAGAAGTTCAAGACGAAGCGGACGCGCTCTGCGGCCCTCAAGGAGATCGGCGCCAACCGGCGTGCGAGCCTGATGGCTGCGTTCCCCGCGCTCGCGCAGCTAATCGAAGCGGTAAAGGCCGCCGCCAAGCGTGGCTATCTGATCGGCCTCGATGGCCGACGCATCCACGTGCGTTCGGAGCATGCGGTGCTCAACACGCTCCTGCAATCAGCGGGCGCGGTCATCATGAAGAAAGCACTCGTGCTCTTCGATGCGGCTATCGACGTGACCTATCGTTCCCATAACGCAATCGTTGAGCCAGTGGCAAACGTGCATGACGAGTTCCAAGTCGAAACAACTGAGGAGATTGCTGATGAAGTTGGGAAGCTCGCCGCATCCTCGATTCGGCTTGCCGGCGAACATTTTCGCCTTAGATGCCCCCTCTCCGGCAGCTACGGCGTCGGCAGTTCGTGGGCACACACCCATTGATGCGGAGTCTTCGGAGAAAGCTCGGTGGCGGCGCATAGCTCAACGGCTGTGCGACCGCCACCGCTCGGCCGCGAAGACTAAAGGCATCGCGTTCACGATCACGTGGCGTCACATTTACCCGACGGTCGTCGCGGGCCGCTGCGAACTCACTGGCATCCAGTTCAAGAAGTCTCGCTTTAAGCCGAACCCCTTCGCGTCATCTATAGACCGCATCGACTCCACCAAGGGTTACATCCCAGGAAACGTGCGTGTTGTTCTGTGGGCCATTAACTGTGCGTGCAGCGTGTGGGGACATGAAGTCTTCGCGGTCGTTGCGCACGCCTACGTGGAGAAACTGAATGCCCGATAAGCCCGTAGTGGCTGCCGACACAGACTCGTCAATCAAAGATTTCATGGAGCGCGTCGTCGATATGCTCGCAGACGGCCGCCTCCCTATTCTCCGCACGCAATACGCAGACGGCCAGCCCGTCGCGATTGGGTTCTATCTCGTCCCCGATTCAACCGGCCTATGTGCCGATTGCCGAAAGAAGGTGAACTGACATGGGATTACTCTCAAAGATTTTCGGCACCGGCCCCGCCGTGGTTGCCGAGGGCGCCGCTGGCGCTGTCGTGAAGACAGCCGAAGGCGTTGCCAACATCGTCGAGCGTTGGAAGCCGAGTGAAGCTGCCAAGCACGAGATGTCGATGGAAATAAATAAGCTGGTCAACGAAGCTGCCGCCTCTGCGCGCTCGTATGATCCGCGCACCGTTGGACAGTCTTTATTCAGCGAGATCGTCAACGTCACCGTCGACGCCACTTCGCGCCTGATCCGCCCGGCCGTCACGGTCGCGCTGCTCGGCGCGCTCGTTGGTTGGTGGGACTTGAACGTGGTCGGCATCGACCCGGTCCTTCAGGTCTGGACCGAGACTGTGTTCATGTTTTGGTTCGGCGGACGCGCGCTCGTCAAAGACGTGCCATCGTTTCTCGCTGCGATCCGCAAGGCTCGCGCATAAGTACGCATCAACTCATTGGAGACGTGACATGACGAATGTGAGTGAGGAATTGGACGCGGCCTTGTTGCTGCTCCACGACATTGACCATGACTGTCTAATCGAAATACTTGGAGACAGTGCGGAGCGTATTGACGCGCGGCTTCAAGAGTCGCTAAGGCGAAACGCGGGGCGTGTGCAGTTTCTCCTGCAACAGCGCGAAGTTTCGTGACCCGCACACTCCTCCTCGACGCTGACATCGTCGCGTACAAGTATTCCGCCGTGAATGAAAAGGCGTGGAACTTCGACGGCCCCGGTGCCGAACCTCTGCGCTCGTCCGACTTAGCCGCCGCGATTGATTGCGCGCGTGACTTCATCGCGGAACTTCGCGAGAAGCTCGGCGCATCGGAAGTCATCGTCTGTCTGTCAGACCCGAAAGACAATTTCCGCAAGTCGATCTATCCGCAGTACAAGTCGAACCGCAAGGGTGTCCGCAAGCCGGAACACCTCAACGCGGTGAAGGCGTGGCTGTCCGAGAACTTCCAGACCTATCTTCGCCCCGGTCTTGAGGCGGATGACTGCATGGGAATCCTTGCAACTCACCCGACGCTCATCAAGGGCGACAAGATCATGGTCTCCGAAGACAAGGACATGAAGACGATCCCCGGTCTGCTCTACAACCCGCGCGATGTGAAGCCGAAGGTCAAGACGATCACGCGCCGTGACGCATGTCGCGCGCACTTCATCCAGACTATCGTCGGGGACACATGCGACGGCTATCCGGGCGCACCCGGCATCGGCCCGAAGTCGGAGTTCGTGCAGAAGATTCAAGCTGCCCGAGAGCCGTACGCCGAGTGGCCCACGGTCATTGCGGCCTTCGTTCGGTCGTGCCAACTCAAAGGCCCGACAGACGCATTCATCGCTGGATCAGACTTCATTCCGAAGATGGCGCTTACTCAGGCCCGCCTCGCCCGCATCCTGCGTGCAAGTGATTGGGACTTCAAGAAAAAGTGCCCGATCCTCTGGTCCCCAACCTGATTACACGAACCCCCTGTATACCACTGAAGCGTCCACACGGGTGCTCTAGTAGTGTCCGCTTACTATCCGATCCCTGCCCCTCACCGGGCGGGGATTTTTTTCGAGTCTGAGGAGACCGCGTGAAGCAACTTCCGCCGACCGCAATCGAACTCATTGACCAACTCGACAAGCTGTTCCCTCCTCGCTGCATTCAGGTGGGCGAGGCTGTCGACGAGCACGTCCGCTACGCGGGCAAGTGCGACCTCATTCAATTCCTGAAGCGTGTGCGCGATGACGCCACCGCTCGGAAACCCACCGACAAGATCATCAGGTAACACCATCATGTGCGCTCCGAAGGTACCGAAGCCGAAGACGGTTGCAGAAAAGCCGGTTCAGTATCTTCGCAACCCATTCCTCGACGATCTTTCCATCGGTAAGGACGCGGGCCGTAACAGCCTGCGAATCGACTTAGGCAGCACCCGCACGCCGCGCCCGTCTGAGGGAGCGTCGATGCGAACTGGCGCGACGGCGCCTGTTGGCCTGCCCGTCATGCCCGGACTGCTGATCCCGCGCCGCACTCCCCGTGCAGGCCCCTTTGTCGCACAACGCTAATAGGAGCCTCTCATGATGACCGCAAAAGAGCGGTGGGAGCGACTTCAGTCCAAGCGTTACGCCGTGCTCGAACGGGCGCGCGACTGCGCCGCCCTCACTATCCCCGCGCTCGTGCCGCCTGAAGCGCACGACGACAACAATGTTCTCCCCACGCCATACCAGTCGCTCGGCGCCCGTGGAGTGAACAATGTTGCGAGCAAGCTGCTCATGTCCCTGTTCCCTCCTGGCGCCGCTTTCCTTCGCCTCCAAGTGGACGCGAAGACGAAGGCGCAGCTTGGCGACAAGGCGGCAGAAGTCGAAGAGCTTCTCGCTGAACACGAGAAGCTGATCGCTAACAAGATTGAAACAATGTCGGCCCGGCCTGTGTTGTTTGAGATATTCAAGCACCTCATTGTCGCCGGCAACGTACTCAAGCACCTGAAAAATGGCACGATGCGGATGTTCCGCATTGACCAATACGTCGTCTCGCGTCGCGCGGACGGCCAGCCGGTTGAGGCTGTCATCAAGGAATGCGTAATCGCCTCGACCCTTCCTGAAGACGTGAAAGCCTTGTGCAATCTCGTCGAGAAGAAGGACGAGAAGATCGACGTTTATACCGTCATCGAGTGGGGCGAACTGTTCGTCACCGACTGGCAGGAAATCAACGGCGTCCGAGTCCCCGACTCTTTGACGATCATGCCGCGAAAGAAAGCTGGATGGCTCGCGCTGCGTTGGGTCGCTGTCCCCGGACAGGATTACGGACGCGGGCTCGTCGAGGAATACCTCGGAGACATCCGTTCACTCGAAGGACTCTCTGAGTCACTCGTTCGTTTCGCTGCGGCGGCCTCGAAGATTCTCTTCATGGTCAAGCCGGGCGCGACGACTCGTTTCGAGGATATTCGAGACGCGGAAAGTGGCGACGCAATCGTCGGACAGAAATCTGACGTCGACGTTCTACAGATCGAGAAGTTCAACGACTTCCAAGTTACGAAGGCCGTTGCTGATGGTCTGGAAATCAGACTGTCGCAAGCCTTCCTGCTTCGCTCGGGCACAACCCGTCAAGCAGAGCGAGTCACGGCCGAAGAGATTCGGGCGACGGCACAGGAACTTGAAGACGTGCTCGGCGGTGTCTACACCGTCCAAGCAATTGAGCTTCAGTTACCCATCGCGCGCTACCT
>Ga0105252_10001394_pt1 | contig 10855 bp, 11 predicted proteins | sample EasRivMeERMZT100_FD_89675 | JGI IMG/M metagenome (GOLD analysis project Ga0105252, IMG submission 89675) | Soil microbial communities from meander-bound floodplain in the East River, Colorado, USA - East River MetaG ERMZT100 | ecosystem: Environmental > Terrestrial > Soil > Floodplain | place... | reverse complement strand
CGCGGCTAGATGGGCGTGATGCCGGATAGATCCTGCGAGTTGCCGAGGTACCGTATCCCCTGCACACGACGAGCCGCTACGGCCCTTACCGTCGACCGATTCCGTACCATGCTTCTGCTTGTTACTACGCCCCATACCGCCTCCTTCCATTCTGACAAGGTAAAGCTCGCGGAGGGCGAGCGGGCTGCCCGTACCGGCTATTAGAGGTCCATGGCGGCCCTAAGGCGGCCTCGTCTAACTTTGGTACTACACCGGCCCAGAGGCTTAGCACCTCTGGTTGAGGGCGCGAACAACACCCAATGAGTAACCTTCGAATCTAAAATACAATGCCCCCGCACGGCCCGCATGGTTCTAGGTCCTAGCACCGTCACCTTACGGCTTTCGCACCTCCGCGAGACCCGGATCTATTAAAATCGTAAAGCCGCGAGTACGCTTTACCCGCGTCGTTTCGCTTTTTCCGGCATTGCTGGCAAAGCATACGTTCGTCGCCACCGCAAACAGTGCAAACCACGCTTCCACCACGTGGACCTTTCCCCGGGGTGTGTTTCATCTGAGCCCCGCTAAGAAGAACACCAACATCATCGCCGCGATACCGGCTAGCGCGAAGATCGTGATGACTTCGCCTAAGCGTCTCACCTCACGGCGATCCGGAGAGAGCCCTGGTGAGCCACGAGCCGCAACTTAAGCGCGGCATTACATCTGCCACACTTAACGGCGTTAGCGTGGTTATGTGCGTATGGGCACTTCGGGCACTGTTTCATGTGGCCTCCAAACCTGTTATGGTGATAGACGGCGGCCCCGTCCACGCCCCGCCCATCGCTTCCGCGCCGAAACACTACGCGGCCCCCACAATCGGTTACTGCGTGCTGCACCCCGAGCCGCTCGCATCTCCGGCCGCCACACCATCCGCGTCGCCAGGCGCGTTTACCTGCTCGAGTTGGACCAGACTCGGACACAGCGCCACAACCATCGTGCCGCCGTCCAAGGTCGGAGCCGTGAACGTCGGACACTTCGCTTCCTGGGCGTTCACACCAACCGCGCACATCACGGCCCCCAGGCACCCGATACCGATCACCATTGCCTTTCTCATGTTTTCTCACCTCCCTCCGTCAAACGATTTGACGCTAGTCCTGCTCGAAGACAAGCGGAAGCGTAGCCGCCTCCGGCTTGTGTACAGCCTCGGGTTCAGGTTTGGGCTCATGCTTGAACACAGCATCAGCCGCCTCCGGACCAAACATCAGGAGCAAATGTAGAAAGGTACTCACGAGATCTAGCATGGTCTCTCCTTTAGTTAGCCTGTACTAAACGACTGTCAAAGGTGCCCGTGTCTGAGGGCTAGTTGGGGGTCTCGTCCGGCACAACGTCCGGAGTGTTGGGCTCGGTGATCTCGGACGGAGCGTCGGGCTCGGTCAAGATCTCGTCGATGAAGTCCTTGATACGCTCCAGGCCGTTGCCAGCAGCCAGCCCGGCTCGGGCCTGGTCCAGAATCCCCAGGATCGCACCCTCCGCCAACGTGGCGTCGGAGATTACCTGGAAACGCTTCTTGCGGATGACATCCTTGCCGTTCTCCTTGCGCGGGGCTTTCAGAATGACCCCGAACGTCTCCACGGTGTCCTTGTGGCGGGCGACCTTGTAAGCCGCCGAGTACGGCTGGAACATCGCCAGATCGTAGCCACCCGGTCGAATGACTGACCGGAAGGCCGCGTACACCGTGGTCATCGCGATACCGTCGCGCATGGCCGGGACGGGACGCTCGTACATCACGCCCTTGATCTCGACCTTTGCGGTCTTGACTTCGGTTTTGTGATACTGACCCCGCTCCCATCGAGCCAGGTCGTACCACATCGCCGCGTACTGTCTGTACTCAGCCTGTTCCTTGTCCTTGACCACGGCCACGACCTTACGGCCATGCGTGATCGTGGACTTCACCAGACCTTCCTTCGGGTCGCTCAGCCCGGTCAGGGCCTCGCGGATCAGCACGGCCACCGCCTTCAGGGCAGGGGCCTCGCCTAGCAATCCCAGGTAGGACGCCAGAGCGTCGATCACTTCCGCCCCGCGTACAGCCAGGGTCTTACGCTCGCCCATCCAGGCCGCAGTAGCCTTGAAAAACCTGTCCTTGCCGTCCTTGAGAGCCTGGCCTAGCGCCTGTAGGGCCTTCGGGTCCGGCTCGGGAGCGGGCTGGATAGATTCGGTTTCGTGCTTGTTGACGTTGGACGCCTCACGAAACATTTCGTCTACGGCGTTCTTGATTTCGGTTGTCATAGGGCTCCTAAGCGTCAACCCTTGACAGCCGTTTGATACAGGCTAACCGTATACCCTTGGTAGGCGTTGCGCCCGGAGTTTTTCGCCCCCGGATGCCTCGGGTATGCTATGCCGTGGGGTTAAACCCTATCCACAATCCCCGCGGCTATGTCGACCCGTGGTAGCGGGCGGCTAGGGGTTGCACCTAGCGCGACGCCTTACCGGCCGTCTCGTGTTACTCTCTACCGCCATCCGCCCCTTGGAAACGTCAAACGATTTGACGCGGCCTGGGAGCGTGTGGGGGTCTCATGTTGTACTCTACCGCCAGGCAAGTCTTGGAAACGCTTGAGAAAAGTTTCACAAGTAGGGAGCGTGGCATGAGGATTGCAGAGGCGTGACGCTTGTGCTTGTGATCACAATCACACGGGACCAGGGGGGGATACGCTGATTATGCGGACCGGGGATAGCTCATCCCGGGGATGTTTCCAGTTACCCTCCACAGGGTCCCTTTTCTCTGGTACCATCAGTAGTTACCCTAGCGAACGAGGTGGTAAACGGGGTCCCTAGGAAACAGGGAAACAGGTACCGGAAGGTTGTTTCCACTAGGGGTATCTTGTTTCCACCGAGTGAGCTAGGGTATTGATATTATACACGTTTCTAGTGTTTCTGAGGTGTTTCATCGCTAACTTTCGAGTTTGTCAAGCCCTTCGAAAATAATGTTTTTATGACTATCGAATTACAGACTTAGCTATCCCCGCACTAGCTCTGTCAAGCGGTGCGGGGGTACCCAAGTATGGTATACTAGAGGCTGTAAATGACGTAAGGTGACCTGATCCTATTGATTGCTAGATAAGTTACCTAACTTAGGTACCCAGTAAAACAATGGAGCGGTATGTCTAGAATTAAAAGCGGGGTTGACTACAACCGCAGGCTTCGCGCATACGAGATGTACGCCGGTGGGGCTATGAAGACCGAGATTGCTACCGCTCTGGGCATCACCCGGGCTACCGTCACTAAGTGGGCTAAGGATGCCCGCTGGGATGAGCGCCTCCGAACGGTCGCCGCTCAGGCCGAGGAAGCTGTTGACCACTCTCTCGGTAACGCAGTCGGCACCGCTATCGCTACCCTCCGAGATAAGGTCCAGCAGAGGCTTCAGGAGCTAGACACCATCTGCCGGTTAGACCCCTCCGGGGCGGTACGGGTATCAGCGATCAAGACCTGGCTGGAACTCTCTAAGAAGTACGGGGCGACCCCAGACCCTCTTAAGTCGGTAGCGTCGCCCGGTAACCTCGAACTGATCCAAGACCTCGCCGAGCGCGACGGTCTTACAAAGGAACCTGCCCTTGTGGGACTTCATTAGTCAGATTCTCCAGGCCGCGCTCCCTAGCGTGGTCTCCGCCGGTACCCAGGTAGGAGCGACCTATCTGGCTAACGAGATGGCCCCCAAACCCAAACCGGCGGCACCCCAGGGGGGTCAACCCGGTGGTTTCATGGGCCTACCTAGCGGCCCCGTCGGAGTCCAAGGTGCGGGCTCGGGTATGCGGAGTATGGGCCTTCAGTCTGGTGCCATGAGCGGGGGCCAGCCCTTGGCCGACAACTCCCACACCTACCAGGGGCAGAGCTACCAGCAGGCTCAGGGCCAGGGTATTCAAACCCCAAAGCCTAAGTCGCCGTTTGAGGGAGTCTAACCTAGCGTGAGTGCGTTCCGCCTCAGCGACCTGCTAGGGGAGACTCCAGCCCCGATCCAGCTTCAACTTCTAAAGTCGCCCGCCTTCGAAGTCGGGATGATTACCGGCGTTGGGGCTGGTAAGACGCGAGGTATCTGCGCACATGCGATCCAGCACGCTGTTAAGTACCCCGGAGCCAAGGTGCTCATGGGCCGGAAGACCTTCTCCGAGATGGTCAACACGGTCAAGCAGCCCTTTTTCGACATGGCTGAGAAACTCCATCGGGCAGGATGGTTCCTGCGTCCCGCGAAATGGGACTACCGTGAAGGCACCCATCTTGTCCGGTTCCGGAACGGGTCCCAGATCTTCTTCAGCAACCTCGACGACCCGATCAAGTTCCGGAATGAGGAGTACTCGCTTATCATCGCGGACCAAGTCGAAGAACTTAAAGAGTCGTTGTGGGAAGTCCTTACCAGTCGTATCCGATGGCGTGGGCCAGACATGCTCAGTGTCCCCCCGGAGGCCTGGCAGGCGGTGGCTGCGGCCAATGATAACGGGCATAACTGGGTCTGGCGTAGGTTCGTCAAGATACCGGGCGATCATCTGGGCAACGAAGCTCGTTGCTTGCTGAATCCGTTGTGTATGATGCAGTCGGGTCACCCCGATATTGAGGGCAACCAACGACCCGGGTCGCCGTGTGCGACCCGGCAGTTCTTCCACGGGACCACCCTTGACAACGCCCATAACCTCAGCCCACGATACGTCGCCAGCCTACTTAGTAAACCCAGATGGTGGCAGCGATACTATATTTATGCCACGATGGAAGGCGGAGAGGGACGACTTCTCCCAGATGCTCGCGTTGTACCGCACTTCGATCCCCCTGCACATTGGCCCAGATGGCGAGCCATCGATCATGCGCTCAATAGCCCCTGTTGCTGTTTATGGATTACCCTCAACGTTGACGGGAATGAAACCAAGGGAGTGGCACCTGGCGCGGCTTATGTGTATAGAGAGTACTGGGAAGAGGATTCCTCAGTAGACCAACACTGCCAGCGGATTATCGCGCAATCGCGGACTGAGAAGTTCATCATCACGGCGATCGACCCGAGTGTCTTTGGCCTCACGCAATCAGGCAAAGAGGGTGTCCGCAGGAGTATTGGGGACCTCTACCGGGAAGAAGGTCTCATGACGGTCCCCTCCGTCAGAGACCCCTTTGCTCGGGTCGAGCGCATCAACATCATGCACAACCGTGGTATGGCTGTGAGTGACAAGTGTCAGCACTTGATCGACTCGATGCCGGAGTATCAAGCGGAGCAAAACAAGATCGACGAGACCTTCAAGATCTTGAATAAGACGGACTTCCATGCGGTAGATGCTCTCGGGTACGGACTCATGCTGATCCCGCAGGATCTGAAGGACTTCACCCTTGATGGTGAGGTTAAACCGGACTACCTGCGCCGGACCGACGTCGAGCCTGTCCAAGCGGCCCACCACAAGAATGAATACGATCGTATCCAGAAGATCCAGGAATTGGCCGCGGATCAGAACGATCCGCTCGGGCTGAAATTCAACACGGCTGAGTTCTGGAAAGACTCTACCGAAGTCGAGACTGTGGGGGAGTACGACCCGTGGGGACGTTAAGTGGGCTGGTGTGGTTGTTCAAAGAACACCGGGACATGAACCTAGTAAACCAGTCCCTCCTCCGAGATATGGATGCTCGGGACCGCCAGATCGCGGCCCTTGAAGCGGCGCTCGCAATAGCGAATCGGCGTGCTGCCACGCCCGACTCAGTACTGAATGACTTGACGGGCTCGGCGTTCGCTGAGGTCCCGTTCGAAGGTGGAAAAATTCCCGAGGGTCTCTGGCTGACGCCGCCCCCCGAGGATACTAACTAGCTATGGCAGATACTCGGACCAAGAGAGCGAAAGACTCCCTGAGTGACGCGGACAAGAAGAAGGTAGAACTTGTCCTGGAGTTCAAGGACCGCTTTGTTTACAAGCGGTGGATCTTCGAGCGCGAGTGGTACCGTAACATCTTGTTCTACGTGGGCCAACAGTGGATTACGTATGAAGACGGATCGCGCAGGTGGCGGTTGAAGAACATGCCCGCCTGGGTGCCCATGCCAGTGACCAATCGCCTGGCATCCACCGTGAACTCGATCCGTAGTTCCGTGGCCCAGGTCGTGCCAGCATTCGACGCTCGGCCCTCCAAGGACGACGAGAAGTCCGTACTTACCGCACACGCCGCCGACCATTACCTGGACGTGATCCTGGATGAGTCGGGCTTCCGAGGGATGCGTCGCCGCCTCGCCTCGTGGTTGACGATGTGCGGTAATGCTTTTATTCAGACGGAGTTCGATACCTCTCCGGACACCGGAACTGTGTTCGTCCCGGGCGAGACTTGCGCGGCTTGCGGGACCCAACTTAAGCCCGAAGAGATCCCTCAAGATCTCCGCTGTCCAAATTGTGGGAGCGACGAACTCAACGAGGATGCGGCGGTTGGGTCCGTGATCCCGCAAGGAATGCTCCGGGTCCGTTGTTTGAGCCCGTTCGAAGTGTACGTCGACCACGCGGTCATGGAGATGGAAGACCAGCCTGCGGTATTGGTCGTTGAGACCAAGCCGCTGGAGATCGTGAAGCAGACGTGGAATAACGACGATGTAACTTCTGATACGGACTACGAGACGGGACGGCAGTATCTGAACAGCCTGAATAACATCACCGGGTCTGGTTTCTCGCCGGGTCTACCCACGTCCAAGTACGGCCCTGATAATGACGGGGGGACGGTCACTCTGTACCGTCTGTACTGTAAGACCCACAAGGACTACCCGGATGGCTTTTACGCCGTGATGTCCGGGGACCAGACCATCCTAGAGTGGCACGAACCGTTCCCGTTCCGTTTTCTCAAGACCAACAAGCCGTTCTATCCTGTCATTCACTGCATTTACGATGACGTCCCCGGTCGGTTCTGGGGCAAGACTCCCGTTGACGATCTGGTGCCAAAGCAGCGCCAGCGTAACGAGATCGAGTCGTTGTATCAGACCATCGTGATGCGTTGCAGTAACCCGGTCTGGCTCATGCCCACAGGCGTCCAGACCACGCCGATTACCGGAGACCCCGGGATCGTGATTCGCTATAGTGGTACCGCGGGCATGAAGCCTGAGCGGCTGCAAGGCGTTGACGCTCCGGAATCGGTGATTAAGTTCATCACCCAAATTGACCAGGACTTTGAAGAGATCGCCAACACGTTTGCGGCTATGAAGGGCAAGCAACCGGGTTCGGTGCGGGCCGCTTCTGCGATCCAGATGTTGATTGAGCGCGGGTTCGGCCGATACGGGTCCGTGTTCGACAACCTCGAAGAGTCATACGAGCGTTGGGCCGTCCAGGCCCTGGAGCTATGGCGGCAGAAGGCGGTGTTCCCCCGAGTTCAAGCAGTCAGCAAAGCCGCGGGCTCGTGGCAATTCATCGAATTCCTAGGCTCTGATCTTGGAGACGTAGACATTCGAGTGGAGGCGGGCAGCACGCGCCCGAAGTCCGCCGCAGGCCGACAAATGTTGCTTCAGCAGATGTTCCAGATGGGCGCGATCAACATGCTCGATCCTGAGCAGAGGATCAAGGTCTTCGAGGAAATGGGGGCGCAGTCCCTGCTTCCTGGCGCGGACGCGGACATCAAGGTAGTAGCGGAAGAGAACGCGAAGTTCATGGCCTGGGCCAACCAGTCTAAGGATATCATCGCCGACTCTGAGATGAAGGGGATTCCGCCCCTAGCAATGACAGTTCTGCTCCAGCAGACGTTCCCGTTGAAGGGTAATCCGATCCTCGACCATCACCCGACTCACCTGATTCATCACCGGCGATTCGGGCAGTCTGAGGAGTTCCGGGCCCTGCCGGAGGCTCTCCAGCAGATGTACGTGATGCACATGGTGTATGCTCATTACCTCCCGATGATGGCCGAAGGTCAGATAGGGCCGATGGGCGTGGCGCTTCAGATGGTCGCGCAGGAGCAGGCCCCCGGTCAAGCGGGCCAGAACGGTAAGCCCGGCGGCGGCGCGCAGAAGACTGCGGGCCCCGGCGCAGGGTCGAATGAAGATGGTATGACGAGTAATAAGGGGAGTGGCTAGTGCCAGGGTTCAGCGATCTTCCGGTGATGCCCAGTCTCGGGAACCGCGATTCTGCCCGTAGCCGGTACCCTGCGATGTTTCCGCCGACTCAGGCGCAGACGGATCGCGAGCGCGCAACGCTCGCAGATTTGTATGGCCGTGCCACGAGCACGGGCGGGCCCTTGGGTCTCGGATCGCCAATCGGTGGTGGGTTCCCCGGAGCCATAGGCCGGGGGGTAACGCAAGCCCCCTCGAAGTTGGGAGAGCTAATCCGCGCTGCCCAGAAGTCCCCGGCCGCGATGGAAGCCCTGCTCGCAGGCACTAAGGGGCTAGCGATGAATATGGTCCGCAACATGCCTCGAGAAAAGATTAACGACTTCCTTCAGAACTTTGCGGAGATTGTGTCGAAGCGCATCGGTCATATGGACCCGGAGTTTGCGGGCAGCGCCCTTAAAGACGCGGCGAGGCGCGCAAAGCAGGTGACTACTACTCAGACGGGTAATATCGTAACCGAAGGTCGGGATCTCCGAATCTCCATGGCCCGGGCGGATGCAGCGGCGGATAAGTTCTATGCGCAGTGGGGCCGTCGGCCCTCTTCGGACGTAGACATCCAGCGGGCTCTTCGTACCGCGGATCTTAACCCGGAACAGTATCAGCAAGCCCGCGACTACCTCACTCATGGACGAGAGGGGGTCACGTCCCAGCTAAGCCCGGCGCAAGCCCGGCGAGCCAAAGGCGGCGTTAGCCCGGATGTTGAACTCCAGGCTAAGGATGCGGCGACTGAGGTTCTCGGCGAGATGCGCGCGGGAGCGACCTGGACTAAGGAACGTGTCACGGCGGTTGAGAAAGCCCTCGATCCGACGAATCCTGACAGGAAGACGTGGCGGGAGATCGCCGCAGATAAAACCCTTAATCCGAAGGGGACTAGTTGGTCGGGCCTGTTCAAGCAGTACCACAAGGCGAAGGAAGACCCTGCGCTTCCGACCACGCCGATCAGTGGGGCGTCAGATGACGTCGACATGCCTGCCCGTCGTGCACTCAGTCAGAGCCTCAAAGACGAGGCCCGTAAGCCGGTTCTAGATCCAGTCCAACCGCTTTGGGAGTCTTTGGATGCACCGGCTCCAGCCGCCCCGATCAGCGGCGGGTCCGGGTTCCGGAGTCTACCAGGCGCAGGTGACTACGATGCTACCGCCGACGTAAAGCAGTATTCCAAGTTCGTGACACATGGTGATCCGCGGGCTGTGGAGCCAGATCGTAACATCGTCCGCCAGCTACAAGCTAAGCAGACACAGTTCCAATATGGTATGCCCGCTGATGAACAGTTTGCCATCGGGTCTCACCCTGATATGGGTCGTTGGGACCGGGCGGCGATAGACTCTAATCAAGCACTTCGAGATGCCGGATACGTCTGGGATGTAGAATCTACGCCCGACGTGCTCGCGAGCTGGGGCCTGAGACAACCGGTAAACCGAGCGGGTATGAAAACTACTCGGCCCATCATGGACATTAAATCTACGGAGTGGGGGTTCTAATGCCGTTTCAGAAGTTCGAGAAGGGTAAGCCGGTGGACAAGAAGGGGAAGCCTGCTGCGCCCCCTAAAAAGAAGAAGCAGCCCGTGGGTAAACCCACCCGCGGATTCATGAGCATAGCCTAGGAGGCTACAGTGACTGAGAAGCTTGACGCAAATGCGGAGTTCGCGGAGAAAAGCGACGCGGAGTCAGTAGTAGCTAAAGCAGCCGCCGCGGCTGAGAAGGCCGACGCCGACAAGGCGGACTACGAGTCCACTAAGGCGGAGGTTGCGGATCTGAAAGAGAAGTACGCGGAGTCCCTGAAGGCCATCGATGGGCTGAAGGGTACGACCGCGACCCTAGGTAAGATCAAAGAGATTTTCACGGGTAAGTCGGAAGACCCTCGTGAGGAGTACATCAAGCAGGAGATTCGTCGACGGGTCCCGGAGTTGAATGACGTCGCCCAGATCAAGCAGTTGCTCCCGCAGTTGTTCGCCGCCTTGAACCAAGAGGCTCAGGAGCGCCGGACAGAGCGCGCGGAGTCGGCCACGGAGATCGTGACCGAACTCATGAAGGACGCAAATCTGGACACGGACGATCAGGAGACGATTGACGACGTTGAAGTTATGGTGGCAGAGCGCATCAAGAAAGACGATGAACTCGTCCAAGCTTGGCGGCGCGGGAATGTACGGAGCGCCGTTACTAAGGCGTTCGGGAAGATTCAGGCTAAACTGTTGGCCCCTGGGCGCGTAGGTGCTAAGCGTGGGGCGGTCCGTTCGGTACTTGATTCGCCTAAGGCTAGTCCCCGCGGCGGCGCGGCATCCTCAGCGCCTGCGGCTCACAAGCTTGACTTGAAAGATACAAGTCGAGGGAATGTGAGCAAAATCCATGACGCAGCCTTCGAGCGGATGCAGGAGCTAGACAACTAGCTTCGGAGTAATCTAATGCCTCAGACACTGTCAAGCTGGGACGCAGTCCTGAAAGAGTTTTATCAGGACTCGACTGTCTCACAGATCGAGAATAACACCCGAATCCTTAAGGAGTTCGGCGAGGCTGATGGTCCCACCGTGGACGGTCGGCGTGTCGTATTCCCTCTGCATATCGGGCGCAATACGGGTGTGATGTCGAGCGTGGAAGGCGCGACCCTGCCTACCGCGGGTCGTCAGAACTACGTGGACATTCACATCCCGCTTCGCAAGACCGTCGGTCGTATCAACATCACGAAGGACGTCATCGACGCCTCCAAGACCAACCGCGGTTCGTTCAAGCGGGCTATGTCGACGGAGATGGACGGCCTGGTTCGAGACATCTCGGACTACCGGAACGAGATGCTGTGCGGT
>Ga0105252_10001392_pt1 | contig 10871 bp, 10 predicted proteins | sample EasRivMeERMZT100_FD_89675 | JGI IMG/M metagenome (GOLD analysis project Ga0105252, IMG submission 89675) | Soil microbial communities from meander-bound floodplain in the East River, Colorado, USA - East River MetaG ERMZT100 | ecosystem: Environmental > Terrestrial > Soil > Floodplain | place... | reverse complement strand
CCTTTTCGCGAAACACACTTGAGCACGCAACTTCCCACAAGACGCACGGCTGATCCGAAAAGTGGCCCCTTCACGCTCGAGCATTTTGAGTGGTACGCAAGCCGGCTGATTCTGGACAACTGTGAGCCGTGGGAGCTCGACGAATATCAACGGCTTTTCGCTGAGGACATCTTTGGCGGAGCTCGCGAGAACTGGATGGTTGTGCCGGAGGGCAACGGCAAGTCGACGTTCGTTGCTGGGCTCGGGGTCTACGGTCTTCGCTATGCGGACGATGCGCTGATCCCGGTTGCAGCGTCTTCAAGAGATCAGGCGCGGATCATCTATCGACAGGCCAAGGGGTTTCTCAAGCGCTCCGACCTAGACGAGTCGAAGATTTGGTTCGAAGCGTTCGACGGCTACAGACGGATTGACCTTCGCGGCCCGGGGAAGACAAAGCGCGGGCAAGTGCTCGGGACGATCGAGATCCACGCGGCTGATGCGGGAACTGGTGACGGAGTGATTCCGTATCCCTATGCCTTCGTCGACGAATTGCACCGCCACTCGACTTTGGACCTGTACCACACCTGGAGCGGCAAGTTGGACAAGCGCGGCGCGCAGATCATCACCATCTCCACGGCAGGGGAGGCCGGGAGCGAGTTCGAGGAGATGCGCGAGCAGATCCGGCAGGGCGCGCCAGTTGTGGAAAGACGACCTGGGTTTACCCGCTGCAAGTCGGATGCGATCGTCTTCCACGAGTACGCTCTCGAGGAAGGTGCCGAGCAGGACGACATGCAAGCGGTGAAACGTTGTAACCCACTTTCGGCGATCACCGTCGAGTCTTTATCTACGAAGTACGCATCGCCGACGATGAAGCCCCCGCACTGGGCGCGCTTCGTCTGCAACGTCGCCACAAGGTCGACGTTCGCAGCTATCCCGGAGGCGATGTGGCACGACGGAGCCACTCAAGATGTGATCCCTGAAGACGCGACGGTCTGGCTGGGGATCGACTTCGGCTGGGACTGGGACACGACGGCAATCGTGCCGTTCTACTGGCGCGACCCTGAGTACCGTCTTCTCGCTCCGGCCGAGATCCTCGAGCCTCCGCAGGCTTTCGATCGTTCCCTCGACCCCGCTGAGGTCAAGGTAAAGATTCGCGAGCTGTGTGAGCGGTATCGGGTGACGACTGTCGTGATGGACCCGGATCGCGCTCACGATATGGCCGCGTGGATGTCGGACGAGCTCGACCTGCTAGTGGTTGAGAGACTCCAGTCCGCCAAGCCACAAGGCGAGGACTATGAGCGCTTCATGGAAGCTCTTCGTAACGGGTGGCTTCGGCATTCCGGAGATCCAGGACTCAGACGCCATGCCCTCAACGCCGTCGCGAAAATGCTCGACGGGGGTGGGGCGCGGTTCGTTCGACCAAATCCGACGCGTATAGGCAGAAACCAGGATGTCAGGGTCATCGACGCTCTCGTCGCTGCGGCAATGGTTCATTCCTACGCTGTAGAGCAACACTCCGCTGAACCGAGAACCGGCTGGGGGGTTGTGTGAAAATCTGCGCCGCTCTCGCTTGGTTCGACGAGCCGGTGGAGTTCCTCGATCGTTGCGTACGTTCGCTCGAGGGCGCGGCCGACGAACTACTCGCGCTCGACGGGGCATGGAAGTACCAGCCCAACGCAGCCATGTTCTCGGGAGCCGAGCAGGAAGAGACGATCTGGGAAGCGGCCCGGGCGATCAGCCTCCCGCTTCGCGTGTCGATTCCGCACGCGATGTTCGAGTCGCAGGTCGACAAGCGCATTGCGCTCATGGAGATGGCAGCAGAGCGCGCGGACTGGGTCTTCGTCATTGACGGTGACGAGTATGTGACCTATGCGGAGTCGGAGACGCTGCGTCGTGACCTTGCATCCACCGAGCTCCTGTGCGGCTACGTCGCCTTCAAGAACCTCAACCGTGGCGAGGTAATGCCGGGGACAACTCCACACTCGGGTTTGAACCGCCGGCTTTACAAGGCGGGCACCACGGTCAAGACCGTTCACTCGGGCTACATGTACGAGGGCCTAAACCTTCTGGTGTCGGAAGAGGCCTTGGATCTTCGGCACTGTCTCGCGCTGGAGCATGACAACGTGAATCGCGGGCGCGAGAGAAACCAGGCGGCTCGTGACTATCGCGTTGCCCGTAGCCAGTATCGAGCCGAGATGTGGATGCCGGTGGCATGAGTCAATACGGCCACTATCCAGGAATCGAGCGCCCGCCCAAAGCGGGCGTTTTCGTTGCGCTGAAGGAATTGGCGGTGCGTACGAACGCAGCGCTCGAGCGGGGGGTGAAGTCGCTCACGACCATGATCTTCCAGCAGAACACCTGGCGCAGCTTCTTGGTTCCCGGCTCTCGAGTCAACTACATGAAAGACGTAGGCGACGGCACCGGCTCCTCGACGGTTACGGCTCCGCTCTTCTGGGTAGCTCGCACCTTCCCCGAGGCTCCCCCGGCTCTTTGGAAAGAGCGTGAAGATGGGCAGGAGGACAAGGTACGGCGGCATCCGATGTTGCGTCTCCTCCAGCGTCCGAACCACTTCTACACGGGAATCAATCTGTGGATGGCGACCGTCATCGACTACCAGGTGGACGGGAACGCATACTGGATCAAGCTCCGCAACGGCATTGACGGGCCCGTCGATGAGCTGTGGTGGGCTCCGCACTGGGTCATGCAGCCCAAGTCGGACAAAGCCGGCGTGTTCGTCACGCACTACGAATACACACCGGGCTATGTGCCGATCAGGCTCGATGTCCGCGACGTCATCCACTTCCGCTTCGGTCTCGATGCCGACAGTCCGATGCTCGGGCGTAGTCCGCTCAAGTCTGTTCTCCGCGAGGTTTACACCGACGACGAGGCGGCGACGTTCACAGCTTCGCTTCTTCGCAACATGGGCGTTCCCGGCGTGATGGTGAGTCCCGAGAAGGGTGTCTCTATTTCCCAGGAAGAGGCTGAAGAGACACGAGCGGGACTCATCTCCAAGTTCACCGGAGACAAGCGTGGCGAGCCGATCGTGATGACAGGCGCAACCAAGATCGAGCAGTTCGGCTTCTCGCCCGAACAGCTCATGCTTCGCGAGCTACGGAGAATCCCCGAGGAGCGGGTTACCGCGGTCATGGGCATTCCGGCGATCGTCGCCGGACTTGGGGCTGGGCTTGATCGTTCGACCTTCACGAACATGGGCGAAGCGCGAGAGGCTGCCTACGAAGCCGGGATTATCCCCATGCAGCGCAACCTTGGCGAGGACGTGCGCTTCCAGCTTCTCAACGACTTTGAGCCGGACGTCTATGGATTCCGTTTCGGCTTCGATCTCTCGAAGGTGCGTGTTCTTCAGGAGGACTTGACTCGTCAAGCGCAGCGCCACGACACGATGATCCGCGGCGGCTGGGAGCTCGTCTCCGAGGGGCGCCGCGCAATGGGACTCGACATCGTCGAGGAACGCGACAACGTATTTCTCCGCCCGCTCAACGTTGCATCGACTGACGGCAGCATGCTTGTGAACGAGAACGGCAACGGGACGGGGAATGAATCAGCCGGCGACATAGCGCGTGAACTTGTGCGTGAGATGGCCGCGCAGACCTAAGAACAGGGAGCGATGAGATGAGCGAACATAAGGCCCTAACCGGGGTCGAAATCAAGGACGCCGACCAGGGTCTCGTTCGGGCTGTTTTCGCGACCCTGAACGTCGTCGATTCTGACGGAGATGTGACCGTCAAGGGTGCTTTCGAGGATGACGCACCCGTTCGGATTTCTGCCTATGGACACACGTCCTGGGGCGGAGCGCTGCCGGTGGGGAAGGGTGTGATTCGAGAAGTCGGCGACGAGGCGATCCTCGAAAGCCAGCTCTTCTTGAACACGTCCGCCGGTAGGGAGCACTTCGAGACGATCAAACAGATGGGGCCGCTCATGGAGTGGTCTTACGGCTTCGACATCGTCGAGGCCGACAACGGCGAGCATGAGGGGCAGAAGGTCAGGTTCCTCAAGAAACTCAAAGTCCATGAGGTCTCGCCCGTGCTCCTAGGAGCCGGTGTCGATACCCGGACACTCGCCGTCAAGCAAGTTCCACCGTTCTCCGAGCAGGCGGACGGCGTCCTTGGGGACGTCGAAGCCCTGGTCGCCCGCGCGATGGCCTTTGGGAGTCAGAGCGAGGATTCAGAGCGGAAGGAAGGCCGTGTGCTGAGCGCGGCCAACCGTGAGCGGCTCAATGCGCTTGTCGAGGCTCTAGGCACGGCAGGTGTCTCGCTTTCCGAGTGGCTTGCGGACACTGATCCCAACAAGGACCGCGAGGCCGTTATTCGCGAGCTCGTCCGCTTCGAGCGGATGCGCTTCGAGCGGCACGCGGCCTAGGAGACGAAATGGCAAACCTGACAGAACTTCGCGGTCAGCTCGATGACCGCAGAGAGAAGGCTGCCGCTCTCTTCGAGAAGGCGGGCGAGGACATGAACCTCACCCCCGAGGAAGCGACAGAGTTGAAGAACCTGAACGACGAGATGAGCGATCTCGGCGAGAAGATCGACGAGCAGAAGTCCCTTGAGGACATGAAGACCAAGGTCGAGACTCTCGGAAAGACGCAGGAGCATCCCGGGCACATCCAGCCGGGAGAGACGAAGGAAGCCCGCAAGGCCGACAACGATGAGACGAAGCCGATCGGCGACCTCTTCATCGAGTCGGAGGGCTACACGGGCTGGCAGCGCGGGATGAAGCAAGGCCCGGTCGCCAATCTGAACATCGGTCTCAAGAACCTCTTCGAGACCGCTGTTGGGTGGGCGCCGCCGGACATCCGCGGGCCTCGCGTCGTGGACTTCGCTACACGGCCGCTGGCCGTTGCGGAGCTACTTCCGCAGTCCACCACGACCGCTGCTTCGGTCATCTACATGGAGGAGACCCTCTTCTCCAACTCGGCAGCCGAAGTGGCCGAGGGTGCGATCAAGCCCGAAGTCTCGCTGGGCCTGACCGAGCGGACGGAGCCGGTGCGGAAGATCGCCGCGTTCCTTCCCGTGACGGAGGAGCAGCTTGCGGACGTTCCGCAGGCACGGGCGTACATCAACAACCGTCTGGGCTTCATGGTTCGCCAGCGGCTTGACTCGCAGATCCTCGTTGGGGACGGCACGGCGCCGAACCTGGCGGGACTGCAGGACAACTCGCGGACGGGCCTGCAGACGCAGGCACTCGGCGGAGACAACGTGCCGGATGCTGTCTACAAGGCGATGACGAAAGTCCGAGTCGGCGCATTCTCGGAGCCGAACGTCGCCATCTTCCACCCGAACGACTGGCAGACGGTTCGTCTGCTGAAGACCTCGGACGGAATCTACATCTGGGGAGCCCCGATGGACGCAGGTCCCGAGCGGATCTGGGGCATCAGGGTCGTTCAGACGACGGCACAGACCGAGAACACGGCGTTCGTGGGTGACTTCCAGCAGGCGGGGCTCGTGATCCGCTCTGGCGTCGACCTTCGCATCACCGATTCGCACTCGGACTGGTTCATCTACAACAAGCTGGCTGTCGTGGCAGAGATGCGCGTTGCGCTCTGCGACTACCGGCCGGCTGCGTTCTGCACGGTTACCGGCATCTAGGAAACCGCGGGGCCGGGGCGTTTCTAGGGCGTCTCGGCTCCACCACCCATATGACAATCAGAGAACGACTTAGGAAGATCCTGAGGCGAGAGCCTGAGGCCTGGGAGGTGGCGTACTACACGTCTAACTTCGGCAAGCAACGCCCCAAGCCCGCCGACAAGATGCGGCGAAAGCACGAGGACAAGTGACCACGCTCGCATTTGTTGTCCCCGTCTACAGACGTTTCGACCTGACGCGCGCCTGTCTAACCCAGCTCGGACGAACCTGCGCTGATCTCTTCAAGAGCGGCATTCAGGCAACGGCCGTAGTCGTCGGTGACGACGCCAACGTGGACGTTGCCGAGATGCTCGGCTTCGCCACGGTGCGTCAGGAGAACAAGCCCCTCGGACGCAAGTGGAACGACGGCATCGAGTACGCCTGCGAGCACCTCGCCTGCGACTACATCGTTCCCTTCGGCTCCGATAACTTCGTCGATGCGGAGCTGATAGCGAATCTCCCAGACTCAGGGACGATCCGCGCGCACAGACTTTGCACTCTCGTCCACGAGTCGGGCGAGAAGATGGCACCCCTCAGAATCACCTACGAGGGCGGAGACGGCATCCGCATCATCCCGACCGCGCTCCTTGAGCCCCTTGCTTACCGCCCCGCGATCGAGGACAGGCAAAGGGCCATCGACACGTCGATGCGCGAGCGGCTGAAGTCGCATGGAATCAAGCCGGTGTTCGACTACCTCGACCTGCACCAGCTTCAGATAGTGGGTTTCCAGAGCCCCGAGCAGCAGCTCAACGACTACGTCGGCCTCAAGATGATGTTCCTCAACGGCGTGGAGGAGCTGACGGAGCCGTGGGAGCGCCTTTCAGAGTGCTACCCGCAAGAAGCCGTCGACGAGGTACGCGAAGTCTTCGAGCGGCGGATGGTGACGGCGTGACCACGACCTACGGCGCAGATTGGTACTCCGAGGTCATGGTGGAGGACGGCTCCCCCGCCATGCTTCCGCTCGAGCGCTCCCCTTGGCTCACCACGTACGAGCGCGTCGCCGCGATGCTCGATCCGAACGAGGAGGTCGTTGACCTCGGATGCGGGACTGGCAGGTTTATCGAGCTTCTCTACCTCAACGGCCACTACGCACAGGTGACGGGCGTCGACTGGAGCGTCACCGCTCTAGCGGAGGCGCAGTCGTATGCCACGTCGATGGTCGAGAAAGCGCCTCCTCCGAACTGGGAGCTCTGCGACCTCACCGAATGGCTTCCTGACGGCCTCCGAGCGGGCAACACGGTCTTCACCTGCATGGAGGTTCTCGAGCACATGGAGGACGATCTAGCCCTCGTTCGCCACGTTCCACCTGGCCATCGCTTCCTCATCACCGTCCCCAACTTCCACTCCGAGTCACACGTACGGATCTTCACGTCTCCAGGGGCAGTGTGGGAGCGCTACGCGCACCTGCTCATGTTCCGCTCGTGGAGCATGGTCGGTTCTGAGCGCCAGGGGATCCACGTTTGCGAGACCATCAGACGGTCGGATAGCTGGTGGCTTCCGCCAGGCCTTCGCCGGTGACGACCTTGGTCGAGAACAGCCCGCGCGCATGGAGCGAGCGGGCGCTTCGGCCTGCCTCGCATGAGGCGGCGATGTGGTCGGAGGGTGGGCAGACTAGGCGCTTCCTCGCCGTCCTTCGCCACCTAGAGCTACGCGAGGGCGACACCTTCCTCGACTTCGGCTGTGGGACTGGACGCCTGTGCGAGTTTCTGCCGGTCGACGTGCTCTACCACGGCTATGACTGGGCACCCGGAATGACGGAGCGGGTGGCGCTCGAGCACCCGCGCGCTGTGACTTTCGACACGCTGCCCGAGCAACTGTTCGATCACATCGTCTGCGTCGGTGCTTTCAACCTTCGGGATGGTTGGTCGAAGGAGCAGACTTGGGCGCGGCTCTCGGAGCTGTGGTCGGAGTACACCCGTAGGGCTCTCGTCGTATCGCTCTACCGCGGGCACGACCCGACCTGTCTGCGCTATGAGCCCGAGGAACTCGCGGAGTTCGCGCGGAGAGCTGGTTGCACGTACTTCGTCATCGACGCGATCTACGCCGAGAACGACGTAACGCTGGTGATGGTGCGGTGAGCACGCATCTGATCTCTCGCGCAGGTCTTACAACGACGACGACCAGCCACGATGCTGAGATTGGCCCCGCTGAGTGGGTGTCCTTGGGGGCAATGCGTTTTTCTGGCGTTGGCGGCGCTTGGCCCATTTCCTCGCAGGGTGTTAGTACGGGCAGAGACTGCTTCAAGATGCTCCAGTCGGACGCATCTTGTGTTGCGACAGAGGTGGTCGACGTGGGCGCCACGGGGGAGCGCACCGTTGGCTGCTTGCCATACGACCGAGTGGGCGTTGTCTTGCCTCTTTCGGCTCCCGTCTTCGAGGCCGAACCACTTGAACTGACCGTAGCCCTGTCCGTTTATAGCTCCGGGCCAGATCAGGCATTCACCTTCAGTTGTTGCGAGGAGGAGTTGGTCCTCGAGACGGATGCGCCAGGGAATTCGCGGGCGAGCCATTGCGAGGGATTGTAGTGACAGTCATAACCGCCCATCAACCGAATCTCTTCTTCGCCGCTTCGATCATCACAAAGATCCAAGCCTCCGACGCGGTGATCCTTCTGGATGAGGTGCAATACACAAAGGGCGGGTGGACGTCCAGGAACAAGCTCCCGAGCGGTAGTTGGCTCACGGTTCCGGTAGAGCGACATTGCGCTTTCAAGCCGATCAACCGCGTCAAGATCGGTGAGCCTGCGAAGGACTGGCGCAAGCCGTTTATCCATGCGCTCGTCGAGACTTGGCCCGGGGACATCACCGCCGAGGTCTGTCGCGAGATCCTGCGCCCGTACAAGCTGCTCGTCGGGCTGAACGTGGCCCTCCTACGGATCATCTTGCGCGAGCTCGCGCCGCATACGCTCTGGGCCTTCCAGTCCCACCTTGCCGGTGGACATGCGGTTCCGGCTGTCTCTGACGACCGCGAGTCCTTGAAACCGATCTCAGCCCAGCTCGCGATGATGGTCGAGGAACTCGGAGGGACGATCTACCTCTCTGGCCCTTCGGGGCGGAAGTACCTGGACGAGAAGCCTTTTGAGGAGCGTGGGATCAGCGTCGACTACTGGGCGCATGAGGGAGACAACCCCTGCTCGCTCTCGCTTATCGGTCAACGAGTGGAGGTGGCTGCCTAGTGTCCACCGTCGAACTTGCAGGAACGCCGGCCGTCTTCGACCTTGATGTAACGCAGGGCGCCTACTTCGCCAAGCTCCTGATCTGGAAGGACGAGCTGGACGTCCCGATCGACAACACGGGTTACACGGCTCGAATGAAGGTACGCAAGCGCATCGAGTCCACGGTGGTCATCGTCACGCTCGCCACTGCCGAGAACATCACGGCTGAGGGCGACATCACCCTTGACGGAGTCAGCGGCGAGATCCTGCTCGAGATGTCGGCCACGGTAACGGCCGATCTTCCCGCAACTCCTTTCGATCGCCGCTGGCGCTACGACCTGGAAATGGTTCCGGCTGGCGGGCAAGTCCGACGGCTCTTGATGGGGCGATTCGTAGTCAGTCCAGAAGTGACGAGGTAGTGGCCTGTCCGAAACCATCATCATCCGTGAGACGGTCACGGAGTCGGTTGATCTACAGGAATCACCGACCACTGTCGTCGTTGCCGATGTCGGAGTTCCCGGTCCTCCTGGCATATCTGGCCCGACGGGTCCGAGCGGTAGCACAGGAGATGCCGGCGTTCAGGGTCCGACTGGATCGACTGGCGCGACGGGTTCTACGGGCGCTACCGGAGACACAGGTTCAACGGGGGCTACGGGTGCGCCTGGAACGGCTGCTTCCACTGGTGCTACAGGCCCCACAGGGCCAACAGGAGCTACAGGGGCTACCGGAGATACTGGTTCTCAGGGTTCGACAGGCCCTACTGGGTCAACGGGCATCCAAGGCGTCACCGGCGCCACAGGCCCGACAGGCCCCACCGGCAGCACCGGAGCAACCGGAACCCAAGGGCCGACCGGGCCGACAGGTCAAACCGGAGCGACCGGCGATACGGGAGCCCAAGGTGCGACGGGAGCCCAAGGCGCCACGGGGCCGACTGGCGCAACTGGCGCAACGGGTGATACTGGCGCTCAGGGAGCCACGGGCCCGACAGGACTCACAGGCGCGACTGGCCCCACAGGCCCCACAGGGCTCGCTGGCGCAACGGGCGCGACAGGCCCGACCGGGAGCACAGGCGCTACGGGCGATACGGGTTCTCAGGGCGCCACGGGAGTTACTGGCCCGACGGGTAGCACAGGCGCGACCGGAGATACCGGAGCGCAAGGCGCCACAGGCCCCACGGGTCTCACTGGAGCCACGGGGCCGACTGGTCCTACCGGTGCGGACTCTGCGGTCACTGGCCCTACTGGCCCAACTGGCGACTCGGGCGGCAGCGGCGAGCTCCTTGAGCGCGACATCACTCAAGCGGGTCACGGCTTCTCAGTCGGAAACGTCGTTCGGCTATCAGGCACCACCTGGACGAAGGCGCAGGCCAATAACGAGTCAAACGCCGAGGCGATTGGCCTCGTCTCCGTCGTCCTTGATGCGGATACCTTCACGCTTCACTACGGCGGGCGGGTTATTGGCCTCACGGGGCTCACGGGTGGGACGGTCTACTACCTCGACGACGACACCGCCGGGCTTCTCTCGTCTACGGAACCTCCTGACACTGGCGATGTCTCGAAGCCTCTCCTTGTCGCTGACTCCGGCTCGAGCGGCTACTTCTTCAACTGGCGCGGTGCGATCAAGTCAACCGGCACCGCTGGCCCGACCGGGCCAACCGGGGCTACGGGAGACGCAGGGGCTGCGGGAGCGACTGGCCCGAGCGGTCCTACAGGCCCGACGGGCTTCACAGGCGCTACTGGCACGCAGGGAGCTACTGGCCCAACCGGGCCAACCGGCGCGACTGGCGACACGGGAGCTGCTGGCGCAACCGGAGCTCAAGGCGCGACGGGGCCGACTGGTCCGACCGGAGTCACTGGCGACACGGGCATTCAGGGCGTCACTGGGACGGCTGGCCCTACGGGTCCGACCGGTCTCACAGGAGTCACAGGTCCTACCGGACCGACAGGAACGGCAGGAGTCACTGGCCCGACTGGAGCAACGGGAGCGACTGGAGATACAGGCGCTCAGGGAGCGACGGGAGCACAGGGAGCGACTGGCCCGAGCGGCTCGACAGGCGCTACGGGTGACACGGGCGCAGCAGGTGCTACCGGCGCTCAAGGG
>Ga0105252_10001391_pt1 | contig 10872 bp, 15 predicted proteins | sample EasRivMeERMZT100_FD_89675 | JGI IMG/M metagenome (GOLD analysis project Ga0105252, IMG submission 89675) | Soil microbial communities from meander-bound floodplain in the East River, Colorado, USA - East River MetaG ERMZT100 | ecosystem: Environmental > Terrestrial > Soil > Floodplain | place... | reverse complement strand
GTAAGTCTCGTACATGGCAGTGATCTTACCGTCCAGAACGAACTCGTTGATAAGTGGAAAACTCTCAGGCTGGTCGTCGTCTGAGAAGTAAAGGCTTTCTGGGTTCTGAGGATCTCCCGCGATGAACACCGTTCGCTTCCATTGGGCAACAATGCCACCCTTAGGAGGCGGAGAGTTGTCCAGAGAGAAGTCGCCGGCTAGCGGAGGAGTTTCATTTCCTAGGCTACCATCGGGGATCAAGTCGATGTATTCTGTTGTGACGTTGTCAGCGATCTCGTCAAGGAATAAGTACACAGAGCCGTTGGCTACCGTTCGGTAGAGTCGTCTCTTGATTACCTGAGGATCTGCTGATAGAGGAATCCGTGTTAGATTTAACTGACCGTTATCGCTGGCTGTTACAGACGAACTAGCAGGGCCAGCGTTAGACACGAAGCCATACTTGTTTACAAAGGCTACTCGGTACTTGTATGTGCCTGAGAAATCTCCGCTACCTGCTACTTCTACAACCGGAGTGCCCTGGTCCCAGTTTACTAGTTTGTCAATCTTCAATCCTGTCATCTGAGTGGTAGGATCTTGTAGACGGAATTCGAACTTCATCCGTCGGACATGCTGATCCTCAGGATAGAATCCGCCTTGTGCGGGAGTTTGAATGGCATCTGATGTAGCTGAGAAGTCTAGATCGAGCTTGTTCCAGCCTTCAACCAAATCACCAATTGTGAAATAGAACTTCCAGTTTGTGTTGAAGTCACCTGCGTTTGGTGACACCCAGACGGCGATAGCTTCTTCCTTCCGCGTAGTAAAGAATCCGCTGGTGTCCTGGTCCGATGCGGTTAATTTTCCACAAGGAATAAATGTAAAGAAGCTAAGCCGGTCTGGTGGGGAGAAATATGAAGATCGGTCGTCTTCATTCCCCAGGTGATCTATCTGAACGTAGAAATTGAACTGCTTCTCGATTGAGAAGATTCTCTCGGATGTGCCTGTCTTGTCCAAGCCCATCGAAGCACCATCCCATGTGATGATGCTTTCGTTTGAGCCCGTTACATTATTCTTGGTCCAAGTAGTATGGTCAACGAAGTTATCCCGGATTGTTTCTTGTTGTCCAGGCGGAGTTAGGCCCCAGTTAGATATGACGCAACCGTCATATTTAACCATCTTATCGCCGTCACCAACAAGGTCTGGATTCTGGTTAGAAATGAAAGAGAAGCGACTCAGCCGAGCATGAGTGTGGAACCTGCCGGATCTTCGCCCGGTCGCGAGAGTAGTTAGGCTTCCATCACTATTCACTCGGCTGAGCCGGGTACCAGTCGCGGCAAGAATATGCCGCAAAATCGAACCATCTAGGTCGGGAGCTTTGTGAAATCCGATCCATGAGATCGGCATTGTCACAGAGTTCTCTTGATAAATAGACGATAGGACCCGGCTTGAGCCTTTAATTTTTGCTACTGAACCGTACTCCTCGAAGAAGTCACAGTTCTGGGCTTCACGTAGCTGGGCTTCCTTTAGAACTTCTGGGCTAGACTTAGTATAGATACCTTGCCAGCCAATCAGTTCTATGAATGGCATCTTTGGTCGGTCGCTCATTAAGCATCGCCGTAAGGTCCCCGGAACGGAGTTACCCGCTGTCGGTGGATCATTCTAGAGTTAACGAACGTAGAGAATTCCTCTGCCCATTCTGCTCGCAGTCTTAGAAGGGTTCTAAGCTGCCCAGATTCCTGCATTCCCTCTGCGTCGAACAGAGAAACAGCAGTGTCTAGGACAAGAATCTCATCAAGAATGAAAGGGAAGTCCGAATGGACAGTATCACTGTCAGCCTCAAGCTCGGCAGGTAGGCCATTCCATTCTAGCCATAGACCTTGAGTCTGGTCATAGTTTGGAGCAGGCTCTAGCACGAAGCCAGAACCGACAGGTCGGAACGTAGGATGATATGTGTCTTGGGTGTTTCCGCTGTTGTTGGAAGACGTGTATCTTCCATAGTGACGCTCTTCTCGCTCTAGCGGAACTCGGTCGTCATCAGAGCGTACAAGTTCGATCTTAAGTAATCGCGAAAAACCAGGCGGCCAAGCGTACCGGCCCTGGTCAGCTACTATGTCTTTTGTGCCTATTAAAGTAAAGTAACCTTCGTGGGATCGAATAAGTTCGGCACATCGCTTCCGATAGCAGGTGTTAAAAATCTGCTTTACGAAGTCATCTGACCAGTATGAAATTGAGGCTGTGTCTTCTCGTAGGTACCGCCGAACCCTGACAATGTACTGGGCCAACGTATTAGTTAGCTGTGCCATTTAGTCTCCTACTTCTTCCAGTCGTCTGGGAGTATCAGCCCACCCTCATGGTCTTCTAGAGGCCGTATGATCCGGCTTCTATTCTTCTGCCCTGGGAAAGATATGATTTGATCCTTGGTTGGGTTCGTAGGCTTCCAAAGACCACGGGCAGCATTTTCTTTGATTTTATTCAAGAAGCCTGCGTTGGCTACCTGAATATCGCCCATCAAGGCTTGTGTGTCTTTTTGTTCTTTAAGCCGCTTCTCCTCAGCCTCTTCAGCCATCTTTCGCTGATACTTCTTAGGCGTAGAGTTGGCCTGTAGGTGAAGCCGTGAAAGAAGAACGTTCAAATAACCGTCTTCTGTGCTTTCAATTTTCATTACATGACATAGACCGTGGGGCCATTGCTCCCGCCAGATATGCCAAGAGAGTTCAGGAATGGGGGCACCGAGACCATTAGTCATCGGATACCCCCAGAATTCCTGTCCAAATTCGTTATGGATGTTGTACCGGCTCTCTTCAAAAGACCCAGTGTAACTATTCATAACATCATCGTATAGAGTTCGAAATTCGTGCCATACGAACTCTAATTTACTGTCAATGCCTTTTAGGTCGTGATAGAACCAAGCTGGTAAATCAACACCAGGCTTGCATACCCGTCTCATAAGATTCTCCCCAGAACCTACTGTCTTTAGAAACCGATAACAATTACTGTTTGTGCTGTTACCGCTGGGTCCCTAAATGTTAGTGTTTGACCGCTGATTGTAACTGACTGGTTCTGTGTTGTAGCGGTTGCGTCTGATGCTGGAACCATGAACGCTGCTAGCGGTCTAACTAGCTTGCTAACATAAGTGTCGTCGTTATCTACAGATGTGCAGAATACGACTTCAATCTTAAACGGACCTACTGCGGCAATGAAGTTCTTGTCTGGATCTGTGACTGTTACTGCTGCCATTTATTTCTTCTCCTTTTGCTTCTTTCTCCATGCGTCCTGTATGCCTTGTCTGCAAGATGTACAATATTTAGGTCGCTTGCCCGATAAACGGACAGGTCTAATTGAAATCCCGCAACCAGCGCAAGTGTACATAGAGTTAGAAGAGAGGGCTGAGTCTCCCCAGCCCTCTTGCTTCAAAGCGTTATGTTAGGTCTGCGTTTAGAGCTGAACCGAAAGCAACGTAGCTTAATGTGCTTGCTGTCGAGTCAGTCTGTTCTGTACCGGCGTCGTCTGTGACAATAATGTTACCGCTACCCTCGGCTACTGCTGTGTAAATAGCGTGCCAAGGTTGAGCGGCTGTAGGAGCAGCATCGGCTGGACCAAAAACATTACCGAACAAGATAACGTCAATCGCTGATAGTCCCAATCTGCTTGGAGGAACTACCAAACCGTCTGTGTTGTATGTGTAGTCAATTTGACCCCATACCACCACCTTGTCGTTCTTAGCTGAACCGGCTAGGTTGCTACCCCCGCCCTGTACTCTAGATCGACCCAACTCAAATACATTGTAATCGCCGTCTGCCATGTTATGGCCTCCTTATAGGCTTGCAAGCTTGTCAGCTAGTAGGCTGACTGCTCGCTCTTCAACTAAATCCAACACCATGTTGGCTGCTGCCCGCTCCTTTTCAGTGAGCTTGGTCAGCTTCTCTACTTCTTCCTGTACTTCGTCTACAACCGCTTGTAGAATCTCTTCGACTACTTCTCCGAGTACGCTCTTAGCTAGTTTTAGCATTAGCTTCTTGAACATATTATGTCTCCGAGTTAAAGTTGACTGTTCGTCGGTGTCGAGATACGATTGTATGTGCCACTCCAGCGTTCGAGTCAGCAATGTTGAATCGGTTCTGGTCAGCGGCTAGGTAGAAGTTCGGTGGAGTTGCTCCGTATGTACCTACAAGAACACGAGCGTCTGTCGCATTTGGTAGGATAACATGGTCGTCGCTTGTAACCATTGTAACTTTAGTTACTCCGATTGTGTCGCCATCTCTGGTGTCTAGGAAGGTTTGAAAATCAGGAAACAGTTTAGGTGCCATTTTCTATACTCCTTCCTTAGCTTGGCTTGTATGAGCCGAAACCAGCTCCCGAGCCAATAAATCGTACAACAATCAAATAAGTACCTGATGCTGCGGCAGAAGCGACTGTCAATTCCTTAACACCGTCTGTAGCAGAAGCATTAGCTAGTGTAACGCTTGTCTTTGCTAGACCGTTTCCCGATGTAGGAAGCTCGGCAGCGGAAGCTGCTGTCTGGTCTACCCACAAGGTACTATCTGCACCTGTAAGGTGTTCTACTTTATAGACCTTAAACGCTGTTCCGTTTCTCATATCTAGAGAATCGGATTCTGTTAATGGAAAAATTCTTGGCATGTATTATTACTCCTTAATCAAGAAAATAGGGGGGCAAGGCGTTTTCCCTGCCCCCCTAAATTCATACTGTCAGAACTAGTAACCTACAAAGGATTAGTAAGTAGGTGTGCTTAGTCCTGTGATCTTAGCTGTCTGGTTAATCAGTCGAGCTACGTTCTCACCGTAGTACTTCATCAGTACTGTGAACGAGTCCTGACCTGGAACCCAAGCCATGTTTACTCGCTCGTCGATTGATAGTGGTCGAACCACGCCTCGCTCGATAGCACCAAGGTTCAGCATGTAGACAATGGCTGGATCGGCAGCCCACGAGATTAGCCAAGGTCGGCCCTCGAATGTTGTCAACTCCTGCTGAGCGCCAAGCTCTAGCCGTGCATCATTGAATCGTCTGAATGGCAGAGCGATCTCTGTGTATCGGTCGTACTGGTCCCAGTTAGAAACCATTACGAAGCCGTCAAGAGAAGCTGTGTCAGTTTCAGTCAATAGCTGCTTTCGTAGTCGCCGTAGGAGCGACTCGTCTAGGGCTGTGCTTGATACTGTGATAACCTTCGACTGTAGAACAGGGAAGGTTGTCCGGCTGATGTTGTAGATTGTGCCAGTATTTGATACGATAGCTGGTAGGCCAAGAGCTGTAGTTTCCACTGTAGCTGCGTTGCCTGACTGCTCACCGTAAATGTAAATACCGTCGTCATCTGCAAGTGTTAGAGCAGAACTGATTGTGATTGTGCCGTTAGCAACGTCTCTTGAAACAACTCGAACGGGGCCGGCAATCCGAACTCCTGTGCTGTTGTTCAAGAACTCGATTAGCTGTCCTGTTCGGAAAGGTCGAGCGTCGTCAACTTCGATCACTGTATCTGCTGTCTGTGTGCCGCTAACATTTGATAGTCGGCCTGTGCCATCGCTTCGTAGGAAGTTAACCTCGAAGTTGGCGCCTGTTCGCTTTACTGCCTGTGCAAGAGCGTCGGTAATTGAAGAAGCAAATGCATCCTCGCCACCGTTCTTTGAAACAGCCTCAGCAAGACCCGAGAATGTTACTACGTGGTAGTACTTCTTAGGTCGTACTCTGGCCTGCTTGATCCGCTCGTTACCGGCTGATGGAAGCTGGTTGTCGTCGGTTGCTCTCCAACCGCCGCCCTGCTCGTTACCGTCGATCCGTACTGGGAAATAAGCACCGTCACCAGATGGAACGAATCGAGTGTTCTCTCTAAGCTGTGAATAGATAGGAGCACTCAACTGCTGCATCTGGGCGATGAAGTCCACAACGTACCGACGTAGGAGCATATCGCCTAATGTCTCAAACGTAATCATTTAGATTACTCCTAGTCAGGAGAATCCCAGCTACTTGCCTCGGGCCTTATTGGCTACCTTCAACGCTGCGGCCATATCTCGTGCGAAGTCATCGTCAGACACTTCAGGAGCCACGATTTCTGTACCAGCAAAGTTCTTCTTGCCTGTACCCTTAAAACCACTGTAGTTTTTAGAGGCAAACAACTGACCCAGTTCTTCCTCAGGGGATAGAGCCTTGGGTGTTTCTCCAGTTGGTTGTTTTAACTCTTCGACCTGCTCTGGAGTAAACAAAGCACCCCTTGGAACACCGTAGATGTTTAACGTGCTCTGGAACGAGTCGGTTAGAACTTGATCTAGCGCACTAGGATCTCTGTCGATGGTCTTCCAGTCAACCTGGCCTGTCCATAGATGAGCAATCGCGTTACGGTCTTCGTCAGTGTATTCATCAGGAAGGGCGTCTAACCAGCGATCAGCAATCGCGTCCGCTCTCTGTACAAGAGCGCTTGACTGTTGATCTTCCAAAGTGGCAGCCAGTTGATTTTGTCTTTCAACAAGTTCAGCTAGTCTGGCTTCCTCTTTCTGTTCGGGTGTTGCATTATCGGGTAGAGGAGTTTCCCCCTCGAACTCGATTGGCTCGCCAATTAGAACACTGTGCAGGTACCGAAAGTGCGGCCCGTGTACAGGGTCATTGGCTAGCGGTCGCAAGTCATTGATCGTTTCCTGTGCCTTTTGCGCGCTTGACAGCATGGCTCTCAAATTTGCAATCGACTTGTCGGCCTCCGAAGCCTTAGCTCTCCACGTCTTCGCCTCTTCGGCTTGTTCGTTTCGGGCCGTGATGACTTCGTTGAACCGATTCTTAGGAATCCAATCCCCGTCAGGTTTGCCTGATGTTTTTGTTACTTCAGTTTTACCAGTTGCGCTGTCTGCTGGTTCCCCACCGGAAGCGATCTTCTCAAGCTCCGCTAGGGTTTCTTCCGCGCCTTGTGCTGCCATCTTTGTTCTCCCACCGGCTGATGTAGTGCCGTAAATTGAACGATTCTTCTGGGTGAAGCGAATCCCAACTTGTTCAACAAGGTAGAATCGTCCTTCGCTTCTATTTAATTATCTGATTTTTCATCAGAAAAGTCAACTAGTTGTCATACTAGTATTAAAAGGAGGGGCAGCCAGAGCAGGGGAGGAGGACCCTGGCTGCCCCAAGCACGGTCCTAAGACCGGCTAAAATTAACGCTTGTTCTTTCGAATTATCTCGGCTACTTCATCCTCGAACGAAAGCCTTCCTTCAGATGCCCGCTTCTCGTCGGCTAGCTGCCGAGGGGTCTTAGAAGGTTCTGCCTTTGAGGCTGTTCTCGTAGGATATGGAACAAAATCGCTCTTAGGCGTAGGCTTAGGAGCAGTATATTTTCCGGTTTCCTGGGCCACTTCCTGAGCCATCATTCGACCCTTCGGTGAAACATTTCCGTAAGGATTACCCTGCTGAGCCGGTGGCTTGTAACCCATCGGCTCGGTAATTCTACTATACATAGCCTTTATATCGCCCCAGAGCCCTCGTTTCTTAGGCTTCTGTAGGTTGGCCGAAGCTGCTTGCTGCATCGGAGACGCCATGACTTATCCTCTTCTTCTTTTTGTTATTAAACATAGCCTGCTGGTTACCTTGAGTTGGTCCCCCAAGCTCGCCCGCAGACTTCTTTCGCTCCATTGCCATTTCAGTTAGACTACCCATAACACCACCGGCAGTCATGTCCGGCAATTTAGGTGGAGCAGTGATGCTGCCGGTATTCTCTAAACCTAGGCCCTCCTGTACATTTTTGGGCCGTTTATTGGCTGGTAGTCCGAAAATCATTACCTAGTACCCATCTTTCTTTTAGCTGAGGCCATCTTGGCTAGGCTTCCACCCCTAAATGCAGGCTCGCCTCGGTTAGCTTTGTTTACGGAACCCTTAGCTACGCCCTTTGCGGCTGTAGCGGCCGCAACGATAGGACTGCCTTTTGATAGTCCTACATTTTTCTTACCGCCGCCACCGCTTGGCTTACCACTAGAAATAACAGATATTTTGCCCATTACTTTGTACCCATTTTCTTTCCGGCTTTCTTATCGCCAGAACCCTTCTTGCCGCCCTTCTTGCCCTTCTTGAACTTCATCCAGAAAGGAACTTTTTTTCCGTCCTTCTTATCGTCGTCCTTCTTGTCAGACTTCTTATGAAACGCCATTATTTGTTACCCATTTTCTTGCCGGCTTTCTTTTCTCCGGCTGATCGAGGTTTACCACCACCGGCAGCCCATCCCATAAATCGCTTCTGCTTATCAGTAAGCTTTTTACCGTGGGCCGTTCCGTCTCTTAATATTTCTTTAGCCTTATTAGGGCTTGGCTTTGCCATTTTAGTGTCCGGGTTTTCTTTTTGCCAAGGTATAGCCTTTTGCTTTTTTTTTTCGTATGCCTTAGTCTGCTCATCCGCCATTAGAATTTCATCCCGTAGTTCCAGTCCTTAGCTGTCAATGTCTTCTGACCGTATGGCATCTTTGCTCGATGTGCCTGGTTCTTTGCTAACATAGATTGGAACGAATTCAACCCACGCTGTCCGGCCTTTGGATCTACTCTTTTCGTTGGCGCCCGGGGCGTACCCTTAAGAGCAGGCGCGCCCATCTTTTTATTAAACTGAGGCTGCATTGTGTTCGCCTCTCGCTCTTCAACATTCCGACTTCCGGCCTGGTTGTAGTAGCTTTGAACTTGAATAGACGATTCCTTTGCTGTTGCATCAGGAGCATATCTACGAGGCGAGGCCATAGCAGTCGTGCCCATAGGACCTCGTTTCATAGTTGAACCTCTGTAACTAGTCCCCATAGTAGATGGAGACTTAAATACTCGGCTCATTGTAGACATCATTGCCATTTATATAAGGCCCTTCTTCTTCTGCTTGGCGATAGCAGCTTGGTACTGTTTCTCACCGAACTTAGCCTCCGAAGCCTTTCGCTCTCGATAAGCGTTGAATGCGGAAGAACCCCATCCGGCAAGCCCCTTGGCTGCGCCAACAATGTTCTTTACTGTATCAGGAATACCCTCGGCTAGTCTGTATGCGCCATAGCCTGTAGCTAGAGGAACGCCGGCTGCTGGGATAGCCGCTAGCCCTCCCATGATTGCCAAGTCCTTAACCATGCCCTTACCAGATTCCTTTAGGAATCCACCAACAGCCTTGCCTCGTTCTCCTGAAGGAGCAGCCGCAGCTTCCCGAGCTGCGCCGGCTGCTAGTAGAGCACCACCAAGAAGACCACCGGCTTTAATTGGCATACCTTTGCCTCGTGGTGCTTTTGGCTTAGGTACTCGACCTGATGGCTTGCCTGTCGCCCTTGGAAGAGCAATGCTTCGAGGTAGTCCGCTTCCAGGCGGCTTACCTCTACCCTTCTTGCCCTTGCCTGCCTTAACTTTTCCAGGACCAACTCGGATTGCCTCTGGCTTAGTACCAGTAACGTGGTCCTCAACTGTTGGGGTTGCAACCTTTGTAAAGCCTTTAGTCTTCATGTGCGCTTCGACCTGAGCCTTTCGGGCTGCAACCTCAGCGTCATGGGCAGCGTTTCGAGCAGTTGTAGAACCTACAACTGTCTCTGCCTGCATAGCTGCTCTCTTGGCAGCTTGTCGTTCTTGAACCCGTTCAGCCCGGACTTGCTTCTCGCTCTGGAAATCTTCCTGGCCTGTAGGAGTTTCTCGATGCGCTTTAGTCATTGCTGTCTCAGTAACTCCGCCCGCTCTAATAGCTTCTAAGCCCTTCCGAATAGGCGCAGGAAGAACATCAGAAAGTTTAGTTGCAGTTGCAGCAACACCCTTCTCGGCCTTGGTTCTTTTAACGGTATCAGCAAGTTCATCTAGCTGTCGCTGAGTGTGCTGTTCTTTTACAGAAACAGCCCGAGCTACTCGCTCTTTCTTTGTTGGCTCAACGGCTGGCTTTGGCGGAGCAAGAGGCTTCTCCACGCCTGAAGCGTCTACATTTCTTGCGGCCATTCGAGCAGCTTCACTAGCAGCGGCCGATTCGGCTGTTACAGTCCGTACCTTAGGAGCCTTCTTTCGTCTTACAACTGTCTGGCCGGTAGGTGTAGTAACTCTTGTAGTAGCACCAGCATTAGACTCTGCCTTTAGACCAAATCCTTCTAGCGACTGACTCTTCTGTGGAGTAGCAACACTAGGCTGAGCCTCTGGTACGCCTGTTGCATTAAAGGCCATACCTGCTCGTCTTCGTAGAGCAAACAGTCTGTTCATGCCTGTTAGTGGCTTACCGTCCTCACCTAGAACCACTTCACTAGCACCGCCTGTTGAAGCTGATTTTGAAGGAGCGGCTGGAGTTGACGATGAGGCTGAAGGAGTAGCGTCTATTGCAACCCCTTTTGCTGATACAGCTTTAGGAGCAGAAGCAACAGGCTTTGCTTCGAAGCCTGGAGCTACTGGAGCAGGATGTGTTTTAGTAGGCTTTGGTGTAGCCGTTGGCACTGTTGGGATAACCGCGCCAGCATTTGAAGCTGATGGAGGGCTTACTGATACAGACTGACCAGTCGGTGTTGTAACAATAGGCTGACCCTTTCGAGGAGCTCGTGGTTTCTTTGGCGCAACGGCAACCGCAGGCGTAGCAGAAGCAGCCTTAGGCGCAACGATTGGAGCGCCTTTCTGTGGAGCAGCCGTAGCGACTGGAGTTGCTGTTGTTGTGGCTGGAGCTGTTTGAATTGGAACACCCTTACCGGAAGGCGTAAATCCTGCAATTCTCTTTCCAATAGAAGTTGCCTGCGCTGGTCCAGATGTTTGAGCAGGCGCTCCAACGGTTGGTCGTCCGGTTCCGGCACCGCCTGAAGGGGCGCTTGTTAGACTGGCAACTCTCTTGCCCATCGGTGTTCTAGCTGCCTTGGCCTGGGAAATCTTACCGGCTACAGCCTTTGGAATTGACCAAGCAGCCCCCTTAGCTGCTCGGCCAGCTAGCTTAGCTGCACCGAAGATCGG
>Ga0105252_10001389_pt1 | contig 10874 bp, 11 predicted proteins | sample EasRivMeERMZT100_FD_89675 | JGI IMG/M metagenome (GOLD analysis project Ga0105252, IMG submission 89675) | Soil microbial communities from meander-bound floodplain in the East River, Colorado, USA - East River MetaG ERMZT100 | ecosystem: Environmental > Terrestrial > Soil > Floodplain | place... | reverse complement strand
GAGTTCCGCCATTAGTGACGATTACTCCGTTACCAGCAGACACATTATAGTTAGGTGCTGCGTAGGTCACCAGACCACCTCTTAGCGGAGAAGTGGTTAAATCATTTGGTGACCTAAACTCCATATCTCTTAATGCGATATCAACCATCGGGTCTGCATCAGCTATGAAGTTTACTCTAGCTAGAAATAATTGTTCATCGAAAGTTTTTATCAAATCACCTGCGAAATACTGAGTGCCAGGAACAAAGTTTTTAAAGTAGGTTGGAGATATTTTTTCCCATGCTCCTGCTAGTCTATCGGTATTGAATACACCAGAGGTGTGAATGGTCAATGCTCTAAACACATCGTTATTATCAGCAGGCGATACAATGAAATCTCCTATCTTATAGTCCTTAGCTGTCACCCAATTAGCTACATGAGTATTTTCCCATGAGAGAATTCCTGCTGCATCTGTGGTTAAGGATTGACCTGCTAGACCTCTTAGCGGAGGGAATAGATAAGAATTAACTGTTCCGAAATTAAATGTAACGGGGCCTACTTGCTGGAACTCTCCGGGGCTGAATATTCTGTCTAGGTCATCAAGCAATACACCGGAATCCATTAATAGTTTTCCAGTCAATCCGTCCCATCTAGCAACAGACTCATCTCTTGATAGACCATGATTTAAAACTGCATCAGGGTTACCTCCACCACCACCCGGATAGTTTATATAGTTGACTTGTGCAAGTAGGCTAAACGAAATTAAGAATAAAAAAAAATACTTCATAACTCTCCAATATAAACTAAACCATCGAGCCAGTTGGACGGATAAATTTCCTTCTCATATTCGAATGTTGCTCTATTGTTTTCCGAATCAATCACCAGAAATAAAAAATCTAACTTTGTAGAATAATAAATTTGACCAACCTCAAACATTACAGTTGTCCCTTAGTGGATTGCGTTACTTTGATAGTAGCAGGGTTGGTTGAAGTCTCGGAAATAGTTAGCTGATAGAATTTATAAAACTGGCTATAAACATTAAATACGACTGTCTGAGAGGTCGTATAAGATTTTGTGAACTCAGGTATCAGCTGATAGCTTACTCCATCCACAGACACTCCTAACGTGGTATTAACGGTGCAAGCACCTGCACAGCTAATATCTGTTTGAAGGGAAAATCCCGTGGACATAGCAAACGCACCTAGTCCAACAGCGGTTGTTCCATTTATAGTTTGAGCAGGGATAAGGACGCTTTGTTGGTAGTCGACGGCATAGCAGTTCCTACCTAATAGAATTACAGAAAGCATAAAGGTTATTATAAACATGAAAATTACGAGTGCTGATTTTCCATCTTTATTCATTTCATATCTCCATAGAATTTTAATTTGCTAAGGAACTCTCCGTTCCATTTGGTAGGTTTTGCTAGTAGGTGTTTAGCTATGGCTTTTAGATTTTCAAACTTGGGAGGGAGTTCTTTTTCTCCTGCATATAGTTTGCTTCGCTGTCCTTGTGTCATTATAGAATCTGATACAACTAATTTCTGCATGGGCTTCATTACTACTTTATTCTCAACAGGAGTATCAGCATATTGAGTCGGAATAGGTGGAACTTCTTCGCCAGATAATAAATTTTTTTCAAGTATTTCATTTTGCTTGGATAATATTCTGGCCATCATGGTAAATACTTTGTGTCCAAAATGTTTTTTCTGAACGGATAAAATCTCAGCAGCATCAGTAACTACAGCTTGAGGAACTGTCTCGGGAACAATCCATTCGATTGATTTATCAGTATCATTTATCTGCCTAGGGTTATGTCCATTAGGATTGCTTATATATTCAACCCATTCACATTGAGCAGGGTCGAACCCTAGATTAATCATTGATACTTCCATGAAATCAGCATCTGCTAATGTGTTATACCAAGCATCGTAATATTTTCCTTGATACCAAAGTGCAATCATTTTAAACTCCAGTTGGTTGGATTGTAGCAGTTATAGAATAATATTCAGGCTCTTCACTTTCTTCCGATAGAGGTTCAACCACAACAACATCTAATCCAGCATCCAGTAATTTTTTATTATTTTCTCTTATAAGATTTGCAAATTTTTTACCTGCTGATGTTGATAGGATTTCTTTTAAAGAAGTTTTAAAGCTATATAGCACAGGTGGGTCTTCAACTGGAGGTGGAGGTAATTCTTCTTGTAGAATATATATCTCCTTTGCCGCTCCGACATTAAATGGAGCAACAACCGAACCAGCAGGATATTGAACTAGCTCTATATTTTCTATAGGTAATGCCCATTTATCTAATTGCTCTTGCACTTTATCTGGATAGCACATTTGAGTAAAATGTCCGTTATAAAAAATTGTTACTAATTCTGTTGGCATTAGTTCCTGTCTCCTTTGAAGTCACTATCGGTAAAATGAAAGAATGCTAATCCTATTCTATTATTGTTTTTTATTTTATCACGCCAATGAATGTGATTGGAACCAGAATAACATGATGCTTGATTGGGGTACATTTCTATCTTTTTAAAGTTGACATATATGGGCCACATCTCATCTTGAAAGACAACCATGTCTAGGGAATAACGGCACTGGGGCCTATCAACATGGATAGGACAAACAGAATCAGGCCTAAAATAATAACTAAGAGCACTGTAACTCGGTCTAATTTCATCTCCAAACATCCTTTTAGCAACATTTAAAATTTGATTAGAATGTAAATAATCGAACCACCAATGTCGTTTAGAGTAAAGCCTACCCCATCCATTTCCCTGATAGTCCATCTCCTGCGAATTAATTAAATCTTTATAAATTGATACAGTCTTATCAAATGTCGTTTGGTCGAGAATATTATTTAAAATTTGTACTTTCATTTATAAGGATTACCACTCATCCAAATTACCAAGCTAAATCTAAACCCCTCAAGTACAGGAGTTACCCTATGCCATTGATAGGAAGGAAAAAATGTTATTAGGCCTTGTTTTCTAAGAGAATCATTTAAATTACTTCCGAAAAATTCTAAGTGTCCTCCCTGATAAGTAGAGGGGTCGGACAGTTGAACTACAGCAGATAGTTTTCGCACTGACAGTTGGCCATTACCTATATCTTGATGCCATCCATAGTGAGAATCTTGCTTGTAAAATGTTAATTGGAATGGCTCATGGAATCCTGCCAAATCAAATCCCCAAGGATTACATTCTTTAGATTCAAACGCTACCCTCTCATAAAGCCAGCTTTCAGTAAAAGGTATCCATGTATTTGAGGAATCTCTTTTAACGATATTATTTCCACCAACTGTGACAGAAGGTTCTATCTTATTAAACATTGACTTAATTGCATCACATTCATCAATGCTAAAGACATTTTCTTTAACAACATAAACAGGATTTTCTTTAAGTGTTTTTGTATTAAAGCTAATCATAGTTCTTCATTGTAATATAAATAAATTCCACCATGTATGCCAGTTCCTCCACCAGAACCTCCGGGAGAAGTACCAGTAAGACCATTATTTCCTACTGTTGATAAAAAGGTATGAGGGACTAATCCTCCGGGGCCACCTGGAGCACTACCGCCAGCACTTGCACCGCCACCTCCAGGCCCACCACCTGTACCAGTTGCAGGGTTACCACCTAATGCTCCACCACCACCGCCTCCTGCTCCTGCCTGTCCAACAGTAACTGGGTAAACTGTAGAAGCTAATACACTATAAGTTTTTAATTTACCTTTTGAATTACCACCTCTTGCTCCGGGACTCCATGCACCTGCACCTCCAGTGCCACCGCTGGCACCGCCTTGAATATTTAAAGCAGTATTAGGATATAAATGCGATTGCACGGCATTTGCAGGAGCAGTAGATACCAGTAAAGTTATTTCACCTTCTTTATATGAAATTCTATCCTGTAAATTTACATTACCGCCTATGCTTGAATTTCCTTGAGAACCACCACCAACAGCAGCTACACCAGCAACAGTATCACCAAAAAATGTAGTAGGTGTACTTGCTCCACCATTTCCTCCAGCTGCACCTTGGCCTGTTCCTCCACCGCCTCCACCAGAAGCTCCTATATAATTTACAGATGCAACAGGAGATACTATAGCAGGAGAAGTCCATGTTCCGGGTGAATCGAAATAAATCATATTTCCAAAGCTACCAGCAGCACCACCGCCTCCACCTATCCCTGCTATAGCAGTTGTATTAGTAGAAACTCTAGTGTCTAAATCATCTAGGTCTATTCTAATTGTATCCATTAATTTTTCATCTACTGGTGAACCTACATCTACATCGGTTGGTGGTATAACAATGAAAACCATATCTTCTCCTTATGGGACTATCTGGTAAGGAAGTCCGCCATCATTAAAATTTCCTGTGTTCGGTGACACAAATATATATCTATCTTTGGTTGCTTGTACTGCTGAATTATATTCTGTTAGATGCACTAACTTACCTATAACTAACGGAGTTAAAAAAGCAACATCAACAGTTATAATGTTACCAGTTAATATTCTAATAGTCTGAACTTCTCCGTCAATACGGATGCGATAACCAACTCCATACCAAGTTCCATTCGCAACAGTAAATGTCCTCTGAGAAGTTATAGCGGTGATAGGTTGGTTAGGCCCAATAATACCGAATCTCTTAACTCCGCTAATTGAGATTGTGGTATAGTAAAGTCCTAGCGATACTGTGCCCTTATTAAAGTCTATTCCCTTCTCTAGAATGCTCATATCAGTATCAGCACCCATAGCTTTATCACCAGGAATATATCTATGACGGAGCTTTACTGTATCTCCCAATTTGAAATTCATTGAACTGAAAAATGTATTGGCAGTTATTCTAATGCGTGGGTCTTTAAGTCTTATAAGAAGTTTTGCACCTAGGTCATCAACTATTGCCTGCCCATTTAAGTCAGAATAGATTCCCTTAAAAGAATAGATAGCTTCCTTTTTTTCATAGGCAGTTATTGAAGCAGCATCCTCATACAGCAATGCTCTCTCATAAGAATCAAGTCCAGCATTGTAATCAAAATTAATTGTAATGCTATTGATTACTTTATCTACTGAGACTGTCCAATCAGGAATACCAATTATTTTAGACTCATCAATTATGTGGTCATAGATGGTGCTCTGGTCGATATAAACTAGAGTGATTAGTCCGTTCTCTGAAATAAGTCTGGTGTTAGTTGGAAGGCAAATAACTTGTTCAAAAAATTCATGACCAGAAGATATATTATAAATAAATAGTCTATAAACATCCAGAGGGTAGTAGGTATCTCTTATAGTCTCAATGCCAGCTATATCTATTTTGAGAGGGTCTATTCCAAGTCCATAAGATAGAACATCGTAAGGCCCACCACCACCATTTGAAATCATCAGCTGTAGCATGGCATTTATAGGATTAGCTTGAAGATATTGAATGGAGTAAACATCCTCACCTTTCCTGTGGTCTTGAATGGATAGATTTATATTTTCAAATTGAAATCCTGTATCGTAATCTTGAGCAGGAGAAGTTACACCAGCAGGAACAGAAGTTATTATCACTTGCTCACCATTTGAAGTAGCAGTAAAAACTGCCGATGCATTGATGGCATTCATGGTAGCAGTAGCAACATCGTTAGCTGATGCGCCAGTTAAAATATCCACCTGAATATTAAATGGATATGCTCCCGGTGCTGTACCAGCTACTGTCCTGTACCATATCGCATAAGATTGCGTAGGCGTGTTTATAAGAAAGTATTTTCCGTCTAAATCATTTAAAACATCTGCCCTTACTGTTATCCTAGTAGAATCATTATCCGAGCCATAAAGCCCTCTAGCGAGTCCTGAGAGCACTCCTGTGGCAGTATCATTATTTGTATAGGTAATTATTTCATCGCCTACTTTGACCATGCCAGTTGCTGGAAAATAAATTGAACTAGATAGCGGGACAATCGTATCAAATTCCGTCATATCTTTAGCTAAACTATCCTGCACATACCATAGAGGCCCAGAAGTTAAAGACACATTCCTTCTAAGGGAAATGCTGTAGCTATTCATATCCCTTGAAATGTCCTTTATTATCGAACGAGACATAAGGACATATTCTGACCAATTTAAATTTCCACCTACAGTCCCAACATAGATAAGCACTTCGGTATTTAAATATTTATTGTCAGGAGCAAATAGGAAATTTGTCACTGAGTAGTCTTTATCTAATAAGGTAAATGAATCTGTTGGGATTGAAGTCTTAATATTTCTTAGGTCAAGAATAGCTTTAGCAAATGTTGCCTTATCTATTAGAAGTTTATCACTTGCTATTACAAGACCTGCATCTGGTTGATAGCGAGCAAAGTATTCACCTGTAGAGAATTGCACAACCACATTTATCTTTATGCTCTGCTTGGAAATTTCGTCAGTTATTGGCATCGCTTTCCTATATGGCGGTGATTACAGATTGACTATTTCTACATTTTTCAATGAACCTAGCTTGAGCAAGATTCCAAATAAATGTTATAGAGGTAAACTTTTTTAAATTTATTCCTCCGAACATTATCTGCCCATTGGCAACATCGCTACTGGCAAGAGTTATTTTATTTAAGTCATCTGTTCCATTAAGAGTTATTTCGGAACCATCAATAAACCCAACTGGAATAATGAATATCTCGGTAGCTAAAGTTATTGGAGCAATAGAAGTTAAATCTATTATTTGATATGGAACTATTGCTAAAGTTATTTGTCCTGCAGCTACTACTGCCTGAATACTTATAAACGGATATGATTGAGGTAAATCCACCCAAGTAACTGCACCTAGACCATCAGTTTTTAATATTTGATTTGGCAATCCGTCTAGTGGTGGAACTGTATAGGCAGATTCTTTTACGGATTTATCTAAGGCATTGGTCAGGACTAATCTATTTATTACTGTGAACGGAAGTGCTGTGGTTACTGAGATAGAGTTTATATTTCCTACCGCAGTATTGATATTAGTTATATCGGTCTGCGCAGTTAGCATTTCTGTTTGGAGAGTAGTTACATTTCCCTGAATAGTGGTTATGGTTGCGGTTGTGACTGTACTATCTTTTAGAAGTTTTCCTGTTGCTCCATCATATACGGCAAAGGCATTATCAGTAGCAGTTCCTGGGCCTATCACATCACCAATACTTCCTGTGCCAGCACTCATCTGTACCCATTGAGTTCCATCATAGCCTACAAATCTATTGGTGCTAGTAAGGAAAGCTATTCTACCTGTCTCTGGCAGTAATGAAGTAGTATCAACTACAGTAATTATTTTAGCATCTAGCCCTGTGTCAGTTCCGGTAGCTATAATATCTGTCTCGGATTGATTATAAATTTCCCTGACAAATACATCACCTAATCTAGTATTGACCGAAGTAACAGGAGCACCGCTAACAGCAGTTGTTCCTGGGTCTGTCACTATCATCGGAAGGTCAAACTCCCAGAAGAACTTAGTTGTTTTAGTAGCATCATCATGGCTTTGAATAGCTATTATCTTTGGTGATATTTTTTTATTTGAAGATACTACATTGTAAGAAGTGGCCCCATCTGAACTAGGAAAATATTTGAAAGTATTTCCAAGTGATGCCCAATTATTAAAGAACAGTTCTACTTTATTTTTAATATCGTGATTAACTAATTTGAAATGAGGGCTGATGGTCTGTTGGTTATATCCCCATGTAGTTTGAATATTTCCATTAAAGCTACGGGAGGTTGTCTCGGACGCATCTAAACTTTCACGGATGTAATCTCCTTCTGGTGGAAATTCAAAGGTGACTACTGTTGGGCCTAAACCATACTCAATTTTAGGAATTAGATTGGCCATAATTCTCCTAGACCATAAACTCTGGCGGATAAGTATTATGAATAATAAAATAATAATTTAAAAATTCTTGGTGAGCTTCTTCTATGGTATCAAATCTACCTAGAATATTATTAGTTCCATCTTTTCCAATGGATGCAATATATTTTTTTCTATCGTTATCAAAGCAAACACCTCTAGGGAAATCCTCTTTTCTTTTTCTTTGATTAGTATTTAGCATTTGATTTTTTCTTGTAGTCCATCTTAAATTTCCAGTACAAGCACAATAATCTTTATCATTATCAATCCTATCTAATTCATGATTCTTGCTTGGCCTTTCTCCCATCCAAAACATAAAGTTCTGAGGATTTTTAACACAATCACAAACCTTTATTCCTCTGCCTCCATAGAATTTATATTTGGTATTATTCTTATTGTAGCATCTACCCCTAGCACCATGAATTATTTTATAAGATTCATAACTAGACATAATTTTCCATTCTTTTTTTATTCCAACCATTATGTAACTCCAAAAAGTTTAGTGTTGCGGAACTCTACAGCAGTATTAATTCTTTCTATCAATCGGTCAATTTGTTCGTCTGAGTCGGCGTAAACATTTCCTTGGATAACTACTGACATACTATTGGAAGTATCTCCGTTAGCTTGACCATTTCTCCTATCAGCTACGGCATTTACTACTTCATCAAAATTTCTTCTAGGTGCAATCAATTCTCCTGCCTGTGCCATTATAGGAACTGAATCTATATTGGGAATTCCTCCTGTGACCATACCACCTTGAGCAAATCCGCCCATTCCAGCAATTCTAGCAACATTTGCAAATCCTGCTGCTCCAACAAGTGCTGCTGCTGCAAAGTTATAAGGTGGTGGGAATGCTCCTAGTGCTTTTGAAATACCAGCATAGGTATCTATAGTTGATTGATAAATTGCAAATGCCTTGCCTATTGTTGCCAATGTTTTATTACTAGAACTAGCTAATCCAGCTATGGTATCTAAAGTGGCCTTTTGGTCTTCAATTTTCTTTTTGTCTAAATCTTCTTCCTGTTTCTTTTTCTTCCTAGCTATATCTATCTCAGCATCTGCCAGTTTCTGTGAAGTACCTTTTTTAAGTTCGTTAAATCTATCAGTTATTTCTTGTTTTTTTAATTGATATTCTTCTTCTGTTAAAAGACCTGCATCTTTTTCCATTTGAAGAATTGCCATATCTTCTTCAAACTCAGTAGTTCTTTTTGCAAGTTCAGCTTGTCTGGTTTCTTCATCTTTAATTAATTTATCAGCAGCTTTCTTTTCCTCTATAAGTTTTAAAGCAGCAGCGTGTTCTTGCTCAGCAAATAGCTTGGCTGCATACTCTTCATCTTTTTTAATCATCGCATCGTAAGCAATCTTATCTTGTTCTGCCGCTGAATCTCTCTTAAGGTCTATAATATTCTGCTGAAGTTGTTTTTCTTTATCCAGCAACGGAGTAATATCTATCTCCGCATAGCCTGCTTCTCTCATTGCAGTTATACGTTCTTGAGTTTTAGATAACTCAGTTTGCAACACAGTTAAGGCCGCGTTCACTTGAGTAATATCTTTAATATCTATAGGGTCAGTTGCTCCGCCTTTTAAAGCAACCCAGAAGTCATTGAGTAAATTTATGATGTCGGGAAGTAAAACTATAAATAAACCAATTCCGGTTACCGATAGTGCTGTCTTGCTGGCTGCACCTAATCCTGTAACAGCAAGAGATGCTGTTTCTATAGCTGCGGACATTTTATTCCAAGCTATTATTGAACCTGAAACTATTGCTATTAAGCCTGTTATCTTTGCCCCGAGGACTAATGCCTCTGCGAATGCCTTTAGTGCTGCCTCGTTTTCTTTTATTCCTTTAAAGAAGTCTTTAAGTGCAGTTAAACTACCAACCAATAACGGAAATAACTGCTTACCTATTTCCTCAGAGACACTAGACATTTCATTTTTTAATTGGGCAAATGAGCCAGTACCTTCTCCTGCTGTCTCCGCTGCACCTTCAAATCTTTTTTCTAATTTACCGAGAATTATTTCCTGTGCCTCTGCAACCTTACCTGTTTCAACTAACGATTTAATTATTGTTTGTTGGTCTTCGCTGAATTTAATTCCTGCTCTTGATAATGCTAAAAGACCATTAGCAGGAGATTGTAATGCCTTTCCAACTTGCATTGTTGCTGTTTGAAGGTCGGTTCCCATGGCGGAGGCAAGATTAACTATTGCCTTTTCTGCCCTAGGGAGAACCTCATCTGACATATTGTTCATTCGAAGAAGAAATGTTACAGATGATTTGACAGCAGTATCACTAAACTTTGAGTATGATTGAATCTCTTTAGCAAGATTATTTACTTCTTTCTCAGTTACATTTAAAGTACCGCTTGTATTCTTAAGGGCAACATTTAGTTGTTTTGTTACGCCATCTGCTTCTATAAATGAATTAAGAAATCCCCTAATTGACAACGATATGCTAGCAAATGAAGCAGCAGATGATATTGCTATTGTGTTTAATGATTTTTTTACCGCTTCTAGCGATTTGTTTGTTTCAGATGAAGTCTCTTTAACAGAGTCAGTAACACCTTTTGCCATGTCAGTAGCAGACTTTTGAACTTTATCAAATTCTTTTGTAACTCCTGATGTATCACCGCTTATCTTGACTACTACTTCGTCTGCCATATTCTTTTCTCTACTGCTTTCTTATTCATAAGATTAATATCTTTTTTAATTTTATCCTCTACTTCTCTGGATATAATTATTTCCTCGTACTCAGGCTTCAATTGTCTGCCAGCAATAAGTGCCTTCTCTCTAAACTCTTGGTAATTTCTTTTGTTGATTGCCTTAACTCTCCAAAATAATTCTACCAGAGTAAGGTTTAAGATTTGTTCCGTAGTCCATCCGTACTCATGACTTATAAGGTCAAGGACTGTGTCCCATTCAATTCCATTTGAGTCTGCATCATGTTTTTTTTTACTTCATCTACCTTTTCATTGTTCATGCCAAAGGATTTGAATACAGCAAGAATCATCTCTTTAAATTCTTCCGTAGTAGAAACAGATGACATTAAAAGATTAACTCCG
>Ga0105252_10001388_pt1 | contig 10875 bp, 4 predicted proteins | sample EasRivMeERMZT100_FD_89675 | JGI IMG/M metagenome (GOLD analysis project Ga0105252, IMG submission 89675) | Soil microbial communities from meander-bound floodplain in the East River, Colorado, USA - East River MetaG ERMZT100 | ecosystem: Environmental > Terrestrial > Soil > Floodplain | place... | reverse complement strand
GGACGCACCGCCCGAGACCGCGCACGCCAACGACGACGAGTTCGACAACGCCTCCATCGACGGAGACTGGACGGACTTCGACCCGGCCAGCATCGGAACGAACACCGAGGGCGATAGCGGTCTGCAAATCGCCAACGTCTCTACGGCGCTCGACGCGGCCGGGCTCTATCGCTCGGTGCCTGCTGGAGACTTCACCGTCTATACCAAGGTGACGCTCGGCGGCTCCATCGACACCAACCACATCTGGGCAGGCATCATGCTGCTGGACGATGTGGGGAACCCGTCCACCACGGACCTCCGCTCGGTCCAGCTGCTGTACAACGCGGCGGCACTAGGCGCAGGACCCTACTCCGTCCGTACATCGGAGTGGTCGGACTACACGAGCGTCTCTGCCGACACCTCGGACAACGAGTGGCACGTCGGGTTCGCCTACCTGAGGGTCAGGCGCATCGGGACAGACTACTACTTCGAGGCCAGCCAGACCGGCATTGAGTGGGTGCTCCTCTTCAAGGACACCACACTCGGCTTCGTGCCCGACGGCATCGGCATCTTCGCCGTCTCCGCCCTGGCAGGCCCTCCGCTCACAGAGGCGTACTTCCGGTTCTGGCGGCAGCTCGACACCACGTCTGAGACGCAGCGACTGCTCGGGCAGGATGCCTTGGTGGGCGATGCTAGTGCTGGGATCATCATCACGGTACAGGACGATGGCGCGGGCGATGTGTCGCCTGTCAGCACCTTCGACTTCGGTACCGGGCTGGACGTCACCGACAACGGCGGCGGGTCAGTCACCATCGACGCCACAGGTGGCAGCACCTCCCTCACGGTTGAAGAGGGGGATGCCACGGTCGATGCGACCGTTACGAACCTCGACTTCGACAGCAACTACTTCCGGGTCACCGAGGACCCTGAGGACGAGGCCAACGTCAAGGCCGCTATCCGCGGCCTAGCAGACATCACGTCTTGTCTTGGCTGGTGGGACGCGGATGATCTTGACGCCACGCTCGCAGATGGCGACACTGTCACGGCCTGGTTGAACAAAGTCGGCCTCGCTACGGACTTCGACTGGACCGCGGAAGACGGCACTCCGGTGTTCAAGAGTGCTATCGTCAACGGGCACGACGTGGTTCGGTTTGACGGCACCGATGACTCTTTGACCACACCAGACGCCGCGTTCTGGTCTGCTCTGAACGAGAAGGAGCTTACCTTCGTGGTCGTCGCCAGTGCGGATGACACAGGAGCTGCTGGGTGTGTGCTAGGTAAGGCGGTCAACCCGTACGAGTTCGAGCTTCGCGTTGTGAACGCCGCTTCCGCTAACGCGAACTTCTTGCTGTACCAGACCGGTGGCGCGAGCCATATGACAACCGGCTCGGTGGGCGCGGCGACGGGCGCATTCCACATCCTTATTGCCCGTATCAGCTACCTGGCTTGGTGTAGCCTGCACGTTGACGGAGGAGCTGGTTCGTTCAACGGCGGGGCGGCCTCGGGAGCTATGTCGGACACTACGTCCCGTCTGACGCTGGGAGAGCGCGGGGATGCTACGCACAACTATCTTGACGGCGACATCGCGGAAGTGGCCATCTACCGGCGCGCACTGGGGTTTGACGACATGGACAAGATTTTCCAGCACCTTGGCAGCAAGTACGCCATCACCGTGACCGACTGCTCATAGGAGACACATGGCGACTCCCCAACGATACGGCCCTGCGTTCGTGGCCTCCTCGGCCGCGAACATCCTCAACCCCTCGTCGGCGTTGGTCTATCGCATGAAGCACATCCACCTGGTAAACCAGGGGGCCGCGCAGCGTACGGTCACGCTGTACATCGGCGCGACGGGTGGCTCTGCGGCGGGGACCGAGCTGCTGAAGGACCACCCCATCGCGGTGGCCGGGTACACGGACTTGTTCATGGACACCTTGCTGGAGACTGCGGACTTCCTGACGGGCATCGCGGACGCGGCATCCGATGTCGTCATCACCATCGACTACGAGGTTGAGGTCACGTACTAATGCCTGTCATCACTGCTCCGAATCTCGTCGAGCAGAGTGACTTCGGCGGTGGTTGGGCTCCTGACATCGACAGTGCAGCCACCGACGCGAACATCCTGCCAGACATGATGAACCTGCTCCCGGACAACGGGGGCTCTGACGCGCTCGTCACCCGCAAGGGGTTCAAGCGCGTGCGCGAGGAGCTGGCGGGGCTCAGCACGCACTACGTGAAGCACATCTTCCCGTACCGCAACGCCACCTCGAACTACCTCATCTGCATCCTGTCGAGCGACGCGGCTGCCGCCAACAACGTGCGGCTGTACGCCATCGACCTGAACGACCTGAGCGTCGCCCGCATCGACACAGCGGGCGTGACCTGGGCCAACCCGGACCGGCCGCACTGGGGCATGACCATCCAAGCGGTGTACTACGGAGGCAGCCCGGGCAACGAGGTCTACTCGTGGGACGGCTCCACCTGGGATGCCACGGCCAACACCGGTACGTGGGACACGCTGGTGGACAGCGTTGCTCCCGGCTCGGGGGAGGTCGCACGCGACTTCGCCTTCAAGGGCAACGAGACGGTGACCTACTCGGGCGACCAGTACACGCCTGCGCGAGGTATCCGGTTCCCGGCCTGGGAGGCGGGTCAGCACTACGAGTCCGGTGAGCGTGTCAGCTACAAGACCGCCATCGGCGGCGAGACGTACTGGCGCTCCTACAGGGCCATCAAGGCTAGCGACTCTGTCGAGCCTGGCATCGCGTCGGGCTGGCAGGCCTACTGGCAGAAGGTCCGCCTACCACTACCAGTCAACGACGACGGCGAGACCTCGGCCAAGTGGTACTTCGTGCCCATCGCCCCCGGCTCCTCGGTGGCACAGTGGCACGCCAACCGCTTCTGGATTCGCTACGACGGCCAGGGCGACAAGAGCCGCGTGCTCTACTCCGCGCCAACCCACCCCGAGAAGGGGCAGGACGTCCCGGACGTGGTGTTCGATATGACCGACTTCCAGCCGGGCAACGACATCAAGGGCCCTGGCGGTGGTTGGATTCCTGTCAACGACGGACGGCAGGAGGGCGTGGTCGAGGCGATGTGGAGCTACGGCCAGTACCTCATCATCTTCAAGCGCCAGGCCACCTGGGTGCTCTCCGGCAACAGCGAGGAGACGTTCACCCTCCGTCGTCTAAGTCGCCACGTCGGCGCGGTCAGTACCAGCGCCGTAGTGGAGCTGAACGGGTTGGTCTACTTCCTCTCGGACGACGGTCTGTACGTCACTGACGGCACGGCTGTCGAGCCGGTGCCCGGCAACGACCGGGTGCGCCTCACGCTGACGGCACGCATTGACCTCATGCACGCTGAAGGCGCTGCCGGTAACCTCCGCGAGCCTGACGTGTTCACCTGGGACGATATGGTTTGGTTCACGCTCCCGTGCGACGACACGGGCGTGACGAACAAAGCGGAGACGTGGGTGTACAGCCCTAAGACGCAAGCGTTCTACCGCACCGACCTCCCAGCTTTGGCGGTCGCTACGGCCCGGCACAAAGGCGTGCGCAAGTTCTTCTTCTCTGCGCCGACGACTTACTCCCTGCGGGACCTGGTGTACCAGTACGACCATGTGAGTGCAGTGGACGGCTCGGGGTTCGAGACGGACGACACCGGGGTGGACACGTACGCGGGCACCAGCGCCATCGCCTGGTACGCCACGTCTGCCTGGTTGCCGTTCGGCACGGCACCGGAACAGCGGCGCATCCGCAGGACGTGGGCCATCGTCAAAGGCGTCATGACCCACACCATCAAGACGTACCGTGACTGGTCCACGACCGAGGTCTCTTCGGAGGCCAGGGCGGTGACCAGCACCTTCCCGACCCACATCGAAGGCGAGTGGGTGCCGGACGCGAGGGCTATCCAGCTCCGCATCTCCAGCACCAAGTCACCCGCTGCACTCTACGGATTCGCCGTAGACACACAGCCTCGCCGCGTTCGCTACCACACGGGGACAACGAACTAATGGCCTACCCAGGGAACGGCCCACGCGCCGGTCGGACGACCGGACGCCAGAGGAACTCGCTGCTCAACAACGCCTCGAAGACGCCGCCTCCGGTGGTTGGTCCCAGCTCGGCTATCAACTACGGGCAGCAGACCGCTGCTGCGCAGATGACGCTGAGCGAGCGGCTGGCCACACTGAAGGCGCAGCAGGGGCTCATCGCCGGGCAGTTCCGGATGGACCGGGCGCAGGTCAAGGCCGACGCCATCGGCAGCATGGCCGGAGCTGTGAACAGCGCTCTTGACCGGGGCATCCTGAACTCCAGCATCGACTACGGCCAGAGGGCAGGGGTCCTGAGTGAGCGCGCCTCCGGGATACAAGCCGCGGTCCAGGCCAAGCTGGCCGGGAAACTCGGTCTCCGCACTGAGCGCATCGGTGCGTTCAACGACTACTACAACCAACTCTTCGCCATCCAGTCCGCCAAATCGGCGGAGCAACAGGAGATGGCCACGCAGGCGTTCCTCAATGACCTGGTGATGCGGCTCGGTGACGAGCAGGGCCCTCCGGGTCGCGGTCCTGGTGGCCGCACCGCTCAGACCTACAAGGGCTCGAACCTGGACGAGATGTTGGGTACCGCCGCCCGCGAGGGTGGAGGCACCGCTGCCAAGACCGGGCCGAACCAGGCGCAGAAGCAGCTGACCCAGCTCATCGCGCCGTTCATCAACTTCCTGCCGGAGTCCGTGCGTCGTGAACTCATCGGTCGCCTGCAGAACGCCCTGAGCATGGGGCTGCTGGGTAACCTCGCTGGCACTAGCGGTGGGGTCGGGCCTGGAAGGGGGCTGAGGTAATGCCGAAGGGCTACTCCAAGAGCGTCAGCAAGTGGCTGAAGGCAGCCACGTACGACACCGAGAGTGACTTCTCTGCCACGCAGGGGCAGCTGGGGGCCATCCGTGGCAACCTGGCTACCACCGGCAGGGGACTCTCCCGTGGGCTAACGCAGACCCAGACTCGTGACCTGGCCGCTATCTCCCGCCTGGCGGCACGGGCCGGGGCTCAGCCTAAGGCTGTCAGCCGCGCCCAGTCCCAGGCCGTGAACCGGTATGGTTCTGCCATGGGCTCCAGCATCGCCCAGCAGTTCGGCGTGGCTCGCGCCACCGCCCGGGCTACCGGGGACATCGTAAAGGCCGGAGCCAAGGGAGCGAGCATCCTGGCCCGTGGGGGGCAGGAGGCTCTGGGAATCGCTAAGGCAGCCGCAGGTGAGGCGGCTGAGGGCGCGCAGTACGCCATGGCTGTGGCTCTGAAGTCCCGCTACCAGACCGACGCCTCGACCGCTGCCCAGATGCAGTTCGAGCTGGACTCCATGCGCCTCCAGGCCCGTCTGGACCTGAAGAACCAGAAGGAGCTGATGGACTACACGAAGAAGCTGGAAGAGGAGCAGCTGGGTGGTCGCAAGGGTGCCACCGAGGCTGCTGACTCCCTGGCTTCCTTCATGCCCGAGCTGCGGCTGTTCATGGATGCCAACCCGGAAGCCAACTGGGCCATGGTCGCGCAGTCCTTGGACATCCCGCCCTCCATCGCGCCGTACCTGCAGGAGGCTTTCTCCAAGATGAAGTCCCGGGGTGTCTTCACCGGCAACCTGGGTTACGACGCCACCGTGGACGCCATCGTGGACTCCATGCTGGCTATGAACCCGGAGCTGAAGAAGATTCGGGGCAAGTTGGAAGAGGTCGTGCTGTCGTCCCTGCAACAGTCCTGGAACTCCCGCACCATGGGAGAGCTGGACACGGGCGGAGGCGACGGTGGCGGTGGTCTCAACCTGGCCAGCCCTGCCGGTCTGCTAGGCATGGCGGTCAACGCGCCGCTGACCGCTGCGGCGGGCACCTGGTCGTTCTTGGCCAGCCAGCTGCAGGGCGCTGGCGTTTCGGAAGAGCAGCTGAAGCTCATCAAGAAGACCCTGGAGGCCCAGGGCAAGCTCTAACGATGTCGTAAGGCCGCGAGGCCCCAAGACCACTCGGAGGACTGATGCTCACACCAACCGCAACTTCGCTGCAGCCCACGTTCCAAGGGCTCCAGCCTACCGCCCCAGCGTTCGGCAACCCGTACCTGTTCACCCCGTCGAGCTTCAACTCACCTGGGTTGACGCCGGGCAGTGCCGCTGCACTCAGTGCCGCTGGTATCCCTGCGTCCCCGGAGATGGAGTTCGCTGAGGCCCAGCGCCAGTCGCAGCTCGCGCTGTCGAAGCTGGCCGCTGTGAACCCGGACCTGGCTGAGCAGCTCGCTGCGCAGCAGCCGGGGGGTACACCGCAGGGCTACGAAGGCGACGACGGCGGTGTCTTCGGGTTCATCAAGAAGGTCGGCGGCGCGCTGCTGGCCCCCGCTCTGTCCTGGGGAGGCAAGGCCCTGGACTTCATCGGGCGGACTTCACACATCGTCCCTCAGTGGTTCGACCCGGACGACGAGGGGAACTTCATCACCGACATCGGGCAGGCGATGAGCGGTGAGGACAAGACCAACTGGAACGAGGTGTTCCAGCACTGGGGCTGGGACGACGGCGGCACAGGATGGCTGCGCGCCATCGCTGGCTTCGCCGGAGACGTTGCTACCGACCCGCTGACCTACGCCACCTTTGGCGCGGGCGCGGGTCTTAGTGCTTCCGAGCGGGCCGCGTCTGGTGCCCGCATGGCGTTCACCCGCCTGGGCGAGAAGGAGCTGGCCCCGCTGGCCGGTCGTCTCGGCTGGGCCGACGACGCCGTGGGCCACCTGCTGACGAACGCCTGGGGCAAGGCCGCTGGGTTCTCGGACAACATCGCCACCATCAAGCAGTTCGTGGACCAGGGCGCTGAGGAGATGCTCGGGCTCGTGGGCCGTGAGGCCCAGGGCGAGGTTCGCTCCATCATGGGCGACCTCTTCGAGGCGGGCGGCGCGGTCTACGATATGAACTACAGCCGCACGTTCAAGAACTTCCTGAACCGTGGCCAGACGCTGAAGATGACCAACGGTATGGAGCTGAACGGCTCCCAGCTGAAGTCCCTCTACGAAGGCATCGTCAAGAACGGGACCTTCTCCGCGTACGGAGACGCCGCCTGGGGCGCGGGCAAGGCTGCCGCCGCGCAGGCGGGAGGGCTCCGGTTCCGATTCGCTCTGCCGTTCACCAACCTCCGCTACATCACTCCCATGGTCCCGCAGTCCTACCGCCTGGGTCTCGGCACCCTGAGCCGGTTCGGCTCGGGCCTGTCCGCCACCAAGGCCCTGACGGGTGAGGTGACCGCTGGTCGCCTCCCTGCTGAGGGTCTGCGGATGTTCTTCGAGAAGGGCTGGGACGGAGTGCAGGAGTTGGCAGGCTCCGGCGACGCTGTCGCTCGTCAGATAGTGGACGTGGCCTCTGCTGGCCGGGCTCCCTTCATCCGGGACGCCTTCTGGTCCGCGAGCGAGACCGCAGGGCGGTTCACAGGGCACTTCACGCCCGGGGCCAAGACGTTCCGCCGAGGGCTGGGCTACTACTTCTACCGGAACGGCCTAAAGGGCGCGGCCTCGCTGCGCCAGCGCCTGACCGACGACCTGTTCTACAGCATCGTGGACGACAAGCGCGGGGCTGAGGTGCGCACCGAGCTGTACGGCCGCTACAAGCAGCAGTTCGGCAAGGCGACTCCCGACAACCTGTACGACGCCCGCCTCTACGGGGACTACTTCGGCGGCACGCCGGAGATTCCCACGAGCGCTGCCGACGTGCAGGCTGGCAAGCTGGACGACTGGTTCTGGAACTCCACGCCCGACCGCCGGGCGGCTGCCCTGGATGGGGTGGACGTGCAGAAGCACACGGCGGTCCTGAACGACATGAAGCGCGTGCTGGGCTCCATCTCCGGCGAGCAGCGCCGGGTGCTCGACGACCTCACTGCCACCCAGGCGTACGGCAAGCGTACCCTGGAGCGGCACGGTGTGGAGGTCGGGGACACTCGGACCAACCTGGACGAGCGGGGTAGCATCCACCCCGGAGACGTGACGCTGCTGGGCGAGCGGCCGGACCACCTGTCGGGCACCTTCTACATGAAGCGCCCGGCGTCGGTCACCGCCTCGGACGCCCGCTTCAGCGGTGTCACCAAGGACTTCGTCCTCGACAACGACGACCTGGGCGTGGCTGGGCACCGCATCGACTTCGATGGCGAGGGCGGGCCGGGCTACGAGCCCGTCATCCTGAACGTCCGCAACGTCATGGACGTGGACCTGGGCGACCTGGAGAACGCCGCTCCCTACAAGGACGTGTCCAGCGTGGTGGACGGCAGTGCCTCCTTCGGTGAGATTCTCGCCGCCGTGGACAAGAGCCTGGACGACGCGGCGTCGGAGCTGGGCTCCAAGCTCCACCCGCTCATGGACGATGTGTCTGTGCGTACGGCGTGGGAGGACAGCACCCGAGGGCAGCTGGTCGCTGACGCTCTGAAGTCACGGGTGGACAAGCCCGAGGCCGTGCGGTTCTTCCGCGACGGCAAGCCGGTGTCCATGGTCCTACTGGACGACGGACGCCGCCGGGCCTGGAGGCTCACGAACAACACGCCCATCCAACAGTTCCGCAGTGGCTACTTCGGCCGCACTCTCGACCCGGTGGTACGCGGACTCCTGAAGGGTGAGGGCGTCAAGAACGAGGCCCGGTTCTTCGGAACGCCTGGCGAGCTGGAGCTGAAGTTTCGCCGGGAGACCCGTGAGATGACCCTGCCGGAGGCCGAGACCTACGTGCGCAACGCGCTGGAGTCGGGCCGGTACGGGGACATCAAGCTGAACCCCAACCAGCCCATCTTCGACCGAGACATCCTCCGGTCCCACGAGGACTACATCGACACGCTGGGCGACGCCTACTTCTCCCACGCCATGGGTCGCATGACCCAACGGATGCTGGAGCTGGGCAACCTGGTCCCGAACACGTTCGCCGGGGTGGCCACCTCAGCGCGGACCCGGTTCCAGATGCCGACCTCCCGCATGCGGGACCTGGTGCGTGCGGACAAGGGTGTGCGGCAGGCGTACTTCAAGCTGCAGGGCCGCATGGACGACCTGGACGAGCGCACCGCATCCGGATACCTGGAGGCGCACAACCGCACGGCGCTCACGCTGGCCTACCTGGACCAGGGCCTGACCGCAGAGGACATCCCGCAGAGTGCACTCAGCACTTCGGTGGACGAGGTCATCCGCAGTGCAGCCCGGTTGGAAGAGGTCGTGGCCGACGAGACGCGCAGGCTCACGGCCCGCAAAGCAGTGCTCGACCAAGAGTCGGCCGTCACCCGTGGTGTCGAAGAACAGATGCACGTCGGGGAGTTCTCTGAGCTGGACGAGTTCATCGCCTCGAAGAAGCATGGCGTAGAATCCGAGGGCCTGGAGGACATCGGGTTCCTGACCGACCGAGTGGCAAGGCGGGTCGAGCTGCGCATCGAGCAGGCGGGCCGCATCCCCACGGCGGGAGCAGGTCGGGGCAACTACGAGGTCGCGGACATGGGTAACGGCATCATCCGCGTCAAGGTCAACGACTCATTCCTGTCGGCTGACGGGACCGGGTTCGACTACGTCAAGGTCGTGGACGGCAAGGTAGTCGCCATCCGTCAGACCGATGGTGCGGGCTACGCCATCGCCCAGACCCAGAAGAGCCAGACCGGCAAGGGCTACGGCTACGAGCTGCTGCGGCAGCACTGGCTGGACCAAGGTGTCACAGACATCGCTGGTGTCAAGCGCATGGTCTCGGCCAACGAGTACAGCGACCTTGGCATCAAGCTGAACCAGAGGGCAGCGCGCAACTACCTGGCCGAGCACGGCTTCCCCCCGCCCGAGTACGTAAACGACTGGATGGAGCAGGGCAAGCTGTTCGTCGGCAAGGACGGCAGCATCATCACCAAGAAGGGTGCCGTCCGCAAGGCGGGCCGCAAGGTCCTGCCTCGCTCCCGCATCGAGTCCGAGCTGGCCGAGCTGGAGACCCTCCGTATCGACCTCGACGACCTGCGTGAGTCCCAGCTGGTCCCCGAGGGCGCGTCCGAGGCGGGTGGCATCACCTCTCGGCTGACCAACGCTGAGGAGGCCGCTGCCCAGGACGACTTCGCCGCCCAGCTGGCCAGGCTCTCAGGCATGGGGACCGAGGAGGCCCCCACCGTGAGCCGCCAGGCAACCCGCGCATCGCGTCGCTACGGCTCCGCAGTGGGTCGCCTGGAGTCTGCAGCCACCCGTACCCTGAAAACGGCAGAGCGTGGCGCAGGACGCCGCGGTGAGACCGTGGGGCGGGCCAGCGAACGGCTGACCCTGGCCCAGAGCGAGATGGGCAGGCGCATCGCTGAGTTGAAGGGGGCGTGGGCCGAGATGAAGCCCGCCGCCTACTTCGGGGAGGCCCCCGCTGGGGGCAAGCTCGGCTACCGACAGGTCCAGGTGCCCGGCATGTCCGGGGTCTTCCTGCACCCGTACGTGGCTGAGGAGGTGGAGCACTTGTTCCGGGGTAAGGTCCCAGGGCACCTGTCCGGGCTGTGGCGTAAGTTCCTACTCGGGCCCTGGAAGCGCTGGGCGACCTACCGTAACCCTGGGTTCCACATCCGGAACTTCTTCGGTGCGTGGTTCAACAACACCATCGGTGGGGTGGACAACCTCGACCACGAGTTCTCGCGCCTGGTCAACATGGCCCGGGGCGACAAGGGCGGTTGGTGGGCCAAGCCCATCTCTTCCGCGCACTGGAACCGGTACAACTTCAGCAACCTGCCCGGCATGAACGGCCTTCGCGGGAAGCTGACCTACGGCCAGGTCTCTGAGATGCTGGCCGACATCGGCATCGGTCGGGCCAACACCACCTCCATCGCCAAGACGATGGGTGGCGAGGCGCTCACCTACAAGAAGGGTGGCGCGGTGCGGACGTTCCTGCACGGCGTGGACCGGAACCTGAGGAACGCCGG
>Ga0105252_10001384_pt1 | contig 10890 bp, 12 predicted proteins | sample EasRivMeERMZT100_FD_89675 | JGI IMG/M metagenome (GOLD analysis project Ga0105252, IMG submission 89675) | Soil microbial communities from meander-bound floodplain in the East River, Colorado, USA - East River MetaG ERMZT100 | ecosystem: Environmental > Terrestrial > Soil > Floodplain | place... | reverse complement strand
GAGCGCCACGGGACCGCTCACGAGCACGACGTCGGCACCCGCCTCACGCGCCGCTGCGGCCACGGCGAAGCCCATCTTCCCCGAGCTGCGATTGGTGATATAGCGAACGGGGTCGATCGGCTCGCGTGTTGGCCCGGCCGTTATCACGACCTTGAGCCCCGCCAACGACTGCAAGCGAATCCGGCCAGAAAGCTCGAGCAGAGCGGCCGCAATGTCCCCCGGTTCGAGCATGCGCCCGGGCCCCGTTTCACCGCAGGCTTGGTCGCCTACCGCGGGCCCAAGAAACCGCACGCCGCGAGCGTCGAGCAACGCACGGTTGGCTTGTACTGCCGCGTTGGCCCACATGGCTTGGTTCATGGCCGGGGCCAACACGATCGGCGCCGATGTCGCGAGGCACACGGTGGCGAGCAAATCCCCGCCGAGACCGGCGGCGAGTGTGCCCAGAAAATGCGCGGTGGCGGGCGCCACCAATACGACGTCCGCCCAGCGAGCAAGCTCGATATGGCCCATCGCTGCTTCGGCATCGGGGTCCCAGAGATCGTCGCGAACGCGCCGACCTGATACCGCTTGGAAAGTGAGCGGCCCCACGAACTCGCGTGCACCGCGCGTCATGACGACCTGAACCTCACAACCACGCTCGACGAGCCGACGGACGAGCTCGGGACTCTTATAAGCCGCAATCCCGCCCGTAACTCCGAGCAGAATTCGCGGTGGGTTGTCTCGTTCGTTCGCCGCCATACGCCAGTCTCCGGGGCCGGAGCTTACTCTCGGTGCGACGCGACGTGCCACTGGCTAATCGGCCTTTTCTTATGTTCTTGGGGACTAATCGGGCCTGCTCGTCGACGCCTGCTGCGCCACCATGGTGCCGCCAACGATCGGAGGCAATGTGGGTGTGACCATCCGCGGTTGGCCGCGCGGAGAGCGGCCGAGGGAACGACTGTTGCAGGCGGGACCGCAGGCCTTGTCGGACGGCGAGCTACTGGCCGTTCTCCTCGGCACGGGCACGCGCGAGCAAAACGTCGCCGAGCTCGCGCGCGGCCTGCTCGACCGGTTTGGTGATTTAGCCACCTTGCTCGCCAGCAGCCCAGCCGAGCTCGCCACTGCGAAAGGGCTTGGCCCGGCGCAGGTAGCGCGGCTCCTCGCCGCGCTCGAGCTCGGCCGGCGCTATCTCGCGGCACCGCAGTCCAACCGCAACCCCCTGGCCGCGCCCGTCGACGCCGCCCGCTACTTCAAGGCTAGGCTGCTCGACCTACCGCACGAGGTGTTCTCCTGTCTGTTCCTCGACACACGCCATCGGCTCATTCGCTACGAAGAGCTGTTCCGCGGCACCATCGATGGGGCCACCGTGTATCCCCGGGAAGTGGTCAAACGGGCCCTGCAGCACAATGCGGCGGCCGTGATCGTGGGTCATAACCATCCCTCCGGGGTCTCGGAGCCGAGCGAGGCCGACCGCAGCATCACGTTGAAGCTGGCCAAGGCCTTGGCCCTAGTGGAGATACGGCTCTTAGACCACGTCGTGGTCAGTCGCAGCGGCCATGTGTCGCTGGCCGAAAGAGGCCTGATTTGAGCTTTCGCGCCTTGCCGCGGGTGGGGGTGGAACGGTATAGTCCCCGCCCCTTCGAGGGCTGTTAAGGAACGTGCCATGTCCAGGGTGTGCCAAGTCACCGGGAAAGGGCCGATGGTCGGCAACAAAGTTTCCCACGCGAACAACAAGACGCGCCGCCGTTTTCTGCCGAATCTGCATACGCAGCGATTCTGGCTCGAGAACGAAAAGCGCTTCGTGCGTCTCAAGGTTTCGCGCCAAGGATTGCGAATCATCGACAAGCGCGGCATCGAGCAGGTCGTCTCGGAGCTGCGCGCCAAGGGCGAGAACATTTAGCCGCTAGGTACCAGCAATGCGCGAAAAAATTCGATTGATGTCCTCTGCCGGCACGGGTCATTACTACACGACCACGAAAAACCGTCGTCTCCATCCGGAGAAGATGGAAGTCATGAAGTACGACCCGCGCGTGCGTAAGCACGTCACGTACAAAGAGACCAAGATCAAGTAGCCGCGAGCGGTACTCGAGCGAAAAAAAACCCGCCTTCCGGCGGGTTTTTTGTTATTGGACGTTGGTCGCGTGGACCTAAGCGAGCGCGGGCTCTTGCATCGCTCGGAAGGACTTAAGGTAAGCGACGAATTCCTGTAGCCCTTGAATACCGCTTTGCTCGGCACGCACGCACCACTCGCGGAAATCGGCGAGCAGACGCTCGTTGCTCGTGTGCGCGCCTTCCCAAAGGTGCTTGAGCTCGTTGCGGAACCGCAGCACCGTTTCGAACCGCGGATGTTGCTCGGCGAGCTTGGCCAACGTGCGGCGCGACGCATCGTCGAGCATCTCCGGCTGCCAGCTCAATTGGCGACGAGCGGCGCGCAGCATCGTGTTGGCGTTCTCGCCCAGGCTCTCGAGCTCGCGGCGCAACACCGGCAGCGTCACGTTGTACGTGTAGTGCCGCAGCACGTGCATGCGGTTCACGATGATGGCGCGCAGCTCATCGAGCTCCGTCGTGCGACACGCAGCGGCCTCGAGCTGCGGCGGATTCGCCACGCGGCGAATCTTCGCAAGCCCCAGGGCGACGAGCACCTTGAGATAGAGCCAGCCCACGTCCAACTCGTGCGGGCGCATCGAGAAACGAGCCGAGGTGGGGAATGCGTGGTGATTGTTGTGCAGCTCCTCGCCCGCCACGAGGATGCCGAGCGGCCACAAATTCGTCGAAGCGTCGTCCGTTTCGAAGTTGCGGTAGCCCTTGGCGTGGCATAGGCCGTTGATGATGCCGGCCGCGAGGAACGGCATGTTCGACAGCTGCAACGCGATCATGATGATGCCGGGCACGCCGAACAGCACGAGATCGGCGACAACCAGCGCCGCGATGCCGTAGTAGCTGCCGACCGGATGGTGATAGAGATTGTTCTCGAGCCAATCGTTGGGCGTGCCCTTCGCGTACTTCTCGAGCGTCTCCGGATCACGGGCAGCGACGCGATACAGTTCGGCGCCCTGGAGCAAGACGGTCTTCAGGCCGAACAACCGCGGGCTGTGCGGATCGCCATCGCGCTCGCAGAGCGCGTGGTGCTTGCGGTGCACCGCCACCCACTCGCGCGTCGACGCGCCCGTGTTGATCCACAGCCAGAAACGAAAGAAATGCCGCAGCGCGGGATGCAGATCGACGGCGCGGTGAGTCTGATCGCGATGGAAGTACAGCGTCACGGCAATCAACGTGACGTGCAGCCAGAGCAACGTAACGACGACGTAGCCCCAAATGCTGAGGCCGGCCAATCCGTAGAAATGCTCGTAGAGAAAATTCACGTGTGCTGAGCCTCGCGGGTGCCAAATGGCGGCGGAAGGTCGTCCGGCCGCATAGGGAGTCCGGCAATATAGCTCATTGGGCGAGGCTACTCCATCAAGGGGGCTCGCAACGTGCGCCAGGTCACGAAAGACGGGCCCCCGACGGCCGGCGCCGCGGTGGCCAGCGCACTGGCCCGCGGCGTAAGCTGCCGCCGATGCCGGAGCTGCCAGAAGTCGAAACCACACGCCGCGGCCTTGCGCCGCATGTGGTGGGTCGGTCGATCATGGCCGTCGAAGTACGCGAGCCGCGGCTGCGCTGGCCGGTCGCGAGGAGCTTGCCGCGCCAACTGGCCGCGCAGCGTATCGACAGTCTCGAGCGCCGCGGCAAATACCTGCTCTTCGGCACCGCCGCGGGCACCCTGCTCGTGCATCTCGGCATGTCGGGCAGCTTGCGTTATCTACCTACGCCACACGCCCACGGCGCACACGATCACATCGACGTGCACTTTGCCGGCGGTGGCGCGTTGCGGTTCAACGATCCGCGCCGCTTCGGCAGCTTCCATCTGACGCCAAGGCCGCTGGAGCACCGGTTGTTGAAAGACTTAGGCCCGGAGCCCCTCGGTGTCGAGTTCGATGCGGACTACTTGTGGCGCAGCAGTCGCAACCACCGCGTCGCAATCAAACAGCATCTCATGAACGGCAAGGTCGTCGTCGGCGTCGGCAACATCTACGCCAGCGAGGCGTTGTTTCGCGCCGGCATTCATCCGGCGCGCCAAGCCGGGCGCATCGCGCGCGCGCGTTTCGAGCCGTTGGTGGCCGCCGTCCGGGACGTCTTGGCGGATGCGATCGAGGAAGGTGGGACGACGCTGCGGAACTTCGTTGGCGGCGACGGACAGCCCGGCTACTTTCGCGCTTCCCTGCGCGTGTACGACCGCGACGGTACCGCGTGCGTGCACTGCGGCAGCAAGATCAAGCGCCAGGTGCTCGGTCAACGCGCGAGCTACTTCTGCCCCCGCTGCCAGCGTTAGTCGCCTAGCGCTACACCCTCGCGGCGCGGGTCGACGCCGCCCGTGAGCACGCGACCCGTGTTTGGATAGTCGATCGCGATCGCGTGCAGCCCGCTGTTCAAGTCGCGCAGGGCTACCGTGTGACCGAGCGCTTCGAGCGCCGCTTCATGGACCGCCATAGGCGTGTCCTCCTCGAGCTCGATCGGGCCGTCTTCGGCCAAGAAATGCGGCGCCGCAACAGCCTGCTGCACGTCGAGTTGCCAATCCACCAAACCGACGATCGTTTGCGCAACGAAACCGATGATCCGCGTGCCTCCCGGGGAGCCCACGAGCAGTCGCAAGCGCTGGTCGCCGTCGAGCAGCATCGTCGGTGCCATGCTCGACAGCGGTCGTTTACCACCCTCGATGCGGTTGGCCACGGGCCGGCCTCCCACCGTTGGCTCGTAATCGAAATCCGTGAGCTGATTGTTGAGGATGAAGCCGCCCACCATGAGCTGACTGCCGAACGCTCCCTGAACGCTCGTGGTCATGGCCACGGCATCGCCGAATTTATCGGCGATCGAGAAGTGGCTCGTCGACGGCCGCTCCGCCGGCGAGCTTGGCGCGAACTCCCAGGCGGCGAGCGGCAACGGCGCTCCGGCGGCCACGGTCGGCAAGGCCTTGGCAGGATCGATGAGCCCCGCGCGCGTGCGCAGGTAGCTTTGATCTAGGAGCTGCGCCACCGGCGCAGCGACGAATTGCGGATCGCCGAGATAGAGGTTCCGATCGGCGAACGCGAGTCGACTCGCTTCGGCGAACAGGTGAACCGCGGGGACGGGATCGTTACGCAGCGCAGCGAGGTCGAAGCCCCCGAGCATGCCGAGAATCTGCTGCGTCGTGACGCCGCCCGACGACGGCAGCTGCGGCCCGCAGACCTGCCAGGTGCGATACGCCGTGCACAAGGGCGCCGATGTGTGGGCCGTGTACTTAGCGAGATCCTCGACCGTCATGCGCCCGGCCCGCACGTTGTTGTCGCGCACCTCCGCCGCGATGGCTGCCGCGAGCTCGCCCGTATACATGGGGGCGGCGCCGCTCGCTGCGAGGAGTCGCAGCGCGGCAGCGTACTCCGGGTTGACGAGCTTGTAGCCGACCGGATGCGGCTCGCCGCTCGAGTCGTAGAAGTGGCGGCGGAAATCCTCGCCGCGCGCGAAACGCTTGAAGCCGTTCAACAACGAATAAAGCCGCGGTGAAACCTCGAAACCGCTCTCGGCAAGCTCGATGGCCGGAGTAAACAGTGCGCGCCAAGGCAATCGGCCGTGATCGCGGTGCGCGAGCTCGAGCATTCGCAACACGCCGGGCACGCCGACCGCCAGTCCGCCCACACCGACGTTGCCGAAGGACTCGGCGTGGCCAGTGGTGTTGAGGAACATGTCAGGCGTCGCCGCTGCGGGAGCGGTTTCTCGACCCTCATAGGCCGTGATCGGAGCGCGCTCGCCAGCGGCTGGAGCGGCGTACACCAGCATGAACGCTCCGCCACCGATGCCGGAAGACTGTGGCTCCACGAGTGTGAGTACGAGCTGCACGGCGATCGCCGCGTCCACGGCACCGCCACCGGCGCGCAGAATCTGCCGCCCTGCTTCCGACGCGTGGGGGTTGGCCGAGACGACGAGCTGGTTCGTGGCACGAACCGGCGCGACCGCTTGTGCCGTAGCGGCAGAAGCGAAAACGGCGGCCATCGCCGCCATCGCGACGCGCCCGAGCCGAGCCAACAGGGCGTCGCGCGGCGCCATCACTTGACCTTGGCGAATTTCGCTTTCAGCAGCTCCGCCACGTACGGATGGACGAACGCGCCAACTTCGCCGCCGAACTCCGCGATCTCGCGCACCAAGCTCGAGGAGATGAACGTGTGATGCTCGGAGGGCGTGAGGAAGATAGTCTCGACACCGTCAGTGAGGTGGCGATTCATAGTGGCGAGCTGAAACTCGTACTCGAAATCCGACACCGCGCGCAGACCGCGAATGATGGCTTTGAAGCCATTGGCGCGCGCGAAGGCCACGGTGAGCCCCGTGTAACCCATGACCGACACTTCGGGCAGGTCACGCAGCACTTCCCGCACGAGCGCCACTCGCTCCGCGAGAGGAAACAGCGGGGTCTTCTTCGGGTTCTCGGCGACGGCCACTACGACACGATCGAACAGGCGCACGCAGCGCCGCACCAAGTCTTCGTGGCCCCGCGTGATCGGATCGAAGGTCCCCGGATACATTGCGCCAATCTTCATGTCGCGAACGCCCGGCTCGTGGATCGAGGCCGCATTGTAGCCTTCGGTTGCCGCGCCTTCATACCGCCGCCGTGTGAAACCGCAGAACTCCATAGTCTACGGCGCCCGCGTGGCTGCGCTTGACCCACTCTGCCCCCACGATTGCCGGCAACCCATGCTCCCTCGGCCGTTCCACATAAACGAGCGCTCGCGGCGCGAGCCACGGCGGCAGCAGCGCGAGAAGCGGCTCGACCGGCACCGCGTACGGTGGATCGAGAAATACGATGTGGAAACGCTGCGTAGGCGGGCCGTGCAGCAACGTCATCACGTCTTGACGCAGGACGCGCGGCCGCACGCCGAAGGTCGTCGCCTGATCGCCAAGCGCGGCTGCAAGCACGGGATCCTGCTCGACGAGCCAGGCCTCCGCAGCGCCGCGCGACAGCGCCTCGAACGCGAGCGCACCCGTGCCGGCGAACAGATCGAGACACCGCGCGCCCTCTATCGTTTCGCGCAACCAGTTGAACACCGTCTCGCGCACGCGATCAGGCGTGGGCCTGACCGATGTGTTCGTGGCGATCGGTATCCGCCGGCCGCGCCATTCACCAGCAATGATCCGGACGCTGCCTTGCGGTCGACGATCGGCGTTGCCGCGTTTAGTCATGTGCGCAACACTAACAGAACGATGTCGCGGAGAATTTCGTCGGATGGTCGCAGAGCCAATGGAAAAGAAGAGTGGCGGATTTTTCGCGAAGCTGAAGCAGCGCCTCAATCGCGGCAAGACGTGGCTGACCGCCGACCTGCTGGGACTCGGTGGGCGACCACTCGACGACAGCACGATCGAGGATCTCGAGACGCGATTGCTCACGGCCGACGTGGGTGTGGAAGCCACCACATGGCTAATCGACGAGATGCGCAAGGCGAGCAAACGCGCCACCGACGTGCCCGCGGTCGAATTACTGCGCCAAACGGCGCTCGCCCTGATGCGCAGCGTCGAAGCACCGCTAACCGTAGTAACGACTCACAAGCCCTTCGTCATACTCGCGGTAGGCGTCAACGGCACGGGCAAGACCACGACGGTTGGCAAGCTCGCCTACCGACTAAAGTCCGCCGGTTACTCGGTGTTGCTCGCTGCCGCAGATACGTTTCGCGCCGCGGCCGTCGAACAGCTGCAAGAATGGGGTGAACGCGCGGGCGTGCCGGTCATCGCACAGGCTGCGGGCGCCGATCCGGCCGCGGTCGTGCACGACGCGTTGCTCGCGGCGAAAGCGCGCAACTTCGACGTCGTGCTAGCGGACACGGCTGGCCGTCTGCACACCGCGGCGGGACTCATGGACGAGCTCGAGAAGGTCAAACGTGTCATTCGGCGGTTCGATGCCACCTCTCCGCACGAAATACTGCTGGTGCTCGACGCCAGCCAGGGGCAGAACGCGCTCGCTCAAGCGCTACGCTTCCATGAGCGCCTCGGAGTGACTGGCCTCGCGATCACCAAGCTCGATGGCACCGCGAAAGGCGGCATCCTGCTCGCGATCGCACGCCAACTCCGTGTGCCAATTCGCCTCGCGGCGGTCGGCGAAGGGATCGACGATCTCGACGACTTCCGCGCCGCCGAGTTCGTGCAGGCGCTGATCGGAGAACCGGCGGCATGATTCGTTTCGAGAACGTGCACAAGCGTTACCCGGGCGGCCGCGAGGCGCTCTCCGGCGTGTCCTTCAGCCTGGAGCGCGGCGAGTTCGCGTTCCTAACCGGCCCCTCCGGGGCCGGCAAGAGCACGTTATTGCGGTTGATAGCGCTGATCGAACGACCGACGCGCGGTACCGTGCTCGTCAATGATCAAAACACCGCGCGGATCTCGCGCCGCCGGATTCCAGCGTTTCGCCAACGCCTCGGCATCGTGTTCCAAGACCACAAGCTCCTGTACGACCGCTCCGTATTCGACAACGTCGCCCTGCCGCTCGTAATCGCCGGCGCGAGCCGTCGCGAGATCGAGCGGCGCGTTCGCGCTGCGCTCGATCAAGTGGGACTGCTCGGCCGCGAGTCGCATGCGCCGATCACGCTGTCGACGGGTGAGCAGCAACGCGTCGGCATCGCGCGCGCCGTGGCGCCACGACCGGATGTGCTGATCGCCGACGAACCGACGGGCAACCTCGACCCCGAGCTGTCGCTCGAGATCATGGAGCTCTTCACCCGATTCAACGAAGTCGGCGTCACGCTGCTCATCGCCACGCATGACCTCGAGCTCATCGAGCGCATGTCGCATCGGCGGTTGCGTCTCGTCGCCGGCCAACTTACCGGCGACTCGGGTCCCGAGGAGCAATAGTCGATGTGGGCCCTGCGTCACTACCTCGGTCTGCATCGTGCCAATTTCATTGGCGCGCTCGGGCGGCTCGGTAGCCAACCGTTTGCAACCGCGCTGACGGTGCTCGTCATCGGGATTGCCCTGGCGCTGCCCGCCGGTTTGCGCGTGCTCGTCAACAACGCCGGCGCCGTGAGCGACGCGTGGCAGAGCGCTGCGGACTTCACCGTATACCTCAAGCTCACCGTCACAGCCGAGGCAGCCGCCCGACTCGCCCGCAGCATCGAAGCCCGCGACGACGTCGCCAGCGTCGAGCTCATCGATCGCGACGAGGCGCTGGCGGAGTTTCGTGCGGATTCGGGCTTCGGCGAAGCGCTCGAGGCGCTCGACGGCAACCCATTGCCGCACGCGCTCGTGGTTCGGCCGGCAAGCGGCATCGCCGGCGACGTCGAAGCCGTCGCGGCGGCCATCGACGCGCTCCCCGAGACCGACCTCGTGCAGCTCGACACCGCCTGGGTGACGCGCCTGCGGGCGATGCTGGCGCTGGCGGCGCGGATCGTCGACCTCGCGACGCTCCTACTCGGGTTGGCCGTGGCCATCGTGGTCGGCAACACGATCCGCCTCGAGATCAACAACCGCAGTGTCGAGATCGAGGTGACAAAGCTCGTTGGCGGCACGGATGGGTTCATCCGTCGACCGTTCCTATACCTCGGCGTCTGCTACGGACTGATGGGGTCGCTGCTCGCGGCTCTGCTCGTGGGCCTCGCGCTGCTCCTACTCGGCCCGCCCGTCCGCGCTCTCGCGACCCTCTACGGCAGCGGCTTCGCCCTCGAAGGCCTATCGCTAGGCGAGAACGCGGCCTTGCTGCTAGGCGGCAGCGTGCTCGGCTGGGCGGGCGCCGGTCTCGCTACGGCCCGACACTTGCGGGCAATCGAGCCCAAGTAGCCGCCATCTGCCCTTTCCCAGGAACGGGTCCGGTGATTAGCACTCTAAGAGCCCGAGTGCTAACATCCGATCCGGAGGTAGAGGAACATGACGACCACTACACTAGCGCTAAGGCAAGCGGAGCTCATGCTCAGCCGCCCGCTCGGCAGCCTGGACCACTATATGCAGGCGGCCGGCTCGATCCCCATATTGAGCGCCGAGGAGGAATTCGAGCTCGCGACGCGATTACGCGAGACGAACGACCTGGACGCGGCCAGACGCTTGGTTCTCGCCCATCTGCGTTTCGTCGTTCACGTGGCGCGCGGCTATGCCGGATACGGCTTGCAGCTCGGTGACCTGATCCAGGAAGGCAACGTCGGCTTGATGAAAGCCGTCAAACGCTTCGACCCGAAGGTCGGCGTGCGTCTGGTCTCGTTCGCCGTGCATTGGATCCGGGCCGAGATTCACGAGTACGTGCTGCGTAACTGGCGGCTCGTCCGCGTGGCCACGACCAAGGCCCAGCGGAAGCTGTTCTTCAATTTGCGCAAGGCCAAAAAGCACCTCGGCTGGCTCAGTAAGGACGAAACCGAAGCCGTCGCGGCTGATCTCGGCGTCACGCCCCGCGAGGTGACCGAGATGGAGCAACGGCTGAGCGGTCACGACATGTCGTTCGACCCGGACCCCGAGGACGACGCGAGCTTTGCGCCGGCCGCCTATCTGCCGAGCCCCAATAGCGATCCGGCCCAGGTAGTCGAACGTGCCAACTCGGCTAGCGATAAGCACGAGCGCCTCGACACCGCACTCGCGCAGCTCGATGAGCGCAGCCGGATGATCCTCGCGCGCCGCTGGCTGACTGACGACAAGGCCACGCTGCACGAGCTGGCCGCCGAGTACAACGTATCGGCCGAGCGCATTCGCCAGATCGAGGCGAACGCCATCGCCAAGCTTCGGGCGCAGCTTGCGACGTAGCGGCTAAGCGCTTTCGGGCCCAATCGGGTAGGGGGCGAGCTTACGCTCGCCGCCCTCCCACACCACCGGACGTGCGGTTCCGCATCCGGCGGTTCAACGAACACACTGGAGTCGCTGCCACTCTTGGCGCAGCGAGACCAG
>Ga0105252_10001381_pt1 | contig 10913 bp, 8 predicted proteins | sample EasRivMeERMZT100_FD_89675 | JGI IMG/M metagenome (GOLD analysis project Ga0105252, IMG submission 89675) | Soil microbial communities from meander-bound floodplain in the East River, Colorado, USA - East River MetaG ERMZT100 | ecosystem: Environmental > Terrestrial > Soil > Floodplain | place... | reverse complement strand
GGCGTCATCCTCGCGGCTGCGGCGCTTGCCAGCTACCTGCCGGCGTGGCGCGCGGCAGCGATCGCCCCCATCGAGACCCTCAGGGCAGAGTAGCTCGCCTCCCAAACGCGGGCTCTTTGTAGTTACTATCCGCGGTTGGGGACGGTCGGAGGAGGCTTCTGATGCACCGCGATCGCAAGCGCCTTACGTTGTTGTTGTCGATCGTCTTCGCCTTCGCGTTCCAGGCCTCGGCGCAGCAACTGAGCGAGCCGGAACGTAATTTCGAAGAGTTGTGGAACACGTTTGACGCGAAGTACTCGCACTTCGGGATCAAGAACATCGACTGGCAGGCGCTCTATCGCGTCTACCGGCCGCGCGTCACCTCGAAGACCACGGACGATGAATTGTTCGAGGTCATGTCGTCGCTCCTCGGCCACTTGAACGACAATCACGTCAGCCTGCGCTCACGCTCGCCCTCACGCCGCTTTTCTGCCGGTATTCTCCAGGACTTGAAAGAGGAGGACTTTTCGCTCGACGTGGTCAGGGAGGAATACCTCAAGGGCCAAGCCGTGCCGCTGCACGAGGGCGTATTTCATTACGGATGGCTCACCGATGGGATCGGGTACTTTCATTTCGACGGTTTCGAGGATGCGCAAGCCAGCGGCGCGGCGGTCGATGCCATTCTGCAGGAATTTCGCAACGCCAAAGCGCTGATCGTGGACGTGCGCGGCAATGGCGGTGGCGAGGACCGGGTGGGCAAGGCGATTGCTTCGCGCTTTGCCGACCAAAAGCGCCTGTACATGACCGTGGAGTTGCGCAACGGCCCGAAGCACGACGATTTTGCCGCACCGGTCGAATGGTTCGTGGAACCCGAAGGGCCGGCGCAATTCACCAGGCCGGTCGTCCTGCTGACGCATCGCTTCTCCGTGAGCGCGGCGGAGAACTTTGCGCTCGCCATGCGCACCCTGCCACACGTGATCCAGGTGGGCGAAGTCACGTCCGGCGCCTTCGCCGACACCGCCGGTCACACGCTGCCGAATGGCTGGCGCTTCAGCGCGTCGTTCAACCTGTTTCGCGACCGCGACGGTGTGTGCTGGGAAGGCCTGGGCATCGCTCCCGACTACCGCATCCTGAACACCGCAGCGGACGTGGCCGCCAAACGCGACAGGGTGCTGGAGTTCGCCATGGCGTTGATCGCATCCGGTGCCGGACCCGCACCGGGCTCGCGAACGCAAAAGGCGCAGCGCTGAAGGCGGGTCGCCGTTTTTTCGGGTGACCTCTCAGGCCGGCGGCGGCCAATCGAACTCCATGCAGATCAGCAAACGTTGACGATCGACAATGACGATCTGCCCATCGAAGTTGCGCCAGATCGTTCGGTACCCGCTCGGCGTCGTCTCACGCTGATCACGCGGCCACTTGTCGATCGCTTCGGAGTGGGCCTGCGCGGCGACTTCATCGAAGTCTTCGTCATTCTTGAAGAAGTACACGACTCTCCTGATGGTGGTGCCGTCATCGTCAAACGTGGTCGGCCAACGTCGAGATGAATACAAGATCGACCGGAATACCGGGTGATCGAGGCGCACGACCCATCCCCCTTCCATACCGTCGAACACGGCCTTGGGGAAGACGCTTTTCACGGAGTCCAACGGAGCACCGACCACGAGTCGATCGAGACCGGGAATGTATGGGCTGTCGATGCTGAGGTTCAGGACATCCGCGCGTGATTCGCTTGCGGGTTGCCGGAGGTTGGACGGCGCTGTCGTTGGCACTACCGGAGAGCTCATGCACTCGAGCATTTTTGCGCCTGTACCCGCTTGGGCAAGATTCGCTGTGCTCACTTCGATCTCGAGATCTGGGCCGAGCTCTTCGTTGTCCAAACGCAGGTGCAGGGCGTCGGCATTCATCGACTCTCGCAAGATTTTCACGGCATCCTCGCCACCGATCACATAGGTCGCAAGGAATCTCGGGTCACTCCGACTTGCTTGATAAGTCGCCCCATCGACGGCAAGGCTCAGCTGACGGGGGCCGGTGTCGGTTTCAAGCCATACCTTGAGCTCGGCCGAGTCGAAGTCGGGAACCTGGGGATCTCGCGCCCGCTTCCCGTCGAACGTCAGACCACCGAGCACGTTGCCCTCTCCGGTTCCGAAGAGCGTTACTAAAGTACAGCCGTGGTCATAGGACCCGAAATGCCAAGGCTCCACCAAATCGGCACGTTGGCCCGATACAAATGACCTGAGCGCTGCAATATGAGGCGCGGCGTCCTCGGCCTTGCGAGTTGCGGAGCACACGCTTACCTGACCGGAATCGGGAGTGAAAAAAAGATATTCGACGCCTGCGTCCAACCAAATTCCGCACGGTCCAGCCGGATGAGTGACGACCACGTCGAATGGCTGCGTCCCCTTGAACGTCTCCGTAATCGTAAAGCTCGATCTGGCAGCCGAGGGGTCGCCGTCGGCCTGCTCGAGGTACTCGTCAGTGACGACGGCCGTGAACACATTGGCAGATAATTCGTAGGTTTGCGCAAACGTTAGCGCCGAGCATGAGCATGCCGTCGCATCTTGCAGGCCGAACCCCAACACCCCAGAAAGAAGGAGCGTAACGTTGCTAAGGCCCCTGATGAACGTCCTGCGACCTGGCATCTAACGTCTCCGTCGAAGGCCAACGTTTGGCAATCTACCAGACACTGCCGGACAGGGCAGCTTCCGGCACGGGGCGGGCGGCAGCGATCGAGACCCCTCAGGGCGGCAGCGTCTTCCTTATTTCGTACCACAGCTCGACCATGCCGTCCTTGTAAGCGGTGACGTCCTTTAGATGCAGTGGCTGCTCTTGTCCGACGTGGTCGACGAATAGAGTCCCGTCACCCAGCATGATCGGCATGATGGCGATTCTTAGTTCGTCCGCCAGTTTCAAGCGAAGAAAGTCCCTCGTGAGCATGGCACCGCCGACGACCCAAATACTCTTGTAGCGTGGCTTGAGCACGTCGTTTACGAGCTCAGTCAAATCCCCCGAGTAGAATTCGACGCTTGCTTTGTCAGTCGACAGCTGTCGATGCGTCAACACGATGGTCGGCTTGTCGCCATAAGGCCACCCGAGTAACAGCGCGTGCTCATAAGTCCGAGACCCCATTACGTAGCAGCCGATCGTCTTGATGAATTCCTCTGGATCTTCGCCCGCCACTCCTTTCTCATAGTGGTCGACCGATTGCAGCCACAGGACACTCTGATCCTTCTTGGCGATGAAGAAGTCGAGGCTTGCAACCATGTGTAGGGTCACTCTGGATGTGTCTGTCGTCATCTGCGCCTCGCTATGGCCGACATTCGGCCCACCGCTGCCACGTCCGCCCGGCTCACGCGATTCGCTCGATGATTGCCGCGTACAGCGGACCCTCGGAGTGATAGCACTTCCTGACCTGCCAGCCCGTGTCGGCGACCAGAGCTTCCATTTCCTCCGGCGACACCATCAAGTAATCGAACCACGGGGTTACGAATCGCTTGTAGCGGCCCCTCATCCGGATCTGACCGCTCATGCGCCCGCGCCTGCGGTTCTCTGCAAGGTACGCGAGATGATCGGGATCGTCCGTCGCATACACGTTGAGCGACTCCGCGATGAGCGTCGAGCCGGGGCGCGTGAACCCTTTGAAGCGGCGCAAGAACCTGCGGGTCCCCGCGGCGCTGCCGAACAGGCCGAAGTTGTTGCCGAGCATGAGGATCGTGTCGAACGTCCCGAGCTTGCCGGACAGCTCGTTAATCGACAGGACCTCGGCCTTCGCCAGTCCTCGCAGCCTTGCCGTTTCGATGGCCAGCGGGGAAACGTCGACGCCCAGCACGTCGAGGCCTTGCAGCTGGAGAAGCAGAGCGTGCCGCCCTGCATTGCAACCGATGTCGAGAACGAGACCCCGTGCGTGCTCGAGGGCCGCCTGCTCATGCGCACGCCAACTGGCGTACCCCGAAAGGTAGACGGCCGGACCGCCCGAGATGGCAAACAGGCCGTCGGAGCGTTCGATGATCTCGTACGCGGGCTTGCCGCGGTGATGATCCTGGGCGGCGTGGCCGAATGCATCCTGGTCGCTCGTTAGTCTCATCGCCCGACCCCCACCTCCACGTTACCGGCAGCCTCCCTGGCTTGCCGAGCTTCGTTTCGCCGCCGTTGGCCCAATGCTACACGTGATGCCCTGCGGTGAAGCGCGTGCGGTCGCAGCCCGGGAACCGGCCGCCGCCGTCTCGCGAGTGCAAGGCGCGGCTCAGCGCCGGCGGAATGCTGCGCGTCTCGCTGCCCACGCTGAGCGCGGCGGCACGCGCTCTATCGAGTAGAATCCGAACGATAGCAACGAGCAGGGACGTACCCGTTCTCGCGAGGGCTCGGTCTGACGATGGCACTGACTCCCGGCACCCGCTTCGGTCCGTACGAAATCGCTGCGGCGATTGGCGCGGGCGGCATGGGCGAGGTGTACCGCGCGCGCGACACGAGCTTGAAGCGCGATGTCGCGATCAAAGTGCTGCCCGCCGCGCTCGCGAACGACACCGATCGCCTCGCGCGTTTTCAGCGCGAAGCCGAGGTGGTGGCGTCGCTGAATCACCCGAACATTGCGCACGTTTACGGTCTCGAGCGAGGCGATGGCCGCACGGGTCTCGCCATGGAGCTCGTCGAAGGCCCGACGCTGATCGAGCGGATCGCGCACGGGCGGATCCCCGTCGACGAGGCGCTGCGGATTGCGCTGCAGCTCGCCGACGCGCTCGAGGCCGCGCACGGGCGCGGCATCGTGCACCGGGATTTGAAGCCCGCGAACGTCAAGCTGACGCCCGACGGCTCGGTGAAAGTGCTCGACTTCGGCATCGCGAAAGCGCTCGACTCGCGCCAGTTGAGTGGGCCGGGTCCGGCGGCGCTCACCACACCGGCAATGACCGAGGCCGGCATCGTGCTCGGCACGGCGCAGTACATGAGCCCGGAGCAAGCACGCGGCAAACAGGTCGACCAACGCGCCGACATCTGGGCATTCGGCTGCGTGCTGTACGAGATGCTGACCGGCCAACCGGCGTTCGGCGGCGAGGACGTGACGAGCACGCTCGCACGCGTGCTCGAGCGCGGCGCGGACATGAGCGCGCTGCCCACTGAACTCTCGCCGGCCGTGCGCCAGACGATCAAACTGTGCTTGCAGAAAGACCCCAAAAAACGCGTACGCGACATCGGCGATGTGAAGCTCGCGCTCGAAGGCGCATTCGAGACGGCCGCGCCGCACACGACCACAGCTGCATCCGCGGCTCCGAGTGAGCGGGTGGCATGGATGGCCGCGTTCGCCGTCGCGTTGCTGGTCGCTGTCGCACTCGCTATTCCCGCCGTGCGATATCTGCGCGAGACGCCACCGCCCGAAACGCGCCTCGAGATCAGCACGCCCACCACGGACCAGCCCAGCCACTTTGCGCTGTCGCCCGACGGCCGGCAGATCGTGTTCGTCGCCTCGGGTGACGGCGCGTCCCGCCTGTGGGTGCGGTCGCTGGGGACGACGACGGCGCAGCCGCTGGCGGGCACCGAGGGCGCGAGCCTGCCGTTCTGGTCGCCCGACGGCCGGTCCCTTGGCTTCTTCGCCGGGGGCGCCCTGAAGCGGCTCGACCTCGGTGGCGGTGCGCCGCAGACGCTAGCGCCGGTCACCGGCGGTTCCGGTGGGGCGTGGAACGCGGCGGGCGTCATCGTGTTTTCGCCAAGCGCGACGAGTCCCTTGCTGCGCGTGTCGGCCACCGGGGGCACGGTGAGCGCCGTCATGACATTCGGCCCGCAGCAGTCCGGCCACTTTTTGCCGTTCTTTCTGCCTGACGGCCGCCGGGTCCTGTTCACGGCGCGCGGCACACCGGAGGTGCAAGGGGTCTACCTGGGCTCGCTCGACGGGAGCGCCCCGACCCGGTTGGCGCCCGACTTCAGCCAGGCCGTGTATCTGCCCGCCCGGCCGGGTGATGCGTCGGGTGCGGGCTGGCTGCTCTGGGCACGGGCGAGCACACTCGTGGCCCAGCGGCTCGACCTGGACCGGCCGACGCTCGTGGGGGACCCCGTGACGCTGGCCGACGGGATGGCGGCCATATTCGGTTCTCTTACTGGTGGTTGGTCGGTGGCGGCGCCGGGGCTGGTGGTGTACCGAACCGGCGCGGGCCGCCAGCGGCGACTGACCTGGGTGGACCCGTCCGGCACGGCGCGGGGGACCGTCGGCGACTCGGATGATGAAAGTCTGGCCTGGCCCCGCGTGTCCCCCGACGGCCGCCGCGTGGTGGTGGACCGTACGGTGGAAGGCAACTCCGACCTCTGGCTCCTGGACGGCGCCCGCCTGAGCCGGTTGACCTTCGATGCGGCTCGCGACGAGTTTCCCCTCTGGTCGCCGGACGGCACGCGGATCGTTTTCAGCTCGCGCCGCACGGGTGCGGGGGATCTCCACCAGACGCGCACGAACGATGCGGGCGGGGAGGAGCGCCTCGTCGCCTCCGACCAGCTCATGGTTCCGACCAGTTGGTCCCGGGACGGGCGTTTTGTGGTGTATATGAGCATCGACCCGCAGACTAACTCCGACCTCTGGGTGCTGCCGATGGTGGGCGAGCACACGCCGTCGGTGTTTCTGAAGACCCCGTTTTTCGAGGTGTATGGTGAGTTCTCGCCGGACGGCCAGTGGGTGGCGTACCAGTCGAACGCATCGGGGCGGATGGAAATCTACGTGCGGCCGTTTGTCCCGCCTGCCGCGGCGGGCACACCGGCGGCCGCGCCGCGGAGGCAATGGCAGGTGTCCACGGCGGGCGGCATCACGCCGATGTGGCGGCCCGACGGTAAAGAGCTTTACTACCTGAACCCGGCGGGCGAGATGATGGCGGCGCCGATCACCGTGGCGGGGGACGCGCTCGAACCCGGCGCGCCGGTGGTGCTCTTCCCCACGCACATCATGGGCGGTGGTGTGGACGTGCAGATCGGTCGGCAGTACGACGTCACCGCCGACGGGCGCTTCCTCATCAACACGGAACTCGACGACGGCACCGCCGCGCCGATCACGCTCATCCAGCACTGGAATCCCGACGCAACCAAGCAATGACCCGGGTCCGCTGAGGCGACGGTCGGCTTCGGGTCGATAGGTAGCCTAAAGGGCCGATCCCCGCGAGGAGGGGCGATAGCTCATCGATCCGCATCCCACGGATTGATCACATCAACATTCAAGTCAGAGAAGTGCCGAACGTTTCGCGTGGCAAGCTCCGCTCGACGTGCGCTGACAATCCCAGCTATCTGCGTATCGCGCCACGACCATGGTGGCGGTGTCCCATCACCCCACCTCGACCCTCCACGTTACCGGCAACCTCGCCTAGCGGTATTCGGTTTACCATACCGCCGCGCGGCGCGTGTCGCAGCGCCTAACCCAAGCCAAAGGAATCGCCATGAACAAGGAACTCTTCGATAAAGGCCTCGCCATTCGCAAATCGGTCATCGGCGCCGAGTTCGTCGACAAAGCGCTCGCCAGCGCCGACGATTTCAACATGCCGCTGCAGGAGCTCGTCACCGAGTACTGCTGGGGCGCCGTGTGGGGTCGCGAAGGCTTGTCGAAAAAGACGCGCAGCCTGCTCAACATTGCCATGCTGAGCACGCTGAATCGCCCGCACGAGCTCAAGGTTCACGTCAAAGGCGCGATTCGCAACGGCGCCACGAAAGAAGAGATTCGCGAGACGCTGATGCAGGTGGCCATCTATGCCGGCGTGCCGGCGGCCGTCGACTCGTTCCGTATAGCGAAGGAAGCGCTGGGCGAGATCGCGAAGTAGGCTTGTCGCTCACGGTGCGCGGTAGGCAACGCTACCGCGCAGCGTTAGCGAGCTTCCTCGACTCGTCCATCCGCGTGTTGGGCGAACCGACCGCGATCGCGGGGATGCACGGGATCATTCGCATCGTATGGCCAACCGCCGAACTGGGTGCGGCGGTAATCGTGGAACGCCGTTTCGAGCTCCGCGCGCGTGTTCATGACGAACGGCCCGTACTGCGCCACGGACTCGCCGATGGGGCGGCCCTGCATGAGCAGCACTTCCACTCCTCCTTCTGGCGCAGTCAGACGGAGGGGTACCCCGGCCACCACATCGATGGCGGCGGGCTCGGTAATCAGCCGCCCCGCCACATCGAGTTTGGGTCCTGCGAAGAAATACAGCGTTCGCACGGTTCGCGGGTTGTGCGCCGGCGGCAACGTCCACGCAGCGCCCCGCGCGAGCGTAATGAGCCAGATCGCCACGTCACCTTCTGGGTTGGCCGCCCAGGAATCGGGCGGCGGCACGGGCGGCGCGGTGCCGTCGAGTGCACCGGCGACGACGGTGACCTCCACGCCTTCGCCCGCCGCGGGCCGATAACGCGGCACGTCGCGATCCCAAAACATCGTGAAGTACGGCGGCGCCATCTTGTGGCGTGACGGCAGGTTCAACCAGATCTGAAACAGCTCGAGGCGATTCGGCTTGTCCGAATTCAGCAGCGGAAACATCTCCGAATGCACGATGCCCGCGCCGGCCGTGAGCCACTGCACGTCGCCCTTGCCAAAACGCGCGGTGGCGCCCAACGAGTCGGAGTGATCGATGAACCCTTCGCGCACGAAGGTCACGGTTTCGAAACCGCGGTGCGGGTGCTGCGGAAAGCCGGGAATCACGTTGCCGTGATACATGCGCCAGCCGTCCTTACCCGCGAAGTCCTGGCCGATGTTGCGTCCTTCGAGCGGCGCGTCCGGGCCGAGCCGATCGTTGCCACGTGGGTACAGGTCGACGTGGTGCACGCACACGAGGAACGGATCGCGGGTCTGCCAGGGGAACCCGAGGGGGGCGATGCTAAGGATTGAATCGGTGCTCATGTGAGGATCGTAGAAACGCCATCGCACCCTGTCAAACCGGCGTAGCGGCGGCTGGGTGCGTGTCGTTGGGCTTCGTGCTACCGTCCAGCGCACTCACCGTCTGCATGGATTTTGGGGGGCGTGCATGGTCGCTCGGCATCGGTCGGACTGTTTCTGCGCCGCGCTAGTCGCGCTACTCGCCGCCGGCGCTGCTCTGACGGCCGCGAGGGCGCAGGAGCTCGGCACGATCAGCTTCGAGACGTCGGGTGCAGCCGCGGCCCAACCCCCATTCCTCGAAGGCGTGAAGGCGCTGCACAGCTTCCAGTTCGACGAAGCGGCCGTCGCGTTTCGCGAAGCCAAAGCGCTCGATGCCGGCTTCGCGCTCGCCTACTGGGGCGAAGCGATGAGCCACAACCATCCGCTCTGGGCGCAGCAAGACCAGGCCGCGGCCCAGAAGGTGCTCGAAGCGCTCGCACCCACGCGCGAAGGCCGTCTGGCCAAAGCCCGCCTGCCGAAAGAGCGGGCGCTGCTCGAGGCCATCGACCTGCTCTATTACGGACCGGCCGATAAGCTCGCGCGCGATCGCGCGTATTCCGAGTATTTGGCAGAGCTCTATGCGCGTTGGCCCGACGACCACGAGATCGCCACCTGGTACGCATTGTCGTTGCTCGGCACGGTACGACCCGGCGACACGGGCTTCAGGCGCCAAGCGCTCGCCGCGTCGATCGTGAGCAGAGTCTACGCTGAGAATCCGCGGCACCCGGGCGCCGCGCATTTCATCATTCATTCGTTCGACGATCCCGAGCACGCACCGCTCGGTCTCGCCGCCGCGCGCGCGTATGCGGACATCGCACCGGCCGCCGCGCACGCGCTGCACATGCCGTCGCACATCTTCGTGCAGCTTGGCATGTGGTCCGACGTGGTGGCTTCGAACATCGAGGCCTATGCGGCGGCGGTCGCCGTCAACGAACGACTCAAGCTGCCCGAGGGTCGCGAGGATTTTCATACGCTCGGCTGGTTGAGCTACGCCAACCTCATGCTCGGCCGGTTCGACGAGGCACGTGCCAACGTCGAGCTCGCACAGGCCGCCGCTGAGCGCAATCCCGACAACGCGGCCATTCGCGACGGTTACCTCGGCATGCGCGCACGCGTAATCCTCGAGACCGAGCAGTGGGAGCCCATTCCGCTCGAGACTCCGGGCGCGCACGCGGCTCACGACACCATGCCCGGCATGAACATGGGCGCCGCGGGCGGCGGCACTTGGCTGTTCATTGCGGGCATGAGCGCCGCCAAGTTGGGCGATACGGCCACGGCCGACACCGCCGTGGCCCGGTTGAAGGCGCTCCGCGAGCAAACCGCCGACGCCTACCGCGCCAAGGGCGTAGCGATTCTCGAAAACGAAGTGGCGGCCGTCACGCAGTTCGCACGCGGTCAGCGCGATGCGGGTCTCGCACTCGCACGTGCCGCTGCCGACCTCGAGCTCACGTTGTCGCCACCCTCGGGCCCTCCGGAGCCGATCAAGCCCGCGCTCGAGCTCTACGGCGAGCTGCTACTGGCGGCCAACCGCCCCGCGGAAGCGGCCAGTGCTTTCGAGCAGGCCTTGCTGCGCACACCGAAACGCACGCCCTCGCTGCTCGGGCTCGGTCGCGCCGCCACGGCCGCAGGCAACGTGCCGACAGCGCGGCGCACCTATGCCGAGCTCGCAGCCATGCCGGGCGCCGCGCCAACCTCCTTCGCCATGAGTGCAGCTCGTAGCTGGCTCACGGCAAACCCAGAACCCACCACCGCAACACGCTAGGGAGCTCCCATGCTGCAGCGCATCGCCACCATCGCCGCCGTGACTGCGCTCGCGGCCGCCTGTCAGCCCCAAGCGGCCCCGGATCCCAACGTTGCGGCGCTTCTGGATCGACAAGCCATCGACCAGCTCATTGCCGGCGACTATCCGCACGCGCTCGACACGCATAACTGGGACGCCTATGCCGACCTCTTCACCGCCGACGGCGAGCTGTCCCTCGCGGGCCAATCGGCCAGGGAACGGCAAGGCATCAAGGATTTCGTCGGTGCCCTGCCCACCGAACCGCGCGTCATCCATGTCATCTCCAACCTGTCGTACACGGTC
>Ga0105252_10001380_pt1 | contig 10916 bp, 24 predicted proteins | sample EasRivMeERMZT100_FD_89675 | JGI IMG/M metagenome (GOLD analysis project Ga0105252, IMG submission 89675) | Soil microbial communities from meander-bound floodplain in the East River, Colorado, USA - East River MetaG ERMZT100 | ecosystem: Environmental > Terrestrial > Soil > Floodplain | place... | reverse complement strand
TCCTGATCGCCCGACAGTGGGGCAACAAACCACTAATCGAATTTTAGCTGAGTCTACGGACCCCTCGTAGCTCAGCGGATAGAGCAGCGGACTTCTAATCCGCAGGTCGCAGGTTCGAATCCTGCCGGGGGGACGAGAGGTCCAGATGGCCTCTGTTTTAAGCGTCTCTGTGGATGCTGCTAAACAACTCAATAGGGGAGGGTGGGTTCCGGGACGTCCCCACTCTCTTCACCCCTAGTGGCGGAATGGCAGACGCGCTCCCCTCAAAAGGGAGTACTTCGGTACTGTGAGTTCGACTCTCACCTAGGGGACATGGAAGATCTAGAATTGACAAACCCAAACATCTCTATCAACCGACACTCTATGATTGTGGACGAAATTCCCTCTTACTTTAAGTGGGAGAGTGGAGGGGTACCACGTAGATTCTTTGACATCCTCCCGCTACCCAAAGGAAAGAAATGGGTATGGAGAGCGAACGTCGGTTTATGTGAAGACTGCTGGATTGGGCGCGGAATGATCATCTACGTCTGTAGTTTCCGTAGTCACAGACCCCTCCCCTTCTTGAATCTCTGAGAGGTCACCCTCCTCTTCTCGTGACCCTCCAGGGTTCCCCACAGTCCATCCTCCTGGGTGACTCCCTCTAGGTCGTAGCACACCCCATCCTTCCGGTGAGCGTCAAACAGACCTAGGTTTAAAAATGTAGAACAGCACCCCCGACAGTGGCAGTACGTACTCCCGGGGGGTAAGGCACACCTACAAGTCATGTCCCTCCCTTAGGTGTAGGTTAGCGTAATCCAAGATTTCCCTTAATTCCAGGTTATGGACTGTGCGCTCCCAATAGCATTTCCGCATCGGGCATACTAATTGCGGATCGTCATAGTCTGATACAATCCAAAAGTCCCCCCAACTAACGTCATTACTTGTTTCGATTCTGACTTCCTGGCCGGATAAATCCGTCAGATCTAGTGAATTTACCAAGGTCGTAGTCAGCAACTCTCCGTAGTAGTCTCTTAGTGGTTGATTCTCCACTGGAATCACTCTTTCTGATTCTGGGTTCACCCGTCTTCCTTCCGTCGCCTCTTGGAATGGTTACTCTCCCTTCTCGTTTTGATGTCGTGACAGCTCTGACAGAGCCACTGGCGGTTAGACCTCTCGTGTGTCCCACCTCGCGCCCTATTGACGATGTGGTCGCAGCTACCCGTCTCAGGACAGTACCTCCCACAACTACCACACTTTCCTTGGTAATCCCTGCGAGTCTCATCTACTAGCTGTTTCCAGTTATCAGGTAGGGGATTAGAGGATTGTTCTCTGCGGTACCCTTCCCAACCCCAAGGGTGCTCCGGACATGGATGCTTCCTCCGGCAGTCAGCCTTCGAACACCTCCGAGGTGCCGTCTTCGCTGGTTTCTTCGGAGCCTTCCAGCCCATCCTCGTCCCCGTCTAAGTCATCGTAGAATCCATAGTCATAGTTGCAATCAGCACAATCATACTCATCATCTTCCCAGTATGCCCAATACTCCCGTTCATCAGGGTCTCCTAAGAATAGGTCTGTGTCATCGTATTCAGGGCTCATCGATTACCTCCACAAACTCCTCAGGATATTCAAAGAATGGATAAATATTGGGCTCCTCGGAGAGAGCAATACCATTCCAACCAATACACCCATAGGTTGTTTCCATAAACTCCCAGAGAATTTCACCAGCGTGGATATCTCTATTGGCATAGTTCCGAGGATCGTCCTTGGGGAGCCCTACAATTACACTAACTCTCTTCGGTCTCATCGGATTCAATGTCCTCCACCTCCTTATCGATCATCTTGGTTTCGTGTTCCAGAAACTTGGGTGACTTAGCCTTAAGGACTAGTGGGGTTAATCCCTCTCTGCGGATACAGACACCCTCGTCCACCGAGCCATTCGGTAGTGGCAGAGCACCCTCATAATCTAGAAAGAGGAGTCTATCCATCAATCTCTCAATATTCATATTCATCAGGTAGCCGTGGGTCAGCTCAGGGACAGTCTTCAATCCCACGTTACTACAGAATTCTTTAGTTGCTTCCCACGATAGATCAGTTTGCCTTCCATCAATACCCATAGTAGTGACTCGATAGACATAAAGGTGACGCTCCCCCTTGGGGATACCATACGTATAATCCTTCTGGATCGGGGTATCACTGCCCACCCAACCAATAAGTTCACCATATACGATATATCCTTTAGGGAGTAAACCCTCAAGCTTCTTACCTTCCTGAGTCCATAGGTCCTCACTATAGAAGTGATGGTCTGAGTTTGCGTCCTTGACCACATTACGAGAACCGTAAACATAGTCATATTCGAATTCATCGATCTTAGCTCCAAATTTTTTGGAGACTCTTTCCCAGAAAGACAACTTCCGCTTAACTGGGATATGACCCACTCGGATTGATGTTCCGTGGAGTTTCTGAGTGATCGTTAGGAAATCCGAATCATTCAGTTTGTGGACATTCTTAAAGTAGTTCTCAGTATCCGTGTGTTTCGGGAAGAAACGTTCGTCGACTCTCTCCTCTTTACGTCTCCGACCTTGGGTCTGTGCGCTCCCCTTCTGGTTGGGTCGGACATACTTACGACAGATCTCGTGACCCGCTAACTGGTCAAAAGAGTCCCCATCCTTAAGGGAGGCATACTCCGACCCAAGATAGCTTAAGCTATCGATGGGTAAAAACAAAGCGTTACTAGTATGTCCTCTGAACCGGAGAGCTTTCACTCTCCGGTTATCTTCTAGGTAACCGACCGTACTGGGATCAACATTGAGGTTCCCGTGACGGTGAAGGTTGTTTGCGGCTGCGTACTCTTCACTGAGTTGAGTCTCAGCTGTGAACAGGACTCCGATGTCACCTACCTGAACGTCCTTCGATACGATAGCCTGATAGCCTAACAGCGGTAGAGCTACCACATTATCACAGTTACTTAGCGTAACGATGTTACGGACAGTAACCACTGTAGCAGCATAGTTAGGGTTACCCTCTAGTAATTTCATCTCTCTCTTCGTCACACCTTTCGCATTCACCCACTGGAAATGGACAATCTAGCATACAGCAATGCCAATTAGGATCTTCAGGATCGGTCGTTGGATCGTCCAATTAGTAGTACCTACTTCCACTCTCAGGATAGTCGGGGTAGTAGTACTCGTGAGAGCCATCATCTCCGTCGAATTCAAAGCTATGTGGAGTTCCACAACAACTACAGCCAAGATCTGAAGAGTCTTGTCCCGTGACATCCTCCCATTCAGCGATAGCCTGCCTCATCGTGGTATCCAGTTTCTTAGCTTTAGTAGCTAGGGCTCCCAACCATCGACCATTCTTATCTCCTCGAAACCCACCCAATCTCTCTTCCTGATCCTTGACCCACTCAACCTCCCAACCAGCGTCTTCGAGAGCTAGCCAGTTGTCGTCGTTCAGCCACCAACCGCCCCCTGAGTTATTGGAGGAGTAGGTTACTTTACCCTTAATCAACGCTGTGTCCTTCCATATCTCCATGTCTCCATCGTTCAATTCTGAACGAATCAAAACGCTCAGTCTGAGCTTCTACGAATTGCTTAGCTTGGTACTTTGTTGGGAACGTACTAACAATCCAGTTCTCAGGAACCCAACCAGTAGTCCACACGATATAGACGTAATCTTGTCCGCTCACTTAGCTCTCGCCTCCAATTTATGGACCATTTCAAGGTAACTCTCGTAGAGTCTCTGAAGGACTTCCTCTGGATCGGAGTCCAGTCTCCAGAACACCCGGATATCGATGGTAATACCATCCTCTTTCCAGGATTCGTACTCGTGAGGTCTAGTCGCCATCGAAGTCCTGAAAGGTATTGGGAGCGATCTTCTTGAGTTCTACCAGAATTTTTTGGGCTACCAATTGAAACTCCTTATCAGCTGTAGGTGAAAGCCTCTTAGGGAGGAGTTCTCTCCAGGCTCTCATATTACCTGTTACGAGGATCTTGGTTTCTAGTCCACTCGGGAGGACGTGCCTGGCTGCCTGCCGAGCTTGTTTGCGGGGGACGCCCTTCTTAGTGAGAGCATCCATAATCGTCCGGTAGACTGACTTAGCCGGACTAAGAACAGTGTGAATCTCTATTGGGTCTATATCCTCTAGGCCAGGATGAATTACGAACTCAAACTCCGAGACATCTACGTATCTCTGGGAGACCTCACTAAAAGATAGATGACGATGCCTAATGAGTTCATGAGTAAAGTTACGAGAAACGCCATCAATATAAAAAGTGGCGGAAGCATGCTCAAGAACCGAAAAGTGTTGCTTATCAATGATGTTAGCGACATATCCCTTATTCGTAGCTGTTTGGGGGTTGGGTCTGCCGAAGGACTCATAGTCAATACGCCCAGAGAACTCAGCTAACTCATCTAGGTGACTTCCTAGAGGACCAATCTCGCTAAGATCATTCCCATAGTGGGGACGGTAGGGAGTTACCACCTCCATCTGAGTTAAACTATCAATGGATGTCTCCAGCCATTCGAGCTGAGTCTTTGCGATCAGCGTTACTTTCATTTACCACTCCGTCAAAATATAGGCTACTGCCGTAGGCCAAAAAGCAAACCATACAATCCCAGCGAACACACCAATCACCCACCACAGGAAGAATAACCAAACCACTAAACCCGCTGTGAGTACTCCACCGAGTAACAGTGCAAGTACTACTATGAAAGTACTTAAAAACTTCAATCTAACCACCAAATCCCATAAGGGAATACAGCTCTACGAATAGAGTTCTCCACCAGAAGAGAAGTACACCCCCTACAGGGGGTACGTGTAATATACATCGTCAACCATCGATCTGTCAACCCCCGTAGCTCTTGTTGAGCCCATTCAACACAATTTGCTTCCGCGTGCTTAGCGATACAGTTATCGTAACTACCTCCCCGTGGGTGTGCTCCAATTGATAGTAAGCCTCTTGGACACTCTCCACTAAGGCATCCAGCCTGGCCTGGAGCAACACCGTTGTACCCAGTTGAAATGATTCTGTGACTTCGATCTTCAACTAAAACAGCTCCCACTTGTGATCTACGACAGTCTCCCCTAAGAGAGACCGCTTTAGCTACCCCTAGGAAGTAGGGGTGCCAACCAGGACGGACAACTTTCACAGACCCCACCTTACTACATCCTTCGACGTCTGTCAATATTTACATCCGTCGTCTCAGGATGTTATAGTTCTGAGTTCATCGATTCATCGTTCACCGCCTCCTAGGCGGGATTCATCGATTCACATATATCTTTATGTAGTGTAAGTTCTTCGGTGGAGATTTGTCAATAGGGTTGCGGTGTGAGGCTTGTCACGACATCCATGGTTGACTATCGCCCAACCGTCCACTAGGGTAGTGACATGGAAGACGAAGAGGTGTGTGTGGTGGGTGACTGCCCGTCTAGAGCGTTGGTCTGCGTCGTGAAAAACGAGTCAACATTAGAGTTCTGCGGGCACCACTTCAACATCTATCGACCTACATTACTACTAGATGGATTCGTGGTTTACCACGATGAAAGGGAAGCTGGTCAGATCCTTGAGTCAGTTTAGGGGTGCTCTAAAGGGAGTTGCAGGATTCCCACTAACCAAAGATGAGCGTACCTTTCTTGACTTTCTGGTCAAGAAACCAACAGTAACAAAGAAGAAACCCCTACTATTTGGAACAACAGACAACAAGATCCTGATGGTGGGTTGCGGACACACCTCGTTGTTTAGCGCTCCGTCTCCTGTAGCGGGAGATAGGGTATTTTGTTTGAGCTGTCAGGACTACCGAACCGTATGGGGGCGGTTCAACAACAGAGGGGGTTTAGAGACTTGAGGGATAACCTAGCTGTAGGGGTAATCAAAGGTAGGCTTGTCGTAGGTCCCTCAGGGGATTATACAGACGGTCAGCTTGACCCTGATTTGATCGCTACCTTCCCGATCACTCTGAGCTGTGGGTGTATCCCTATGTTCAGACGACCTAGGCCAGTACTAGGTGACCTTATCTACTGTGGCTCCCACCAAGAATACAAAGAGGTGACCAAAAGATGAGCTTCGTAGCTGACCACGAAGACTTCGAACAGTGGAGATATAACCTACTCCTTGTCAACCCCGGTAAAGGTGAAGCTAAGAAGACCGTGGGTGGAGGAGTAATCAGGATTTCAGTCGTAACTAGTTATTACCTTATGGGACTAGCTTCCGATGACATCCTGAGTGTGGCCGCAGGCCTCCCTCTGGGAGACCCAGAGGATACCGAATTGGAGCCCTCGTGGTGGACAGCAGAAGACCTAAAACGGGTGGAGGGTACCCCGATAGAGGGTAGAGGAAACTGTCGCCTCTATCAATTGAGTGACCCAACCCCCGAATATTCTGAGGAATTTGACCGAATTTTTTGGAAGGAACACGTCTGGGAATCGATCTTTGGGGATGCTCTTGGGGCATATAAGTGGGGTTTAGGTCTATCACCCGATAGACTTAGGAAGTTCTCCCTACTGAAACCTACAGGACTCCCTATCGAATGGGACTTCTGCGAGTGGGCTGATCGAGACATCATCCGTTGGAGTTACGGAGAGCATACCAAGGGTGTCTATGTACCTCTGGATTATATCCTATGAAACTAGCTATAGTGGGCTCTCAGTACCTCACTCCCAAACAAGAGGTATCCGTTGACTTCTTAGTTATGTTGACTTTGAATTTCTTCGCTGATAGGTACCCTCAGAACAAACTATCTAACCCTAGTGGTTTGGTATTCGTATCTGGTGGGTGTGAGGGTGTCGATACGATCGCCGAATCGTGGGCTGACGAACTCGGTATCCCAAAAGATATCAAACTCCCTCTCAAGAATACATGGGACGGAGAAGGTGGATTCAAGTGGAGGAATAAGCTGATCGCTGAAGCTTGTGACTTCCTGGTCTGTATCCGCAGCAACACATCCAAAACTTATGGCTCAGGCTGGACAGCTGACGAGGCTGAACGGTTGGGCAAAACCGTTAGAAGGGTATATGTATAATGGCTAAAGTGATCAAGGAAACAATTCCCACCCCCAAGTATAAATATATTTTAGAGCTATCGGAAGAGGAGGCTCAAACTATATTCGATATTACTGGTGGTATCGGAGGTCCGTCAGACGGAAGACGTGGATTGGTTGACGGTATTAGGAAGGCTCTCTTTGAGAGCGGACTCAAGTCTCCTGGATTGGGTGGAGCTTTTGATTTGACCGGGAGTATTCACTTTTCATGATCTATGATCCAGCTACTAAGACATATCACTGTGATCCGTGTCTGTTCGTAGAGTTAGAGGTTCGGACCTATCACTGTGGAGACGTTCCTAAAGGTGGGTACGGTAAGCCCTTCAGGGGGTGTCATGAAACGTTCGCTAAGTTCGAAAATTTAGAAGAACACCTTCATTCAGGAACGGGAGGCTGTAGATTCCCTGGTAATATCAAAGACTTCTATGAAGTGGAGAACATTTGGCACAAGAAGGAACCGAAGAAGGAAGACCAAGACACAGAAGCTTATCTCAACTCAAAGCCTACACGAGATGTGGGCAGTCGTTCTACCTCCAACGTATCAGAAGGGGTGAGACCCCGGAAAGACCGGCAGCCTGGACAATACTAGGTAAAGCCTTCCACGACACAGTAATGGCGTGGGAAAGAGACGGGAGATCATACAGTCCTACTGATATGTTCTGTAGTGTTTATGATGATTACGTCTCCGCTGCTCTAGAACTCCAACCTGACTACGACTACTGGATGGTTCCTCCAAGAACTAAACACGTCGTTACCTCAATCAAAAACTACAGACAACGTGGGATCGATAATCTACAAGTCTATATTGATAGGTGTCTCTCAGCTCCCTGGGAGATCAGTCACATCGAACGAGAGTTCGAGATCCAGTTGGGTGAGGTTCTAGTCCGGGGAGCCATTGACAGAATCCTCTACTACCCGTATGATGAGAGCTACCTACTTGAAGACCTCAAGAGTGGTTCCCCGAAGGGTGAGGATGATGTAAGGCAGCTAGCGTTCTACGCGATGGTAGCGAGGGAGCTTTGGGATATCCCAGTCTTCGAAGGAAGGTACTGGTTCAGTAAGTTGGACCGAGGATCTACCATCAAAGATCTCTCAAGATATGACAAAAATTTTTGGGTCCAAGAATTCAAAGATTTAGATAAAGGAATTAACTCCGGGGTATTCTTAGCTTCCCCCGGTGACCACTGCCAACTATGTGACGTCCGACCCTGGTGTAATCAACAAGGTTGGCTGAAGATTGGAGAACCACTGAAGTGAGTTTGAATCCAGAAGTAAAAGAGAAGTGGGTAGCTGCTCTCCGTAGTGGGGAGTACTCCCAGGGGGAGGGTGTACTTAAGGACGTTCCAGAGGGGGATAGTACTCCTAAGTACTGTTGCTTGGGTGTCCTCTGTGAGATCGCAGTACAAGAAGGCGTAATCAAGAAGGTTCCTCTAATGAACCATAACGCTGGTAAATCTAGGGTGGGTGTCTACCTTCCCCGTAAGGTCGCCAAGTGGGCTGGACTAAAGGACATCTCCGATGGTCGTAAGATGGGTGATGTCGATGGAACTGAGCAGGGACGTCTAGCTACCATGAATGACACAGGAAATACGTTTGGGGCTATCGCTGACACAATTGAGGAAGACCTATGAGGGTTATCCACGATAACAAGATCTTTATTGAAGCGGATGAAGATTTTATCGTCCAGAACATCACCCTTGTGGATAAGTTTCCCCCGGTATATCCGTCTACAGATAACTGTAAGTGGGAGAAGGGAAGAATTATTACCGTCTTCAAGAGAGAGGTCAGTAGTGAGTAGTCAGGCTACCCATATCACAGTAACTCTCTCAAGAGAGTTGACGTGGGCTGAACGAGAAGGTCTATCTGAAGAGTTACTTATCTACGAGGTGGAAGAAGTAATTCTTGGTCACTCTGTCAAGAAGATTGACGGGAAGGCAAAGGTTATCAACCTGTACTCGATGAACGTATCATCTCGGTCATTATTTGATATGATTCATTTTATTCTATCGACAGAATTCGTCAACGTATACGTAAAGAGTGTTCAAACAATCTATCCGAAGGTGAAGGTTTAAGATGGGTCTTAAGAAGTTCAAGACGGATGTTCCGTTCGTTAATGGTTTTGAGGACGTACCTATCCCACGGGGTAAGGAAGTAACTAACGTCTCTGTACTAAAGACTCCCGACGGAACAGAGTATGTCCAGATCACTGTAGCTGATCAGCCCTTCCTCTCGGATGAGGTACTGGCTACAGTTAACGTCGTCCGGTGAGACTCCACCACCCCGAGACTCCCTACGAGAAGATGATTTACGTAGCTCTCGCTAACAAGGTCCGTAACAATCACCAAACTAAGAAGAGAAGCTTTCGGGATGGCATCCGAGAGTACAACTCCACCCATGAGATTCAGCTACCGATGAGACCTCGGAAGGCTCCGGCTAGTCTGTATACACACGTAACAGAGTATACGGTTGTGGTTGAGCGTCATCCGCTCGGCTTTATTGTAGATGTAACAAACGAAAGGAAATCAATTGGCTGAAGATTATAAGATCCAGGTAAACACGACACTCAATGGACAACTCACCAACCTAAGAGCTAACTCTGCGGAGGAATTAGTTGAACTCACTGAGGGATTGGCTGCGAACTCGGATAGGTTCCTGGATGCGCTCGTCCAGGTTAAGCAAGCGTTCCTCCTTAAGGACATCCTTACGGCTGGAGCGATTAATGGGAGTGGTAACAGTGGTGTACCTAGCGGGAACTCTAACTCTAGGAATAGTACTGTTGGCGTACCTAGCTGTAAGCACGGGCCGATGAATGACTGTCGTGGGATGAAAACTAAGGCAGGGAAGCCTTACGCGGCAGACTACTACTGCCCCTCCGATGACCGAGACAACCAGTGTAAGCCAGTGAAATTATAGGGTGGTGAGGGGCTATCCAAACTCTAGCTTTATCTCTGTCAGCTAAGGGACCAACCGGAGAACCCCTACCCTCCGTCTTCAAAGAGTTGGAGATGTATGGGGCTAAGATCAGACGGAGCCAGCTAACACTGATCGCCGCTGGCTCAGGGGTAGGTAAGTCAACTCTAATCACATTTGTCGCACTGAATATGGAGGACCAAGGTGGTGTTAAGGTGCCTACCCTTTATTTTTCAGCAGATAGTGATGTTGCTACGTTCGGGATTAGAGCCGGAACTATGGTGGCTGGTACATTATTTACGCACGAAACTGAACTACTCATCCTCCAGAAAGATCCGGCGATCTTACAACTCATCCAGGATACTACAAAGCACATCTGGATTTCGTTTGATAGTGCGCCTACTCCTAAAGATATCGAAGCTGAGGTTGAGGCTTACGCCCTAGTCAACGGAGAGTACCCATCTCTGATCGTAGTGGATAACCTCATGGACGTCTCGACCGGAGGTATGGAGGAGAGGAGTGGTCAGGACGCGGTACTCGACTACCTTAAACAGCTAGCTTCCTTCACGGGAGCTGCCGTAGTCGTTCTGTGTCACGTAGTAGGGATGTACGCCGACGGGAAGACACCCATTCCCCTTAGTGGTTTGATGAACAAAATTGATAAGCGTCCACGACTAATCCTTACGTTGTATGAGGCTGACGTCTCCGTGTTGGGTATTTGTATCGTTAAGAACAACAACGGTAAGCGGGACGCAGAAGGAAACCTACAGGTACTCATCCCGTGGGTCAAAGAGAAAATGTGGTTAGGGAGAAAGAAGTAATGGGACAGATCACTGAAGTAACCGTTGAAGAGGCCGCCGAATCTCTAAGGCTATTTCCACTAACCCTCGATGAGGCGAGAGACCTACTCAAGAGAGCTGTTGAAACTCAGGGTGAAGACTTTATCTATAACCCCAGTAACCTATACGACTGTATTTACACCCCGGTAGATC
>Ga0105252_10001378_pt1 | contig 10929 bp, 7 predicted proteins | sample EasRivMeERMZT100_FD_89675 | JGI IMG/M metagenome (GOLD analysis project Ga0105252, IMG submission 89675) | Soil microbial communities from meander-bound floodplain in the East River, Colorado, USA - East River MetaG ERMZT100 | ecosystem: Environmental > Terrestrial > Soil > Floodplain | place... | reverse complement strand
CCTGCGAGGCAGAGAAGAGCGGTGCGAACTCGAGTATTTGGACCTGCCACCATACCTTCCCCTCCTTATATTTCACTCAAATAGAAGACGGGCGGATTATAATCCACCACCCTGTTTCCTGAGAGCAGAATGATACCTGCGCGACGACATCTTCCCCTTCTCCTGATTCTCTTCTTTGGCAGCGGTTGCGCCGCGCTGATCTACGAAATCGTTTGGTTTCAACTCCTGCAACTGGTGATCGGTTCGACCGCCGTGTCCCTGGGCACCATCCTGGCGACATTCATGGGCGGGATGTGTCTCGGCAGTTTGATGTTTTCCCGGCCGGGTCGCGTTGGACGACACCCCCTTCGAACTTACGGCTGGCTGGAACTCGGCATCGGATTATGCGGGATTGTGATTCTTTTCAGCGTTCCCTCACTCGGGAAGTTCTACGCAGACTATGTGGGCTACGGCCCAACCGCTTCCATCTTTCGAGCGACGATCTGCGCTGTGTGCCTTCTTCCGCCAACGCTTCTGATCGGGGCGACACTTCCTGCAATCTCACGCTCTCTCAAAGCCGGGCGCAGCAGCACGTCGTGGATGGGACTCTTTTACGGCGCCAACATTGTGGGGGCAGTCTGCGGCTGTCTGCTGGCGGGATTCTACCTGCTTCGAGTCCACAACATGGCGATCGCCACGGTCGTGGCGGTCTCGATCAACGTTGGCGTTGGGCTGGCGGCTTTGGTACTGGCTCGATTTACACCGCCACACATCGTCCCAGATGATGCGGAGGTCCCGGAACTCCCTGATGCCGGCTTAAACACAGCGCGCGTCCACTTGACGATTGCTCTTTCGGGCGTTGCTGCGTTGGGCGCCGAAGTCGTCTGGACTCGACAACTTTCTCTGGTGTTCGGCGGAACCGTTTATACATTTTCCATTGTTCTCGCCGTATTCCTGCTTGGGCTGGGCAGCGGCAGCATTGCGGGCTCATGGATGGCGCGCAGCGTTCAACGGCCACTCCTTGCATTGGGACTCTGTCAGATCTTCGGGTGCTTAGCCATCGCGTGGACCTCGTGGGCAATCGCCTATGCTCTTCCGTACTGGCCCGCCAATGTCTCGGACCAATTCAATCCGTGGCGAACCTTTGGCGTGGATCTCCTTCGATGCTTCTGGGCGTTATTGCCGGCGACATGTTTATGGGGCGCCAGCTTCCCGCTGGCTTTGGCACAGGTCGGAACAGCGCGAGGTGAACCCGGTCGTGCGGTAGGCGGATTGTATGCGGCCAACACAGCGGGCGCGATCCTCGGCGCCGTGGTCTTCAGTCTCATCATGATTCCATGGGCTGGTTCCACAATCGCGCAACAAGTCATCATTGGCATTTCGGCGTTGAGTTCAGCGCTCGTCCTTTTAGTCGATAAGAACCATCGCAAATGGTGGATCTCCTGCCTCATCGTCGGAATATCCGTGGTTCTTGCCTGGAGTGTACCGAGGCTGCCTGGCCTGGCAGTGGCCTACGGTCGAAGTTTGCCGCGCTGGGTATCCAATCCGCCGGACATCCTGTATGTCGGCGAAGGAATCAACTCGTCGGTGGCCGTAACCGAGTGGCCGAATGGCGTGCGCAATTTTCACGTCGCCGGAAAGGTCGAGGCATCCACTGAACCCAAAGACATGCGCTTGCAGAGAATGTTGGGACACCTGTCGGCGCTGGCTCATCCGGAGCCGAAGTCTGTATTGATTGTCGGTTTTGGCGCGGGAATTACGGCGGGAGCCTTCGTGCTGTATCCGGAGGTCGAGCGGATCGTTATCTGTGAGATCGAGCCGTTGATTCCGCAGGTCGTGTCGACATACTTCGGGGCGGAGAATTATTACGTCCTGAACGACCCGCGGGTTCAGGTGATCTATGACGATGCGCGGCATTTTCTGATGACCACGCGCGAGCAATTCGACGTCATTACATCGGATCCGATTCATCCCTGGATCAAGGGAGCGGCGGCGCTCTACACCAGGGAGTACTTCGAAAATGTGCGCAGGCATCTCAAGCCGGGTGGCGTCGTCAGTCAATGGGTGCCGCTCTACGACAGCACAGGCGATGTCGTGAAGAGCGAGTTCGCAACGTTTTTTAAGTCTTTTCCAAATGGAACCGTCTGGAGCAACGACATCAAGGGGCGCGGATACGACACTGTGTTGATTGGCTGGAACGGCCCCGCCGGAATGGATCTTGATGCGTGGAGCGAGCGACTGGGTCGTCGCAATTACCAGCTCGTCATGAACTCGCTGCACGAGGTGGGGTTCACGTCGGTCTTGTCTTTGCTTTCCACTTTCGCCGGCCGGGCAACGGAACTGACGTCCTGGCTGGAGGATGCCCAAATCAACACGGACCGGGATCTGCGGCTTCAGTACCTCGCTGGCTTCTCCATGAATTCGGACATCCCCGACGAAATCTATCAGGAGTTCCTTCAGTATCGAACCTTCCCGGAAGAACTCTTCACTGGCTCCGCCAATCTTCGTGACTCTCTGCGAGAGAAAATCAGGTAGTGAACAAAAGAGCGCCGGAGGCGCGGGGCCACTCTCTTTTTGCCCCTCCGGGCCAACCGTTTTGTGACGCGGCGTTTCCATAGATGCACATATGGACGGATGGGGCAGAAGCTTTCCTGACCAGTATTTGCACGGTTATCCGTTCCACTAGATTTTCTTCTGGAGAAAGCATTAATGACTCAGAAGTCCGGCGACATGATGCAGGGCACGCTCGACATGCTCGTTCTCAAAACACTCATCTTAGGGCCGGCCCATGGACATTCCATTGCGTACGCCATCGAAGCCAGTTCCGGCGATGTGTTGCAAGTCGAACACGGGTCGCTCTATCCGTCGCTGCACCGGCTGGAAGATCAAGGATTGGTGGTTTCGTTCTGGGGAACGTCCGAAAACAATCGCAAGGCCAAGTACTACCGCATTACTCCGGCCGGCCGGAAAAAACTCGCTGACGAGCGAAGCCGATGGGAACAACTCGTTCAAGCGATCACCCGAGTTCTGGGGCCGGCATGAGCTGGAAAAAGTTCTTCCGACGTCGTCGCCGCGACGAGGACTTTTCGCAGGAACTTGAAGCACATCTGCTTCACGAGATCGACCGGAACGTCGGTCTCGGTCTGCCCTCCAATGAAGCTCGAGCCGCGGCGCTACGCAAGTTCGGCAACATCACATCGACGAAGGAAAAGGTGCACGAGATGAATACGATCAGCATCATTGAAACCTCTTTGCAGGATTTGCGCCATGGAGGCCGGCTGCTCTGGCAGAACAAGACGTTTGCGGCTGTTGCGATTCTGTCGCTGGCTTTGGGAATGGGAGCAAACACCGCGATCTTCCAACTGCTCGATGCCGTCAGACTGCGTGCATTACCGGTGATGAAACCGCAGGAGCTTGCGGAGGTGCAGATCGTCGCGAAGGGCGGACGAACCGGAAGCTTTATCAGCCGGCGGCCGACACTGACATATCCATTACTGGAACAGATCCGGGCACGCCAGCAATCGTTTTCCGACCTGATCGCGTGGGGAGCCACTCGGTTCAATCTCAATCCGAGCGGTGAAGTGCGCAGAGCTCAAGGGTTATGGGTCAGCGGAAGTTTCTTTCGAGTCCTCGGAGTTCCCGCGATTCATGGACGAGTATTCACCGCTGAGGACGACGTGCGGGGATGCTCCAACGTCGGAGCAATCATCAGTCATGGTTTCTGGCAGCGCGAGTTTGGCGGCGAACCTTCAGCCATCGGCCGTAAGATCCTGTTGGATGGACGACCTTTCGAGGTCACGGGAATAACGCCGCCCGGTTTCTTCGGCGTCGAAGTCGGGCAAGCGTTCGACGTGGCGCTTCCGCTTTGTGCCCGGTCGTTGATTGTGGATGGGCCCGACATTCTGAATCTGCGAGACACCTGGTGGCTCGCAGTAATTGGACGCCTGAAGCCAGGCAAGTCCCTTGACTCTGCCACTGCTGACCTCCAGTCCATTTCACCAGACATCTTTCGTGAAACGTTGCCGGCAAGGTACCAACCTGACGATGCCAAGAGCTACCTCAACTTCACTCTCAGGTCTGCCGACGCGACGTCGGGAGTATCGACTTTGCGCCGGGATTACGAAACACCGCTCTGGATACTCATGGCAACGACCGGCTTTGTGCTGCTGATCGCCTGTGCCAACATTGCGAACCTGATGCTGGCCCGAGCGAGCGCCCGTCAACGCGAGATCTCGATTCGACTGGCGATCGGCGCGTCACGCCGGCGGGTCATTCGACAACTATTTGCCGAGAGCTTCCTGCTTGCAGCTATCGGTGGCGCCTGTGCGATCGTGATGGCCGGTGCCTGCAGCCGCCTCCTGGTTTCATTTTTGAGCACGGACCAAAACGGACTTTTTCTCACGCTGAGCATGGATTGGCGAACGATGGCTTTCGTTGCCGGCCTGATCGTCGCAACGTGCCTTGTCTTTGGCTTGGTTCCGGCCTTTCGTGCGACGTTGGTCTCACCGGGTTCCGCCATGAAGGCTTCGGGACGAGGCCTGACGTCGAGCCGTGAGCGGCTTGGATTTCGTCGCGGGCTTGCCGTGTCGCAAGTTGCCCTTTCACTGGTCCTTCTCATTGGAGCCCTGCTCTTTGCTCGCAGCTTCAGAAATCTGCTGGTGCTCGATTTGGGATTCCGGCAGGAAGGAGTCTTGATTGCGAACGTGGACATGAGACGCCTTTCAGCATCGAAGGCTCAACTGGCCAGCGTGTACAACCAACTGGACGAAAGGCTGCCGCAAGCGGCCCAAGTCGAATCGGCTGCGCAAGTCTACATCGTGCCCATCAGCGGTTCCGGATGGAACAACAATGTCTTCGTCGCTGACGATGCCGGAAAGCGTGAAAAGGGTTTGAGCAACTTCAACGAAATCTCGCAGCACTACTTCAAGACCATGGGCATTTCCATGATTGCGGGACGAGATTTCGATTCGGGCGATACTTTATCCTCCTCAAAGAAGGCCATTGTGGACGAACCTTTCGTGCAGAAATTCATGAACGGTGTGAACCCGATCGGTAGACGCTTCGAAATCGAGGCGAGTCCGGGGGAAGCACTTCCCCAGTATGAAATCGTCGGTGTGGTTCAGAACTCGAAGTACGGCAGCCTTCGAGATGAGTTTTCGCCGACTATATATCTTCCCGCATCGCAGAATGATGATCCCCACACGGCAACCAGCTACGTGTTGCGATCCTCCGCTCCTGTCGCTGCGCTGACCGCATCGGTAAAGAGGTTGATTGCTGAGATACACCCGGAAATTGCAATTAGTTTTCAGGTACTCGACACCAGTGTTCGCAACTCTCTAGTGCGCGAAAGATTGATGGCAACCCTCACCGGATTCTTCGGATTGGTCGCGGCAATGCTCTCAACGATCGGACTGTACGGAATGCTTTCCTACACGGTTACTCAAAGACGGAATGAGATCGGTATTCGTATGGCCCTGGGTGCGAACCGGAAGGATGTGGTCTGGATGATTCTCCGCGAGGCCGGATTGGTTGTCTCGATGGGGCTGGTTATTGGTACCGGCGCAACTCTGCTAACGATGCGAACAGCAGATTCTTTGCTTTACGGTCTTACCTCCCGCGATCCAACCACACTGGTTGTGGCGATTTCATCACTAACCGTTATCGCGTTTCTTGCCGGATATATCCCTGCGAGGCGCGCGGCTACGCTGGAACCGACCAATGTCCTGCGCGAAGAATAGGCTGGTGTCAGGTACACTAAAAACATGGTAAGGCCAGTCCAGCTGCGTTAGCGGCCACATTTCCCTAGGCCTGACCCGGTCGCTAACGCAGCTGGACTGGCAGAAAGATTCCAGTCGATTGCATTTGGAGGGGCTCATGGAAAACCGGGACATGAAGGCTGTTGTTGATACCTTGAATCGAATTCTCGAAATGGAACTGGCAGGAGCAGTTCATTACACCCACTATTCGTTCATGGTCTTTGGATACAACCGAATTCCAATCGTGAAATGGCTTGAAGAACAGGCCACCGAATCCATGGCTCATGCTCGGGCGGCCGGTGAACTGGTGACGCAACTTGGCGCACATCCCTCACTGGCAATCGGTCCACTGCTCGAAACGCATAAACACGATATCGGTGACATTCTCAGAGAGTCTCTCGGCCACGAAAAATCGACACTGACGCACTATCAGAAACTTCTGGAACTGGTGCACGACAAAGACGTCATGATCGAAGAATACGCGCGAGAGCACATCTATCTGGAAACGCAGCACATCGGCGAAGTCGACAAGATGCTGCGGAAACCAGGTGACATCAAAACTTTCGAAGGATAGTCGTTACTGCACACCTAACATGGACGTCCCGGAATAGAAGGCACCGGCGACGCATGCCAGCAGGTAACTGGTGATGGCTCCCCCGATCATGGCTTTAAAACCAAGGCGGGCGATATCCCCGCGGCGAGAGGGGGCGAGTGGCGCGATGCCACCAATTTGGATCGCGATGGATGCGAAGTTCGCAAACCCACTCAACGCGTATGAAACAATGACGATCGAGCGCGGATCCAACCTGGGTATCTCACCGCGAGTAGCCGCGGCAAGAGTGCTTGAAAGGTCTGCATAAGCGATAAACTCCGTCAGGATCAGCTTCTCTCCGAGCAAACGCCCAACGGTCAGGCAATCGCGAACGGGCGTTCCCATGACGAACGCGAGCGGCCAGTGCAGCCAGCCGAGTACAAGTTGGAGGGAAAGTTTCGTTTCAACGGCCATCGGCCCGACGATCAGGAATGCAAGGTCGACGACGATAATCATTCCAATAAGCGCGATTTTCGGAATTTGCGTGCGCATCGGCTTCTCGGTATTCAGGAACAGCAACGGAAGCCACGCAGACAATCCCGTCAGTCCGACGGCTCTCGCGATCCCAGGCGACAGCATCGACGCCATTAGATAAACAATCCCAATTCCACCCAGGGCGTACCAAACCATCATCGTATCGATCTTGCCGGCGCGCTGAACCGCGATCAGGCTGAGTACCGCAGCGATAACCATGATGTTGAACTGGAGCAATCCGGAACCGTCATGAAAGAACGCTCCAATCCAGGAAACGAACAAATTGACCATTGCGATCAAGGCGATGAATGAAATCAACATCGCGGCAACGTTAATTGCCAACTGCCATCCCACGGTCGAACCATTCGCTGCAGCGTCGAGAACGTTGGCATCCTCCGATTCCGCGTCCAGTCGAATATCGCCCCTGGTCAGCGGTTCCTCCTTCTCGGGCACCATGATCTTCGCAATAATGAATGCGGCCGGCGCGGACAACACTGAAGCTGAAATCAAGTGTGCTGCGATATTCGGAAAGAACCCGACCAGCATCAGAATGTATGCCCCCAGAACGCCACCGGCAGTATTCGCGAAACCGCCAACCATAATGGCCATCAGTTCGGATCGGGTCATCTTCTCCAGGTACGGTCGTACGACAAGAGGCGCCTCTGTCTGTCCAACGAAGATGTTTGCAGAATTCGACAGCGCTTCTGCTCCGGAAACGCGCATCGTATGAGCCATGATCCTGGCGAAGAACACGACGATCTTCTTCTTGATGCCGGATAAGGACAACACCGAGAGGAGTGCGCTAAAGAAAATGATCGTCGTCAGCACTTGAAATGCAAAGATGGTTCCCGGAACCAGCCCGGTCCGAATCGCGTTTTGAATTACCGGATCTGTGGAAGTGGCGCCCAATCGGGTCAGATACTCCTTGAGGCTCATCCCGCCGCCGCCGATCTGGTCCGAACCAAGAGCGGCAAAAACAAAAACGGAACCTTCACGGGCAAAACTCAATAACGCATTGAAGACATCGTTAAGCTTCAGGAAAAATCGGGTTCCCGGCTCCCACCACAGAACGAGAAAGGCGAATGCGAATTGTAGGGCAAGCCCCCAGGCGGCGATGCGCCATGGAAATCGCTTCCGGTCTTCGGAAATCGTCCAGGCAAGAAAGATGAAAAAGAAAATTCCCAGGAACGACACCACATTCTGGATGGACATCGGCACTGCCACCTCAGGGCAGATTAACGGGCGCGAATATACTCCAAGTTCTCGCTCGAACGCGACGCCTCGTTTCTCGCCATGCCAATTGAATCGTGGTTTCACGATGGCGGACACTGGCGCGCTGATGACGACGAGAAGAGGTCGAGTACCGCCGCTGAAAATCAAAAAGGCCGGACACGGTAATCCCTGCTGCAAAGCCTCCCTCGAGCTGAAATGACAATTGACAATTGTCATTTCAAAGGCGGAGCGGATACTATTCGTTTCTATGAAGCGACTCATTCTTTTCCTGTTCGTCATCTCCAACGGTATTGCAAGTTCAGCCGCAGTTGCCCAGAAAATACCGTCCCAACTCAGCGATCAACAGTTCTGGAAGATCAGTTCAGAGTCGTCGGAGCCCGATGGAAGCTTTCGCTCGGACAACCTGCTATCGAACGAGCTGTATTTCCAGTGGGTGATCCCGGATCTAACCAAGACGGCAAAGACCGGTCGCGTTTACATGGGCGTGGGTCCTGAGCAGAACTTCACGTATATCGTCGCTCTCAAACCGAAGATTGCGTTTATCGTCGACATCCGGAGAGGCAACCTGGATCTCCACTTGATGTACAAAGCGCTCTTCGAGTTGTCGAAGGACCGCGCCGAGTTTGTCTCAAAGCTGTTTTCGAGGAAACGGCCGGAGTCGCTGACGACGCAGTCATCTATCGAAGAGATCTTCACGGCTGTTTCGAAGGTGCAGGCGAGCGAAGAAATCTATAAGGAGAATCTGGCCGCCATCACCAACCACCTGAAAGTGAAGCGTGGATTTGCGATTTCGAATGACGACGTCGGTGGCATTGAGTACGTTTACCGGAACTTTTTTACCTACGGACCAGGCATTAACTATGGCTCCAGCACCGGTGGTTTTGGCGGCGGCGGTGGCCGGGCAACTTATCAGATGCTGATGACCGCTACCGATGAGGCAGGACAATTTCGAAGTTACCTTGCGAACGAAGACAACTTTCTGTTCCTGAAGGAACTGGAAACGAAGAACCTTCTGGTACCGGTCGTTGGCGATTTCTCCGGTCCGAAAGCCATTCGCGCAGTTGGAAAGTATTTGAGGGAAATCGACGCGACGGTCTCCGCCTTCTACCTGTCGAACGTTGAAGATTATCTGTATCGGGGCGGTGTGTGGACGAATTTCTGCGAAAATGTCGCGACGCTTCCACTCGACGAGACCAGCACCTTCATTCGCTCCGTTCGCGGAGGCCGGTACGGCTTTGGCGGCGGAGGCCTGAACTCGGACCTGGGCAACATGGCCGCGGAAGTCAAAAATTGTTCCTTGCGCGCTCGTAATTAGCGATCGCTTCCTGATGCTTCAGGATATATCCAAGTTCGTCCAGATCCTCGACCAGACACATTTTAGAAAAGGCATCGATGTGAAACCGAGTGGCAGGGAATCCATCGCATGTCAAGGTCTGCGCCGTAAGGTCGATGGTCATCAGGCCTTCGACGGGAAGAGCCAATAACTTCTCATGCGTCTCGCTATCGAGTGTGATGGGTAGCAGACCATTCTTGAGTGCGTTCTGACGAAATATATCTCCGAAGCGCGTCGATATCACAGACCGGAATCCGAAATCCATCAAGGCCCAGACGGCATGCTCTCTTGAGCTGCCACATCCGAAGTTATCTCCCGCAATCAGGATCTGGGCAGTCGCCGACTCCGCTGAATTCAAGACAAAGTCTCCGCCGCTGCGCCAGTCCGCAAACAGATGCCGCCCGATTCCCTTCTTGCCGGTAACCTTGAGAAAGCGTGCGGGAATAATCTGGTCTGTGTCTATGTTCGTCCTTGGCAGTCGAACAGCTCTCGATGAAAGCGTTTGAAATTTCATGACCGTCTCGCTAAGAACCGCGCATCTGCAATGTGTCCCATCACAGCGGATGCGGCCGCAGTGAGAGGCGAGGCCAGAAACGTCCGGCCCCCTCGACCCTGACGACCCTCAAAGTTACGATTGCTCGTGCTGACTGCGGCTTGACCCGGTTCGAGTTGATCCCCGTTCATCGCGATGCACATACTGCACCCAGGTTCGCGCCACTCCGCACCGGCTTCCCTGAACACGCGGTCCAACCCTTCCGCCTCGGCCTCTCGCTTGACCTGCTGAGAACCGGCCACCACCAGTGTTCGAACTTTGGGATGCACCTTGCGGCCGCGCATAACGCCGGCGGCTTCGCGCAAATCCCGGATTCGCGAGTTTGTGCAACTACCGATGAAGATCACGTCAATGGGATAACCGAGCAATTGTTGTTGAGGCCGGAGCTTCATGTAGCGCAGCGCATCCTCGAGTTGCACACGCGTAGCGAGATCGGCAGCTTGAAGGGGATCCGGAACCCGACCGCTGATCGGGATGCTCATCGCGGGATTGGTGCCGAAAGTTATCCTCGGTTCGAGTTCTGCGCAGTCAATCGCAACCGTTTTGTCATATGACGCATCGTCGTCGCTCATCAGTGCGCGCCACCGAACAACGAATTCATCCCATTTCGGACCCTTCGGACAGAACTGGCGTCCTGAAAGATACTGGATCGTTACGTCATCTGGAGCAATCAGGCCCGCCCGCGCACCCGCTTCAATCGACATGTTGCACACGGTCATGCGCGCCTCCATGTCGAGGCCACGGATACCGGACCCCACATACTCGAACACATGACCGGTTCCACCGGCGGTCCCGATCTTCTCGATGAGCGCAAGGATCATATCTTTGGCGGTGACACCCGGATTCAAAGCCCCGTCAAAGGAGACGCGATAATTCCGCGACTTGCGTGCAAGGAGGCATTGGGTGGCGAGAACCTGCTCCACTTCCGTCGTTCCGATTCCAAATGCGAGAGCGCCGAACGCGCCATGCGTTGACGTGTGGCTGTCACCGCAAACAATCACGCGGCCTG
>Ga0105252_10001376_pt1 | contig 10934 bp, 8 predicted proteins | sample EasRivMeERMZT100_FD_89675 | JGI IMG/M metagenome (GOLD analysis project Ga0105252, IMG submission 89675) | Soil microbial communities from meander-bound floodplain in the East River, Colorado, USA - East River MetaG ERMZT100 | ecosystem: Environmental > Terrestrial > Soil > Floodplain | place... | reverse complement strand
AAGGTGGCGCAGCCGCTACGCGTCGCGGTGACGGGTGATACTGCCTCACCCCCGATCGGCTTGACGCTCGAGTTGCTAGGTCGCGAGCGCACCCTTGCGCGAATAGATCGCGCACTAGAGTTCATCGCCGCGGCGCAGACCGCGGGATAGAACCGCCGCTACTCGCTGAGCGAGCTTCGGCTACTTTAGATAGCGAAATGACCTCCGATTCCACTATGCCCACTCCGCTGCACGGGCTGGTGCTGGCCGGCGGCCGCGGTAGTCGGCTGCAGCGCGATAAGGGTGAGCTCAACTACCATGGCATGCCTCAAGCCCAGTGGGCGTTTGAGTTGCTGGCGGGCTTTTGCGGGCCGCGATTCGTGTCGATTCGCGCCGACCAGGCAGGGGCGGGCTCATATCAGGGGCTGCCGCTGATCACCGACGGTGGCGAGAGCGCGGGGCCGGTGTCTGGGCTACGGACGGCGATGCGCCGGCTTCCCAGCGCGGCCTGGCTCGTGATCGCCGCCGACATGCCCTTGCTACACTCCGCGCTGCTGGCGAGGCTCGTCGAAGTGCGCGATGCCACCGCGCTCGCCACGGCGTGGCGACACGCCGACGGCACGCCGGAGCCGTTGTGCGCGATCTGGGAACCGGCTGCCCTGGCGTCTCTCGAAGCGGGCGCGGCGTCCCTGCGGCGTCTGCTCGAAGCTGGGCCCGCCAAGCTCGTTGAGATCGGTGATGACGAAGCACTCTCGAGCGTGAACACGCCAGCGGATGATGCGCGGATTCGCCTGTGTCTCGCTCGGGCACGAGCTAAAGACCACGTTATGTAACAGGGCTACTTAGCTCTCAGACTGGTGTGCACGAAGCCGGTAGAGTTGCCGCAAAGCGCCTTCGCACAGCCGGGGCGCAGCAATCAACGAGAGCTAGATGGTGGCCAAGTTCGAGGACATTTTGAGTGCCGGTGTGCCCGCGGCGCAAACGAGCGCCCGTGACCCGGCGATCGCCCGCGGCGCGATTGACGAGGGCGCGGAAACCGTGCCGCCCACGTCGTTTAAGAACCTGCTGTCGGCAGGCGGCGTGAATATATTCGTGCTCTCGACCGATACCGAGCTCATCGACACCGTGGACCGCGCCTGTGGCGAGCATTACTCCGTGTTCCCCGTGCGCCATTGGAACGAGCTCGAGCTTGCCGTCGAGTCTGGCCGTTGTGGCGTTGCGCTGCTCGATGCGCAGTTGCTCGGCGACGATCTCGTCGCACCTATCAAGGCGTTGCAGGCACATTCGAATCGAGTCGTAACGCTGGCGGCGGCGGAGCGATCCGTTGCGCAGGACCTCATGGGTTTCTTGTCCGATCGCAGTATCCACCGTCTGCTGATCAAGCCGCCGGCGCTCGGGATCACGCGGTTGCTGATCGAATCGGCCGTCAGCCGTTTTTTTCAGCTGCGCGAGTCCGCGCAGGATGATGACAGCGCTAGCGAGCCGAGGACGCTTACGGTCAGCGTACCGCGTGGCACGCGCATGCCGGCGTGGGTTCTCGTAGGCACGGCAGTGGCTTTGGCAGCAGGCGTCGCCGTGGCGGCCTTGTCGGGGTGGTGGCTTTCGAGTCCCGACGAGCGGAGTGAGTCGCTACGTGTCGCCGCGTTGGCGGTCTCGGAGGAGCAGGGCCGCGCACCCCAACCCGCCGAACAATTCGCCGAGCTACTGAGTCGCGCCGAGCAAGCAGTTCGCGAAGGACGGCTCGCGGCGCCACCCGGCCACAACGCGCTCGACTACTACCTTACGATCCTAGAGGTTGAGCCGACGCAAGAAGTCGCGCGCGAGCAACTGGGTCGCGTCCTCGACGCTTTATTCGCCGAGGCGGAGGAGGCCCTGCGCGCAAATACCCCCGACTCGGCTGCCGCCGCCCTCACCGGCATTCGGCGCGCCGATCCGACGAGCAGCCGCCTCGCGCTTCTCGACGCGCAGCTCGAGCGCTCCCGATCCGTGGCAGCTTCCTCGCGCCAGGCGGTCGCCGCAGACCGGCCACAGTCGGCACCCTTGGCCGCAGAATCAACCGAGCTCGATAGCCTGTTGTCCATCGCTGCCTTGCGCCTGCGGCGTGGCCAGCTGCTCGACCCGCCCGGCGACAGCGCGCAAGAGTACATTAACCGTGCAACGCAGCTCGGTATAGACGACCGTCGCCTAACGACGATCCGCGCCCAGTTGGCCACGGCACTCGTAGGCGCCGCGCGTGTAGCGCTCGAAAAATCCGACCTCGCCGTCGCCGAGGCGATGGTCGACGCGGCGCGAGGTTTAGGTGCCGAGCCCGAAGCGCTGGCGTCGCTTACGCGCGCGTTAGCGGCGACGCGCGAGCAGTACGCGGGTTGGCTCGCTGCTGCGAACCAGCGGTTGCAAGCCGGGGCTCTGCTCGAGCCGGCGGGCGACAGCGCGATCGACAATCTCATCAAGTTGCAGAGCGCCTCGCCGGATTTCGTCGGTCTTGGCGCCGCCTGGGAGGAGTTCGTCGCGGCGGCCTCCAGTAGTGCGCGGGCCGCTATCGCTGCGCGAAACTGGCGATTGGCTGAAACGACGCTCACGGCGCTGCAGCAGGCGCCGCAAGGCTCGACGGCGGCGGCGCCATTGAGCGAGTTGCTCGAGGCCGGAAGGCTCGAGGAACAGTACCTCGCCGTGGCAGTGCCAGTCAGCGAGCTCACTCTACTCGAGTCCGTAGCGCCCAGGTATCCCGCTGACGCAAAGCGGCGAAACGTGGAGGGTTGGGTCGAGATCGAGTTCGTCGTCGACGCGGCTGGCCGACCTAAGGATCTCGTCGTGGTGCAGGCCGAGCCGCAAGGGCGTTTCGACCGGTCGGCGATGAACGCGGTGGAGCAGTACCGCTATGCGCCCTTCGAGCATAACGGTCGCGTATTCGAACGACGCGTGCGGTTACGCCTGCGTTTCACGCTACGCTAGACCTGTAGCGTAACCATTTGAAAAAAAATGGATTTCCTTGCGGCCTTGGCGGCGTACCCCCGGCCCGGTTATCCTGCAACTAACGAGAACATCAGGGCAACCCACCAGTTGGTCTCGAGGGCGCGCTGTCGGGCTCGGAGCCTGATGGAAGCCATGGGTAGTCCCGTCTGTCGGCGGCGGTTTCCTGGGGCGCTGAGTGTGGCAGCGTCGCCCTCTCTTGATCTCACAGGTCATTACCAAGGCGTAGTGGCGGCCGGCGTTTCGGCTGACGCCGCGGCGATCTACGGTAGTTTCTCGCTTCGCCGGAGAGGGTCCTGATTACGACTATGCAAGTACCGTTACTCGATCTGAAGGGCCAGTACGCACCGCTACGCGCTGAGATCGAGAACGCGATTCGCGAAGTTTGTGACGAACAGCGTTTCGTGCTTGGGCCGCGCGTCGCGGAGCTCGAGGCGGAGGTGGCACGTTACTCGCAGACGAGCCACGGTCTTGGGTTGTCGTCTGGCACCGATGCACTACTGCTTGCTCTGATGGCTTTGGACGTTGGCCCGGGCGACGAAGTCATCACATCGCCGTTTACATTTTTCGCCACCGCGGGCGTCATCGCGCGTCTAGGTGCACGGCCGCTGTTCTGCGACATCGATGCGCCAACGTTCAATCTCGATCCAGCGGCCGTGCGTGCGACGGTCGCGCGGCACGGCGAGCAACGTGGCGATCGACTCGTGAATCGCGCTACAGGCGGCATCATCAAGGCCTTGCTGCCTGTGCACCTTTACGGGCAGATGGCGGATCTCGACGCGTTCATGAGCATTGCACGGCAGCATCGTTTAGCGGTCGTCGAAGATGCGGCACAAGCGATCGGTGCGGCGCTAGCCGATGGCCGACGCGCCGGCAGCGTAGGTGACGTCGGTTGTTTGTCCTTCTTCCCGACCAAGAATCTCGGTGCTTTCGGTGACGCGGGCATGTGCGTCAGCAACAGCCGCGCTCTCCACGAGCGGATGCGGATCCTGCGTGTGCACGGCGGTGAGCCGAAGTACTACCATGCGTTGATCGGTGGCAACTTTCGGCTCGATGAGCTGCAGGCTGCCGTGCTGCTGATCAAATTGCGGCATCTTGATGAGTGGACGGTCGCGCGACAGCGCAATGCGGATCACTACGACGCACTCTTTCGGGAAGCGCGTCTCGGTGATGCCGTAACGGTGCCGTTCCGCACACCCGGGTACAACCACGTATTCAATCAGTACGTGATTCGCGTGCAGCGGCGCGATGAGCTGCGCGCGTACCTCGGGAAACACGGCGTCGGCACGGAGATCTACTATCCGTTGCCGCTGCATGCGCAAGCCTGTTTCGCGTACTTGGGGCATTCGCCAAACGACTTTCCGCATTCGCAGCGTGCCGCCGCCGAGGTCTTGGCGCTGCCGATCTATCCTGAGCTCACGGGAGAGCAGCGCACATACGTTGCCGAAAGGATCGCGGAGTTTTACCGGGCATAACGCCCCCCGCCTGCCTATTCTCGCAGGCTGCCAGTCTGTTTCCCCCGGGCTCGCTTTTGTGATTCCCTCCTTGGGCATTTGACCGTCGTTTGTGGCAGCATCAGCCGGTGAGCGAATCTACGCGTAAATTGCTGATTGTCGAGGATGATCTCGGCATCCAAAAACAGCTCCGTTGGTGCTTTGAGGACTACGAGGTCATCGCGGCCACGGATCGAGCCAGCGCGATAAACGAGTTGCGCAGACACGAGCCTGCCGTCGTCTTACAGGACTTAGGCTTGCCCCCAGACGATAGCGGTGTGGCGGAGGGTTTTGCCACGCTGCGCGAGATCTTGGCGCTGGCGCCGTTCACGAAGGTTGTGGTCGTTACCGGTCACGGCGACCAAAGCAATGCCGTCAAAGCCGTGGGTCTCGGTGCGTACGACTTCTATCAGAAGCCCGTGGACGTCGATATGCTGCAGCTCATCGTGCAGCGGGCGTATCAGATCCATGCCTTGGAAGCTGAAAATCGCCGGTTGGCTGAGGTACTTCGAACGTCGCCTCTCGATGGTGTCATTGCGGCGAGCGACGCGATGCTCAAGGTTTGCCGTACGGTCGAGAAAGTGGCGCCGACGGACGCGACCACGTTGCTGCAAGGGGAGAGCGGCACCGGCAAGGAAGTGCTGGCGCGCGCACTCCATGCGCTGAGCCCACGGCGCGACAAGCCGTTCGTTGCCATCAACTGTGCCGCTATCCCTGAGAACCTGCTCGAATCCGAATTGTTCGGCTTCGAAAGGGGCGCTTTTACGGGGGCCGTCAAGCAGACTCCCGGCAAGATCGAAGTGGCGGACGGCGGAACATTGTTCCTCGACGAGATCGGTGATATGCCGATGTCGCTGCAAGCGAAGCTGCTGCGCTTTCTGCAGGAGCGGACGGTAGAGCGCATCGGTGGGCGTACCGAAATTCCCGTAGACGTCCGCGTGCTGTGCGCAAGTAACAAGAATTTGCAGCAAGCCATGAGCGTCGGCGGGTTTCGCGATGACCTCTACTATCGCATCAGCGAGATAACGATCGACATCCCACCACTGCGCGAGCGCGAAGGTGGACGGCTGTTGCTAGCACAATTCCTGTTGAACAAATTTGCGAAACAGCAGGGGAGGGTCATCAAGGGCTTTGCGGACGATGCCCACGATGCGATCGAGGCTCACGGCTGGCCCGGTAACGTCCGCGAGATGGAGAACAAGATCAAAGCGGCCGTGATCATGGCCGAGGGTAAGTTCGTGACGGCCGCCGATATGGGTCTCTCTGTCGTCGACATCCGGCCGAGCCTGAATCTGCGAGTGGTTCGTCAGCACGCGGAGACGAACGCTATTCGTCAAGCGCTCGGTCGAGCGGGCGGCAATATTTCGCGAACGGCTGAGCTACTCGGCATCACACGCCCCACGCTCTACGATCTCATGGCGAAGTACGCCATTCGTGCAGATGCGTCCGATCAGACCGACCGCTCGTCGGCCGCAAGCCACGACCACAAGTGATTCGGGGCGTCGGCGGGCGCGGCCGGCGGAGCTTGCGAAGCCGTCAGCTCTTGAACTGTTCCGGATTCAATTGGTGCCGCCCCAGCAGCTTGTAGAAGTCCGTCCGATTGCGTTTCGCGAGCCGCGCCGCCTGGCTCACGTTACCGCCGGTAATCTGCAGGAGTTGGCTTAGGTAGTTGCGCGTGAACTCATCCCGCGCCTCGGAGAACGACGGCAGCGCGTTAGCCTGTTCGCCGAGCGCGTTGCGTACCTGTTCCGTGGAAATGACCCGCGTCGGGCTCAAGGCCACGTTCTGGCGCACGACGTTGTAGAGCTGGCGGATATTGCCCGGCCAATGGCTTGCGACGAGCAGCTCCACGGCCTCCGGCGCATACACCTTGCGCTCCTGGCCGCTCTCGCCGGAAATCTGAACGAGAAAGTGCTCGACGAGCAACGGTATGTCCTCGCGTCGGTCGCGCAGCGCTGGCAGCTGAATGTTCACGACGTTGAGCCGGTAATATAGATCCTCGCGAAACACACCTTTGATCATCAAGTCTTTGAGATCCTGGTGCGTCGCTGAGATCACGCGCGTGTCGACTTTCACGGCTTCTGTGCTGCCAACGGGCCGCACTTGTTCCTCCTGCAGTACGCGCAGCAGTTTCACCTGCAGGCGCATTGGCATGTCGCCGATCTCATCGAGCAACAACGTGCCGTAGTGCGCTGCCTGGAATAGGCCTTTGTGCGTACGGTGCGCGCCCGTGAAGGCGCCCTTCTCGTGGCCGAATAACTCGGACTCGAGCAGGTTCTCGGCCATTGCGCTGCAATTGATGGCCACGAAGGCGTTGTCCTTGCGGGAGCTCGCGCGATGAATGGCACGCGCCATGAGCTCTTTGCCGGTGCCGGACTCGCCCGTGATCAGAACGCGCGTGTCGGTCCCGGCGACCATGCGTGCTTGCTGCAGACAGGCTTCCATGGCCGGGCTGCGCGTGATGATCTCGGCGCTCCAATCGTCCTCACTCTTCGACGCGCCCGACACCTTCATCGCGCGCTCGACGTACTCGAGGAGCTGTTGCTTATCGACGGGCTTCGTGAGGAAGCCGAATGCTCCGCTTTGGGTGGCCTCGACCGCGTCGGGAATCGTCCCATGAGCCGTGAGTAGCAACACGCGCAAGCCCGGTCGTTGGCGCTGGATTTCCTTGAGCAGAGCGATGCCGTCCATGTTCTCCATACGCAGGTCGGTGATTACGAGGTCCGGACGGAAGCGTGACAACGCACCCAGAGCTTCGGCTGCGCTCTCGACGGCCTCGACATCATAGCGTTCGGCCCGCAAGCGGATGCTTAGAAGACGAAGGAGTCCCGGGTCGTCGTCGACCAGCAGGATGCGTCCGCGCGTCTGTTCTTGCCCCAAGGTCTTACTGTGGATTTGTGACATTTTCACGTTCTCGAATCGATCGCTCGATATTGGTTATCGCGTCGAGCTTGGCGCGGGCCTCGTCGAGGGCTAGGCGCAGTTGCCGATTCTCCTCGAGCGCCGCCTGCAGGCGTTGCGCGCTTTGGTCGTTACGCTGGGTTGCGGCCGTCTGCGCCGCCCGGCGCAACCGCTCTGCTTCGGCGTCCAGAATCAGCCTTTGTTCCACGTCTTTCAAGTGAACCAGTGCCAGAATTCGCTCTTCCGGCAGCAATGTGTCACCCGCCGCCAAGAGGTCGCTCAGTAGTTGCTGGGCTTGCGTTGGGTCGCTCAACGGATGTCCGGGCGTGGCGAGCGCCAGGGCCAGAATGAGCCGATTCGTCGTGGTCGGCGACGTGTCGGCGGCGGCGGCGGCGTTGCGAAAGGTGTCTGCCTGGGCCACGGCGTCGCCCTCGAGGAGCTCGCGCAGCGTGTCGAGGTAGACTGCGATTCCCTCGGCACCGGCCGCCGGCGGGGCGGCCGTGGGAACGGGAGCCGATGCGGTTTGGCGAGCCCCGAACAGGCCGCCCGACGCACAACCCGTGAGGGCCACGGCCAACAGCAGGGCCGCGTTCCTAGCCATTGGCCACCGCCAGGACCTTCTTGTCGGCCGAGCGACGCAGCGGCAACCGCGCTTGGAAGTGCGCGCCGGGTTGTCCGTCACGGATCAGCTGCACGGTGCCACCGTGCGCTTGAACACATTCGGCCACCACGGACAAGCCGATACCCGTCCCTCCCACGGGTCCCCCCTGCGGTCGACGTCCCTGATAGAACGCCTCGAAGATACGGTCGCCGTCATCGGGATGCACGCCGGGCCCGGAGTCGCTCACGTCGATGACGAGCTCGCTACCCTGCATGTCGGCACCTACATTGATCGTGCCGCCGTTCGGTGTGAACTTGGCGGCATTTGACAGAAGATTCTCGACGACGAGCTTGAGCTTGCCTTCGTCCGCCAACACGGTGATGGCGTTGATGTTGAGCTGCAACTTTATTTTTCTGTTCGACAGCATGAGCCGGTGCTGGCTTAGCACGCTGAAGACCATCGGTTTGAGCTGAAACTCCGTGAGCTCGAGCGATGCCGTCTGCGTTTGCCACGCGCTGAAGGTGAGCAGGTTCTCGATGAGCTTCTGCAGCTTTAGTCCGTTATCTCGCAGGATCCCAGTCACTTCTTGCTGCTGGATATCCAGCGGGCCGACGGAGCCGTCGAGTAGCAGTTCGGTGCCCTCGCGGATATTGGCAAGCGGTGTTTTGAGCTCGTGTGACATATGGCGAAGGAACTTGTTTTTCTCATCCGTCGACTCCTTGAGTCGATGCCGCAGCCATTCGAGTTGTCGACCCAATGTCTCGATGTCGTTTGGGCCGCTCACGGTGATCGGGCGACTGAAGTCGCCTTCACCCAATTCGCGTATTGCGCGGTCTACTTGGCGCATGGGTCGACCCACGAGCAACAGGAACAACACGACGAGTACCAGAGTGCCGGGGATTAGTGCGGCCGACTGCCACGCCAGCGCCCGCTGCGTCGATAGTGTGTTTTCTCGTAGGTCGCTCAAGCGAACGTTGATGAGGTCGCGCATGCCCTGCGCAACATCACGGACCGTGCCGTTCATAACCTGGAAACGTTCAATGATGAGATCGTTGAAGTCTTCCCCGCGGCTGCCGCGCAGCGTGCGATGAACGTCCTTCGACAGAACGGCCAGCCGCTGCAACTGCTGGGCCATTTCCGGATTGCTCGGTAGCGCGCGCAGGGCTCCCACGCTGCGTTCGAATGTGGCTTGGTCGCGGTCGTACAGAGTCAACAGATCAGACGCCGAGGCCACGTCTTCCAGCACCAAATATTGTCGAGCATTGCGCTCCATCGTCTGCAACAAGTTGGCGAGCCGTTGGTTCTCCATCGTGGCCGCAGCACTGTGGCTCAGCACCGTTTCGCTCTCAGCGGCAAGCTGGCCGATCTTGATCATCGCGTTGCCGATCGCAAACAACAGCGGCACTGTGACGAATGCCAGGCCCACTAGCACCATGCCGAGCAGAGTTCGCGGTCGCGTGATCTTCATCTGGCGCGGCTCTGTGCGGCTACGAGCGCCAATGACCGGCTGCTAATTTTCGTTCCCATGTGAGTGCGGTCGATACGATTTTTCCGAGATCGTCGTGCTGGGGCTGCCACCCCAAAACTTCGCGGATCCGCCTTGCTTGCGCCACCAGCACGGGTGGATCCCCGGCTCGTCGCGGCGCCTCGCGCGTGGCGATTTTTTTTTTGGCGACGGACTCGACTGTTGTGATGAGCTCGCGAACGCTATAGCCGCGACCGTAACCGCAGTTCAACGTCGTCGACTTGCCGCCGCGGCGCAAGTATGCGAGGGCTTTCAAGTGCGCGTCGGCCAGGTCTTCCACGTGGATGTAATCGCGAACCCCCGTCCCGTCCGGTGTCGCGTAGTCCGTGCCGAAAATCGAGACGTATTCACGCTTACCGACAGCTGCCTCGCAGGCAACCTTGGTCAACAGCGTCGCCTTCGCCGTCGATTGTCCGATGCGACCCGCCGGATCGGCTCCTGCGACGTTGAAGTAACGCAAGGTCACAAAGGTCAGCGGATTGACGGCCCCAACGTCGCGCAGCATCCACTCGGTCATGAGCTTGGACGTGCCGTAGGGATTGATCGGCTCGGTCGGCGTGTCTTCGGCGGCTTCACCGGTGCTCGGGATGCCGTAGACGGCCGCCGTCGAAGAGAACACAACGTGCTTCACGCCCGCGCGCACGGCGTACTCGAGTAGCGTGCGGCTGGCGCAGGTGTTGTTCCGATAGTACTTCAGCGGATCGGCAACGGACTCCGGGACGACAGTGTGGGCCGCAAAGTGCATGACCGTGTCGATCGGGTAGCGCGAGAAGAGCGACTCGAGACACTGTCGGTCGCCGGTATTGCCGACTACGAGATCGCCGTAGAGGACCGCGGGGCGGAAGCCCGTCGACAGATCATCGAGGACGACGATCCGCTCACCGGCTTCGCCGAGCTGCCGGACCACATGGGAACCGATGTAGCCAGCGCCGCCCGTCACCAGAATTGTCTTATCGCTCATACGATTAACGGAGTGACATAACACCGTGAGTTTAACAGGTCCGCCGTCGCGAGCAGGGAAGCGGGTCGCAGTTTGCGCCCGAGCTTGCTGGGGCCGCGAGTTACGAGCGACACCTCAAGCGAGAGGTCAACACGGTAGCTCCGTCATAACCATTTCTATAGCGGTTCCGATCACCCCGTCGTTGCGGAGTTCAGGACGCGGCTGCGCGACATGGCCGACGAGTGTATGGTCGAGTCGATCGCGCGGATGGCGGGAGTGCTCAAACGTTCACGCCATCGCCGAGCGCGTTGAACCGTGATGTGCTGCAGCGGCTCGGCGAGCTTGGTGTCGCCTTCGCCCATGGTTCATTGTCGCAGTGCCCTCGCGCCCGACGGCCGGTCCGCTCGAACGTGCGCCGAATCCGCACGTAACCGACGAGACCTCAGGCATAATGGCGGCTTTCCATCCGCTGCACGATGCTGCTGAAGCGCGCCGCCGATGCGCAGGGACGTACCGGCGGCGTTT
>Ga0105252_10001372_pt1 | contig 10944 bp, 9 predicted proteins | sample EasRivMeERMZT100_FD_89675 | JGI IMG/M metagenome (GOLD analysis project Ga0105252, IMG submission 89675) | Soil microbial communities from meander-bound floodplain in the East River, Colorado, USA - East River MetaG ERMZT100 | ecosystem: Environmental > Terrestrial > Soil > Floodplain | place... | reverse complement strand
TACCGGCTGATTCGACGCTCGTTGTGGTCGTGTCCTCGCCGGATCTTTGCACTTTGAATGGGGCTAACAACTTCCATTTCAATGGAGCAAACGACGCTGGGGAAAGCGGTCCGAGCTACATTAAGTCGGCGTCCTGTGGCCTCCCCGACTTTGCCACCTTGGCCTCTATTGGTTTTCCGGATCAGCACATGGTAATGACCGTTGAGTTGGATACGGTCGCGGGCCCCACTGAGTACGATAACGGTCCCCCCGAGGATGATTTCGGCGCGCCCGCGTCGCAGTATGCTTCCGACTTTCCGTTTTCAGCCGAAACGGCTGACGACGTTACGATTGCTGGTCCTGGCGGCCCTGTCACGATTTCGGCCGCACGCTTCTGGGTAACCTATTTCAACTTTACAGGTACGCCTAATCCAGCAGTACAATGGACCGGAGTCACCGTCACCGTATATGCCGACGCCGGCGGCTCTCCTTCAGAGAACCGCAACGACGACGGGACTTTTACAGGTGCTCCAGTCGCGACTCAAACAGTAGGGATGGGCAGCGTGACCGTGGCCCCAGCCCTGGTTGGCGGCTGTGTCGAGGGTTTCGGGTTTCCAAGTTTTCAGATCGATGTAGATCTCAGTTTGACGGTGGATTACAACACGCCCTACTGGATTGTGTTCCAACCTGAAATGATCTTTGTGGGTACAGGTCAGGTCGGACTGGTGTTGTCGCAAACCAATACCGGTGCGGGGGCCCAGCAGAGTTTCCCCGTCGCTGCGATACCGCCTTGGACCCCCATTACGGGCAACGTGGGCACAAACGGTCCTTGCAGTGCCCTTCCGCCTGGCAGTCTGACGGACATCGCCTTCTTGCTCACCTTGGGCAGCCCCCAACTCGATCCCCCCACCGCCGGCCTCGGCATCCCGATGAGCCGATATATCTCGATCACACCCACCAACGCCGCGGTAGCGGGACCGGCCGCTACCAGCATTCAGGTGGAAATCGTCTCGATGAAAACCTGCTCCGCCGGAGCGGTCAATCCCGGACAAGGCTGCGAAATAAACACAGATTGTCCCAGCGGCACCTGCGGTAACTCACCGGCGATCGGCCAAATCTGGTGGGCTGGACCCGAGGGAGCCATCGCGAACCCACCGAGCGGCCCCGCTTTGCGCGGCGCGGCGCTGCAGTGCACGGCCTCGCCCCATTCCCAGGTGTGGACCTCGGGGCACCTCTACCTGTACGGGACGAACATTACGCCGAGTTCCAGCTACAATGTGCGGATGTGCGACGACAATGGAGCCAATTGTTCCGATCCGCTCCTCGTCACAACCGGTGAATGGGGTAACGTCGACGGAGTCGGGGGCCCGGCCCAACCTAATTTTGGCGACACCACTTTCATCGTCCAGAAGTTCCAAAATGTGGCGGGGTCCCTGATTACGCCGCGCGTGGACCTGGTAGGTCCCGATCCGCCTCCCGCGGGTGATCCGAACATGCCGAATCAGGTTGCCGACTTCGGCGACATCTCGGCCTGCGTGAGTGCCTTTATAGGAAACCCCGGCGGGCGCTACCGCTTTACCGTTGCCACTTGCCCGTAACAACGTCGCGGGTCGTCCGATTCTGAACCTATCGTCGGGGAGCGTCCATCAAAGTGGCGCTCCCCGATTTTTTGATACCGTGCTGCGCGCGGGCAGAACCTCCCAGCATGGGACATGGGTGACACTCGCTGTCACCTGTCTATCGGGGGAGCGTCGTTGCAGAGCGATGCTCCCCCGCACCGTTTCCCCTTTGATGTGGTCACCTCCTACCCCCCGCTTTTTCGCGATGATTACAGTTTGGCCTTTAAAGACAACTTCGGACACATCTTGATCGCAATAAGCAGCACGCCGCGACGATTGGTTGATAGAGTCCTTCGGCCTGCGCGATGCGCGGAAACGGATTCCGCGCCGCCGGAGCCGCCTGCCCACGGGGGGAAACTCAATGTGGTATGAGTGCTTGCTCTCGGTATGGTCGCTAATCGGCTTGATGCAGCCAGCACAGATGGAGCCTGCTCGTCCCTCGCCACGATACATATTGGTCCGTGTCACGACCCAACCCGGACAAATCCAGGAGCTCGTCGATGCGGGGCTGGATGTCTGGGACCCCGAACCAGATGGCCAGAGTGTCGAAATCCGCGTATCCCAAGCGGAGCTAAGTATGCTCCGCGACCGCGGTTTCGAGCCCGTCACGCTGGACCCCGATCTATACGCCACGATCGAGCGGACGCCCGTGCAGGTTGTCGAAGGCCAGTGGAGCCAGTATCACGACCTGACTTCGGCCAATGAGTTCATGGCTGACTTGGCGGACGCCCACCCCGACCGCGCTGCGCTCTTCACCATCGGGCACACGGTCGAAGGCCGACCGATCAACGGCATTCGCATCAGCGACGACGCAACCACCGTGGACCACGGCGAGCCCGCGTTTTTCATCGTCGGCTGTCATCACGCCCGCGAATGGATTTCGGTTGAGGTTCCCTTGTACATCGCCCAGCAATTGCTGGAAGGCTGCGAATCCGACCCCGCGCTCCGCTCGATTGTCGATCGCGGCGAAGTCTGGATCGTACCGATCCTGAACGTCGACGGCTATCTCTACACGCAAACCACGGACCGCCTTTGGCGATTGAACCGCAGCCTGAACGACGGCGAGAACCCGGGCGTCGATCTCAATCGCAACTACTCTTTTCAATGGGGTCGATCGGTCGGCTCCAGCGGCGTTGTCGGATCGGAAAACTATCGAGGCCCCTTTGCCTTCAGCGAACCCGAAACCCGGGCGGTGAATCATCTGTTCGCCTCGCGACGCTTCATGGGTGCCCTCTCCTACCATAGCTATGGTCAGCTTGTGCTTTCACCTTGGGGATACACAACCGCCAATCCGATCGACTCGCCGGCGATGGAGTCTCTCGGCGTTCAAATCACTGAGATCATCAATGAAAATCACGAGGACCCTAACCTTGATTATTACAGCGGCCGCTGGGGGCCGACGCTCTACATCGGCAGCGGTATCTTCGAAGATTGGGTCTACGGCATGCACAGGATCGTAGGTATCCTGGTGGAACTTCGCCCCCGGGGCAGCCCGTTTTTTCTATTGCCACCGGAACAGATCCTTCCCACCTGCGAGGAGAGCTTCCCCGCTGCCATCCACATGATCGAGACGGTGTTCGGCCCCGCCGGCGGTGCTTTCGGCGATTTCGATGGGAACCATTTCGTGATGCCGGACGACTTGGCCATATTGACGCGATGTCTGGCCGGGCCGGAGCGTCATACGCCCGGTTTCCCACTGGGTTGCCCAGCGACGGACATGTCAACCGATGGCCACGTCGATCTGCGCGACGCCGCCCTGTTCATGGGCGGGCCCATTCAAGCCGACGCTCGGTCGTCGAGATGATCGGAAGCCCCGGAGGAAGAGGTGCCAGCAGGGACTCTCGTCCCTAGGAGAAGACCACTGCTCAAGAGACTCTTGAGCAGTGGCACCCGGCACCCGGCGACGTTTGCCATCATTGATCGGCATCCGCCCATCTTGTACGGTGCCGGCCGGAATTCATGGGCACGGCTTTTTTTTATTCACTCGGCGGCGGGATGCTCGTCGTTCTTTGCACTGCGCGACTTGAACCCATCTCCTGGAAGTTTATTCGGCTCGTCGGTTTCTTAGTGTTCGCGTTAGGCTGTCTGGCGATCGGGTGGCGTCTTCGCGCCGCGGAGGCCGCCTCCGGCTCGGCCCTTTGGGCCTGGCGCTTCGGCGTGGTATTCGGCGTGACCGCCATGCTCATCGCCTTCTTGGCGCCGCTTTCCCAGCGCATGGGAGTTTGGCTCAGGACCCTTTGCATGATCGGTGGAACTGCGGGAGTTCTAGCCAGTTGTCTATCCACACCAGCGATGACGTCGTCGAATGAGTTGCCCCTGAGCGCCGCGGCGGTCGCAATGCTTTCGATCGGACAGATTCTCGGCGCTCTACTCCTGGGGAGTATCACTGTCGCATGGCTCCTCGGTCATGCGTATCTGACGGCCACCAAGATGACCATCGCGCCACTCCGCCATTTCAGCCGCGTGTTACTTGGGGCGATCGCGTTACGGATCGCGTTTATGTTCCTGGCGTTGGGCCTGCCGCTTCTATGGGGCGTGGGAACTGACACCGTGACAACCACAACCCTCGGTCGATCGTGGCTGCTTCTCGTCCTTCGCGTGGGGGTCGGCCTGGTCGCGGTCGGCGGGTTCGCGTATATGGTGGCCGATTGCGTGCGGCTACGAGCGACGCAGTCCGCGACCGGAATTCTGTACTTCGGTTCGGTCTTCGCATACGTCGGCGAGCTGGCGGCTCTGCAACTGGCCGCCGACTTCGCCTGGCCAGTGTGAGACGAAGCCCGCGCGCAAGCGACAGCCATGACAGTTTCGGCGGCCCGTCAGCGTGATCTTAGTCTGGTAAAACGCGACGGTGTAAACCCGTGTACGCCGAAGGCGTTATGGCTTTTAGCCCAGGGTTGTCGCGCAGCGGCTACCCTGGGAATCGGTGCGACGAATGGGCACAACCCCGATGGGGTTGTGGCGCTGGATGCCGTTGACCCAGGGTAGCCCGCCCATGCGGGCAACCCTGGGCTTGAAGCCGAGGCCCCCTTGGGGCCTGCAATTGTTCCGCCGATTTCGTCACGACTCCGTAAGCGAACGGGCTCGACGCTGGCGTGTCCCGAAAGCCGTAGGTTCATTAGGATCGGCGGGCAACATACGTTTTGCAATGGTTAATGGTCGTCATGCAGATTCGCTATCACTGCCCGACCGACGGCTGCGTGGCCATCATCGAATACGAGCCGCTCGAACAATGCGGCCCGACGATGAAGTGCCCGCGGTGTCACGTCGATCATCCGATGCGCATCTCAGACGAGATGCGGCGCGACAACATGGTCGACGTCTGCGCCGTCTGCGGCGGCCGGGAGATGTTCATCCGCAAGGACTTTCCGCAGCGGCTCGGTTTCGCGATTGTCGTGGTCTTCGGCGCCCTGGCGATCTACTGCTTCACGTTCTCGGTGATCATCGCCTGGTCCGTCCTGGCCGCGGCCGTCATCCTCGACCTGATCATCTATGCCTTTCTGGGCCGCCTGGTCACCTGCTACGCCTGCCGGGCGGAATACCGCAAATGCAAGCTGAACCCCGCCCACGAAGGCTTCGATCTGGCCACCTCCGAGAAATACTGATTCGAACCGCTGGATGTTAGACTGACCTTTTACTGCCCCTGCATCAGCGCGAGAAGGTCCGCCAGATCGAGGTGATTCACCGTGCCGTTGCGGTCGAGGTCGAATACGCCGCAGAGACCGGCGGTCTCGCTCGATCCGAAACAGTTCTGAAAGTACGCAACGTCGGAGAGGTCGGTCGTGCCCGTGCCGTTGGCGTCGGCTGGGGCGAAAGAGTATTCCACGCGGTTGACCTCGTCGCTGAGCGTGAAGCGAGTCGTAGCGTTGAACGGCAGGGGCCGATCCAGGACGATCTCGACGATCCGCGGGTCGTCTTCCACGTCGAAGGGGTCGGGTGGTTCGCGGCGCCAGGTGTTGATGACGACCGGAACGAGATTGTTGGGCGCGGCCAAGCCGCTCAAGCTATCGGTGACTTCCACCGCAATTTCACCGACGTACACGTAGTTTGGCGCATCGAACGTCACCGTGAAGCGGTCGATGCCGAGGTCTCGTCGGGCGTCGAGGACGCCCACGATTGGGTTCGTACCCACGATCTCTTCACCGTCCGAAATCGTACCAAATCGAACGAAATCCCACTCATTTATGATCGGTAGCCCGCATTCAGCAATTCCGGCTAGCTGGATGAAACTCGAGGCGTTTTCGCCGCCGCCGCTGCCCAAAACAAAAACAAGGCCGTCGACAGACACGCGGTACCTCGTCGGAGTAATACTCTCGAATCGAAATGTGTGGAACTCGCTTTTGTTCAATCCAACCACGCCATCATCACCGCTGAATGAGGTGGCCCCGTCGCCATACAGAAAAACAACATCAAATAATCGCCGCAGTTGAACCTTTAGGTTTGCATCTCCCCAAAGACAGGAAGCGCTGAGTTGAGTGTTTGAACGAAATCGCCATTCAATCCATCTCAACGAAGGCGGGATCTGTGGCGGCCTCGTTAACCAATAATGGTAGTTTGCCAAATCGCCGGTTCCCGACCACTCGAGCACAAAGTGTCCATCTCTTATCGATTCGCTGCAGCCGCCTTCGCAAGGGTCGGCGACAACCCATCCCGTGATCTCATCCAGAAGATGAATATCACCCTCGTACCGAAACTCAAGATCGTCACTCCTGGCAGACCTAACCGCCATGGCGGCAATAAGATAGGTTACGAAGCGAATCGGGCCTATGCGCATCGGTTGCTCTGATTGGCACTGAGGAGAGACCCAGAACCGATCGTCCACCGGGGTAAGGACGCGTCACACCCCCGCTTGGACCGCTCGGCGAACCACCGCCCGCCGTTCCGGATCGCGCTGGCCGATGCCGCTTTGCAGGACCACCCGCGTGCTTTCATCGATGTTGCCGAGGTGACATTGGATGGCCAGACCGTCGATTTCTTCTTCCTCAGTCGGCAGGGAACGCTCATCGAACCCGCCGAACATGGTGAACGAAGCGACGGATTCTTCGATGCGGCCCAACTCGGCCAACGCCCGGTCCCAATCGGAAAGGGGCAGTACACCGCTATGGATCAGCTCGCGCAGGTCGATGAACTCGGCGGCCAGGGTCGGCGATTTGATCTCCGCCCCGCCGAAAAGAGTGAGAAAAAACGGTTTGCGACGGATCAGCTCGCCGGTTTGTTCCGATCGCCGTCGGCCGAGCAGTTGACGAGCGAGCGTGGGACGCCGAAGCTCGCACCCGCCGAACAACGTCAGATAAAACCACTTGTCCAATTGCAGGATGCCGTCGTGCCCGCCGAATATGGTTACCTGCATCATGGGAAACCCTCGCTCGTCCGTTCCAATGCCACCAATGCCTGGATATTCGTCCTCGCCGGTCGATTATTCGTCAGCCAAGGTGGCCCATGTGTTTCATGCGTGGATTTACCGTCGCGACCGCACCACCGGACGAGGGTCTGACCGGGCTAGATCCCGGCCCCGGGATTGCCTATCGGGTACGAGAATCTTGAACGTGTTCGGCGTTCCGAAATTGCCTTCCGGCCGCACGATCGGCCCCGGTTGAATGATGGCCGTCGTCGGCGGACGCCTTGGGTCGAATTCCGACTGTTGGAACACAAAATCGCTGCTCACCCGCCCCGCATCGGCCCGAAGCTCCCGGCCGCCGCCCGGAGCCAATACGCCGTAGCCGGTCGTGTTGGCCGCCGTGAACTCAGCGTCCGACTCGGTGATCGTGGCCGCTTCGTAAAACGTCACGTTTCGATCAAACACCGCCTGCAAGATCCAAAGGTTCGCGATGTTGTCTCGTGTGGCGTATTCGCCGGGGGCCACCGTCTTGGACCGCGACCGCTGGCCACGCACCTTTTCGATCGCCTCGACCAAGCCCGACTGGGCCAGCGAGACGCGGTATCGGCCGGTCATCGGCTCCACCCACATCTCCCACCCCTCGGTGCCGCGCTTGGCCAGCGTGGCCACGGTCGAATCGATGAGCACGTCACTTCGCACTTCGCCCTCGCTCGACGCCCCGCGAACCGTGCCATACGCAACGCCGACGCGGACCCGCTCGGTCGTGGCACTTCGATAGCATTGGTCGATGCTCGCGTGCGTCGCGCTGCGCAGCCCGACGACCGTCGTTTCGCCGAACCGCAAGTTCACGTGCGATCGCAGGCCGGTGCGAAGCTGCGAGCCCATGGCCAGGCGGTCACCGACTTTCACCGGCGTCCAACCCTCATCCTTCAACGGAGACACGCCGGGCGCTGCCCAATCGACTGACCCGGCGACTTCGATCACGATGGCTTCCATAGCCGCTTCGCCCGCGGCGCCGACGTCGCCACCCGCAACCGGACCCGTCGTAGCACCGGGTTTGGTCTCGACCTGAACCGTGCCATCGGCTGGCACTGAAGTATTTTTCGACGAATCCGTTCGTGGAACCTGATTCTCGGGAGATGAAGACGGCTGGCCGGTCCGTTCTTGAGCGCTCCCCGCGACTGTGTCCTTTTGTTCCGGCCCTCGATCAGCGGGTTCAACCTGCGCGGTCACCGCCGCCCCCATCAACCCAAACACCAGTGCCGACCCCCATCTTGCCCGTCGCGTTGCGACCATGACTTGTCCCCTGTCCGAACGACCTCACCCCTGACAACGCCGCGTGGATGCGTGGAATGCCCTGCCGCGACGCTCTTTTCCTCCATGTATTGTATCCGATCGTGGCCCGCGAGTCACCCCGTAACTCGCCAATCCCAATGACTCGCGTGGATGCTCCGGTCTGCCTTGACGCGGGGATTCCGGCCAGGTTCAATACTGCTTTCAAGAAGCACCGCTAGCTCAGTTGGTAGAGCAGCTGACTCTTAATCAGCGGGTCGTAGGTTCGAGCCCTACGCGGTGCAGTGGCTTCGGGAAGCCGATTGTTGACCGCGACATTCGTTTTCCAGCGGCTAATCCCGGGTTGACTCTTCCGTCTTGCACGCGAAACTTCCGAACGGCATGGACCCACGGCCCCAGGAGCCGTAGGTTGAGCATTTGGCGTCCTGTCAGGGTCTGGCACGGAGGTACAGGCATGATGATCCACTTCGCTTCGCGGCGTCCATTAGGAAACGTATCGCGGACCACGATCAACGGACCTTCGCGGCCATCCATCGCCGCCGTGGGACCTCGTCTCGCGACCATTCTGCTGTGTTCCGCCGCCGGATGCGCCGTCCTGCCCGACGTCAAACCATTCGCCGAGGCCTCCGCCCAACTCGCCGTTTCCATACGCTCCGTGGGCAAGACCGCCGTCTTGCAGATGCGCCAGGTCTCGGACGTCGCTCTGCCGCAGAATCGAAAACTCATCAGTGACGAAGCGGGTAAGCTGGAAGCCGCCTGGTCCGCCCACGTCGCGGCCATGAACGCCGCCGCCGACTACGCCCGCTCCGTCCAGGAAGTGGCCGAAGCCGGAAACGCCGGCGCGGAGAGCGCCCGTCGCGTGGCCGACGCCGCGCTCAAACTCGCGGAAACCGCGAACTTCGCCGTCGGCCAAACCGGAGCCATCGTGGGCGAGGCATTTGTCGCCATTTACAAGCAGGTCGCCCGGGCCCGGGCCCGCGCCCGGCTCATCGAATGCATGAATGATTTGCAGCCCGCCGTCGAAAGCATCATGAACCTCATGGCCCAAAGCCTTGAGGACCTCCGAGCCATTGTTCTGGCCGCCGCCCAAATCCATTTGAATGCCTTGACTCGCGGCGTGGGCGACGAACTTGGCTTCCGCCTGTCCCTCGTCGCGGCCCGCGACAGATTCTACGAGAAAGGCTGGGACAACCTCGACGACGCCCAAAAGGCCGAGTTGGCGACCGTCGAAAAAGCCATCGCCGAAACGGACAAGTGGCACGCGCCGTACGACGAACAGATGCGGGGGGTCATGGCCGAGCGCAACGCGACCGTCGAGGCGATTTCGGCCGCCGCTCAGGGCATGAGGGACTGGGGGGCGATGCACGTTGAATTGATCGACGCGATTGAACAAGGGTCGGGCATCGACACCGGAGAGCTTCTGATCCTGATCGAGGAGATCGGCGACCTCGTCGAGCGGATGCGCGAAAGCCGCGCACCGCTTCCGCCCGCCCCGACGCCAAACGGATAGGAGATCATCTCATGAGTTTCGATAACTTGAAAGGCGCCGATCAATGGGCCGACGCCCTCAAAGCACTCATTGAAGAATCCCAAACCGCCGAAACGCTGGAAGAGCGTCTCGACATTAGCAAGCGACTCACCGAGTTCATCACCAGGTCACGCCCGGCGGACGAAACCGAGCGGGCCGCGATCGATCAACTCGACAAAATGGCCGGTGCCGTCTCGGAAGCCGTTCTGATCGCGGAAATACAACAACGCGTCCAGGCGATCACCGCCCGGGCCAATGAGCTGGCCGCCCTCCAGAAGACATTCGCGTCCGCGGCATCGAAGAACCTCGCGGCGGCGAAATCGATTCGCCTGGAAAACCTCCGCGCGGCCATCACCGCCGCGACGGGGATCATCGAATCGCTGAACAAGGTGAAGGGCGACTTGGCGGCCGATCCGGCCGCGTCCGAGGAGCAAAAGGGAATCAGCACCAAAATCGATCGTGCCCTGAAGTCCGTCCAGGATGCCCGGAACGCCCTCGAACTCCTCGGCGTGCCGATCTCACTCTAAGGCTCATTGAAAACCGCACGATCAGGCCGCGCGATTTGAGGAGAGTTCTTTCGCGCACTCTGACGCCCCTCCAGGACCCCCCGGGGGCACGCACCGGACCCGAAACGGGCTCGCCGTTTGGCAATTGGTTGGGTATAATTCCAACATGCCGCTGTCCGGTTTTCATCCCACCATCCAGCGATGGTTCGCCCAGCGCTTCGGCGAACCGACCGAGCCGCAAAGCCAAGGCTGGCCGCCCATCGGCAAGGGTCGCCACACGCTGATCGCCGCCCCCACGGGAACGGGTAAAACGCTGGCCGCCTTTCTATCCGCGATCGACAGCCTGGCCCGTCAGGGGTTTCTGTTGCCCGACGAAATGAGCGTGCTTTATGTGTCGCCGCTGCGGGCCCTGAGTAACGACGTTCAAAAGAACCTGCACGGCCCGCTGTGCGAGTTGTGTGCATTGGATCCCGGTTTGCCTGAGATCCGGGTCCTGGTTCGTACCGGAGACACGCCCGCGCGCGATCGTGCCTCCATGCTGCGTAAACCGCCGCACATCCTCGTGACCACCCCGGAGTCGCTATACATCCTGCTGACCAGCGCGGGCGGACGGCGAATGCTGAAGACGGTCAAAACGACGATCGTCGATGAGATTCACGCTCTCGTCCGCGACAAGCGCGGCTC
>Ga0105252_10001370_pt1 | contig 10954 bp, 16 predicted proteins | sample EasRivMeERMZT100_FD_89675 | JGI IMG/M metagenome (GOLD analysis project Ga0105252, IMG submission 89675) | Soil microbial communities from meander-bound floodplain in the East River, Colorado, USA - East River MetaG ERMZT100 | ecosystem: Environmental > Terrestrial > Soil > Floodplain | place... | reverse complement strand
GCCTTTCATACCCAGATTGAGGGAGCCTACGTCAAGGAGCCCAAGCCGGGTATGTATCACTGGGTCATCAGCTTCGACCTGACCTCGCTGTATCCGCACCTCATCATGGGCTCCAACATCTCGCCGGACACGTTCGTGCGTAACGTTAAGCCGGAGCTGGGCCTGACTATTGACAACCTACTGGACGGCCACCTAGAGCGCTACCGCAATATGGTCGAGGGCTTCTCCGTCACCGGCAACCTGTGCCTGTACCGCAAGGACAAGCAAGGCTTCCTGCCCGCGTTGATGGAAGAGATGTTCAACCAACGCGCGGCCACCAAGAAGGAAATGTTGCTGGCGGAGCAGGCTCTGCAGAAGGACCCGGATAACGCCGACCTGAAGCAGAAGATCGCTCAGTACAACACCTATCAGATCGCTCTCAAGACTACACTCAACTCCGCCTATGGCGCGCTCTGCAACCAGTGGTTCCAGTACTACAGTACGGACAACGCTGAGGCTATCACCTTTGGTGGTCAGCTGGCTATCCGGTGGGTGGCCAACAAGATGAACGGCTACCTAAATGGCGTGCTGAAGACCACTGACAAGGATTACGTGATCGCTTCCGACACTGACTCCATCTATGTCAACCTCGGGCCAGTGATCGACAAGATGGGCTGGGATAAGTCCGACAAGAATTTGGTTGCGAACGCGATCGACAACATCTGTCAGGGCGCGCTCGAACCTAAGATTGACGATTGGTACCAGGAGCTGGCGGACTACCTGGGCTCCTACAAACAAGCCATGAAGATGAAGCGCGAGGTGATCGCGTCCAATGGCGTCTGGACCACCAAGAAGCGTTACATCCTCAATGTGATCGACAAGGAAGGCGTGCGCTATGCCAAGCCCAAGCTGAAGGTCACCGGCCTGGAGAGCAAACGCTCCACGGTGCCGCAGGGTTGTCGTAGGGCTCTTGAGAAGTGCTACGAGATCATCCTGAACGAGGACAACGCGGCCCTCATCAAATACATCGAAGAGTTCAAGCAGGAGTTCGCCACCTTCCCGTTCGAGGACATCTCCTTCCCGCGCGGCATCAATGGGGTGCGTAAGTATGCGGATTCCGCCCGCATCTACAAGACCGGCACACCGATCCATGTCAAGGGCGCGCTCTTGTTTAATAAGCTGATCAAGGAGAAGAAGCTCGGCAATAAGTACAATGAGATCATTGACAAGGACAAGGTGCGCTTCGCCTATCTGAAGCAGCCCAACCCGATCTTCGACACCGTAATTTCGGTGCCCAACGTGCTGCCCCAGGAACTGGGACTGGATAAATACATCGACGTTGACCTGCAGTTTGAGAAGACCTTTCTCGAACCCATTCGTGCCATGACGGAAGTGATCGGCTGGGAAGTCGAGCACAAAAACACTCTAGCGGATTTCTTCGGATGAAGTCGTTCAAACAGTTTCTGGGCAAGATGTTTGGTAAGAAGGCCGAGAAGCCCGCCTATGAGCCGGTTTCAGATAAACCCGCCCCAGCTTACCCGGCTTATGAAGGTAAGGACAACGTAGGGTTCTATCACCATCACATGCATCATACCCTGGGATATCCCGAGCACGCCCACATATTGAAGACTTTGCATGCCGATAAGACCATGGGCCAAAAAGAACTACTGGCGCTGCACGACAAATCCACCTCATACAAGATCGCCCGGTCCTCGAGCAGAGCGCATTTGATGAAACAATTTGAAGCCCGGCACAATAATCTTCGCACCATGAAAGCTAAACAGGACGCGACCGCCGGAAGGAGCGCAGCATGACTATCGATACCTCATTTGATTTTGGTTTCTCCATTCTTGATGACTCTGAACTGAAAGCAGCCGAGCTGGCAGCACTTCAGCAGGAGCAGACCAATTCACAATCGCTGCTCAATGACCTGGAGACCGTCAAGCGCGAGCTCAGTGCGACAGAAAACGAGTACTACCAGAAGCTTGAGACACTACGCGACATGATTATGCCGCTGCTGGTGAACCTCAAGAAAGACCCTCAGAAGAATTACATATATTGGCCCAATCGCGCCGAGAAGCTCAACGCTTTCATTTCTAAGATCAACAGTTTCGTCGACGAAGCATAAATGGTTCTCGATAAGGCTATCAACTGGGCAGCGCTCGGTATTGCGCTGTTCATTTCGTGCGTCTCTGCCTTCTTCTCTATCATCGGCCTGACGACCCTGTTCGCCCAGGCGTTCTGGTCCATCGTTGTGATGGGTACCAGCCTGGAGATGGGTAAGGTCGCGACCGCCGTCTGGCTGCACCGGTTTGGGCGAGACGCTTCCGCCTGGATGCGCACCTATCTGTTCGTGGCCGTTATTGCCCTGATGGCCATCACCAGCATGGGCATCTTCGGCTACCTGAGTAAGGCGCATATCGACCAGCAGTTGCGCATGAGCTCGATGAATACGACCGCCGTCCTACAGCTGGACGCACAGATCGTCGGCAAAGACCTGGAAGTCAAGGACTACGACAAGCAGATCGCTCAGCTGGACGACAACATCACCAAGATGACGACTTCCGGGCGCACCAACCAGTCGCTGGAAGCTATCACCAAGGTGCGTAAGGACCGCGACAAGTTGGTCAAGGAACGCAAGGTGGTGGCCGACGAGATTATCAAGCTCAAGACCGAGAAGATCACCGCCAATGCGGAAGTCAAGAAGATCGAGGCCGAAGTCGGTCCTATCAAGTACCTGGCCGACCTTTGGTACGGTCAATCTACCGAGACCGAGCTGGAGACGGCTGTCAAGTGGGTGATTGTGGTCCTAGTGCTGGTATTTGACCCGCTGGCCATTGTGCTGATTGTGGCCTCTTCTGCCGCCATTGTCACCGGCGAGCCACTGATGAAGGTCATCTACCGTAAACGTGTTGGACGCCCGAAGGGCACGGGTAAGCAGAAGCTGATCAAGCCGCTACGTGTCAACCAGGAAGCCGACGGCATCAAGCACGGCCTGGTGGTCAAGGGCGTCTCTGCCCGCAAAAAGAAGAAGGGCAAGGTGAAGGTGGTCAATCCGCCTAGCCTAGACTTAACAAAGTTCAGTCCTTAATTCCTTGCTTACCTATTTCAGGTAGACTATATTTTTCAATCAGTGGAGTGCGTGTTTGAGCGAAGATTTCTTTCGTAATTTTGTCGCGGAGTTAGACGATGAAGATACCAGTGTTGCTTCTGATGGCCTTGGTGCCGCTGAGTATGGTGCTTGCATTGACACTGGTAGTTACATCCTCAATGCCCTGCTTTCTGGCTCCCTCTACGGAGGCGTGCCGAACAACAAGATCACCGCCTTTGCAGGAGAGTCCAGCACAGGCAAAACCTTCTTTGTTCTAGGGATCGTCAAGCACTACCTTAAGAACAATCCGACTGCTGGCGTCATGTACTTTGATACAGAGGCTGCCGTCACCAAGAAGATGATGGAGGATCGGGGTATTGACACCCGCCGCGTCATCATCTCCGAGCCGGACACCATCGAGAAGTTCCGCCACAAGGCCATCACCGCACTGGACAAGTATGCGGCTGCCGATAAGGACACCCGGCCACCCCTGTTGATGGTGCTGGACTCACTGGGTATGCTGAGCTCCAACAAGGAGATTGGCGACACCTCGGCGGGCAAGGACACTCGTGACATGACCAAGCCGGGTCTGCTGCGCGCTACCTTCCGCACCTTGACTCTCAAATGCGCCAAGGCTCAGGTGCCTATGCTGGTCACCAACCACGTCTATGCCGTCATTGGCTCCTATGTGCCGATGAACGAGATGAGTGGTGGCGGCGGACTGAAGTTCGCGGCCTCTATTATTGTCGGACTCAGCAAGAAGAAGGACAAGGACGGCACTGAGATTGTGGGCAACCTGATCCGCTGCCGTTGTATGAAGAGCCGGGTGAGTAAGGAAAACGCCGAAGTGCAGGCTCGCCTGAGCTACGACAGTGGTCTGGACCGCTACTATGGCCTGGTAGAGCTGGGTGAGAAATACGGGGTTTTCAAGAAGGTCGCGACGCGGTATGAACTGCCCAACGGGACCAAGCTGTATGCCAAGGCGATGCTGGAGAACCCGGAGAAGTATTTCACGGCAGATATCATGGCGCGGCTAGAAGAGGCGGCCAAGAAAGAGTTCTCTTACGGTACAGAGGAGGAAGGCGATGGTAATGAAGATTCCTCTACCCTGGCTGTATAGTATCGAGCCTGCTAAGCCTTCGCGCGATCCCTACCTAGATCGTATCGCTCAGCTAGAGTTCGAATTGACGGTCAAGGAAGCCTACATTCAGGTGTTAGAAGACAGCCTGAAATCGGCCACGAACATGATAGACAAGGCCAACAAGGCCATAACCGAACACCTGGAGAGAAATGCCTGAAAAACGTTACACCCTAAAATACTTTGGTAACGAAGTTGTAGTAAGAGAGTTCAAGTGCCAGGCCCATAATGGGAACTGCGAGTGCGGCGACACCCTGGCTGAGGCCAAGCAGAAAATGGCGGCGCACTACAGAGAGACCGCCGATCGTATTGACTCTATGAGTGTAGATGCCTTTGGTCATTGGGCCAATTGGCAGTAAAGGACCACGTTGTTCGAACAAGTGATTCTGAGTCAGCTCCTCTTTAATGAGGAGTATGGCCGCAAGACTATACCGTTCCTGAAAGAAGAGTACTTCCATGCGCCAGCCGACAAGCTGGCGTTTGTGCTGATCGATAGGTACGTCAAGAAGTACAACAGCTTCCCGACCAAGGAAGCCCTGCTGATCGACCTCTCCAACGAGGAAGTCAATGAGACACTATTCAAGACGACACAACAAGCCATTGGCTCCACCAAGCGTGAAGAGAACACAGACCTTGCTTGGCTTCTTGATCAGACCGAAAAGTTTTGCCAAGACAAGGCAATCTACAATGGCATCATGTCGAGTATCAAAATACTCGATGATAAGACTGGAAAGCTTGCGAAAGGATCGATCCCGCAAATCCTTACTGACGCACTATCGGTCAGTTTCGACACCAACATTGGCCATGACTTCCTGGAAGACTGGCAAGCCCGCTTCGACTTCTACCACAACGTTGAGAAGAAGATACCGTTCGACCTCGACTACTTCAACAAGATTACTGCAGGCGGAGTATCACGGAAGACGCTCAATATTATCCTCGCTGGCACGGGGGTTGGGAAAACCCGGTTTATGTGCCATTGTGCTGCAGCAAATCTTAATGCAGGTTACAATGTCCTCTATATCACGATGGAGATGGCCGAAGAGCGCATCGCGGAGCGCATCGATGCCAATCTTCTGGATATCCCAATTTCTGACCTTGCCCTTATACCAAAGGACACTTATGAGGCAAAAATTTCGCGGCTCCGGAACAAGACGAATGGCAAGCTGATCGTCAAGGAGTACCCTAGCGCTAGTGCGGGTGCCGCCAACTTCCGCTTCCTACTGAACGAGCTCAAGCTCAAGAAGAAGTTCGTTCCCGATATCATCTACATTGACTACCTGAACATCTGTCTGAGCTCGCGCATGAAGATGGGCGGCTCCATCAACTCCTATACCTATGTCAAGGCCATCGCCGAGGAGCTGCGCGGGCTGGCCACCGAATGGAACGTGCCGATCGTCAGCGCCACCCAGACCAATCGCGAGGGCTTTGTCAGCTCGGACCTGGGCCTGGAGAACACCTCCGAGAGTTTCGGCCTGCCGGCCACTGCGGACTTCATGTTCGCGCTGATCTCCAACGAGGAGCTGGAGAGCCTTAACCAGATGATGGTGAAGCAGCTGAAAAACCGCTATGCGGACCCGGCTGTGTTTCGCAAGTTCGTGATTGGGATCGATAGTCCCAAGATGAGGTTCTATGATTGTGAGCAGACAGCCCAGGAGGACATTGATGACGGACCTGTAATGGAGAAGGCCAACTTCGGCATTGCCGATAGAGAACGCAATAAGCCTAAATTTGATCGCAGCAAATTGGATTTGTTCACATGAACACTATTGATCGCATCACCGGTCGTTTTGAGACAGCATTTTGGAACGAGGAACAGGAAGTTTCTGTCATCCTTACTGGGTTGCTCCGTGAATTGCCACGTCATTTGAAAGAGGAACACATTGAAGCCGCATTCAAAGCCTGGCAGGAAGCCCCGAGAAATGCGGACAAGAAGACCCTCATTCGCATTGAGTTCGAAGCCATCATCAAGGCCATCATCAATGAAGTATGAAGTAATTCCCACCATTTCCGGATACAATGTTAAGGAGATGGAAACGGGTTTAGTAGTAAAGTCATTCTCGAAAAGCGGTGATGCCGTCAAACTGGCGAATCACCTGAACCGTAAGGGTGCTTTTTGTGGGATGACCCCACCATTCATGTGTGAAAAAGTAGCGTAAAGGAGTTATGATGAAGCAAACGGACTTGCTCTTCCTGGACCATTAGTCCAGAAGAGGCGAAGCGCACTATACTAGACTCAAAGCAATTTCCTAACCTCAAAGACAATTCAATTAGTGTCCGTACTAAGCATATTGTCGTGTATGTTTGCAAGAATGAAGATCGAGCAGCATTACTAAGAGACGGCGTTGCGCCCCTAGTAGGCGGCGTTTACAACCCCAAGGTCACTTCTCCCCTCAAGAGCAATTCGGGGTGTGTGATCATCGGCCCAACCAAGATCATCTCCAAGCCCGCCCACAATGGCGACCCCACGATCCGGCTTAAGCCGTCGGATTTGGGTGTAGCCGGACAATGGTGGAGTTTGGACGTGTTCCCACTCATCCTAAAGGAGCAACTGAAACAGAAACTAGACAACCAAGAGCTGGTGGCTTTCCTGGGCCGTCTGATTGACTACCACACCTTCGGCGGACTGTTGCCGACACCGGATTTGGACCTACCAATCTCCGAGATCGGCACAGACCTGGGCGAGATGGTGGGTGTGATTGCCGCCTGTCGCCAGCGCTGGTACCCAGGAGCAATCGAGGTCTACTTCCCCGAGCGGCACAACGAACCCATGCTGGACGCCATCGTGCGGACGGCGGACGGCACGCTGTACAAAATCTCGGTCAAGGGTGGACAGCACCGCTCCAATCCGGTGAACGGCACTGACGTGCTAGAACTACTGGAGCACCAGGGCAAGACCGCTAAATGGGAACACACCCATGCGTATCAGATGATGAAACTCATCCAGTCTACGCAGGCCATCGATGCCCCATTTGTTCTAGGGCGGTGGATGGCTCGCAACGGTTTCGAAAGGTTTCGTGGGTATGATGACGTGATGGATCACAAAGACTTCCGTCCACTCTGCGACGCCAAGGTCCACGAAAAGCCGCCGACACGCGAAGTGGTCGGGTTCTACCTGGAGAAGGTGATACGGAGCCAGAAAGAGCTTGCGACCCTCACGCCGATGTTCGTTGATGCCACCGAAGGGCACATTCACTTTGTCAAGTTCAACTTCAATACGGGCAAGACAGGCCGGAAAGTGAATACTAACGTTCGGATCATCGACAAACATCACTGGGCCAAGCATCCGCTAGGCTTTCACTCCAAGAACACGCAGTCGCGTGCAACGGATAAGATAGGAATCAAAATCGCATGAAATGGGTCAAGCTAACAGCCGTCTATGCCGTCACCGGCAAGCAAACCGAGTGGATTGTCCAGATGGACCAGGTGAGAGGTTACTACTGGGACAAGACCAAACTGCACACAGTGCTGGTTTTCGCCAATGGTGACGTGCTCAGCGTCGAGGAGCCGCCTGCGGAAATCCTCAAACTGACTCAGAGTGGTCCCTTCTCATGAGTAATATCGGACTGAAGCACATTCAACACATCGAAGACCTGATGCTGAGCAAGGAGGCGGACGATAAGCTGATCGCCATCACCGTTCTCAGCACCATCATCCAGAGCCTCAAGGAGCGCAAGCACCTGGGCGTAACGTTGATGACCAAGTACGACGGCGGCTTCAGTCTGGTATTCGGTCACCATCCTGTCAAAGACCGACTGTTCGTGGCCTCCAAAAGCGCCTTCAACAAGACGCCCAAGATGGCCACGGACTTCCACGAGATCGAGCGTATGTACTTCACCAACCCAGGTCTGCAGCAAAAGCTGATGACGGCCTACGCGGCGGTACAAGGGCTCAACCTCAAGCCAGGGTTGTTCTACCAGGGCGATTATCTGTTTGACGCCTCAACCCTGACTACCAACAAACGCTATGTTGAATTCACGCCCAACGTCATCACGTATCGGGCGGCACGAAACACCTCGATGGCACAGCAAGTGGCACTTAGCTACTATGGATTGTACGTGCACACACGCTATACCATCGAGGGACCTTCTTCCTGGCGTGTGGACTATACACCGGACCTGCGCCATGACTTCGCTCCAGACCCACGCTTCTTCCTGAAGACTCAGGGCTGGAGCTGGGACCACGAGTGGAACCTAGCGCCAATCACTGCGGCCTGGAAGCACGCCAAGACCAATCACTCCTGGCTGTATGCCTGGGCCTACAATCTGAAGCATGCCATCATTGAAGTGCTGAATCAGCGCGCCGAGTTTGAGACGCTGATCAACGGCGTGCCCTCTGGTCCGGAAGGCTATGTGGCGGTCTTCAATAACGTGCCCTACAAGCTGGTGAACAAAAACGAGTTCACAGCCATGAACAACCTCAAATGGGGTAGACAAACCAACATCAATGCTTGAGTACTTTATGGTCTGGGGCAACCTGCTGTATGCCCTGAGTGTTCTGTTCGGCCCGCCTGCAGCATTCTATGCGCTCTGTGCCGGCGTTCTTACGCTTAACCACTATCTAAGCAAGAACGCCGACAATGTGTTGCCGGAGGAGGCGGAGGTCCCGCACGAGTGGCTCAACGAGTTCCTCTGGAAGCTGGCCATTGTGTTTGGGCTCGGACACCTCTGCGTGCTGATGGCTATGTTCGTCGTTCCATTCTTCCTGGAGTTTGTCAAGTGACACTGGTGTTGAGTTTCGCGCGAATGAATCCACCAACCTGGGGCCATGATCTCAACATCAAGGCCCTTTTGCGTATTGCGGACGAACGGCGGGCAGATCACTACTGCATACTGACCAACACCAAGGATCACAAGAAGAACCCGCTCGCCATTCACGACAAGGTCGTCTGGGCACAGATTGCCTGGCCCGAGGCCAAGTTCTTGACCTGTGATGCCAAGTTTCGCGGACTCTTTGAGTGGCTGCATCACCTATACCCTACCTGGCGCCAACATCTGGTGTTTGTCTGTGGCGCTGACCGCGTGGCTCATTTCACTGACATCATAAATAAGTACAACGGAAAAGAGACCAACAAACCGGAACAGTACTACCAATTTGACAAGGTGGAAGTGGTCTCCACCGGTGAGCGAACCATCAACGTTTCCGGGTCTGCGATGCGTGAGTTTGTCCGCAACAACGACTACCCGAATTTCTGCTGGCATTGCCCACCATTGATACGCTCGGAGCCTAGCTATACGCTCGAGCTCTACAATTTGCTTCGCTACGAATTGAGGTGCCATGAGTTACAGAGGACTGCTTAAGGAGCGCGACCAAAAAGTCGATGGCCACATGCCCGGCGATAAGTGGGTATGGATTGACTCCGATTCCGGTGCCTGGGATGGCCCGGCCGAAGACTGGGAGCAGAGCCACAAGGCTTGCTATGCGCGCCACTGTAAGAAGTTCGATGTTGTGGTCTGTGCGGGCGGGAACCAGGGCATGTACCCGTTCCTATTCTCCAAGATGTTCCAATGGGTCTATACCTTTGAGCCGGACCCGCTGAACTTTCATTGCCTGGTCAACAATTGCCAGGACGACCGCATCATCAAGATGAATGCGGCTCTAGGCTCGGCCAACAAGATGATTGAGGTGCTTCGGTCCTCCATGACCAACACCGGTATGCATAAGGTGGGCGACTCCGCTGATGCTAAGGTGCCGTGCTTTATGCTTGATACTTTTAAGTTTGCGACCCTTGACTTGATCCAATTGGACGTAGAGGGCCATGAGCTTGAAATCCTAAGAGGTGCACTTTCTACTTTACAACAGCATCGTCCTGTGGTAACAATGGAGGGTGGGCGCAACCCGGACATCAATTCGATCATGACCGGGCTGGGCTATCGGGATGAAGCGCAGACCAAATCGGACACATGCTGGGTACCCAAATGAAACCTTTCAAATCCTTCCTTGACAAGTCGCCTACCAAGCAGGAACACGAGCAGCCGCGCGGCGTCTACAATCCGCCGGAGGGCACCACCAATCACCCGCTGCACAAGATGCGCGACTATACTTCAAAAGAGCTGGACTGGGAGCACGGCACTGAGTACGAGAAGTACTCCAAGCCGCACTTCCCCAAGGCGTTCAAGGACCGAGCTCACTTCCAACACGAGTACGACAAATCGCCGCTGACCCACCTGAGCGACAAAGAGATGAGCAGCCTGGGTAATAGCAACGTGCAAAGCGTTCTACGCAACAAGGGCAGTAAGCAACAAAAGGAAGAGCAGGTCCGCAACATCATCGGCAAGCGCCGTAACGTAGACAAAATCTGGCACGATATGCACCACGGCCAGACAGCACCGCCTATCATTCTGAAACACAAGCGCGGACTGCACCTGATGGCAGGCAACACTCGGCTGCTCTGCTCTGCGGCTCACGGCCTGAACTTGCCCTGCAAAGTGATTGACATCAGTCACATCCACTAAAAACTACTTGGCCTCCCTTCGAGTTTAAGGTAAACTCCCCGCGTGGCGGTGGCCCGCCATCCTTAGTGGGGAGTTTTCACATGTCTGTGAGTGAGTCAAGGACAGTGCCCGTTATTGCTGTGATCAATTCCTATGCCGTGAAATCGTGGGCAACCAAACGCAGCACGTTTGCCTACATTTTCCGGGTGACCAAGCTGCTCGAGCGGGAGTTACGGAAGCTGCGCAAGCGAGAGCTGCCGCTGGTGTTTATCATTGAGAGCGCCAAGGACCAGTGGAAGGTTTCACTACCCGATG